>Ga0209371_1001544_pt1 | contig 15221 bp, 12 predicted proteins | sample AgamicAtAmrz_FD_187165 | JGI IMG/M metagenome (GOLD analysis project Ga0209371, IMG submission 187165) | Agave microbial communities from Guanajuato, Mexico - At.Am.rz (SPAdes) (version 2) | ecosystem: Host-associated > Plants > Roots > Rhizosphere | place: Guanajato, Mexico | collected 2012-06-07
TGGTGCCCGCATACTCAAAAAGCATCGCAAGATCCTCATCGAGTGTTTCGGCCGAGATCGTCATCGGTCTGCCGATCCGCGCCGCAGGTGCATCGCAATCATTCTTCCCGTCGTCGCCCGAGACGAGCAGTGCAGTAGCTAGTTCGCTGAAATTTTGAGGCTCCCTTGAAGATGGCCATGTCTGTACAGCCACGAAAAGTCGCGGCCGTGGATCAAGCTCTTCAAACATGTCATGCCAGTCACTCATTTCAAACGGAACCACGCGCGCGGCCGACTGGGATAGCCCCGACGCAACCATTGCGGCTTGCCATGCGCACTCGATGTCTTCCGCAGTAGCATCACTTTGCACATGAACCGATCGGACATGCGTTTGCCAGCCGGGGTGGACTTCACTAAGCTGCCGAATCAATTGCTCGCATGCCCACTGAAGCGGATCGGTCTTACCATCGTCCGGCCAGCCGTAGAACTTGCGCCCCTTATGCGGTGACGCGGTAGCCGTAGGTGGCGTGGCCGTCATTGCGGCGGCGAGCTTCTGCTCTGGGCTTATAGTCGCGCAGGCGATCACACGGAGCGTGCGCTGAGCCCACTTCTGCCATTCGAGTCTAGTCTTCTCAGTCGCCTCTTGGCTCGCAACGGATGCCGCCACGGACTGTTCGTAACGGTTGATTCGAAGCCCCAGCAACACGCATCCTAACAGCAGGGGTGTCACTACGGCCCTTAACCAAAACCGTATATCGATAGATTTTCCATGCGGCCAAGACCAGACGGCCCAAGCGATGCACGCCCCCGTCAGACAGGCAAACAGCAACATCCACGGCTTCCAGGAGAGACCCGACTCGGGCTGAACCGTTTCTCCGGCGATAATGGGCCAGCCCATGTCAGTTCGCGGTTATCGTCGAGTCGGAAGCAAGGACGCGACAGCCGCATCGTGCCCGGCAGCCGTGTACAACAATCGCGCGACCGTTTTCAAACATGGTCGGATGTCCCTCGACGATTGGATTGACGCCATGGTCCTCGATCGGACAAAACACCAGATCACCGACCAGAGCCGCATGAAGTCCGTCAAAGTCCATCGTTGATGTGGCGGTCATCACGTAACCACCATGGTCCGTCTTGTCGTTCTTTCGAACAATGGCGCCCGCATATGCTGACATGTGTCGCTGCTCCCCGATTGTGATGTAGAACAACCTACGCACTCATCGCGCGGTGTCGGGAAGCGTCACGCCGCCCACCGGATAGTCTTTGTAATCCTCAAGGATTCTCGCCCCCGCCGATTTGGCTGCCTCTTCTTTCTGCTTGCGCTCCTCGAACATGCTCTGCATTTCCGACTGTTTGAATTGCTTCCAATCGCCCTTTGTTTCGCCGTAGAATCCGCCCGACGTTGTGTCGGCCGATTTTATAGTGACCCTCAAAGTATCGAACAGGATGGGCATTCTTGGATTGCGCGATTCTTTCTCATAACGCAACTGGATCGATGCACCGTTCTTAATCCAAGTCCAACAGGTCGTTTTCTCGGGCAGATTGGACCAGTCCTCTTGCGTCATCCGGTACAGCGGGTCGACGCCCCACATGTCCTGACCAGGAGCCGTATAGCCCCGGTTACGGTACCCCGCCGCAAAGGCAATCGTGTCCCGTCCGGACAAACGCGGGTCATAGAACATGATCCATCGCTGCCAATGAGCCTGGTTGATCCGGTCGATTGTCTCTTGGGCGAGCTTGCGAACCACCTTATCGTATTCGGTCCAGGCATGGGCATCGGAATAACTCTTGGGCTTACGCGGAAGCCAAAGGTCCATCGCAATCTCGTTGATACCGCCGCCCGTCGCGCCCTCCTCATAGAAAGCGAGATGCTCAACGGGTGGGAACGAAATGGGATGGTAATCATCGTCTAGCACCACCATCGCACCGAGCGCTTTGAACGGTGTGCCTGCGTCATACATGCGGAGTCCGTCGACCCCGCTATGTGTGATCGGTACAGGCGACTGCTTGACCACGTCAGCGCCTTGACGATCTAGCGCAATATGCAACGATTGACTCATGGGTTTCGAAGTCGAATTGGAATAATGGAATAACACGACGAACGCAATTGCTAGTACGAGGGCCCCGACGGTAAGATGAAGAAGTCGTACATGCCTACGCATGTCGCCACCGCTCAGCGATCACGCGCATCTGCCGCACGACGTACTCGCGGTGTGACTTTTCTCCATTTACCCCGTTGATCGCTGTCATCAATTTGTGATATTTGTCCAGAATCCTCTTGACGTACACCATCCGGTCGTCAGCGATATAGAGGTGCCCGTCTTTGATCTCCATACGCGCCGTGATGTCGTCACGAGTTAGCCCATACGGGGCAACATCGCCTTGATAGGTTACGTCATCTACCTGACCATCGGCATGGAAGAACAGCGTGGGGTCCGTTGCACCGAACAGCCAAGCAAGCTTCGGATAACCTCGGGCCCAGTCGTTCTTACTCATGGCGCTCTGAAACTCTGGATGGTCGTAGATCATCCGCTGAAGATGCAACGTCTGTTCATGCCTTAGCGATGCCTTTGCTGCGTTATAAGCATGTGCTTGCTTGACTTGTACCCGTGTTTCGCTTTCGTAAGCCTCGATGAAACCAAACGCTTCCCGAAGCGGATCGGTAATCTGACAGTTGTTGATCTCCGAGAGCGCTGCTCCATCCATGAGCGGTGGACTGCTGAGCGGATGATCAAAATTCGCGATCCATGCCTCCTTACGCAGAAGCGCAAGCAAACCTTCATTAGGCCCGAGCGCCCACGGCAGCGCCTTGACGGTTTCCTTGACGGGCTTATCATAGGTCTCAACGTTGCGCCGATCCATGCAATGCGTGAGTAACGCCGGCCCATACTGGCTATAGAACAGGTGCCATGGCGTCACTTCGAGAAAAACCCAAAGGTTTCCCTTGGCGAGGTAGTAGTACGTCACCGCCGCCGAAAAGCGTACTGCTGCGGCAACGGATTGCGGCTTGCTACACATGAAGTCACGTGCCACACGCATCCCGTCAACCACCTGCTTGGCCGCGAAAGCAGCCAGACCAGGCCAGTAGAAACGTCCCGCCTCGTCCGTTCCCTCATCGTCGAGAAAAAGCTGCGCATAATTGCCAGCCGTGCGTTGCGCCCGCCGCATGACATCGGTCAAGAATTTGCCGTTGTCCGACATGATTTCGACGGCCTGCATCTGAATCATCGACCACTGATCCTCGCACAACACCGTGCAGCTCTTGCACGTATCAGGATCCTGGCTCGTCATCGCGAAGCCAAGCTGCCGTCCCTTTACATAAGGCTGGTCGGACTCAAAAAATGCCACTGGCGTGGAAGCAGTAGAACTCATCAGAGATCGGTATCCTGGTTGGCTTTGATCGACGGATAATGAAGCATCGTTCGAGTCTCCTCACTCTGCGCACTGAGTGCTGGCTGGGTCGATCCCGCCGAGCCCGCTGCTTGGGTGACCTGATCACTACGCATCTCGAACAGATGCGGCAAGCCCCCCAAGGGCGTGCCCAATTCGTCACTGAATTTGTACTGGATGTTGTATGGCCCTTCGGATTGGTTGAATCCCCTCAGCGCCGTCTTCACACCTGCTGGTCCCGCCTTGCTCCAGACGGCCGACTTCTGTTTGATCGCGTTCGGACAGCCAATTTCGACATTGCCGTCACTGATGCGGATATATCCCTGCCCGCTCGTCAACAGAATTTCCCGGTCGGCCGCCACCACCACCCTGCCGTTGGAACTCGAAATTGACACATCCCGCAAGGCGGCCAGTTCCATTGCGTCGCCTTGTGCCTGGACTTGAACCTTTCCCGATCCGGCAAGCAGCTTCAATCCTGTGCGTTGAGCGAAGAGGGAAATGGCCTCGCCGGCGGCAACGGTGAACCGCTTGAGAACGCTGAAATCCGCATTGACGGAGGCAGTGGCCGTGATGTTTCTCCCGCTCGAAAGCTGAATATCTTTCGGAGTAACCACGCCGATCCCTTCGGGCGCTGACAGCAAGATCACTGCTTTCTGCAAATCTTTGAATGCGTGGTCGAGCTGTGCCTGCTGAGACTTGACCTCGGCCAGTTCAGCCGCTGCCTGCTGCGCAAGCGAACTCATGGACTCAGCCTGAGATTGTGCAGCTTGAAGTTGGGTCAGAACCGCCTGCATCTCCAGATGCGGCGCATTCGGACTCGACAGCGCATCGGCGGAAAGCAGCATGCCCTTAGCTGCATGAAAGGTCCCGTGGCCCGCCGTGTTAATCTCGAAACCTTCACCACGCCGCTGTTTCTGGTTATCCACCAGATAACCCATGCTCACCGACGTCTGCATGTAGGTCGTCGCGAACTTCGCGCCCTCCTTGCCCTTGAAGTCCTCGAAGCGGACCTTCCCGCTCAGCAGTGGCGAGCGCCACACCGCGCGGGAGTTCCAGCCTTGGTAGCCATGCACGTGATTAGCACGCGAGTAGTCATGGACCGCCGCGCCGATATAGGCGCGATCAATATCTCCATTCGTGAAGAAGATCCTCACTTCCGTGCCCGGAAGCAAGGGGGCATGAAACCCGCCATCCTTCGAGGCAGACGGTGTCATCAGCCTCAATCGCATGCTGTTGGAGCCAGCCTTTCCCGCGCGCGTATGAAAGTGGAATCGGACCAGATAGCGGCCGTGCTCGTCGAGGTCCGCATAGGGACTTCCCTCCACGCTCGATTCGATCGTTGCGATGAGCGAACCCTGCATCCATCGCCAATCGCGCTCGGGGACGAAGTCCGGTCGCCACGTCTTGTCCGCAGGCGTACCTTCGAATTCGTTCGTCACAGGCTTCGTGCGTGAGCCGGTCGTCTTCACCTTGAAGACGATCAAACCATAGGGCGCTCTCGGCAGCTTGTGGTTCGCGACGTTCAGCACCCAGCCAGGGTACAGGCCGATGATGTTCGTGGTACCGCTATGGACATGCCGCCTCGAGTCGATCGCTTCGGCACGGACGGTCGTGAGTGCTTGCCCTTCTTCCTTGGTATGGAAATGCTCGTTACTACGATCGATGCTCCCAGAGAGCGTATCGTCGCCCCGATCGACGTATGCGAGCGCGGTGACCGGTGCGTCGGGCGTCCGGTAATTGTGGTCACGCAGTCCGACGCTTTGAGACGCCAGCGTCTGCTTCCGCTTGATGGTCAACACGGCTTCGTGGAATTGGCCCGACAGACCGTTAGCGGGCACGAACGGCACGTCGATCGACCGCATGTATCCGTTCGGACGATTGTCGACCACTAGCGTGTCGCGGTGCGTCTTGCTGGTAACGTCTGCGTACTTGAAGTAGAAATACAGCCCGTGCAACAGGCATAGCCGCTTGAAGAAGTCGATCGGACTCTCATCGACCATCAGAATCTGCTCGTGACGCTGATCGAGTCCTTCGAAGTTCAGTTCGACATCATGCGGCCAGATACGCTCACGATCGACCAGCAGTTCGTAGAATATTTCCTTTAACGTCTTATTGAGATATACCGCCGAATATGTCTGCAGTCCTAAAAGCGCAATGCGCGGCTTGACGCGCAGCCAGTATTTCGCCTCGTCCTTGCTCGAACTGCGGTGCTCCCACTCCATCGCAACGCCATGCATCGTGCGGGCGTGACGCGAGGCAGTGCCCGAGTACTTGAGTGCGGCGCGTTCTTCAATGATGAGCGTCGCGTTCTTGCCGAGAAAATCGAAGCCGTCGAGCGTCTGATCATCCGAGGCGATCAGGATATCAAGCTCGGGTAGAGCATTCATCTCCTCGTTGATCGTGATCTCGAGGACGTTGATGGGAGACTTGAGACCCGCGACCGTCAGCGAGAGATGCTGCGAGAACCACGCATTCGGATCTTTGAGCGCCGTCAGAAAATCGATTGAAGCCATGTCTTGCGTTGCCTCGTACTCGGTAAGCAACCCGAATTGCAATTCGGGTCAGTACGCGATTATTGTCGACCGCCCTTGCACCTACGCATCGGACGAATCCTAAAACGTGTTTGCATGACCATCCCGTGAGAGAAGCTTCGCTCTGACATCAATCGGTTCAGCTGCCGCGCAGTGTGGCACTGGTTGATGCGATCGCCGTTGGTCTCGCAGACTCGCGCCTCGGCTGCGCTCTGCGTTGAATCTGACCGTGACGTGATCGATGTTGCTCGCGTACTGCATTGACTTCGGTTTTCGCTCTCGGTCCCCTGATTTTTCCTCCAACTGGCATTGCCGTTCATCTCTGCGGGTGGATGCATCGTTGACTCGACTTGGCGCCCTCCGTGCGGGAAGGGAGTTCAATGCCGCCGACATCGCGCAAGGCGTTGTGATCTCCGTCGACATAAACGAAGGTGCAAGCGACAAGCGTGAGCAGCGCACCAAGCATGCAGATGCGGACTAGCCGGTTCATGATTGGAAGCCCACGCGAGCGTGGCGAGTGAAGCGCGCCTAGAGTTCATTAGCGCGGCTCACACACTCGCCAAATAATGCGCCATCACACGATCGGCACTCAGCGCGTGATCGTAAAGCGCCACCTCGCCGATCAACCCGTTCATCGGGCCCACGGTCCAGCCGATCGTACCGATCTGCAGCACGCTCTGGATCGTTGGCGCGCCGAGTCCTCCGCTCGATAGCAGCACTCCATCCTGTCTGATTGCTTATCACGGCCACGACGAAATGATGCACAGTACCGGCGACCGGCGCACTGCCCTGTGGCGCATTCATGCTCTGATAGTCCCGCAGCCACGCGTTCTGCCACCGCGTGTCTTTTCCGGAATCGCTATAGGAGATGCCCCATTCGAGCCTGGCTGTCGGCTGCTGCCGCCGGTCCACGTCGTGTTGCCGATGAAGCGCACGCCAGCCGTGCCCGCATAGCGGCCATTGGCGCCCGCCGCATTGGCGTACGAGGCGATGCTCGCCCAGCACTCGATCGACCAAGCCCCCGAGGCACAGAAGGCCGTCGCCGCGCTGACGTCGATGTAGGCGTTGGCCGCGCCGCCAAGCATCACGTAACGCGTGCTGCTCGAGCGCAGCAATGTGCCATTCGCGAGCTGTGCGCCGGGTTGATAGGCACCGTTTCGGGCGTGGCCGCTCGCGTCCACCGCCACGGTGCCAGCGGTCTCATTGAGCCGCCAGTAGGCATAGGGCTGGTCTGCTAGACCACGGTCGAATACGGCGTAGACGTGCGTGCGCCGCATAGGCGCAGACGCTTGGCGAGAACGCTCACGGATTCCTCACGCGGTGCTCACTGATTCAGCGCGGCGACATAGCCGTAGTAGCTCACGCCTTCGTCTTGCGTGAAGAGCACGAAGGTGTCGACGCGGCCGTCGACGCCGGTAATCGAAGGCGCGATACCTTGCGACCAGCGCACCGTCGCGGGAAAGGTCAACGTTGAGCCGGCTCCATTCTTGACCTGAAGCGTGAATTCGGCCAGCGTGCCGGAAGCAGGCGGATTGCTGATGCTCAGCACCGTGGTCACGCCGGCCACAGTCGGCAGATTGAACAGGATCTCGGGCGCGCCGCGTGCGATCGGGGTGAGATCGAGCGTGACGTTCGCGGCCGCCGTCAGGTTGACGATCGCGGTGCCGGTGGTACTGAGCGTGCCGTCGGCGGCGACCGCGGTGCCGCGACCGGCGATTATCCCGCCGAGCGTCGTCGAGGTTGCAGCGGGCAGCTCGAAGCTCGTCGGCAGCCGCGTTGCCAGCACATCGTATTCGCCGTTCACGCGCGAGAGGCACAGCGCGAACTCGCCCGGCCGCAAGACGGCTGCCGGCACCTCGCTCGGGCCGCCGATCCAGTTGAAGTCGCCGCCCTGCGTGAGCAGGTTGAGCACCCCGGCGCCGTGGTTGTAGACGAGAAACGCGATCGCGTTCAGCGGCAGCGTCGCGGTCGGCGCGAGCGTGAGCGTGCCGCCGTCCGCCCCGGCCCACTGAATCGCCATGCCCGCGTGGCTCGCATTGAGCGTCGCGTTGTCGCTAAACGTCACCTGACCTGAGCAACTGCCCAGCGCGCGTTGCACGAACTCGGTCGTGGCCGCAGCCGTGCTGTTGTCGAACTGCTGTGGCGTCGCGATCACCGGCTCGCCAGTGAGGCCCGCATAGGTGCCGCTCGTGGCGACTGCGGCCAAGTTCGGTCGGTTCAGGATTCTCACCGGCCCGCTGGCCGCGTTCCAGTCGGCATTGACCTGTGCCGCCGGAATCGTCGGTGCGCCCGACAGGTCGCTATACTGACCGCTGGTCGCCACTGGGGCGAGGTTCGGTCGATGGAGAATCTGCGCGAGCCCGGATGCGGCGTTCCAGTCGGCATTGACATGCGCCGGTGGCACGCCTGCCAGATCGCTGTATTGTCCGCTGGTGGCGACCTTCGCCAGGTTCGGCCGGTTGACGATCGCGCCCCGCCCCGCGGATGCATCCCAGTCGGCGTTGAGCGATACCCAGCCGAGCGCAGAGCCGTCGGTCGCATCGGAATTGGTTTCGTTGTCGTCCCGCGTGTTCAACCAGAAGCCCTGCCCGTCCGCACGCAGCAACACCGCGCCGCGGGGATAGCCGCCGATGTTCGGGGCGGCGGCGAACGTCGCGTCGTACGTGAGCGAACCACCCGACATCAGCCAGCGCGCGATCTGAGAGAGCACGAACAGGATGCCGTTCATGTCCTGGCCGAACGGCGGGATGCCACCCTTCAGCGGACTCGTCATCGTCAGCGGCGGAAAGCCGTCCGTAACGAAGCCGCGCCCTTCGTGACGCTGATCTGCGACGCGACGGGAATCTCGTTGCGGCTGCCGTTCTGCGCGAATGGGACCGTCACCGGCGGTGGGCTGTCAGTCAGACGCATGGTGTTCTACCGTGAGGTGCTTGAACTGCGACGCGCTTCACCAGCCGATAGCCTGGGCTTCGTCAACGGTGCTTGCAGACATGACCTCGCCGATTTTCAGGAGCAGCGTCTCGTAAGTCGGCAGCGGGCGGCTCGCGATCGCCTGTGCGAGTCCTTCCAAGTCGGCATCGGTGAACGGCGTGACGGGCACACCGCCCGCGTCGAGCCAAAGGTTCGGCGCGAAGCTCTGCAACTGCGCGCACGCCGCGAGCGCGGTATGTAGGTGCGCGAGGCTGTCCTGTCCGACGAGTACCAATTCAAACTTAAGGATGCACTAAGCGCGGCGGACGCGGTCGAACGGGAGAATCCGCAAGATCCTTTCGATCATGATTGTCCGCCGGCACGAATCGATTGTGATGGTTGTGGCAACTTCACGATGGTACTGAACGGAGCTTCAAAGACCGGCTATCGGTGCTCGTTCTGCCACAACGAAGATGGCGACAACGTCCCTGCAAACTGCGACATCTGCGGTGTCGCCTGCGAGACTGGTGATCTTGCCTTTTGGGAAAATGAAGCCGGTCAACGTGAGGGGAGCTGTTACTATTGTTCTGGCCGCTACGCCGCCGACCGCGACTCAGACTGACGCTGATCGCGGCCGCGGGTAAAGCACTTACAAAGGCCCTCTGATCCAGAGGTTGTTCCGGAGCAGTAAGCTTCTGTTGCTCAGGTCTGCTGCGAGTCTCAGCGAGATCGTGCGAACGGGCGCAGCTCCGGCGAGCAGCCGCCTCGCGAACGACGATACCCCAATGTTTGCTTAGGCCAACGAGGCGCCAGCGAGGGCGCGAGCGAGCGACCGTTGCATTTCGTCATGCACATCCGGGCTTATTAGATGTCAAACAGTCAAAGCTGCTGGGAAACCATCTCGGTTAGGCAGCAGCTTGCGGCCCGGCACCGGTGCACCGTATGACTCGGGTCGGACTAATTGTCCTCGGGTGACGAAATACGCGACGCGCCGCCATCGCGTAGATTCTCGCGGACAATTTCGCCTAGCCTCTGAAGATGACCATCGTCGTAAGGGCCGCACGTTTCGGTAAACGACTGTTGCTTCTCGCGGCCATATGGTCGATGCCTGCTCGATCGCGTTAGCGACGTCGGCCGCACATATCTCGGAGGAGCCGCCTCATAAGGTGTGGAACCTGCAGAAAGATAGACAGGGGACATGGCGTAACAGCCGGCTGGGCAAGGAAGCGCTTACGGGCCGCGTGGGTCACGCTACCCACCAGCGTCCCCGAATGGTCCCCAGAGTGTCCCTGAAGGCAACCGTCAGGGACCAACCCCGATAACCCTTTGATATTTTTAAGTAAGCATTGGTGGGCCGGGTGGGACTCGAACCAGCGGCGCTCGGCTTCGTCCGGAATGAGTTGCCGGTACAGGTACTCGGGACTCCAGTCGATCAGCACGCCGCCGAAATCGAACACGACTGCCTTGATGGCCATGCGCTCTCCGTCGTTATGCGATTACGGCTCAGACCGGCTGTGTGCGTTGCTCGAGCCACGCCAGGGCGTCGCCGGAAACATGCGGCGCAAGCCGCGTGCGCACCGTCTGGTGATAGTCGTTCAGCCACGCGCGCTCGTCCTCGCGCAGCAGCGACAGGTCGAGGCAACGCGTGTCGATCGGGCACAGCGTGAGCGTTTCGAACTTCAGGAAGTCGCCGAATTCGGTCTGCCCGGCAGGCACGTTCAGCACCAGATTCTCGATGCGCACGCCCCATTTGCCCGGCCGATAGATGCCCGGTTCGACCGACGTGATCATGCCTTCTTGCATTGCAGTCCACGGTTCGGCCGGCGCGTAGTGCGAGATCACTTGCGGGCCTTCGTGCACGTTGAGGAAATAGCCGACTCCGTGGCCAGTGCCGTGGCCGTAATCCGCGCCGGCTTCCCAGATCGGCGCGCGGGCGATCGCGTCGAGCATCGGCGAGCGGATGCCGCGCGGAAACGTCGCGCGCGACAGCGCCATCATGCCCTTCAGCACGATAGTGAAATCGCGCCGCTGGGCGTCGCTGATCGTGCCGATGGGCACCACGCGCGTGATGTCCGTCGTGCCGCTCAGATACTGCGCGCCCGAGTCGATCAGCAACAGGCCGTTGCCTTCGATGACCGCATGCGATTCAACAGTCGCGCGGTAGTGCGGCATCGCGCCGTTTGCATTGAAGCCCGCAATGGTCGCAAAGCTCAGCGACACGAACCCCGGACGACGCGCGCGAGCAGCCGTCAAACGTTCGTCGATAGTCAGTTCGGTAATCGTTTCGCGGCCTAGCGCACGCTCGAACCAGGCGAAGAATTCGGCCAGCGCCGCGCCGTCCTGTTCCATCGTTGCGCGCACCTGCTGCGCTTCGGCTTCCGTCTTGCGCGACTTGAAGAAAGTGGACGGATTCACCGCCTCGATCACCTTCACCGTCGACGGCACCGACTGCAATGAGCCGTAAGTGATGCGGCGCGGGTCGATCAGCAGCGTGCTGCCGGCGGGCAACGCGGCGAGCGCATCCGCTGCCTGCGCATACGGCTTCACGGTGACGCCGTCGCGCGCAAGCGCCTCGGCGAGCGCGGGCGGCACCTTGCCGTCGGCAATGAAAAGCGACGCGCTGCTCGTGCCGATCAGCGCATGCGCGACGAACACCGGGTTGAAGCTCACGTCCGCACCGCGCAGATTGAGCAGCCACGCGAGGTCGTCGAGCGTGGAAATGAAGTGCCACTGGGCGCCCTTCTCCGCCATGATCCGGCGAACCTGCGCGAGCTTTTCCGCACGCGTGACGCTTGCATGCGGCGCGGCATGTTCGAACACCTGGGCGTCCGGCAGCGACGGACGCTGCGGCCACACGGCCTCGAACAGATCGATGTCGGTGCGCAGCTTCACGCCGTGTGCCGTGAGCGCCTGAGTCAAGGCGCGCGCCGCCGCGACGCCGAGCACCGCGCCGTCCACGCCGACGGTGCCGCCAGGCGCCACGTTCTCGGCGAGCCAGTCGAAATGCGGGGCGGTTTGCTGGCCGCCCGTCATTTTCATCAGCTGAACACCGCTGCCGGCCAGTTGCGCGTTGGCCTGCTCCCAGTAGCGGCTGTCTGTCCAGACGCCCGCGAAGTCAGCGGTGACGACGAGCGTGCCCGCCGAGCCGGTGAAACCGGAGAGCCATTCCCGCCCTTGCCAGCGCCCCGGCAGATATTCGGACAAGTGCGGATCCGCGGAGGGCACCAGGTAAGCAGCGACACCTGCGCGCGCCATCGCGCTGCGCAAACTGGCCAGCCGCTCGGGAATGGAAGAGGTTTGGGGAAGTCGGGCATTCATGGAAGTCACCTGCAAGTATTCATCGACGGGAAAGCAAGCCGACCGTCACGGCGACGGCGATTATCGCGACGGCCGTGCATACGGGCCATTCGAGCGTTTCGCCGTCGTGGAAAAGACCCAGCACATTGCCGGCCATGTGGGCCACGCTGGCGCCCAGCACACCGGCCGCGAGCGCCACCCATAAGCGGGCGCGGCCCGAGCGGTTCATGCGGCGCAGCGGATGCAACCACCACCCGACAAAACCGATTGCCGCGCCCAGCACAACGATTCCGGGCCAGCCCATCAGCGGGTGGCCTCGCGCAATTTCGGATTTGTCTCATGGGCGCGAGGCTCAACGACAGCTAGCATTTTTGTCTCTTTCTTAAAAGATCAGCACGGCGCTTTCCGCACAGCGGTTGAGTTTAGGGGTCGGGGTTAGGTTAGGCAAGCTGGAAGCCTTACGGAAAAGCCTGGTTCCTGGCCGTCGTCAAGTGGAACGCGCGCATGCGAATCGCCCTTATCGAGCCGGACACGGGTCACGCCAAACTGGTCACGCGGCTGATTTTTGCCGGCGGCCACGTCTGCCAGCACTTCACCACCAGCGCGCCGTTCCTCGCGCAGGCCGCAGACCAATTCTTCGATCTGCTGATTACCGAAAACTGGGCCGGCGACCATTCCGCCGAAGACGTGATCGCGCGCGCCCGCGCCGTGTTGCCGAGCCTGCCTGTCATCGTGATGATGGCCGAACCGCGCGAAAGCCAGATCGTCGCGGCGCTTCACGCGGGCGCTGACGACTGTCTGCCCAAGCCAGTGCGCGGCCCCGAAATGCTCGCCCGCGTGGACGCGCTGCTGCGGCGCGCAGCCCTGCGGCGGCCGGCCAACCGCCGGCACGACGTGATCCGCGGCTATGCGTTCGACGCCGCGAACTTCGCCGTCACGTTCCGCGACCGAACGGTCGCGCTCACGCCGAAGGAATTCCGCTTCGCGCTGCTGCTGTTCAGCAACCTCTCGCGGCCGGTGTCCCGCGCGCACATCATGGAAACGGTGTGGGCGCGCCGCCGCGACGTAAAGTCGCGCACCGTGGACACGCACGCGTCGCGCGTGCGCTCCAAGCTCGAATTGCGTCCGGAGAACGGCTATTCGCTTGCACCGCTGTACGGCTACGGGTATCGCCTCGACGCCTTCTCCACGGAAGCCGCTGTGTCCTCGGCCTGATGCCCGGCATAAGCGCAGTTGCGCGAGCGCGGCAATGTAAGAATCGAGGAAACGCTATAATATGGGGCTAAACCATAGTCCCTCAGCATGCAGCTTCTAACGATCGGAATCAATCACCACACTGCGCCTGTCGCCTTGCGCGAACGCGTGGCGTTTCCGCTCGAACAGATCAAGCCTGCACTGGACACATTCAAAAGCATCTGGCTGGGCACCACGGCCCGCTCGGCGCCTGAAGCGGCGATTCTTTCCACCTGCAACCGCACTGAGCTTTATTGCGCGACAGACGAAGAGGCCGCGCGCGAAGCCGCCATCCAGTGGTTTTCGCGGTATCACAACCTGCCGGTTGGCGAACTGGCGCCGCACGTCTATGCGCTGCCGCAGTCCGAGGCCGTGCGCCATGCGTTTCGCGTCGCATCCGGGCTGGATTCAATGGTGCTCGGTGAAACGCAAATCGTCGGACAAATGAAGGACGCGGTGCGCACCGCGTCGGAAGCCGGCGCCCTCGGCACCTATCTGAACCAGTTGTTCCAGCGCACCTTCGCCGTCGCGAAAGAGGTGCGCAGCACGACCGAGATCGGCGCGCAGTCGGTTTCCATGGCAGCCGCCGCCGTGCGGCTGGCGCAGCGAATTTTCGACAAGGTGTCGAACCAGCGCGTGCTGTTCATTGGCGCGGGCGAAATGATCGAACTGTGCGCGACGCACTTCGCCGCGCAGCAACCGCGCGAACTGGTGGTCGCCAACCGCACCGCGGAGCGCGGCATGCGCCTCGCCGAACGTTTCAACGGTCGCGCCATTCCGCTGTCGGAGCTGCCCACGCGCATGCACGAGTTCGACATCATCGTGTCGTGCACGGCGTCCACGTTGCCGATCATCGGTCTGGGCGCGGTCGAGCGCGCGGTCAAGGCGCGCCGCCATCGGCCCATTTTCATGGTCGACCTGGCGGTGCCGCGCGACATCGAACCTGAAGTCGGCAAGCTGGAAGACGTGTTCCTGTATACCGTCGACGACCTCGGCGCCATCGTTCGCGAAGGCAATGCGTCCCGCCAGGCCGCGGTGGCGCAGGCCGAAGCGATTATCGAAACACGTGTGCAGAATTTCATGCAATGGCTCGACGCGCGCAGCATCGTGCCGGTAATCCGCCATATGCACACGCAGGCCGACGTGCTGCGCCGGGCGGAGGTCGAACGCGCGCAGAAAATGCTCGCGCGCGGCGACGATCCGGCCGCCGTCATCGAAGCGCTCTCGCAAGCGCTCACCAACAAGCTGATTCACGGTCCCACCCATGCGCTGAACCGCGCGAGCGGCGAGAACCGTGACACGCTCATCGAATTGCTGGGCGGCTTCTATAAACACTCCGGTTCCACGGAGCGTTAGCGGCGCCCATGCCGCCTGTTTGCGCCGCCCGCCGCGGCGGCGCAGTGGTCCGCCACATGCTTCTGTCCCGGGCATCCGCCCATTTTTCTGGTTGCCGTCCTTGCCGGAGTCCGCTCCGATACCCGCCCGATGAAAACGAGCATGCAACACAAGCTCGACCAGCTGACCACGCGGCTGGCCGAACTGAACGACCTGCTGAGCCGAGAGGACATCACCTCGAACCGCGATCAGTATCGCAAGCTCACGCGCGAACACGCCGAACTGGGCCCCGTAGTCGAGCAATACGCGCTATGGCGTCAGGCCATGCACGACGCCGCGACCGCGCAGGAACTGCTGGCGGACGCGTCCATGCGCGAGTTCGCGGAAGAGGAAATTCGCGCCGCACGTGAGCGGATGGAACAGCTCGGCGGCAAACTGCAAACCATGCTGCTGCCGAAAGATCCCAACGACGACCGCAACATCTTCCTCGAAATTCGCGCCGGCACGGGCGGCGACGAGTCCGCCCTCTTTGCCGGCGACCTGCTG
>Ga0209371_1001546_pt1 | contig 15191 bp, 18 predicted proteins | sample AgamicAtAmrz_FD_187165 | JGI IMG/M metagenome (GOLD analysis project Ga0209371, IMG submission 187165) | Agave microbial communities from Guanajuato, Mexico - At.Am.rz (SPAdes) (version 2) | ecosystem: Host-associated > Plants > Roots > Rhizosphere | place: Guanajato, Mexico | collected 2012-06-07
TGACGAGTCTCTTTTTGCTACAGACTCGTCATTAATTTTCCTTTAATTGATATGACAGGTGTCATTGACTTTAAGTTGTAGTGGTATCGCTTTATTTCTGAATCTAAAGGGTTTTGTCAGTAATAATCGCTCCATCGCAGTGTTTCTTATTCTTTCTCGATATCTTTCATCATCGGCATGATCACCAAGATATCCTCTAAACCTGTTGCAGACCACCCATGCATTGATATTGCAAACTAAGCTTTCCTCGCAGAGGAAAATATCTTTGAACTTATCACTCATAAAATCTAAAATTGTTGTTTTGAATTTATGTTCAATGTTTTTTGTGTCAAGTCCAGCCATTTTTTTTACATCTTTCAATTCTATAATATATAAATCGAACCTGTTTTCGCCCCGTCCTTTGACAACGACAAGATTATCCACAGAAGGTGGGGTAGGGTATTTTTTTAATCCGTTATAAAAGTCATCAACTTTAATATTTGCAATGAGTGATTTATCTAAGGTGCCATCGATGTATAACGATTCATCAATTAAAACTTCAGAACCATTTTCCTTTATGAAATCTGAAAGATGCACATTAATCATTTCGTTTTCATTGATTTTGTTAATCATGCTTTGATGCCTCTTTCTGATTGAAATCTTCCAGAAGTCTAAATTTTTCCTCTAAAAGCACGTCGGTTACATCAATGAAATTTTCATCTTCAATACCTAATGAATCGGTTTCTGGATTGAAAACAACAGCCCCATCTTTGGATTTCTTAAAAAGTGATGTTTTAACAGTTTTTTCGTTAAACCCTATGTTCTTGTCATGAACATAATTGGATATAATAAGATTGTTAACTTTATTAAAAATGAAGTTGCTATGTGATGTTATTATCATATTTACATCATTCTCAATGATGTTTTCGAATACCCCGGTTAGTTTTACTTGGATTTCGGGATGTAAGTGAGCCTCAGGCTCTTCAATTATAATTATTTGCCTCGATTGTTCTTCTTGAGCATCTTTACCTAATCTACGGCGAGGCAGGTATTTATTAGGTTTTATCTTTTTGCTTAAAATATATCTTAGGTAAGTTACGATAGGAGCTATTTCTGAAACCATAGATGAAGTTGACGATAATTCTAGGTTCATATTGCTACCAACGGGCTTGAACATTAATTGTTTGGTTTTGTTATTAAATATTACTTCGCCATTGAGTAAATCTTTTTCGATCTTATTTGCAATGGCTGCGACATTTTTATTTTCAATTTCCTTTTTATTGGCTGTCAGCTCGGAGAGCTTAATAAAATAGTCACTAACCGGTTCGGATATGCCGGGGAGTTCAATTTTCTGTGTTAAGAAAGCACGTTTCTTAGATAACTCTGCTATTATTTGACCGAAAGCGCTGAGCGCTTGATATAATCCTGAGCGACTTGCTGGTAGATAATGTATGGCATCGATATCATTTAAAGACTCTTTTATGTAAGTTGCTAACTTAGGGAGGATGACTTTTAGCATAAACTGCTCGCCAAAGGACATGGAATGCTTTGGTTTGTCACCGTCTCTATCAAAATGAAATGGATAGCCCAAACTTAATGGATCGGTTTTAATCTTATCAGATTTGACTAAGCAAACTTTATCATCTCCGGGAGTGGATATTACCTTTAAATCATCACCGCATGCCTCGAATACTAATTCACCCATTCGTGACTTTATTGTGAATGTGGGATTGTCATCCATACCTTCTTTTTTTAATTGCTTCAAAGATGGAAACGATGCTTTGAGTGAATCCTCAATTCTTCTTATTATTGTCGCTTGTATGGTTTTTTTAAAATGTTTTTCTGTAAAGTCGGAAATGTCTTTAGTTTCACCATCAAAATCAACAAGCTCATTAAATTCCAAATCATCATTTAATTCAATTCCATATTCAAGCAGTAAAGGGAAGAGGCTTGATATGTCCTTGAGTTCAATTAAATTCTTTATTATGCAATAAACTAGTGTAATTGAGTATGATTTTCCGATGTTGTTTTCACCTAGCAATAAATTGAAATTGATGTCGGTATCAATTTCAAAGCTTGATATAGGGCCTGCGTTTTTAAGTGAAATAAGCATGTCTAGTTCCTTTAGTATAAAGAGCGCGATTATTACTAATTTGAGTTAGGGGTCGATTGTGTGTTCTTTCACACAATGCCACTTGGGTGACTGATTGAGTAATAATTTTTACACTAAATAAATGAATATACAACTAGCAGAAATCATGCGCCTCATCACCAACCTGATCCGCACCGGCATTGTGTCCGAGGTGGATAAGGTGAACTGGCTGTGCCGGGTGAAAACGGGCGATCTTGAAACCAACTGGATCAACTGGCTGACCCTGCGCGCCGGTAATACACGTACGTGGTGGAAGCCGTCTGTGGGGGAGCAGGTTGTACTGCTGAGCCTCGGCGGCAATCTTGAAACCGCGTTTGCGCTGCCGGCCATCTATTCAGAGGCTTTCCCGCCACCTGACTATTCAGAGGATGGCTCTACCACCGTGTTTAAGGACGGCGGATGGTTTCAGTATGAGCCTGAATCCGGCCAGCTGCTGATCAGGAACATCAAAAGCGTGCTGATCGAGGCGTCGGACAAAATCGAGCTAAATACCGCTCACTTTGTCGTGAACGCTGACCAGACGCGGCTTAACAGCCCGACCGTAATCACCGGTGATACTGCGATTCATGGCGGCACGGTGCTGAACGGCGGCGCGAAGATTAACGGCGACGTGACGCAGGGCGGGGGACAAATGAGTTCAAACGGCGTGGTGGTTGACGACCATGACCACGGCGGCGTCCAGCGCGGCGGCAGCAGAACGGACGGCCCGCAATGACAATGTATCTCGGCATGAACCGCGACACTGGCGAGGCGATCACGGACATTGACCACATCCGCCAGAGCGTGCGCGACATTCTGGTGACGCCGGAGGGCAGCAGGATAGCGCGGCGTGAATATGGCTCGCTGCTGTCGGTGCTGATTGACCGTCCGCAGAATGACGCCACGCGCCTGCAGGTGATGGCGGCGGTATACACCGCGCTGAGCCGGTGGGAGCCGCGAATCAGACTGAGCACCTTAAACATCACCAGCGCTTACGACGGCTCGATGGTGGTTGAGATGGCCGGCCAGCGCGACGACGGATCGCCGCTCGCTTTATCCGTATCGACAGGGGGCAACAGTGGCAGTAATTGACCTTTCACAGCTGCCGGCACCGGAGATTATTGAGGTGCCGGACTTTGAGACGCTGCTGGCTGAGCGAAAAGCGGCGCTGATCGCGCTTTATCCGGCAGAGCAGCAGGCGGCCGTGCGCCGCGTGCTGGCGCTGGAGTCCGATCCGATGGTGAAAATGCTGCAGGAAAGCGTGTACCGCGAAATCCTGCTGCGCCAGCGCATCAACGATGCGGCGCAGGCGGTTATGGTGGCCTATGCGCTGGGCAGCGATCTGGACCAGCTGGCCGCCCTGAATAATGTAAAGCGCCTGACCGTGACGCCGGCCAGCCCCGACGCGGTGCCGCCGGTTGATGCAGTGATGGAAACAGACGACGCCCTGCGTGTGCGCGTGCCGGAAGCATTCGAGGGGTTATCCGTGGCCGGGCCGACGGGCGCGTATGAGTTTCACGCGAAAAGCGCCGACGGGCGGGTGCTGGATGTGTCCGCAACCAGCCCGGCGCCGGCGGAGGTGTTGATCACCGTGCTGAGCCGCGAGGACAACGGCACGGCAACCGCTGACTTACTGGCTACAGTGAACGCCGCGCTGAACGCCGAGAGCGTGCGTCCGGTGGCGGACCGCGTGACCACGCAGGCGGCAACCATTCACGATTACAGCGTTAAGGCGAAGCTGCACCTGTTCGACGGCGTGGCCGCCGGACCGTGCCTTGAAGCGGCAAACGAGAGGCTGGCCGCTTACCTTACCGAACAGAAAAAGCTGGGCCGCAGCGTGCGCAGGGAGTCCTACGGCGCGGTGATGCGCGTGGCCGGCGTGGACTGGGTGGAAATGATCGAGCCGGCAGAGGACATCATCATGAACCGCACGCAGGCCGGCAACTGCACCGGCACCGACGTGTCGGTGGCCGCTGACGGGGTGGTGTCATGAGCAACAGCAGTTTGATGCCGCCCGGCTCTGCGGCACTTGAGCGCCGTCTGGCAGAAGCATGCGCGGACATTTCCGGGCTGAACGTGCCGCTGCGCGAGCTGTGGAATCCGCTCACCTGCCCGGTGAGTTTTCTTCCCTATCTTGCCTGGTCATTTTCGGTGGACCGCTGGGACGAGGGCTGGGCGGAGAGCGTCAAGCGCAAGGTGGTGCAGGATGCTTTTTACATCCATCAGCACAAGGGAACCATCAGCGCGGTGCGCCGCGTGGTGGAGCCGTTCGGCTTCCTGATCCGCGTCATTGAGTGGTGGGAGAGCGACGACGTGCCCGGGACGTTTAGCCTCGATATCGGCGTCGAAGACCAGGGCATTACGGAAGAAACCTATCAGGAGCTGGAACGGCTCATCAGCGACGCGAAGCCCTGCAGCCGCCATATGCTCGGCATGTCCATTAACCTGCAGAGCGCGGGCCGGTTCTACACGGGCGCGGCCAGCTATGACGGCGACGATCTTACCGTTTACCCCTACACCCCCGACATTATCTCCGTCAGCGGCCCGGCGTATGCCGGCGCGACGGTTCACGTAATCGACCTGCTGGAAGTGGGACCATGACACAGAAATTTTATGCAATTGTGACCAACCTCGGCGCGGCGAAGATTGCCAACGCCGTATCGCTCGGCACCAAACTGAACATCACGCAGATGGCCGTCGGTGACGGCGGCGGCACGCTGCCAACCCCGAACGCCAGCCAGACAAAGCTGGTCAATGAGGTGCGCCGCGCGGCGCTTAACTCACTGACCGTTGACGATAACAACAGCAGTCAGATTATTGCCGAGCAGGTCATCCCGGAGACGGAAGGCGGATTCTGGATCAGGGAAATGGGCCTGTTTGACGCTGACGGCACGCTGATTGCGGTTTGCAACACGGCGGAAACCTATAAGCCGCAGCTGCAGGAGGGCAGCGGGCGCACGCAGCGCCTGCGCATGATGATCATTGTCAGCAGCACCGACGCGGTAACGCTTAAGGTAGACCCGGCTGTGGTGCTGGCAACCCGTCAGTATGTTGATAACGCCGTTATTGAGGTGAAAGCTTATGCTGACGGATTGATGGAAAAGCACGTCAAAGATGCAAACCCGCACACGCAGTACCCTCTGATCAGCAACGCGTTGAAAGAAATGGCCGATGCCGGGCTGCTGCCTGATGTTCTAAAAAACCTCGGTTTAACAGAAAAGTTTTCCGGCAGGTTTATTGACCGGAGATTTTTCACAACGCCGGGCAGCATCTCCTATAAGCCCACTAAGGGCACAAAGCGCGCCAAGATTATCCTCACGGGTGGTGGCGCGCGTGGATACGGCTTTCTCGCATGGGGGTCAAACTTTACATCGCGTGGTGGAGGTGGCGGGGCCGGTGGCACAGTGATCGCCTGGCTAGACGTCGATGACACGAAAACGTATGCAGGAGTAGTGGGGCGCGGAGGTGACGATACGGTGACGCCGACCAGTTCCACATTCAACGCCGTTCTGACCGCTGGAAACGGGACATCTCCCTCAACAGGCAGCGATGGCGGCAAAGGCGGGCTGGCAGTTGGCGGGGATCTGAATATTCAGGGCGGTGATGGCAGTGATGCGCCTGGTCTGATTTCCGACACCACAAACGTTTACCGGGGTGGATCCGGGGATGGCGGTGTCAGCTACTGGGGAGGCGGCATCCGCTCAGGGGAAAAAGCAACTACGGGCCGTCAGGAAGGGTTCGGATCTGGTGGCGGTGGGGCAACCCGTTCAAACCCGTTTGTTGGTAATTTTGGCTGTCATGGTGTGATTTATATTGAGGAGTACAGCTGATGAAAACGTATGCCCGCATTGAAGAACAGCGCGTCGCGGAGATCGTGTCACTGGATGTTAAGCCGGAAAAGCTCTATCACCCTTCGCTGGTTTGGGTGGATATCAGCGCGCTTAAGACGCCGCCGGACGTTAATTACCTCTATCGCGATGGCGTGTTCTCTGCGCCAGTGATTGAGGCCGCGGATCCCGTTTTCCTTGCTGCAAGCCGGCAGGCTGCTGAAATGGAAGAAGCCAGCCGGTTAATGGCACCATTGCAGGATGCGGTGGACATCGGCAAAGCAACGCAGGAGGAAATCGCCCGCCTCAATGAGTGGAAGGAATATCGCGTCATGCTGAACCGGATTGATACTACGAAAGCCCCGGATATTGACTGGCCTGAAAAGCCCGCCTGAGATAAAGCCCGCATTGCAGCGGGCTTGTTTGTTACTGGGGTTTAGGCGGCCAGGTGATGGCCGGCGCTTCCTCAACATTCACTGCCTGCACGTCCTGTATGTATTTCATCCATGCAACGAGTGACGCTTTATCCGTATCGGTGATCATCTCCAGACGCAGCTGTGTTTGCCATGCCTGCGTGATGGTATTCGCCTCAGAAATCAACGCGGCCTGCCGTTCTCCTGCCTCCCTGATAACAGCCGCTTTCTCTGCCGCAAGGTCTGTTACCCATTTTTCGCCATCCCATTTATCCCAGGTTGTTGCCGGTTCCAGCAGGGTGATTCCTGCCGGATAGTCACCTAACGCATCAATAAGGATTGCCGTACCGTCAGTGATGGAATAAACCGTTTCGCCGCGATGGTCGGCAACAACCTGCCAGTTGCCATTATGGTTAACAGGCACAAATCCGGCCTCAGTAGCAGGCGGCGCGATGATGCAGGCGCTAGCGGGCAGTCCCACACCCTGCGCCAGAAACTCATCACTGGAGCCGGTAAACTCGCCACTCACCGCGTCGAAATTATAGATCGTCAATGTGCCGGCCGTTTTTGCCAGTCCATTATTATCAAGCGTGACCTTAGCCATTATGCAGCCCTCACGATGTAATTAAATGCCACATTTCGTGGGCGATTTTCAGCGGCAGTTGGAACCTGTCTGGATACATCCATAGCAGAAGTCATACCGTTCTGGCTTCCACTCTGCGGTGTCAGTACTGTTCCCGCAGCCAGTGCCACATCGAAGAAAACACCTGATGATGAACCACGATAAGCGTAATAATTCGAGCCCATTACCTGGCCAGTAATATTACGTATGGCATCGCCCTGGGCAGAGAGAATGGCACGACCGGTATCGACACCGCGTGCATCATCCCATCCACGAATAAATTCACCACGCAGATCCGCGAGCTTCAGCCCCGGATAAGCCAGCGCCAGTTTCGGGTAAAGCGTGTCGCTGAAACTGGCCCCGTTACTTTTCAGAAAGACCATGCCGGCCATTGAAGGAAACAGCTCATTGGGCATTTTGGCGTGCGGCCACGGGAATGGCGATCCGATAACGGGTGCGCCTTCGCCCAAACCGAGGTTTGTGCGAATCAATAGCCTGGCCCTGCCACGGCCCGGACTGGCACACTTACGGCCATTTGCGGAGATTCCAGCGTGCTGATTGGCTATATCAGGGTGTCAACAAATGACCAGAACACGGATTTACAGCGGATTGCGCTTCAGAGCGCAGATTGTGAGCTGATTTACGAGGACAGAATAAGCGGAAAAACCCGAGATCGCCCCGGACTGAAAAAGGCACTGCGTTGCCTGCAGGCAGGGGACACGTTGATTGTCTGGAAGCTGGACAGGCTCGGGCGCAGCATGCGCCATCTGGTGATGCTGACTGAAGAACTGCGGGAGCGGGGAGTAAATTTTCGCAGCCTGACCGACAGCATTGATACCAGCACGCCAATGGGGCGATTTTTCTTTCATGTGATGGGGGCGCTGGCTGAAATGGAGCGTGAGCTGATCGTAGAGCGAACCCGTGCAGGTCTGGCCGCCGCACGTGAGAAGGGGCGGATTGGCGGGCGAAGGCGAAAAATGACACCGGAGACAGTCGAGAAGGCAAAAAGAATGCTGGCACAGGGCGCCACGCTGCTACAGGTATCGCTGGTAATTGATGTTTCAGTCAAGACGCTTTACCGGTATATTCCCGCCCCCGAACAGAAAGCGCTCCGGATTGCCCGGTAAGCTGTTGTGCCATTCGCCACACAACGGCCAGAACGTGCCTCTGTCTGACATAAACCCGACCATAGCGGAACCCCTTAACAGGAGAACCGCCACATGGCACAGGATTATCATCATGGCGTGCGAGTTGAGGAAATCAACGAGGGCACCCGAACCATTACCACCGTGAGCACCGCGATCGTCGGGCTGGTCTGCACCGGTGACGACGCCGACCCGGCAACATTCCCGCTTAATCGCCCGGTGCTGCTGACCGACGTACTCACCGCCAGCGGCAAGGCGGGCGAATCCGGCACGCTGGCCCGATCGCTCGACGCTATCGCCGACCAGTCCAAACCCGTCACCGTGGTGGTGCGAGTGCCGCAGGGTGAGACCGAGGCGGAAACCTCCGCGAACATCATCGGCGGCGTCACCGAAGGCCAGCGCACCGGTATGAAAGCGTTGCTGGCCGCGCAGTCGGTGTGCGGCGTTAAGCCGCGCATCCTCGGCGCGCCGGGACACGATACGCAGGCCGTTGCAACCGAGCTGCTAAGCGTGGCGCAGAGTCTGCGCGGGTTTGCGTACCTGTCCGCCTACGGCTGCAAAAGTGTGGAGGAGGCGATCGCTTACCGCGCCAACTTCAGCCAGCGCGAAGGAATGCTGATCTGGCCTGATTTCATCAGCTTTGACACCGTGCTGAAGCAGGACGCCACCGCCTACGCCACCGCCCGCGCGCTGGGCCTGCGCGCCAAAATCGACGAGCAGACCGGCTGGCATAAGTCGCTCTCTAACGTCGGCGTCAACGGCGTGACCGGCATTTCTAAGGACGTATTCTGGGATTTACAGGAACCGGCTACCGACGCGGGCCTGCTTAACCAGAACGACGTCACCACGCTTATTCGCAAAGACGGCTACCGCTTCTGGGGTTCCCGCTGCCTGAGTGACGATCCGCTGTTTGCGTTTGAGTGCTACACCCGCACCGCGCAGGTACTGATGGACACCATGGCCGAGGCGCAGATGTGGTCTGTTGATGGCCCGCTGAACCCATCGCTGGCCCGCGACATTATCGAGGGTATCCGCGCAAAGCTGCGCAGCCTGGTGACTCAGGGATACCTGATCGGCGCCGACTGCTGGCTGGATGCGAGCGTCAATGACAAAGAGACGCTGAAGGCTGGCAAGCTGCTGATCGATTACGACTACACGCCGGTGCCGCCGCTGGAAAACCTGCTGCTGCGTCAGCGCATCACCGACCAGTATCTGGTCGATTTCAGCAGCCGCGTGGGCGCATAAGGAGACTGAATCATGGCATTACCTCGCAAGCTCAAGCACCTAAACATGTTCAACGCCGGCAACAACTGGCAGGGGCTGGCTGAGTCCGTGACGCTGCCCAAATTCACCCGCAAGTTTGAGAAATATCGCGGCGGCGGCATGGCCGGCGCGGTGGATATCGACATGGGCCTGGACGACGGCGCGCTGGATACGGAATTCACCATCGGTGGCACCGAGTCGCTGTTGTTTAAACAGATGGGCACTACCACCGTGGACGGAATTCAGCTGCGCTTTACCGGCTCCATCCAGCGTGACGACACCGGCGAGGTGCAGGCGGTCGAGCTGGTTACGCGCGGACGTTACAAAGAGCTGGATTCCGGCGAGTGGAAGACCGGCGAATCCAGCACCACGAAGGTGTCAGGCACCAACAGCTACGCCAAGCTGACCATTAACGGTGAGGTGCTCTATGAGTGCGATCTGGTGAACATGATCGAAATCGTTGGTGGCACTGACCTGATGGAAGCGCACCGGAACGCTCTCGGCCTGTAATCAACCCGGCAGGCACCGTCCTGCCGCTTCATTCCTTATAAACGGAATCGCATCATGACTGATAAAACCACGGAAAAAGCCATTGAGCTGGATACCCCGCTGCTGCGCGGCAAAACCGAAATCACCCACATCACCGTCCGCAAGCCGCAGTCCGGCGCGCTCCGCGGCACCCGCCTGCAGGCGCTGATGGATATGGACGTCAACGCAATGATGGTTGTATTGCCGCGCGTCACCACGCCCGCGCTTACCGCGCAGGAAATCAGCGAAATGGACCCGGCCGACCTGCTGTCGCTCTCCGTCGAGGTGGTCACTTTTTTGTTGCCGAAGTCGGCGCTGTCAGCTTTCCCGACGGCCTGACGGTAGAGGATCTGGTAGCGGACATCGCTACCGTTTTTCACTGGCCGCCGCCGGTCATGTACGCGGAGTCGCTGACGGACGTGCTGGAGTGGCGGCACAAAGCAATTCAGCGAAGCGGAGCCGGCGACAATGAGTGACACAAACCTGCGCCTGCAGGTGGTATTAAGCGCGGTCGATAAAATCACGCGTCCCTTTCGCAATGCGCGCGACGGCTCAAAAGAGCTGGCCGCTGCGCTGAAGGCCAGCAAAGACGGCCTGAAATCCCTGAACGAACAGGCGGGCCGGATTGACGGTTTCCGCAAGACGCGCTCTCAGCTGGCCGTTACCGCCAGTAATCTCAAGGCCGCCCGCGAGGAAGCGGCGCGCCTTGCCGTGCAGTTCAGCGAGACCAACCGTCCTACCGCCGCGCAGGCCCGCGTGCTTGAGCAGGCGAAGAACCGCGCCAGCCAGCTACAGCAGACCTATAACGGGCTGCGCCTGTCGGTCCAGCGCCAGCGCGCCGCACTGAGTGCTGCCGGAATTGATACAAAGCAGCTCAGCGCCGCGCAGCAGCGGCTCAAAACCGACGCGCAGGCGGCAACGGGGGCGATTGAGCGCCAGCAGGCGGAGCTGCGAAAGCTGGGCGAGCGCCAGCAGAAGCTGGCCGCCATCCGGGCAACCCATGACAAAACAATGAACCTGCGTAACAACCTGGCCGGTAACGGCGCGGGCATGGTGGCGACGGGCGCTACAACCGGCATCACCATGATGGCACCGGTGCGCGCTTTCGTAGAGTCAGAGGACGCCGCAACGCAGCTCGCCGCCTCACTAATGGGGCCGGGCGCGAAGGTCTCGGCCGAGTTTGAGAAGATTAACCGGCTGGCCGTAAGCCTGGGCGATAAGCTGCCCGGTACTACGGCTGACTTTCAGAACATGATGACCATGCTCCGCCGGCAGGGCATGAGTGCGCAGGCGATCCTCGGCGGGCTGGGTGAGGCAACGGCTTATCTCGGCGTGCAACTGAAGATGGCACCGACAGACGCGGCGGAGTTTGCCGCGAAGCTGCAGGACGCAACGCAGACCAGCGAAAAAGACATGATGCGCCTGACGGACATCATTCAGAAGGGATTTTACGCCGGCGTTGACCCCGGCAACATGCTTCAGGGTTACGCCAAAATCAGCAGCGCAATGAACATCATCAAAATGCAGGGCATTGATGCAGCAAAAGCGTTTGCGCCGCTGCTGGTGATGGCTGACCAGTCAAGCATGGCCGGCGAGTCGGCGGGCAACGCCTACCGCAAGGTATTTCAGGGCATGATGGACAGTGAAAACATCCAGGGCGTGAATGATGACCTGAAAGGGACCGGGGTGAAATTCAACTTCACCGACGGCAAAGGCGAGTTCGGCGGGTTTGAGAAAATGTATAAGCAGCTGGCGCAAATCAGCCAGCTGAACACCGAGCAAAGACTTTCCACGATCAAGAGCCTGTTCGGGGATGACGCGGAAGTGTCGCAGGTCGTCCAGATCATGATCAGCAAAGGCATCGCGGGCTACCGGGACGCGGCGCAGAAGCTGGAAACGCAGGCCTCACTGCGTGAACGCGTTGATGCCTCGCTGAGCACCCTGGGCAATAAATGGGAGGCGGCAACCGGTTCGTTTACTAACGCAATGGCCGCCATCGGTGAAACGGTAGCCCCCGCGCTGAAGTTGCTGGCCGACTGGCTCGGCGAACTGGCATCCCGACTCGGTGAATTCGTTAAGCAGCACCCGCAGCTGACGGCGGCGTTGTTCAAGATGGGCGCCGCATTTGCCATTGGCGCGACAGCTCTCGGCGCGCTTTCACTGGCGGCAGCGGCAATCCTCGGTCCGCTGGCGCTGCTGCGGCTGAGCTGCAGCGTGCTGGGGCTGAAGGCGTTCAGCGCGTTCGGGCTGCTGAAAAGCGGGATCGGCATGGCCGGCAACGCGGTACTGTGGCTGGGGCGGCTGATGATGGCGAACCCGATTCTGGCGGTGATTGGCCTGATTGCCGCCGGGGCGCTGCTTATCTGGCAGAACTGGGACACGCTCGGGCCAAAACTTTCCGCGATGTGGGACGCCATCAGCACGAAGGTGGGCAGCGTCTGGACCGCGATCCGCAGCTACATCAGCACCAAATGGAACGAGATTGTGGCGGACGTGCAGGCGCTGCCGGCACGATTTCAGGAAGCCGGCGCGCAGATGATCGACGGGCTGCTGGCAGGCGTGAGCCAGAAATGGGACGCGCTGAAAAGCAAGCTTTCATCCCTCACCGATTACCTGCCGGATTTTCTGAAACCTGACGGAGATAAGCCGCGTGCACCGCAGGTAAGAACGGGCAGGGGGGTAGCGCTGCCGCCGGGCGGGTTTCCGGCATTTGCCGGCATGTACGACAGCGGCGGGTTTATCCCGTCCGGGCAGTTTGGCGTGGCCGGCGAGAACGGGCCGGAGCTTGTCAGCGGGCCGGCGAACGTAACCAGCCGCAGGCGTACTGCGCAGATGGCCGCTATGGCTGCGCTGGCGCTGGGAGGCGCAGCTGCACCCGCCACCGCCGCACCACTGCACCCCATGAGCCTGCCTGCACCGCCTCTGGCAGCGAGCGCGGGCAGCGGGGGGAACATGGCAGGACAACCGGCCATCATGATGCACGGGAAATACGATATCCACATCGTGCAGCAGCCAGGCCAGAGCGCTAACGATTTACTGGACGAGCTGATGCGCAGGCTGGAGGCTAAAGAGCGTCAGGCGCAGGCCCGCGCCCGCAGCAGCTACCGCGACAGGGGAGGATTTGACGAATGATGATGACGCTGGGGATGTTCGTTTTCATGCTGAAAACGGTCCCTTATCAGGAGCTGCAGTTGCAGCGCAGCTGGCGATTTCCGGCAAACAGCCGGGTGGGCTTGCGTCCCTCGCTGCAGTTCCTCGGGCCGGATAACGACACGCTGACGCTTTCCGGCGTGCTGCTGCCGGAGATTACCGGCGGCAGGCTGACGCTGTACGCGCTGGAGCAGATTGCGGAGCTGGGTCGCGCATGGCCGCTGATTGAGGGCAGCGGCACAATTTACGGCATGTACGTGATCGAGAGCCTGAGCCAGACCAAAGCTGAGTTTTTTAGCAACGGCGAATGCCGGCGCATTGAGTTCACGCTCACCCTGAAACGGGCCGACGAGTCGCTGGCGGACATGTTCGGCAGTCTGAGCGATCAGCTCACCGCCATGCAGAGCGCGGCCTCCGCCACTGCCGGCAGGCTGGCTACCGCTGCGGGAGGTCTGTTTTCATGACGGGCGGTCAGTGGATTAACGGGGCGGGGAACGCGCCCGCATTCCGGCTGAAGCTGGAGGGGGCCGACATCACACAGAAGCTTGAAAAACGGCTGCTGAGCCTGACGCTGACAGATAACCGTGGGTTTGAGGCCGATCAGCTGGACATCGAGCTGGACGACGCCGACGGCCAGCTGCAGCTGCCGCGCCGTGGCGTTTTGCTGGAGCTGGCGCTGGGCTGGCAGGGGGAGGTGCTTTTTCCGAAAGGCAGCTACACCGTGGATGAAATCGAGCACACCGGCACGCCTGACCGTCTTGTGCTGCGCGCGCGCAGCGCCGATTTCCGGCAGACGCTTAACATCAAAAGGGAGAAATCCTGGCATAAAACCACCGTGGGCGAGATGGTGAAAGATATCGCCGCCCGGCACCGGCTGGAAGTCGCGCTGGGTGAGGACGTGGCGAAAATGGCGATCGATCACATCGACCAGACCAACGAGTCAGACGCCAGCTTTCTGATGCGGCTTGCGAAGCAGTGCGGCGCCGTTGCGTGCGTGAAAAATGGAAACCTGCTGTTTATCCGGCAGGGGCAGGGCAAAACCGCGAGCGGCAGACCGCTGCCGGTTATAACCATACAGCGCAAATATGGTGATGGCCATCGCTTTACCCTGGCTGACCGCGACGCCTACACCGGCGTGATCGCCAGCTGGCTGCACACCCGCGAGCCGGAAAAAAAGCCGGAAGCGAAGGTGAAGCGCCGGCGCAAAGCCACGGCCAGAAAAAAGGAGCCGGAAGCGAAGCAGGGGGATTATCTGATCGGAACGGATGAAAACGTACTGGTGCTGAGCCGGACCTATGCCAACCGGAGCAACGCAGAGCGCGCCGCCAAAATGCAGTGGGAACGGCTGCAGCGTGGCGTGGCGTCTTTCTCGCTGCAGCTGGCGCGGGGGCGTGCAGATCTCTACACAGAAATGCCGGTGAAAGTCAGCGGGTTTAAACAGGCGATCGATACCGCTGAATGGATTATCACAACACTTACACATAGCGTAAGTGCTGATAGCGGGTATACGACCAGCATTGAATTAGAAGTGAAAATAGATGAAGCTGGATTGCAATAGTAGAATTTACTATCCAATTGGGTTTTATAAAGTTACTATTCACCAAAAATTTATAGAGGAAGAATCGTAAATGATGAACTGCCCGAAGTGCTCTCACGCTGCTCACACTCGTAGCAGCGTCCAGCTTTCAGAAAATACAAAAGAGCGTTATAACCAGTGCCAGAACATTAATTGCGGCTGTACATTCAAATCGCTGGAAACAGTAACAGATATCATCATGTGTCCCGGAAGAGTAAAACCTGCACCGCCTCATCCCTCAAGAATTGCACCAAAAGCATCGCAAGGTCAGCTTTGGTTATAACCCGCTTAGGCGGGTTTTTTTATCTATCAATGACTACTAAAAGCTGCGTAGTCAATTGGTGGACAATGCAAATATAGACAGAGCGATTTAACACTCAACTTATTGTTTTTATGTGTTTTAAATCCATGCTTTGATTGAAAAGTTAGTGTAGCGTGTTTTAAGGCTGGAGCGCTAAGGGTCTGACAGGTAAACTGCGCGATAATTGAATTCCACATGACGGTGCGGAGATGGAACTAAAAGCAACATCCATGGGCAAACGGCTGGCACAGCATCC
>Ga0209371_1001551_pt1 | contig 15166 bp, 13 predicted proteins | sample AgamicAtAmrz_FD_187165 | JGI IMG/M metagenome (GOLD analysis project Ga0209371, IMG submission 187165) | Agave microbial communities from Guanajuato, Mexico - At.Am.rz (SPAdes) (version 2) | ecosystem: Host-associated > Plants > Roots > Rhizosphere | place: Guanajato, Mexico | collected 2012-06-07
CATGATCCCGCCGCCGAACGTCACCGGTAGCTTGCACATGGGTCACGCCTTCCAGCAAACCATCATGGACACCATGATCCGTTACCAGCGCATGCAGGGGAAAAATACCCTGTGGCAGGCGGGTACTGACCACGCGGGCATCGCCACGCAGATGGTGGTTGAGCGCAAGATTGCGGCTGAAGAGGGCAAAACGCGCCAGGACTATGGCCGCGATGCGTTCATCAACAAAATCTGGCAGTGGAAAGCAGAATCCGGCGGCACCATTACCCGCCAGATGCGCCGCCTGGGCAACTCCGTCGACTGGGAGCGCGAGCGCTTCACCATGGACGACGGCCTTTCCAACGCCGTGAAAGAGGTGTTTGTTCGCCTCTACAAAGAGAACCTGATCTACCGTGGCAAACGCCTGGTGAACTGGGATCCTAAGCTGCGCACCGCAATCTCCGATCTGGAAGTGGAAAACCGCGAGAGCAAAGGCTCCATGTGGCATATCCGCTATCCACTGGCAGACGGCGCAAAAACCGCCGACGGTAAAGATTACCTGGTCGTTGCCACCACCCGTCCGGAAACCCTGCTGGGCGATACCGGCGTGGCCGTTAACCCGGAAGATCCCCGTTACAAAGATCTGATCGGCAAATTTGTGATGCTGCCGCTGGTTGGCCGTCTGATTCCAATCGTTGGCGATGAACACGCTGACATGGAAAAAGGCACCGGCTGCGTCAAGATCACCCCGGCGCATGATTTCAACGACTACGAAGTGGGTCGTCGTCATAAGCTGCCAATGATCAACATCCTGACCTTCGATGGTGATATCCGCGACCGCGCTCAGGTATATGACACCAACGGCGAAGCCAGCGATGCCTGTTCCGATGAGATCCCGGCCGCTTTCCAGAACATGGGACGCTTCGCCGCGCGTAAAGCGATTGTCGCCGCTGTCGATGAGCTGGGCCTGCTTGAAGAGATCAAGCCGCACGATCTGACCGTCCCTTACGGCGATCGTGGTGGCGTGGTGATCGAACCGATGCTCACCGACCAGTGGTATGTGCGTACCGCGCCGCTGGCAAAAGTCGCCGTTGAAGCCGTTGAGAATGGCGACATCCAGTTCGTGCCGAAGCAGTATGAAAACATGTATTTCTCCTGGATGCGCGATATTCAGGACTGGTGTATTTCCCGTCAGCTCTGGTGGGGTCACCGCATCCCGGCATGGTATGACAACAACGGTAACGTCTACGTTGGCCGTACCGAAGATGAAGTCCGCGCCGAGAACAGCCTGGCCGCCGATGTGGCGCTGCGTCAGGATGATGACGTGCTGGATACCTGGTTCTCGTCAGGTCTGTGGACCTTCTCCACCCTGGGCTGGCCGGAAAACACCGAAGCGCTGCGTACCTTCCATCCGACCAGCGTGCTGGTCAGCGGCTTCGACATCATTTTCTTCTGGATTGCCCGCATGATCATGCTGACCATGCACTTCATCAAAGATGAAAACGGCAAACCGCAGGTGCCGTTCAAAACCGTCTACATGACCGGTCTGATCCGCGATGAAGAAGGTCAGAAGATGTCGAAATCCAAGGGCAACGTGATTGACCCGCTGGATATGGTCGACGGTATTTCGCTGGAAGCGCTGCTGGAAAAACGCACCGGCAACATGATGCAGCCACAGCTGGCGGAGAAGATCCGCAAACGTACTGAGAAGCAGTTCCCGGACGGCATCGAGCCATCAGGCACTGATGCGCTGCGTTTCACCCTGGCGGCGCTGGCCTCAACCGGCCGCGACATCAACTGGGACATGAAGCGCCTGGAAGGGTATCGCAACTTCTGTAACAAGCTGTGGAACGCCAGCCGCTTCGTGCTGATGAACACCGAAGACCAGGATTGCGGACAGAACGGCGGCGAGATGATGCTGTCGCTGGCGGATCGCTGGATCCTGACCGAGTTCAATAACACGGTGAAAGCGTACCGTGAAGCGCTGGATAGCTACCGTTTCGATATCGCGGCTAACCTGCTGTATGACTTCACCTGGAACCAGTTCTGCGACTGGTATCTGGAGCTGACCAAGCCAGTGATGAACAGCGGCAGTGAAGCTGAACTGCGTGGTACTCGTCATACGCTGGTTCACGTGCTGGAAGCGCTGCTGCGTCTGGCGCATCCGATCATTCCGTTTATCACTGAAACCATCTGGCAGCGCGTGAAGGGGCTGAAAAATATCAGCGACGACACCATCATGCTGCAGCCTTTCCCGCAGTACGATGCGGCGAAAGAAGATGCCGAAGCGAAAGCGGACATCGAATGGATGAAGCAGGCGATCGTCGCGGTGCGTAATATCCGTGCCGAGATGAACATCGCGCTGAGCAAGCCGCTGGATGTGCTGCTGCGTGACTGCTCGCCTGCGGCGCTGCGTCGTGTTGAAGCCAACCGCAACTTCCTGTCGCGCCTGGCGCGTCTGGAAAGCCTGACCATTCTGCCTGCAGGCGAGAAAGGCCCGGTGTCGGTGACCAAACTGGTTGAAGGCGCAGAGCTGCTGATCCCGATGGCGGATCTGGTGGATAAAACCGCCGAGCTGGAGCGTCTGGCGAAAGAGCTGGTTAAGTTGGATGTCGAGATCGAAAAGATTGAGACCAAGCTGGCAAACGAAGGCTTTGTTTCGCGCGCGCCGGAAGCGGTCGTCGCGAAAGAGCGTGAACGCGTGGCAGACCTGCAACAATCAAAAGCAAAACTGATTGAACAGCAGGCGGTCATTGCGGCGCTCTGATTGATTCCTCGCTCTGAAAAAACCCTGCGCTCTGGCGCGGGGTTTTTTATATCATTTTTGCGCTGACATCCTTCCCGCCCTTGTTTCAGCAGCAAGATAATCATGACTCTTTTCTAATACAGACAGGCAACTTTTTTTACGGTCACTTTGTGACGTTAACTTAATAAGCGCCGCGCGGGCTCTTAAAAAGTACGCTTCTGTTTCATCAGGAGTGGGCTCAATAAATGGCATGCCGCATAGCTTATTAACATTTCTTTGATTAACATATTTCAATACCGATTCAGGATTTTCAGGTAAGGCAGACGCCATAGCGATGTCCAAACCTTCCTGAAAAGAGGTTGCACCTAAGAATGGCGCTTGATTAAGTATGGGGTAAAGTTCAATCCAGCCTGATTTACCCTGAGAGAGATATTCAGTCATCCTGTCAAAATCAGCTTCTGAGAGTGAACTGCTGTCGTTATTGCGGGATGCCGCAATCACTTTATCTGATAAACGTTGTTCTGCAGATTTAAAGCTCTCTGACGAGCAGGATACGGAAAATAACGTTAACATCACGATAATGAGCCATTTCATTTCACAATTAACTCCCGGTCGCCGCTGTCTGCGATACTCTTTCTGACATTAAAAGAAGCGACAATACAACCATTCGATGCAGTACCAAAGCCGTTATCTCCATGTATAAGAAATCCGGAACGGCCACACATATCGTTGCCCGCATACGGTGTCAGCCGCAGAACAAATCGGCCGGCGGTAGGATGCTTTGCCATAGGGCTGCCAATCTTATACTTACCTGCTGGTAAAGGCCCCTTGTTCACCTCACATGCTAATGCAGGATCGTCTTTGTATCCTTCAGCACCGGCATATAACGCATCAAATTTATAGACACCATTTCGTGTAAAAGATCGCTTTCTCACGTCATAAACCCATGTCATACCTGCTCCTTAAAATGACGCACAGAAATGCTGCGCCATTGATAGTTCAACTAAGTGCGTTCCTTCCATGAATCTGAATGTTGAATATTGCCATCGCAGTACTTCCAGGTGATTTTGTCGTAGCGCAATGTCACTGACTCGAGATGGTTCATGTTTTCAATCGTTTTAATGTTATGCATAAGAGGATTAACCGAAACGACTTTCACTCCTTCTATGAACATATTGAAGTACTCTTCTTCCTGACCAGCATGGTTAATGCGATACCATTTTATTTCCGCTGATTTGAGTGTTTGCCCGGAAGAGACTGCCTTGTAGAGATAAGGGCTGGATGAGTCAAATTCTTTTTCAAACTCTAATGCACTGTGAACACGCGTTCCTTTAAGTTTACCTGTGTGGGCATCAACCGGTATGCTCAAACCATGCATGAAACTTAGTATTTCGATACTTCCTTCCCTATACTGAACATCAACTGACCCTTTAATATCTGCGCCGCCATCATCTTTCAGCCAGAGATATGCTGGAATTGCCATGAAGTTAATCCTTTAATTAGCGTTAAAGACCTTAACTTACAGTAGTAATACTCGGGGCTTTTGATTCATATCAAATAAGGCAAACAGAATTAATTGAAAAGGAAACCGCCTTTATTAAGGCCAACCAGGTAAATACTTTTATTATTACTGAACAGCGCAATAGTAAAAGGTAAAATATACTTGCAAGTCACCGTAATAAAAAACCAATGCGTTTCAGGCCGCCCTGCATTATCAGCAATATTGCTTTTACATGACGATAATGTTACTTCTGGTAAATGTCTAACCGATTCGCATAACCCAATCCCAACATGATTTCTGACTCTCAGCACCTCCAGGTGCGGCCAATTACGGCCGCCGATAATCCGCATATTGCCCAGGTGATCCGTGATGTTTCTGCGGAGTTCGGCCTGACGGCTGACAAGGGCTACACCGTCTCCGATCCGCAGCTCGACCAGCTGTTTGAACTCTACAGTGCAGAACAGAGCGCCTACTGGATTGTGGAGTATCGGGGCAAAGTGGTCGGTGGCGGCGGCGTTGCGCCTCTGGCCTGTAGCGCGCCCGATATCTGCGAACTGCAAAAGATGTACTTTCTTCCAGAGGTGCGCGGTCAGGGTCTGGCACGCGAACTGGCACTGCGGGCGATGGAACATGCTCGCGGTCACGGCTTCCGTCGCTGCTATCTGGAAACTACCGCCAGCCTGACGCGGGCGATTAAACTGTATGAGTCGCTGGGCTTTGAGCATATCGACAGCGCGATGGGCTGCACCGGCCATGTCGACTGCGAAGTGCGGATGCTGAAATTACTGTGATACAGGGGCAATCAGCCCCGCTGACGTGGCCGGTTCAGAACGCCGGAACGCCGCTGTGAAAGCGTAGTTCGTTGTCCGGTTCGCTGATTAAACGCCCTTCTGTTATCCCTATCGCCTGAACCCGCGGCGCGATATCTTTACCGGCGATTTGCGCCGCCAGCGTTAAATAGTCCTGATAATGCCGCGCCTCGGAGCGCAGCAGCGAAATATAGAACTTCGCCAGTTCATCATCAAGATACGGTGCCAGACTGGCGAAACGCTCGCAGGATCGCGCCTCAATGTAAGCGCCACAAATCAGCTTATCCACCAGCGTTTCCGGCTCATGGGTGGTCACTTCGCGCAGCAGCGATTTGGCATAGCGGCTGGAGGTAATCTTCTGATAGTCCAGCCCGCGTGACTGCATAATTTCCCACACCTGATAGAAGTGATGCAGCTCCTCTTTAATCAGCAGCACCATCTTCTCCACCAGCTCATCCGCCCACGGCAGCGCATTGCGCACAATAACGCTTTTCGTCAGATTCTTATGGGCGTTGATAAAGTCGCTGTCGCCATCTTCGCGGAAGATAAAATCTTCATAGGGCTTCAGCCACGCCAGAATGGCGTCGCCGCTGGGTTTGTCGGCGACATATTTGCGGATCAGCCACACCGCGGTCTGGGCGGCTTTCAGTTCGCACACCAGATGGTCGGTTAACAGCAGGGTCAGGTTTTCCGGCTTGCGCGCCTCATCAATCCAGGCCTGTGGCGTGCGGCAGTGCAGAAACTGATAGATCGGTTCAAGTAAGGGTGCGTAGTTCATGATGTCAAAAGGCGTGGCAGAAGTGACAGGCGGAGAACTCTCCGCCCCGGCTACTTAGTGGCGAATACCATCATCATCTTCATCTTCGATGGCGTCGTCATCTTCGTCTTCATCTTCGGCATCAGGGTCTTCGAAATAGGTGCCCCAGCCGTCGTAGTCGACGTTGTACTTACCAATCAGGTTCACCAGCTGCTCAACCTGCACATCAATCAGTTCAGGCTTCAGCGCAGATTCGCTGATGATGTCGACGCACATCACGGTGGTGCCATCTTCCAGCTCCAGCTCTTCCGGCTCGGTCACTTCATAACCCAGCTTGAATGCATCAACCGCGGCTTTTTCCAGTGAATCAAAATTATTGCATGAGAGATGATGCTCGATGGTATAGAGCGCATCAGGATCGCTGCCATCCTCCAGCAGCTCTTCGATAATCTGCCGTGTCTCTTCCTGCTGCTCTTCCAGTAATGCTTCATATGCCATGACAATGTCCTCTCTGAGTTCGGCAATAATCAATTATTTTCCCACACTGCCTGTCGCGCCACTACACAAAACGAAAAGTTTATTAGCTCCAGACTTGAAAATGAATATTCATACGGTTAAATTGAATTTTAATTCATTTTAATGATTACCGGAGTGTTGTATGAGTCAACTGTATCAGCGCCATTTCCTCAGGCTTCTGGATTTTACCCCCGCCGAAATCGATCACCTGCTTTCCCTGTCCGCTGAGTTGAAACAGGCGAAAAAAAGCGCCAGCGAAGTGCAGTATCTGAAAGGCAAAAACATCGCGCTCATCTTCGAAAAAGACTCGACCCGTACCCGATGCTCTTTCGAAGTTGCCGCTTACGATCAGGGTGCAAACGTCACTTATCTCGGCCCGAGTGGCAGTCAGATCGGACATAAAGAGTCAATGCGCGACACCGCGCGGGTGCTGGGCCGCATGTACGATGGCATTCAGTATCGCGGTTACGGTCAGGAGCTGGTGGAGACGCTGGCAGAACACGCCGGTGTGCCGGTGTGGAACGGTCTGACCACCGAGTTTCACCCAACCCAGTTGCTGGCTGACCTGCTGACCATGCAGGAGCATCTGCCGGGCAAAAAGCTCAGCGAGATGACGCTGGTTTATGTGGGCGATGCGCGCAACAACATGGGTAACACCATGCTGGAAGCCGCCGCTCAGGTCGGTCTGGATCTGCGTCTGGTGGCCCCGAAGAGCTGCTGGCCCGAGGACGAACTGGTGGCGCAGTGCCGCGACGCTGCGCAGCAGACCGGTGGCAAAATTACCCTGACCGAAAATATTGCCGATGGCGTGAAAGGCGCTGACTTTATCTACACCGATGTCTGGGTGTCGATGGGCGAAGCCAAAGAAGTCTGGGCCGAGCGTATTGCCCTGCTGCGTGACTATCAGGTTAACCGCGCGATGCTCGATCTGACCGGCAACCCGCAGGTGAAATTCCTGCACTGCCTGCCCGCCTTCCACGACGACCAGACCACACTGGGCCAGCAGATGGCAGAGCAGTACGATCTGCCCAACGGCATGGAAGTGAGCAACGAGGTATTTGAGTCGCCGCACAGCATTGTGTTTGACCAGGCCGAGAACCGGATGCACACCATTAAAGCGGTGATGGTCGCTACGCTGGGCCAGCGCTGAGCCACCGCAAACGTTTTCCTCTTGCCGCCCCACCGCGAACGGGTATAATGCGGCCCAATTTGCCGGAGGAAATATGCGACAGCACAGCGGACAATTTAACGTTCAATCACGCCTGACCGCAGGCGGCGCTGCTGTTTCTTTCGGTCATCGACCCGATCTTAAAAAGCCCCTTAAGCAGGGGCTTTTTTTTGTCCGCAATCCGGCCGCGCAGAGGAGAGAGCTATGCCTAACCCGCTATATCGCAAGCACATTATTTCAATCAACGACCTCAGTCGTGAAGAGCTGGAACTGGCGCTGCACACCGCCGCAAAGTTGAAAGCCCATCCGCAGCCGGAACTGCTGAAGCATAAGGTGATCGCCAGCTGCTTCTTTGAGGCCTCGACCCGTACCCGCCTGTCGTTTGAAACTGCGATCCATCGCCTGGGCGCGTCAGCGGTGGGCTTTGCAGATGGCAGTAATACTTCGCTGGGCAAAAAAGGCGAAACCCTGGCCGACACCATTTCCGTCATCGGCACCTACGTGGATGCGATCGTGATGCGTCATCCACAGGAGGGCGCGGCGCGCCTGGCGACCGAGTTCTCCGGCGGTATCCCGATTCTTAACGCCGGTGACGGCGCAAACCAGCATCCGACCCAGACGCTGCTCGATCTCTTCACCATTCAGGAGACGCAGAGCCGTCTTAATCAGCTGAATGTGGCGATGGTCGGCGACCTGAAGTATGGACGCACCGTGCACTCCCTGACGCAGGCGCTGGCGAAATTTGATGGCAACCGTTTCTTTTTCATCGCACCCGATGCGCTGGCGATGCCGGCCTATATCACCGATATGCTGGATGAGAAGAACATCACCTGGTCCCGTCACGACAGCTTTGAAGAGGTGATGCCACAGCTTGATATCCTCTACATGACGCGGGTGCAGAAAGAGCGGCTCGATCCGTCCGAATATGCCAACGTCAAAGCACAGTTCATTCTGCGCGCCGCCGATCTCAGCACAGCGCGCGACAACATGAAGGTGCTGCACCCGTTGCCACGCATCGACGAGATCACCACTGATGTCGATAAAACCCCGTATGCCTGGTATTTCCAGCAGGCGGGTAACGGCATCTATGCGCGCCAGGCTCTGCTGGCACTGGTTTTAAACAGCGAACTCGCCCTGTAAGGAGAACCCCATGACGCAGGACAACAAATTGCAGGTCGAAGCGATCAAACGTGGCACGGTCATCGACCATATTCCGGCGCAGATCGGCTTTAAACTGCTCTCCCTGTTCCGGCTGACCGAAACCGATCAGCGCATTACCATCGGTCTGAATCTGCCATCAGGCGAGATGGGCCGCAAAGATCTGATTAAGATTGAGAACACCTTTCTCACCGACGATCAGGTGAATCAGCTGGCGGTCTATGCGCCGCACGCCACGGTTAACCGCATCGACGACTACGAAGTGGTGGCGAAGATCGCCCCGACGCTGCCGGATCACGTTGAACGGGTGCTGACCTGCCCCAACAGCAACTGCATCAGCCGCAGCGAGCCGGTCTTCTCCAGCTTTGCCGTAAAGCAGCGTGCCGACGATGTGCATCTGAAGTGCAAATATTGCGAGAAAGAGTTCGCCCGTCATGTGGTGCTGGGTCACTGGTAATCGCCCTGCCCGACCTTATAATGGGCAACACCGGCGGCATCGCCGCCTGACGACATAATCAAAGGAGCCATGATGTCTCGTGAAATCAGTACTGAAAAAGCCCCTGCCGCTATCGGTCCCTATGTTCAGGGTGTCGATCTGGGCAGCATGATCATTACCTCAGGTCAGATCCCGGTCGATCCGGCGACCGGCCAGGTGGCAGATGACATTGCCGCACAGGCGCGTCAGTCACTGGAAAATGTGAAGGCGATTGTTGAAGCCGCGGGTCTGAAGGTGGGTGACATCGTGAAGACCACGGTGTTTGTGAAGGACCTGAATGATTTCGCCACGGTCAACGCGACGTATGAAGCGTTTTTCACCGAGCATGAGGCTAACTTCCCGGCGCGTTCCTGTGTCGAAGTGGCGCGTCTGCCAAAAGATGTGAAGATCGAAATCGAAGCGATTGCCGTCCGTCGCTAAGCCTCACGCCGCCTCTTCCCGCGTAAGCCGGAGAGAGGCGGCGAATTCGTTACCGCTTAGCCGGTCGCCACAGCCACAGCACCGTAATCGCCAGCGCAAACAGCACGCCAAAACCGACGCCCGTCGCCACCGCAGGTGCGCCCGCCTTAATCGCCAGCGTATAGAGCCCCAGCATGATCAGCATGGCGCTGTTCTCGCCCAGGTTCTGAACCGCAATCGCATTGCCTGACCCGACGCTCTCTTTGCCGCGCGCCTGCAACAGCGCATTCAGCGGCACCACAAAGAAACCGCCCAGCGCACCAATCAGCATCAGCACTAAATAGGCATTCATCAGGGAGTGCTGCAGCGCGAAGACCACCACCATCACACCAATCAGCACACCGGCTGGCATGCAGCGACGCACGGTCTCCAGCGTGACCAGCTTCGCCGCCGCCGCCGCGCCAATCACGATGCCGATCGCCACCATGGCATTCAGGGTGGTTGGCGTGGTGTTGTCATTGATGCCCAGCGCGACCGGCACCCACAGCACCAGCAGGAAACGCAGCGTCACGCCAGCGCCCCAGAACAGACTGGTGCCGAGCAGCGAGAAGCGCGTCTCTGCGTCACGCCACAGCAGTGCAGCGGCACTGAAGAAACTGCGCGTCATCACGCCAAACTGCCAGCTCTGACCCGGCCGTGCCGCCTGCAGTTTCGGGATAAACAGGTTCGCGACCACGGCGATGCCGTAGGTCAGCGCACAGATCCCCAGTGCCGCCAGAATATGCCAGTCAGCCAGCATACCGCCCGCCACCGAGCCAAGCAGAATGGCAGCGATGGTCGAGGCCTCCATCAGCCCGTTAGCTTTCACCAGCTTCTCGCCGTGGGTGATCTCACCGAGGATGCCATATTTGGCCGGCGAGTAGGCCGCTGCGCCCGCGCCCACCAGGGTATAGCCGATGAAGGGATTAAAGCCGAAGCAGATCACCAGCGCGCCCAGCAGCTTCAGGCTGTTGGCGAGCATCATCACCCGCCCTTTCGCCATGCTGTCCGCCACCTGCCCGACAAACGGTGCCAGCAGAATGTAGGCTGCAACAAACAGCATCTGTAATACCGGCTGGCTCCACTCGGGATAGAACTGACTTTTCAGCACCGCCAGCGTGGCAAACAGCAGCGCGTTATCGCCGAAGGCCGAAAAGAACTGGGCGATAATCACGGCAATCATGCCGCGCGACATCAGCGGTGCATTTCGATCAAGGCTCATGCCTGCTCCTCTTCCGCCATTTTTTTCAGCGTGACGTAGTCGGGTTTACCGCTGCCCAGCTGCGGCAGTTGCTTCATGACACGGATATCACGCGGCAGTGCCAGCTCTGGCGCACCCAGCTCGCGGGCCGCTTTCTGCAGCCTGTCGCGCGCCAGTTCAGCGTCGGTGGTGAACAGCACCAGTGCCTCACCGCGCTGACCATCCGGGCGCAGTGAAGCGGCGTGCTGTTTGTCCGGCGACGCTTTAAGGGCGATCTGCTCGACGATCTCCAGTGACACCATCTCACCGGCAATCTTCGCAAAGCGTTTGGCACGACCCTGAATCTGGCAGAAGCCGCCTTCATCGAAGCTGACGATATCGCCGGTGTCATACCAGCCCGCTTCCATATTGCCTTCGCCATCGTCGGCGACCGGTGCTTCCAGCACGCCAGGATTTTCGACCCGCAGATAGCCTTTCATCACGTTCGGCCCGCGCAGTTGCAGACGTCCGCCGTGCTCAATGCCCGGCACCGACATCAGTCGTGAATCCATGCCCGGCAGAATGCGCCCCACGGTGTGCGTCTTCGCCGCCATCGGCACGTTAATCGCCACGACCGGCGCGCACTCGGTGACGCCGTAGCCTTCGAGAATGCGAATGCCATACTTCTCGATGTAGAGCTGACGGGTGTTCTCCTGCAGCTTCTCCGCACCCGCGACCACATAGCGCAGACGGGCAAAATCATAGGGCGCGGCAAAACGCGCGTAGTTCCCCAGGAAGGTTGAGGTGCCAAACAGCACGGTGCAGTTACGGTCATAAACCAGCTCCGGCACGATGCGATAGTGCAGCGGGCTGGGATAGAGGAAGACCTGTGCGCCGGTCATCAGCGGCGTAAACAGCCCGACGGTCAGACCAAACGCATGGAACAGCGGCAGCGCCGACATAAAGCGGTCGCGCGGCGTGAAGTCGGCGATGGTGCGGATCTGCTCGACGTTTGCCAGCAGGCTTTTATGCGAGTGCACCACCCCTTTAGGGTTGCCTTCCGAACCGGAGGTAAACAGCACCATGGCGGCGTCTTCCGGCTGCTGAGGCAGCTGGGCGCGATGCGGCATCAGCAGATGCGCGAGAATCCACAGTTTGTCTTTGCCCGTCACGGTATCTTTCAGATCTTCCAGGTAGATCCACTGCACATCGTCCAGCCCCTGCGGCAGATGCCACAGGTTGCCTTTGTCCAGGAACTGCCGCGACGTGAAGACGGTTTTGATCTGCGCGGCAGTCAGTGCAGCCCGCATGCCGTTAACGCCCGCGCTGTAGTTGAGCATGGCCGGAACACGCCCGCGCAGCGTAGCGCCGAAAATCGCCGCCGCCGTGACGGTGGCATTGGGCAACAGCAGCCCCACCACTTCACGCGGCTGGCTGTAGCGCTCCAGAATACGGCCCACGCCCAGCGACTTCTTCAGCAGTCCGGTGTAGCTGTCGGGTTTGAAATTCACATCTTCGATGCAGCGCTTGAACGCGCCATAACGGGTGCGCGCCGCCAGAAACGCCTCAAACAGGGTTTCACGCGGACGCACCGCCATGCGCGCTTCCATCATCACGTGATGCAGATGCTCCCCCGCCAGCACGCGCCGGTCGCGCGCCCGCTTTGCCTCCGGCATCGGAATGCGGGTCGCGGGCAGAATGGTCAGGGTGATGCGCGGGAACAGGCGACGTTTAAACACGCCCGCCAGACGGCCAAACGGCGTGAACTCTGCGCCTTCGATGCGCATCGGCACCACATTCGCGCCTGAACGCGCGGCGACAAAGCCGGCCCCGCTGTAGATCTTCATCAGCGATCCGGTCACGGTTATCCGTCCTTCCGGGAAGATGACCACCGGACGGCCCGTATCAATCAGCCTGACCAGCTGCTTCAGCGCCATAGGCCGGGTCGGATCCAGCGGCACAAAGTCGATAAAGGGTTTAATCAGACGCATAAACCAGCTTTCGCTGATGGTCGAGTAGACGGCGAATACCGGCTTAATCGGCAAAAACAGCGCCAGCAGCATGCCGTCAAGAAACGACATATGGTTCGGCGTGATCAGGACCTTCTGCTTATGCAGTTCGGCGACGTCGCCACGCAGTTCGACCCGCCATAACAGTCGGAATATCAGGCGTAATAGTTTGAAAGCCATGCCAGCTCCTTAGCATCGTGAAAAATAGCCCTCACGATGCAGGATTTGACGCAGTTCGACAACCGAATTATCGGCAATCTGACGTGGCTTCAGGGGGCCTGCCAGCCACCGCCGAGCGCGGCAATCAGCGCCACGCTGCTGACCCACTGCGTGCTCTGCAGCGTCAGCAAACTCTGCTGCGCACTCAGGCTGCTGTTCTCAGTGGTCGCTACATCCAGGTAGTTAATCATACCCGCCTCATACTGCAGACGCGTTACCCGCGCCGACGTCTGCGCTGCGTCGGTGGCGCGCTGCTGTGCGGCGATTTCGCCCTGCAGCGTGTTCAGCTCCACCAGCTTATCTTCCACTTCCTGCATCGCGGACAGCACCGCCTGACGATAGGTCGCGACGCTGGCATCCCAGCTCGCCCGCGCCTGATCGACTTTGGCAGAGGTCGCGCCCGCATCAAGCAGCGTGCCGCTCAGCTCCGGCCCCAGCGACCAGACGCGGTTCGGCAGCGAGAACAGCGAATGCAGCACCGAAGCGCTGACGCCACCGCTGGCGCTCAGGGTCAGGTCGGGATAGTAACCGGCCACCGCCACACCCACGGCGGCATTGGCGGCGGCCATGTTGCGTTCGGCGTAGGCGATATCGGGACGGCGCTGCAACAGCTCGCCCGGCAGGGCCGCCGGAATCGCGGGCAGCGTGGCGGTCAGCGGCGCGGCGGTCAGGCTGAAGTCGGCGGGGGCTTTACCGATCAGCAGCGCAATGGCGTGCTCCATCTGCGCGCGCTGCCACTGGTAATCCTGTGCCGAGGCGCTGGCGTTCTCCAGTTGCAGCTGCGCCTGAGCCAGAGTCGCCCGCGACGCGGTGCCCGCCTGATACTGGCTGGTAATGACATTCAGGTAGCGCTGATAGGCGTCAACGCTCTGCTGATAGCGCGCGATTTTCTGATCCATGATGCGCAGCTGGAAATAGTCCTGCGCCAGCTCAGACTGAGCGCTCAGGGTGATATTGGCCAGTTCTGCCGCGCTGGCCGAGGCGCTGGCGCGGTCCTCCTCCAGCGTGCGCCGCAGTTTGCCCCACAGATCCAGCTCCCAGCTGGCACTCAGCTCCGCCTGATGGCTGCTGCTGGTGGTGCGAACGCTGCTGTTGGTTGCATGGCTGCCGCTGCGCGTCACGCTGCCGTCATAGCCCAGCGAGGGAAACAGCGCCGCGCGTGACTCCGCCGCCAGCGCCTGCGCCTGCCGGTACTGCGCGGCATAGGTCGCCACATTCTGATTCGATACGCTGACCTGGCTCAGCAGCCCGCCTAGCGTGGCGTCTTGATAGACCGCCCACCATTCGCCTTTGCTTTGCGCATCCAGCGGCGTCGCCTGCTGCCAGCCACGGGCCTCTTTATAGTGAACCGGCATCGCCACCGCCGGGCGCTGATAGTCGGGACCAACGCTACAGCCAGCCAGCAGCAGCACAATAAACGGGATAAGTGGTTTCATGTGTCAGGATTCCGCATGGCGCAGACGACGCCATTGACGTTGAGTGGCACGACCCAGACGGTCGAGCCACAGATAAACAACCGGCGTGGTAAACAGCGTCAGCAGCTGGCTGAGCGCCAGTCCGCCCGCGATGGCGATCCCCAGCGGGCTGCGCAGGTCGGCATCACCGCCGCTGCCCAGCGCCAGCGGCAACGCGCCGAAGAAGGCGGCCAGCGTAGTCATCATGATCGGCCGGAAGCGCATCAGGCACGCCTGGGTGATCGCCTGCTGCGGCGACATGCCCTGCCGCCGTTCCGCGTCGATGGCAAAATCGATCATCATGATGGCGTTCTTTTTCACGATGCCAATCAGCAGAATGATGCCAATCAGCGCGATCACCGTGAGCTGCGTGTTGGTCAGCAGTAGCAGTAACAGCGCGCCGACGCCCGCAGACGGCAGCGTCGAAAGAATGGTCAGCGGATGGATGTAGCTCTCGTAGAGCACGCCGAGCACGATATAAACCGCTGCCAGCGCCGCCAGAATCAGCCACGGCATGGTGGCGGTCAACTGGGAAAAGGCGGCGGCGGTACCGGCAAAGCCGGCATGAATGGTCGACGGCAGACCCAGCTTCGCCATCGCCTGTTTAATGAGTATCTGCGCCTGCTCCAGCGAGACGCCCTCATTGAGGTTGAATGCTACGGTACTGGTGGCGGACTGGCCCTGATGCGCCACCGACAGCGGCGCATTGCCGCCGCTGAAGCGGGCAAAGGCGGAG
>Ga0209371_1001552_pt1 | contig 15166 bp, 15 predicted proteins | sample AgamicAtAmrz_FD_187165 | JGI IMG/M metagenome (GOLD analysis project Ga0209371, IMG submission 187165) | Agave microbial communities from Guanajuato, Mexico - At.Am.rz (SPAdes) (version 2) | ecosystem: Host-associated > Plants > Roots > Rhizosphere | place: Guanajato, Mexico | collected 2012-06-07
AGCTCAAAATCCTCGAGACGCTGCTGGCAAAGATTCTCTTGGCCGCCAGCGACCCGTTGACGATTGCCCGTTTCGGCGATCGCACCCCTGATCCGACTTGATTCAAAGGTACTTCTCATGGCCACACCCTCGGATGCACCCACTCCCGCCGAAGTGCCCGACGCCACGCGCAAGCGCAAGACCTGGCTGCTGGCCCTGCTGCTGGTATTGATATTGGCCGGCGCCGCCGGCTGGGCCTGGTACAGCTTGATCGGGCGCTGGCACGAAAGCACCGACGATGCCTACGTCAACGGTAACGTGGTGGAGATCACCCCACTGGTGACGGGTACCGTCACCAGCATCGGCGCCGACGATGGCGACCTGGTGCATGCCGGCCAGGTGCTGTTGCGCTTCGACCCCAGTGATAGCGAGGTCGCGCTGCAGGCCAGCGAGGCCAAGCTGGCGCGCACGGTGCGCCAGGTGCGCGGCTTGTACAGTAACGTCGATGCACTCAAGGCCCAGATGCAGACGCGCCAGGCCCAACTGAAGAAGGCTCGCGAGAACTACGCCCGGCGCAAGGTCCTGGCTGACAGCGGGGCGATCGCCGCTGAAGAGCTGTCGCACTCACGCGACGACCTGACCGCCGCGCAGAGCGCCCTGGACAACGCCCGCCAGCAACTCAACACCAGCACTGCGCTGATCGACGACACCGTGGTGTCGTCGCACCCGGACGTGATGGCCGCGGCCTCCGACCTGCGTCAGGCTTACCTGGACAACGCTCGCACGACGTTGGTGGCGCCGGTGACCGGCTACGTCGCCAAGCGCACCGTGCAATTGGGGCAACGCCTGCAGCCGGGCACCGCGACCATGGCGGTGATTCCGCTCGACCAGGTATGGATCGACGCCAACTTCAAGGAAACCCAACTGCGTGACATGCGTATCGGTCAGCCAGTGGAGATCACCGCCGACCTGTACGGTAGCGAAGTCAAGTACAGCGGGACGGTCGACAGCCTGGGCGCCGGCACTGGCAGTGCCTTCGCCCTGCTGCCCGCGCAGAACGCTACTGGCAACTGGATCAAGATCGTCCAGCGTGTGCCGGTGCGGGTGCACCTGAACCCCGAGCAGCTCAAGGACCATCCGCTGCGCATCGGTCTGTCCACCGTGGTAGAGGTCGACCTGCACGACCAGAGTGGCCCGGCGCTGGCCCAACAGCCGCCGCAACAGGCCAGCTATACCACCCAGGTGTATGACCGTCAGTTGGCCGAGGCCGATCGTCTGATCGCCCAGCTGATCCATGACAACAGCGCCGCCAGTGGCAAGACGGCGCAGCGATGAGCAACGGCGCATCCGCCCAGTTCACCCCGCCGAGCCTGCTGCTGACCACCATTGGGTTGTCGCTGGCGACCTTCATGCAGGTGCTCGACACCACCATCGCCAACGTGGCGTTGCCAACCATTTCCGGCAATCTGGGGGTGAGCTACGAGCAGGGCACCTGGGTCATCACCTCGTTTGCGGTAAGCAATGCCATTGCCCTGCCGCTGACGGGGTGGCTGAGCCGCCGCTTTGGCGAGGTGAAACTGTTCATCTGGGCCACCTTGCTGTTCGTGCTGGCGTCGTTCCTCTGTGGTATCGCCCAGTCGATGCCCGAGCTTGTGGGCTTTCGCGTGCTCCAGGGCGTGGTCGCAGGCCCCTTGTATCCGATGACCCAGACCTTGCTGATTGCGGTCTACCCTCCCGCCAAACGGGGGATGGCCCTTGCGTTGCTGGCAATGGTGACGGTGGTGGCCCCGATTGCCGGGCCAATCCTCGGCGGCTGGATCACCGACAGCTATAGCTGGCCGTGGATTTTCTTCATCAACGTACCGATCGGTCTGTTCGCTGCCGCCGTTGTACGCCAGCAGATGCGCACACGTCCGGTGACCACCAGTCGCCAGCCGATGGATTACATCGGCCTGCTGACGCTGATCGTCGGTGTCGGCGCGTTGCAGGTGGTGCTCGACAAGGGTAACGACCTGGATTGGTTCGAGTCCTCGTTCATCGTGGTGGGTAGCCTGATCTCCGCGGTCTTCCTGGCCATCTTCGTGATCTGGGAACTCACCGATCGGCACCCGGTGGTGAACCTGCGGCTGTTCGTGCACCGCAATTTCCGCATCGGCACCCTGGTGTTGGTGGGCGGGTATGCGGGCTTCTTCGGCATCAACCTGATCCTGCCCCAGTGGCTGCAGACGCAGATGGGCTACACGGCGACCTGGGCGGGGCTCGCCGTAGCGCCGATCGGCCTGCTGCCGGTGATCATGTCGCCCTTCGTTGGCAAGTATGCGCATCGCTTCGACCTGCGCCTGCTGGCAGGGATTGCCTTTCTGGCCATTGGCGCAAGCTGCTACATGCGTGCGGGTTTCACCAGCGAGGTCGACTTCCTGCACATCGCCCTGGTGCAATTGTTCATGGGGATCGGGGTAGCGCTGTTCTTCATGCCGACCCTGACCATCCTGCTTTCGGACCTGCCGCCGCATCAGATTGCCGACGGCTCTGGGCTGGCCACGTTCCTGCGTACACTCGGCGGCAGTTTCGCCGCCTCGCTGACCACTTGGATCTGGATCCGCCGGGCCGACCAGCACCACGCCTACCTGAGCGAGCACATCAGTCAATACGACCCGGCAACGCGTCACACCCTCGAGCAACTCGGCGGGGCGAGTCCGCAGAGCTATGCGCAGCTTGAGCAGATCCTCAACAGCCAGGCCTACATGATGTCGACGGTGGACTACTTCACCTTGCTGACCTGGGTGTTTGGCGCCTTGATCCTGCTGGTGTGGCTCGCTCGTCCGCCCTTCACGGCCAAAGCCGGACCCGCTTCGGCGGGGCACTGAGGTGTACTTGCGGCACGGCTGCGTGCAGCCGTTGCCGCGATCGGGGCTTTTCCCCTAACCTTGCAGGTCTATTCCTTCGACAGTGGCAGTTTCATGGACAAGGTCATTCTCATCACTGGTGCCAGCCGCGGTATCGGTGCCGCGACCGCGCGGTTGGCGGCGCAACAGGGCTACCGCATCTGCATCAATTATCACGCCGACGATCACGCTGCCGAACGCATCCTTGCTGAGGTTCGGGGGCTGGGCGCCCAGGCCATCGCCGTGCGGGCCGATGCCAGCGTCGAGGATGAAGTGATCCAGGTGTTCCAGCGGATCGACCAGGAGCTGGGCCCCGTCACCGCACTGGTCAATAATGCCGGGACCATCGCGACTCAGAGCCGGGTCGACGAGATGTCCGAATTCCGCCTGCTCAAGCTGATGAAAACCAACGTGGTCGGCCCGATGCTCTGTGCCAAACATGCCTTGCTGCGCATGTCGCGGCGCCATGGCGGGCAGGGCGGTGCGATCGTCAACGTGTCGTCGGTGGCCGCACGCCTGGGCTCGCCCAACGAGTACGTCGACTATGCCGCTTCCAAGGGCGCGTTGGACACCTTCACCCTTGGGCTTGCCAAGGAAGTGGCGGGCGAGGGTGTGCGGGTCAACGGCGTGCGTCCCGGTTATATCCATACCGACTTTCACGCCCTGAGCGGTGATGCCCAGCGCGTCACCAAGCTCGAACCTGGCCTGCCCATGGGCCGCGGTGGGCAACCGGAGGAAGTGGCCGAGGCGATCCTCTGGTTGTTGTCGGAGAAAGCATCCTATTCCACCGGCAGCTTCATCGATCTGGGGGGCGGGCGCTGAGCCTCACCTCAGGATGTGTGTCACCCGTTCGAGCAGTGCTTTGAGCTCGAACGGGCTGGAAATGATTTCGATATTTGTTGGCAACCCGTCGTGGTCTGCCAGCGTCTGGGTGGCGTAGCCGGTGATGAGCAAGGCTGTGCAGCCAGGTGTCAGGGCCGCATTCATTTCGATCAGTTGCCGACCCTTGGGGCTGTCGGACAAGGCGATGTTGCCGACCAGCAGGTCCGGGCGCAGCCCCTTGCGCAGGGCGGCAAGCGCCCGGTCGATGCTGGCGAAGGCATGCACGTCGTAGCCCGCCTCGCTCAGCAGCTCGCTGATGACCAGCTTCATCGCCGCCTGGTCCTCGACCAGCAGGATTGACCGCGCAGGGGGCGGGGCCGGCAGGCTCTGCGGTTCGGGGGGCGGAAGGTTTTTGGCCCTGGGCAGGTAAAGGTGAACGCAGGTGCCGTTGCCCGGAATCGAGTCGAGGTGCATTTGCCCTCCAGACTGCCGCACGAAGCCGTATACCATGGACAACCCCAAGCCAGTGCCCTGCCCGAGCGGCTTGGTGGTGTAGAACGGTTCGATGGCTCGTTGCGCCACCTCCGCTGGCATGCCCTGGCCGTTGTCCTCGACTCGCAAGTGCAGGTATTGGCCCGGGGCGAGGCGCAGACGTCGGGCTTGCGCCGGGGTCATTTCCAGGTTTTCGCAATGAATCACCAAGGTGCCACCGTCGGGCATGGCATCGCGGGCATTGATGCACAGGTTGAGCAGCGCGCTTTCCAGTTGCGAGGGGTCGATGCAGGTTGGCCACAGCTGTGAAGCTGTGCGATCGATGAGCTCGATGTCCGAGCGCAGCGAGCTCTGCAGCAGCGCAAGCATGTCGCCGACCAGTTGCTGGATATCGGTGGCGCGGGGCAGCAATGTCTGTCTGCGCGAGAAGGCCAGCAGGCGCTGCACCAGTGACGCGGCCTTGGACGCGTTTTGCTCGATGATGCCGAACAGCCGGCTCACCTCATCGTTCTGCGGCCCGCACAGGCGTGGCTTGGCAAGCTCCAGCGCACCGAAGATGCCACCGAGCAGGTTATTGAAGTCGTGGGCGATGCCGCCGGTGAGTTGGCCGACCGCTTCCATTTTCTGCGCCTGGCGCAGTGCCTGCTCGGCTTCGCGCAGGCGCTCCTGCTCAAGGGTGCGCTCGGTGATGTCGTAGGCGAACAGGCAGGCGCTGAGTGGCGGGCGTTCGTCGCTGTGCAGCGGGGTGATCCGCAGCTCGTAGTGGCGCCGATAGGGCGGCCCGTCGAAGGCGACGCTTTCGATCACCGTTTCACCCGCCAGCGCTCGGTTGACCAGTGGTAGCAGGCATTGGAGCGGCTGTGGCAGGCCGGCAAGCGCTTCATCCAGGCGATCGCCGGTCCTGGGGCAGAAACCGTGCAGGCGTTGGAATGTCTGTCGGGCAGTACGGTTGATCGCTTGCAGACGCAGGTCCGGGGCGATGACGAAGACATTGGCCAGGCTGTGATCGACCAGCTCGATGAACAGCCGGCGTTCGGCCAGGGTCTGGTCGAAGCGCTGCTCGAGTTGCTCGTGCACTCGGCGCAACAGGACGTTGTCCAAGGGCGATACGTCGGCTTGCTGCGCCAGCCGGTTTTCCAGCTCGCCGTTGCGCTGCTGCAAGGCCAGAATCTGTTGACGCAGTTGGATAGGGTCGTCCATCGCATGCTCGTCCATGGGCAGGTAGCCTCACTATAGCGGCTGATCCTTCAAAACGAGCGCACGATACGCCCCAGTGTCTCCATCGCAGTCTCCGTGGCGTCGTTCCACGGGCTGCCGTAGTTCAGCCTGATGCAGTTGCCGAAGCGCCGGGTCGGCGAGAAGATCGGCCCCGGTGCGATGCTGATGCCTTGCGCCAGGGCCATGTGGAAGAGCTTGAGCGCGTCCATCTGCTCGGGCAGTTCCAGCCACAGGAAGTAGCCGCCGGCGGGCTGGCTGACCCGTGTCTGCGCCGGGAAGTGGCGGGCAATGGCGGCGAGCATGTTGGCCTGCTGGCCTTCCAGGGCGTAGCGCAACTTGCGCAAGTGGCGATCGTAACCGCCATGTTGCAGGTAGTCGGCGATGGCGGCCTGGGCCGGCATAGAGGCGCACAGCGAGGTCATCAGCTTGAGCCGCTCGATCTTCTGTGCGAAACGGCCGGCGGCGACCCAGCCCACCCGGTAGCCTGGGGCGAGGCTCTTGGAGAACGAGCCGCAGTGCATGACCAGGCCGTCGCGGTCGAAGGCCTTGGCCGGCTTGGGCGCTTGCTGGGCGTAGTAGAGCTCGGCGTAGACGTCGTCCTCGATCAGCGGCACCTGGTGGCGGTGCAGGAGTTCGACCAGTGCCTGCTTTTTCGCCTCGGGCATGCTCGCGCCGACCGGGTTCTGGAAGTTGGTCATCGACCATACGGCCTTGACCGGGTGTTTCTCCAGGGTTTGTGCCAGTACACCCAAGTCCATGCCTTCACGTGGGTGCACGGGAATTTCCACGGCCTTGAGCTTCAGTCGTTCGAGCACCTGCAGGCACACGTAGAAGGCCGGGGCTTCGATGGCAACCAGATCCCCCGGCTCTGTGACTGCCTGCAGGCACAGGTTGAGGGCTTCCAGCGCGCCATTGGTGATCAGCAGCTCTTCCATCGGCAGCATCAGGCCGGCGACCATGTAGCGCAGCGCGATCTGGCGGCGCAACTGCGGGTTGCCCGGTGACAGGTCGGTGACCACCACGCGTGGGTCCATGGCGCGGCTGGCGCTGGCCAGCGAGCGGGCCAGGCGCTGCAGCGGGAACAGGGTGGGGCTGGGGAAGGCCGAGCCGAAGGGGACGGTGTGAGGGTCCTTGATCGAATCAAGGATGGAAAATACCAGGGCACTGACGTCGACATCGGTGGATTCGCTGACCGGTGCCTGTGCCTGGGGTTCGCTGAACTGGCGAGGTGCGTGGGTATTGACGAAGTAGCCCGAACGCGGCCGGGCACGAATCAGCCCGCGGCGCTCGAGCAGGTAATAGGCCTGGAACACCGTGGAGGGGCTGACCCCATGGGTCTGGCTGGCGTAGCGTACCGAGGGCACACGCTGTCCGGGGCCAAGCACCCCGGAGCGGATCAGTTCGGCGATATCGTCGGCGAATCGTTCGTAGCGTTTCATCGTTGTGTTATTCGGCCTGGCAGGCAAGGTTCAAGGCAGTGTAAGGGATCAGCGGTTGAGCGGCGCAACGAAACGGCTGCGTGCACGGCTGTGCACCTGCGGCTGGTCGCTGTCCTGTACTTCGAATGTGAGGTCTACCGAACTGCTCGTGGGGCGGTCGGCGAGCATCGCCACCGATACCGGCAGTTCGCTCATTTCTCCGGCAGGAATGAATATCGCTTGCTTGCCGTGCAGCACGAAGCCTTCGGCGTCGACCAGACGTAGTCGATAGTGCTGGGGATGCTGGGTCTTGTTGATGATCTTGAGCAGGTAGATATTCTCGATCTGGCCCTGGGCATTTTCACGGAACAGGCCGCGGTCCTTGATGACGTCCAGCGACACCATCGGGCGCATCTGCAAGGCCATCACCAGGGCACCGATCATGACCAGCAGGGCCGTGGCGTAACCCAGCAGGCGCGGTCTCAGCCAGTGGGTGCGGCCGCCTTGGAGGTTGTGTTCGGACTTGTAGCCGATCAGGCCGCGAGGGTAGCCCATCTTGTCCATGACCCCGTCGCAGGCGTCGATGCACGCAGCGCAACCGATACAGGCCATCTGCAGGCCGTCACGGATGTCGATGCCGGTGGGGCAGACCTGCACGCACAGGGTGCAGTCGATGCAGTCGCCCAGATGCTGTGCCTGACGGTCGCTGCCTTTCTTGCGGGGGCCGCGGCTTTCACCGCGACCTGGATCGTAGGCCACGGCCAGGGTGTCCTTGTCGAACATCACGCTCTGAAAGCGCGCATAGGGGCACATGTGCATGCACACGGCTTCACGCAGCCAGCCGGCGTTCAGGTAGGTGGCGGCAGTGAAAAAGACCACCCAGAACAACGCTACGCCGCCTAACTGAAGGGTCAGCAGCTCCTGGGCCAGCGGGCGGATGGGGGTGAAGTAACCGACGAAGGTGAGGCCAGTGATCACCCCGATGACCAGCCACAACCCGTGCTTGAGGCTGCGGCGGGCGAACTTGCCGAGGCTCCAGGGTGCGGCTGCCAGGCGGATGCGCTGGTTGCGGTCGCCTTCGGTGACCTTCTCGCACCACATGAAAAGCCAGGTCCAGACGCTCTGCGGGCAGCTGTAACCACACCACACCCGCCCGGCGAAGACGGTGATGGCGAACAGGCCGAATGCGCAAATGATCAGCAGTGCCGACAGAAGGATGAAATCCTGTGGCCAGAAGGTTGCGGCAAAGATGTGGAACTTGCTGTCGGCAAGGTCCCAGAGCACGGCCTGGCGACCGTTCCAGTTCAGCCAGGCCGTGCCGAAGAACAACACGAACAACAGGCCGGCGAAGCCGATCCGCAGGTTGCGGTACAGGCCTGTGAAGCTGCGGGTCTGGATGCGTCCGTCTGCGTGGCGCTTGGGGGTCTTGGCCGCAGGCTCGATCTGGATGATTCGGAAGGGGATTCTCTCGCTCATGGTGGTTCGCTCATCAGGCCTCGATCAGGCCCGGGCACTATGGCCCCCGATCTGTTTACAGCACAGGCTCAGGTAGAGCGATAAAAACCATATCAGATGAACGAGAAGTCCCTTGCAGGCCTCAGATTACCGAGCCTGGAGCACTGCTCTTGAGATGTCTGCGACTATCCACCGCACCGATCACGGTCAGGGCGTCGGCTTCGGCTTCGGTGATTGGTATGCGTTCACCCGCCAGCACCGCGACCGACATGCGCAACTGTTCATCGGTGAAGATCTCGATCTCCGGCCCCAGGCCTTCTATGCGCAGCTTGTCACCGATCAGTGTGCAGCGTTGGTTGCTTTCGTCGATTTCTACCGGCATGACGTTACCCTCCGCAGGTGGTTACGGGTGTGACCACGGCGAGCTTCGGGTTGCTGCATCGTTCCGCCGGGCGGATGCTGCCGCACTCCGGGCAAACGCAGCGGTCAATCTTTCAATAGGCCACGGCGCGCTGGTGTGGAGAAACCCATGGATTCCTGGTGGCAGAATGTTTGGCTAGCGATACGGGCAGAGTTCACCGACATCACCGATGAAGGCGAGGTGACGCGGATTCTCGTGCGTCTGCTGATGGCGGCGGTGCTTGGCGCGGTGTTGGGTTTCGAGCGCGAGCACAAGGGCAAGTCGGCCGGGGTGCGGACACACATGCTGGTGTCCATGGGTGCAGCCCTGTTCGTGCTGGCACCGAGCATGGCCGGTGCCGATGCACAGGCGCTGAGCCGGGTGATACAGGGGATCGTCGCCGGGATCGGTTTTCTCGGCGCGGGCACCATTCTCAAGGGCCATGGCCAGGACACCAATCACGTTAAAGGGCTGACGACGGCGGCAGGCCTGTGGATGACGGCGGCGATCGGCACGGCGGCGGGCATGGGGCGCGAGGCGACGGCGTTGGTCAGCACGGTGCTGGCCTTGCTGGTGTTGAGCAGCATGCCGGTGCTGGTGGAGAAGGTCGAGGGGGAGGGTGGTGAGGCGAAGAATGAGGAAAACACAAAGCACTGAGGGGAGCCGAAGCTCCCCTCAAAGCGTTGTTGCCTGCTCTTTTTATTATTGAAAACCGGCCTGTTGTTGTTTTTGTCAGCCTGTTTCGGTGTAACCGGGCCCCTATCCGGGGCCAAGAGCAAACGTATTTTTTTGAGCGCTGACCTGCCTTCATCATTGCTGATCCGATCCTGACAGTCGCTACCTCAAGGTAGTTTTGTTGTTCTGCGTCAGGTCGCGGGGACGAACCCCTGGAACGCGTGCCTACTCCAAAAAAATCTGCTTGCTGCGCCTCTGCCGTGTTGTTCTTGTTATGTCAGAGCCGGTGCATGTTGTTTTTATTGGGGTGTCACATTTTTTTATTTTTGTTGTGCCAGAGATAAAGCAGATGCCGTGCCAACTTTTAAATTTCCTTTAAAATCAAGGCTTTATAGATTTGAGTCGATTTTTCACGACCTGAAAATCTCTCGAATTGTTTCCGTGTTACCCGATTTTTTGCTGGGTGGACGGGGCCGGGTAACACTTTTGACACAGTCGTGTGGTCGGGCGCGGCTTACCCCTGTGCGAATGCCTTCAGGCGCTCGCCGTCCAGGCGATAACGTACCCATTCATCTTGCGCTTCTGCGCCCAGCGCCTGGTAAAAACCGATAGCCGGTTCATTCCAGTCCAGCACGCTCCATTCCAGGCGCCCGCAACCTCTGGCTACGGCCTCGCGAGCGATGTGCCGCAGTACCTGGCGACCAGCACCGCCGCCACGTTGTTCGGGGGTGATGTACAGATCTTCGAGGTAAATGCCGTTGCGGCCCAGCCAGGTCGAGTAGCTATAGAAGTACACGGCAAAGCCGATGGCCGTGCCGTCGCGCTCGCACATCAGGCTGTGCACGGTGCTGCCTTCATCGAACAGGCTGTGCTCGATATCGGCCAGGGTCGCCACCACTTCGTGGCGGGCGCGCTCGTAGTCGGCAAGCTCGGTGATGAAGGCGAGGATCTGGGCGGCGTCGGCGCGACGGGCAGGGCGGATAGTCAGGCTCATGAAGGCTTCCTTGTGGTTGGCGGGCACCATGGTAATGGGCCTGGGCCGGCTTGCCGAGATGTAAAGCAAGCTTGACATGACGCGCGGCCTCGCCTTCAATGTAAAACACACTTTACATCCGAGGCTGTTGGCATGCTGCACAAACGTCATGTGATTTCATTCGTCCTGTTCCTCGTCGCCTATATGGCCTGTGTGCTGGTCAGCAGCCATTTCCTCGCGTCCATGGCGCCAGGCCTTGCCAAGACCCTGGTGGCGCTGGTGCCGGTGCCGGCCATGATCGGTATGGCCTGGGCTGTGGTGCAGCAATTGCGCAGCCTCGATGAAATGGTCCGGCGCATCCAACTGGAGGCGTTGGGGCTGGCATTCGTCGCGACGGCGCTGTTGACCTTCAGCTACGGTTTTCTGGAGACCGCAGGCTTCCCACGTTTGTCGATGTTCATGGTCTGGAGCCTGATGGGGCCGTTGTGGGCGCTGGGGACCTTCATCGGGGTGAGGCGTTACCGTTGAACAACCGCATCCGTGAATTGCGAAGTGGGCGTGGCTGGTCGCAGGCCGAACTGGCCGAGCGGCTCGGTGTTTCGCGCCAGACCGTCAATGCCATCGAGACCGGCCGCTACGATCCCAGCCTGCCGCTGGCCTTCAGCATTGCCGGGGTTTTCGAGTTGAGTATCGAAGAGATCTTCGATCCCTCTGCGGCGGTACAGTGATGTGTATAGGTTTAATTTAAGGTAACTGTACCGGTCTGGGCGTGAGGGGTTCCGCTAGTGTGGCAGGACACGATAATCAGTACCTGACGGAAGTCCCTGCCATGCTCGGCTCATACGATCTGCTCACCGCATTCATCCTGTTCGCCTTCGTTTCTTCGATCACCCCAGGGCCGAACAACACCATGTTGCTGGCGTCCGGCGTCAACTTCGGTGTACGCCGTTCGATCCCCCATGCGATGGGCATCAGCATCGGCTTCATGCTGATGGTGCTGGGCGTGGGGTTCGGGCTGGGCGAACTGTTCAAGGCCTGGCCGCCGCTGTACAGCATCCTGCGCTACGTGGGGGCCGCTTACCTGCTTTACCTGGCGTGGAAGATCGCCACTTCCGGGCCGATCTCCGGGGATGCCGCAGGGACGCGCAAGCCCCTGAGCTTCTGGGGAGCGGCTGCTTTCCAGTGGGTCAATCCGAAGGCCTGGGTCATGGCGGTCGGTGCGATCACGACCTACACCCCGGCCCAGGGCTATGTGCTCAACGTGATCGTCATCGCCGCGCTGTTCGCCTTGGTCAACCTGCCCAGCGTGGGGATCTGGGTCATGTTTGGCAGCGCCTTGCGCAACCTTCTGCAAAATCCGCGCTGGCTGATGCTGTTCAATGTCCTGATGGCCTTGCTGCTGGTGATTTCGTTGTATCCGCTGCTGTTTGTAGAATCGTCGTTTTCCTAGTTCGATGAGTGCAGTACACGATGCAGCTGATTCCCTGGTCCCATGATTGCTCGGAAGGTTTCACGCTACGGGGTTGGCATTCCGAGCCGAGCGGCAAACCGTTGCTGCATTTTCTGCACGGCAACGGTTTCTGCTGCCTGGCATACGAGCCCATGCTGATGCGCCTGGGGGAGCACTTCGACCTGTGGTTGTGCGACGTCCAGGGGCACGGCGACAGCGATCACGGCGGCGCCTTTCGTGGCTGGAACCGCACTGCGGAGTTGGTCCTGGAAGCATTCGATGCGGGACGCCAGGTGTTTGGCGATGTGCCGCGCCATGCGCTCGGACACAGTTTTGGTGGGGTGCTGACCGGGCTGATCCTCGCCAGCAGGCCTGGGTTGTTCGAGCGTGCAGTACTGCTCGATCCGGTGTTGTTCAGCCGACGCATGATCGGGGTGATGGGCGCGGCGGCACTGGTGGGCCTGCACCGGCGTCATGCCCTGGCGCGCAAGGCCGCAACCCGGCGCAGCCATTGGCCGGACCGCGAGGCGGCGCTGGCGTCGCTGCAGGGGCGGGGGATCTTCAAGGGCTGGAGCGACGCGGCGCTGCACGCGTATATCGGGCATGCCATCGGCGATTGCGGCGAAGGCGTGGTGCTCAAGTGCCGACCCGGCCGTGAGGTGGAGATTTTCAGCACCTTCCCGGCGCGCATGTGGCCAAGTCTGCAGCGCATCACCACGCCGACGCTGATCCTGCATGGTGAAACCACCTATCCGTTCGTGCCGCATTCGGTGCGGCGCCTGGTGGCGCTCAATGCCAATGTCAGCGAGCGGCAGGTGGCGGGTGGTCATTGCTTCATGCAGGAAGACCCGGTGAGCGCCGCGCAGGCGGTCGAGGCGTTCCTGCGCGGTTGAGTCCGGTGGCCTGCGCCGTCAGGCCAGTTCCAGCCAGATGGGGGCGTGGTCCGAGGGCTTCTCCATCGCCCGCAGTTCGTAGTCGACGCCCGCCGCCTTCAGGCGTGGAAGCAGTGCCTGCGAGGCCATGATCAGGTCGATGCGCAGGCCACGCTTGGGTTCGTCCTCGAAACCGCGGCTGCGGTAGTCGAACCAGCTGAAGCGGTCCGCTACGTCCGGGTGCAGGTGACGGAAGCTGTCCACCAGGCCCCAGCCTTTGAGGCGCTCCATCCATTCACGTTCTTCGGGCAGGAAGCTGCATTTGCCGGTCTTGAGCCAGCGCTTGGCGTTATCGGCACCGATGCCGATGTCGCAGTCCTGGGGCGAGATGTTCACATCGCCCATCACCACCAATGGCTGGTCATTGCGGAACTGACCTTCGAGCAGGGTCTGCAGGTCGCTGTAGAAGCGTTGCTTGGCCGGGAACTTGGTGGGGTGGTCGCGGCTTTCGCCCTGGGGGAAGTAGCCGTTCATGATGGTGATCGGGGTGCCGTCGGCATCGGCGAAGGTGCCCCAGATGAAGCGGCGTTGGGCGTCCTCTTCATCGGTGCTGAAGCCCTTGACCAGCGACAATGGCGCCTGGCGCGAGAGCAGGGCAACCCCGTAGTGGCCCTTCTGGCCATGGAAATGCACGTGATAGCCCAATGCCTGTACTTCGGCCAGCGGGAACTGATCGTCACTGACCTTGGTTTCCTGCAGGCCGATGACGTCTGGCTGGTGCTTCTCGATCAGCGCAGCCAGCTGGTGCGGGCGGGCGCGCAGGCCATTGATGTTGAACGAGACGATCTTCATGGAAAGACGATCCTGGTAAAAGCCTCGGATGCTAGCCGACATCGGCCGTCATCACCAGCGTGGCAGCGTCGCTGGGGCGCTGCTAACGTGCTGGAGGGGGAACGATGTGCGACACGACGCCTCCAAGGCTCTGTTACGTACATTCCAGGAGGATCATCGCAATGTCCGACGCCCCGGCGCATATCAGCCTGCTCGACGATGGCTACAGCCGCGAAGTGCGTTCGCTGCTCTACCATGCCTATCGCCACGAGCCGACCTTCGCCTATCTGTTCGATGCACAGCGGCGGGGTTATGAGCGGCGCCTGCGGGTGATGGTGCGCGAATGGGTGCGTCAGCACTTCTACCTGCAGTTGCCGGCAATCGGTGTGCTGGTCGACGACCGCCTGGTCGGTGCCGCGCTGATCGTGCCGCCGCAACGTCGCCTTGGAGTGGCCGACAGTTGGGCCTGGCGCCTGCGCATGCTGCTGGGAACAGGCCGGCGCTGCACCCGTCGATACCTCGAGTATCAAGCGGCACTGGCGGCGTGCCTGCCCAGTCAGCAAGTCCATGTGCTGCCTCTGCTGGGGGTGCACCCGCAGTTTCAGGGGCAACACTATGGTGAGCAATTGTTACAGGCGGTGCACGACTGGTGCGCCGACGATCCCGATACCCAAGGCGTGATCCTCGACACCGGCAATGCCCATTACCTGGCCTTCTACGAGCGCCAGGGCTATCAGGAGATTGGTGAGGTCGCGGTCGGGCCAATCCGAGAGAGAGTGTTCTTTCATCCGAATCCGCTGTCCTCCAACCCGCCAATTGCTTGATCGCAACCTCCTGCGGCTTACGCTGCCGCTTCGCTCTGGTAGCATGCCCCGCATGACGTATTCAGGAAGACTTGGTTGGGGCGTGCTGTTGCTCGCCGCCAGCTGCACAGCATGGGGCCAGAGCGAACTGTTGGTACGGGTCAAACCGTCCAACAAGACGTTGCAGGCCAATATCGAAGGCTACATCGGCAGCCTGGGTGATCGCGACGAGGAGGCCTTGCTGCGGTTCAGCCGCGGGGCTGAGGAGCAGGCGCGCAAGGCGGCCCAGGCGCTGGGCTACTACCAGGCGCAGATCGATACCGAGGTCAAGCCGCCGAGCAAGGCCGATCAACCCGTACAACTGATCATTCGGGTCGACCCGGGCGAGCCGGTGCGCCTGCGCAACGTGACCGTGCGCATCGAAGGCCCGGCGAGCGAGATGAAGGCCTTTCGCATTCCGGACAGCAAGGCATTGCGTCCGGGCGAGCAGCTCAATCATGGTGTCTACGAGGACGCCAAGCGGCTGATCCAGAACCAGGCTTCGCGCTATGGCTTCTTCGACGGGCGCTTTTCCCGTCAGCGCCTTGCGGTAGACCCGCAAGCAGGCGTTGCGGATATCGAACTGGTGTACCAGAGTGGCCCGCGTTATCGCCTGGGCAAGGTGACCTTCGGCGGCGACGCACCGCTGGACGACGACCTGCTGCAACGCATGGTCGGCTTCAAGCCGGGAACACCCTACGATTCAGAACTGGTGGCCGAACTCAATAACGACCTGCAGTCCAGTGGCTATTTCGAAGGAGTACGTGTCGATGCGGCGCCAACAGCGGCGGTCGATGACGTGGTGCCGGTGGACGTGCGCCTGGATACCCGTAAACCGCGAACGCTGGGGCTGG
>Ga0209371_1001558_pt1 | contig 15110 bp, 11 predicted proteins | sample AgamicAtAmrz_FD_187165 | JGI IMG/M metagenome (GOLD analysis project Ga0209371, IMG submission 187165) | Agave microbial communities from Guanajuato, Mexico - At.Am.rz (SPAdes) (version 2) | ecosystem: Host-associated > Plants > Roots > Rhizosphere | place: Guanajato, Mexico | collected 2012-06-07
TAGGGGGTCGGCGTTCCGGCGTCGGAGTAAATAAGCGCGGGTTTGCCGGAAGATTGCAGGGCCTGATTGAAAGCACGCACGGCGCGCTCGGGCCGTAACGGAACCCGCTCGTCGGAAAGCGCCTCCTCCGCATGCTCCCAAAAGACTTGCCGGCGCCGGTTGAGTTCGCCGACCCAGGCTTCGTGCCGTGCAGGCTCGATACTTGCTTTCAGCTCCAGCAACTCTGTAAGGACAAGCAAGGCATCTCCCTGGATGGACAGCAGATTCTCGTAGTTGTTCGCCATGATCTCGGGCGAGATATCGATCTGCGCCAGGCGTTTATTGAGCGTGATCCGCGGAAAGGTCCAGCCGATGGTGACGACCGAACCAATGCGTGAACCCACGAACAGCGTGAAATCGGAATGTTCAAGCGCCCAGTTCGCATGCGGATGATATCCGTTGTCGCCGATGACGCCGATCGCAAGGCGATGGTCGTCATCGATTGCCCCCTGGCCGGTCATCGTCGTACACATCGGCATGTTGAATTTCTCGGCAAGCCGGGTGATCTCGTCACCTGCACGGGCGCGGTTCACCCCGCCTCCCGCCACGATCAGCGGTCGCTCGGCCCTGGAAAGAAGTTCCAGCAGCTCTTCGAGTTTTGAGCGCGGCGGCAGCGTGGGATAAGCAGGGAAGGTGCGGCATTCTTCCTCGACATGCAGGGATATCCGGGTCAGGTCTATCTCGGCCAGCAGCATATCCTCGGGGATCTGCAGGTGCACGGCGCCAGGCTTGCCGGAGCAGGCGACACGAAAAGCTCGGCGGATGATTTCGGGCAGCTTTTCCGGCGTCTTTACCTGCACGGATAGCTTTGTGACCGGTTCGAACAGTTTCGCGCAATCCAATTCCGTCAGGACGCCGCGTCCCTCGCCGGGCAGTGGAATGTCGATGGTCAGCAGGATTACCGGCACCGACGATCCGTTCGATTCAGCGACCGGCGGCAAGGAATACATCGCGCCGGCACCCGATGGGCATTCAAACACGCCTGGCTTGTTGGTGAACCGCCCGTAAGCATCCGCCATGAAGCCGGCAGAGCGCTCATCGCGGGCCATCACATGGCGTATCTCGCCTTCGCGGTGCTGGAGCGCTTCATAGAGCGGCACGTTGGTATCTCCGGGGACACCAAAGATCGTATCAACCCCGTATCCGATGAGCATGTCTACCAGAATGTCAGCACCGCGCATTCGTCTCTCCTGTGTCTCGCTGCGATGATCAGGATAACGAGGCGGAGGTTTGCCGGGGACCGGCAAATCGGCGGCTTGAAGCGGCAGGCGCCGGCAATCTGCAGGCTCTGTCCTTGAGATTGCATGGGGCTGCCGTCCGCCGAGTGCATCGCAATCGAATCCGCGCTGCGACTTACCAAGCGAGACGTTATCGATTGCTGTCGTGAGATGGTGAGGCGACCGATCCGCGCTCGATCAAGCCTGTTTTGATGGCGGTTCGCCCGACGGGCAGATCCTTGCCGTTCAGCCGCGAGATCAGGCGCTCGGCCGCCGTCTTTCCCATTTCGTAGACGGGCTGGTCGACGACCGTAATCGGCGGTGTCGTGACGGTCGTCCAGTCCGCATCAAGGAAAGAGATCATCGATATATCGCGCGGCATGGACAATCCCTGTTTTTGCAAGGTCTTGAAGACCCTGAGCCCGACGAGACTGTCCGACGCTATGATGGCGGTCGGGGGCGCTGCATCTTGCAGCAGGCTCTTGACGACATCATCCGTCCTTGACTGGTCGGTCGCGCCGAGCCGCACGTAATATAGCGCGTTCTCGATGCCCGCATCGGCCTGCTCCTTCAACATGCCATCCACGCGTTCGCGCACGGCGGAATTGGAAATGCTGCTGATATCGCCAAGGGGTTCGCTCCTGGCATCCATCGCCGATATATAGGCGATCCGCCTATGCCCGATGCCGAGAAGATGGCGGGTTGCGATCATGGCGGCATCGAAGTCATCACCCGTCACGGCGTCGACGCCGAGCTCCGGAATGTTGCGGTCAAAGAGGACGAGAGGCACGCCGACGCGGCGTATGTCCTGAAGATGCTCCATTCGATCGCAGCGTGCCGGCGTCACGATCAATCCATCGACGCGCTTGCCGATGAGCAGGTCGACCGCCGACTTTTCCGCATCGAGTTCCTCACCGGAATTGGCAATGATCACATTGAAGCCGGCCATGCGCGCGGCATCGCTGATGCCCCGGACGGCAAGGCTGAAGAAGGCATTTTCGATATCGCCGACCACGACCCCGATGATGCCGGATTTGCCTGTCGTCATGCTCCGGGCAAGTTCGTTCGGCCGGTATTCGAGCGCCGCCGCAGCGGCGAGCACCTGCTCGCGAACCTTGTCGCTGACGACGCCATAGCCGCCGAGCACGCGGGCAGCGGTCGCCTTCGAGACATTCGCGGCCCTGGCAACATCGGCGACAGTTACGGAGCGTTTCGAGGTGAGGGGCTCTTCCATGGGATGACGATTACAAGAGTTGTTGACGGGCGGTCAATCTGAAGTTAACAAATAGCATTGAGACCGGTCTCTTTTTGCATGATACCGGTCTCTTGTCCAGAAAGTCTCTTGCTGCCGCAAGGAGTGGAGATGCGGACGCACATGCATGAATGCCGATAAGAGCATCCTTCAGAGCGGAGAACGAACATGAAATTATCCAGCATTTTCTCGGCCATCGCCGCGCCTCTGCGCGCTGGCGTGCTCGCCTATATCGTCGCAGCAAGCGTCGGCCCGGCCGCCGCTGCCGACAATCCTTATAATCTGATCGATCCGAACGTCATCAGCGTCGGCACGATGGGAGATTCCAAGCCCTACACCTTCACGACGGCCGACGGGCAATTCACCGGCTTCGATATCGAGCTCTTTCTGAACGTCGTTTCCCGCATGGGCTTTCCCAAGGACAAGGTGACGTTTACCGGCCAGGAGTTCTCGGCCTTGCTGCCCTCCGTTGCCAACCAGCGTTTCGACGTCGCCGTGGCGGCGATCGGAACGACCGAGGCACGCAAGAAGACGGTCGACTTCTCCGATGGCTATCTCGCCGGCTATCTCTCGGTTCTGACATCGGATGCCTCGATCAAGGATGCAGCCGGCCTCAAGGGCAAGCGCCTCGGCGTCGTGCAGGGCACGCTGCAGGAGGTCTATGCCACGAAGAATTTCACCGGCACCGATCTCGTCAAATTTCCGGACAACAATTCTGCCGTGGCGGCGCTGAACAACGGCACCATCGACGCGCATTTCCTCGATTATGAAGCAGCCAAACAATATGGTGAGCGCTATCCGGCACTGAAGATTGCCGTGAATATCCCATCCTTCGACGCACCGGCGGGCTTCGTCGTCCACAAGGGCAACGACGCCTTACGGCTGGCGCTCAACAAGGCGCTGCACGAAGCGATGCAGGACGGCACATGGAAGACGCTCTATGAGAAGTGGTTCCCCGGCTCGCCGATGCCCGATCAATATCTTCCCAAGAAGTAAGGCCGCGCCGCTGCCCGGCTTGCCGGACGGCGGCATCAACCTGCTTCACGAATTGCATGGGGAATTGAATGGATTGGCTTGAAAATCTCCGTCGCAGCTTCCTCGATTGGGATGCGATGGCAGAAGTCCTGCCGAGCATGATCACGGTCGGACTGAAGAACACACTCATCCTGGCGGCAGCCTCCACCGTGCTCGGCGTCATCATCGGCATGGTGCTGGCCGTTATGGGCATTTCGCAGTCACGTTGGCTGCGCCTGCCGGCGCGTATTTACACCGATATTTTTCGCGGCCTGCCGGCCATCGTGACGATCCTCATCATCGGCCAGGGCTTTGCCCGCATCGGCCGCGAGATGTTCGGGCCGTCGCCTTTTCCGCTTGGCATCATCGCGCTGAGCCTGATTGCAGGCGCCTATATCGGTGAGATCTTTCGATCGGGCATTCAAAGCGTGGAGCGTGGTCAAATGGAAGCCTGCCGCGCGCTGAGCATGAGCTATGGGCAGGGCATGCGGCTGATCGTCATTCCGCAAGGGGTCCGGCGCGTCCTGCCCGCCCTCGTCAACCAGTTCATCGGCAACGTCAAGGATTCAAGCCTTGTCTACTTCCTGGGGCTGCTGGCCTCAGAGCGCGAAATCTTTCGCGTCGGCCAGGATCAGGCTGTGGTGACGGGCAATCTCTCACCTCTGCTGCTGGCCGGCATCTTCTACCTGATCATCACCGTGCCGTTGACGCATCTCGTCAACTATATCGACGAACGTCTGCGCCTTGGACGGCAGGGGCGCGGCTCCGGTGGCACGAGCGGCCTTGTCGAGGTCGGCGAGCTGGAGGCCGCTTCGGGTACCGGGATGCCTTCCGATGCCGCTGCTTCGCGTTTCAAGGGTGGAGCCGTTCAAATTCGCGATCTCAGCATGTCCTATGGCGATCTCGAAGTGCTGAAAGGCATTGATCTCGACATAGCCAGAGGCACGGTGACCTGCATCATCGGGCCATCGGGCTCGGGCAAGTCGACGCTGCTCCGGTGCTTGAACAGGCTCGTTGAGCCGAAGCGCGGCGACATCGCGCTCGATGGTGAAAGCATTCTGGCGATGAAGCCGGAAAGCCTCCGCCGCCGCGTCGGCATGGTATTCCAGCACTTCAATCTCTTTCCGGATCATACTGCGCTTGAAAACGTCATGCTGTCGCTGACGAAGATCAAGAGGATGCCGAAAGCTGAGGCGCGGCGGATTGCCGAGACCCGTCTTGCGGAAGTGGGACTTGCCGGGCGCAAGGACCACCGCCCAGCCGGTCTTTCCGGCGGCCAGCAGCAGCGTGTCGCCATTGCCCGCGCCCTTGCCATGGATCCGGAAGTCGTCCTCTTCGACGAGGTCACGAGCGCGCTCGATCCGGAGCTGGTCAAGGGCGTGCTCGACCTGATGGCCAATCTCGGGCGCCAGGGCATGACCATGGCGGTCGTTACTCACGAAATGGGATTTGCCCGCAAGGTCGCCGATCAGGTCGTCTTCATGGATGAAGGCCGCATCGTTGAAGCCGGTCCGCCGCAACAGATCTTCGACAATCCGCAAAGCGAACGGCTAAAACGCTTCCTCGCCGAGGTCCTCTGACAAACGGGCCGGCGAGAAATCTGGCGGCCCTTCGATCGTAATATTCCCTACTGACAAGGTTTTCCAACATGCATGCTCCCACTCGTTCTTCAAAAGCCGTTGTTGTCGGCGGCGGTATCTTCGGTGTTTCCACGGCCGTTCATCTCGCGCGGCTTGGCGTTCAGACAACGCTGATCAACGACGGCCCACTGGCGAATGGCGCATCGGGCCGCTCGCTCGCCTGGCTCAATTCCGCAAGGCGCCGCTCCGATGCCTATCATCGGCTGCGTCTCGCCGGCATCGACCGCTATCGCACGCTTTCCGCAAGATATCCGGACGCGGCATGGCTACGCTTCGACGGCGGCCTGACCTGGGATGCCGACGAAGCCGATAACGACATTGCCGCCGTCTTCGATTACGAGCGTGACCTTGGCTATCATGCACAATTGCTGACGTCGGGTGAGATTGCGAAAGTGACGCCGGGAGTCGATGCAAGCGCCGTCACGCAGCAGGGGGCAATCTTCAATCCGGGCGAGGGCTGGGTCGATCTGCCGTCCCTGATTGGCGTTCTTGCCGAAGAGTTTCGGGCATTGGGCGGCGAAATCGTCACCGATGCCGGCCGGGCGGCTATCAAGGTGGAGGATGGCTGCGCCCGCGGCGTCACGGCTGCGAATGGCGCCCATTGGACCGCCGATGCCGTATTGTTGGCGGTCGGCGGCGAGGTGCCGGCGATCGTTGCGGAAGCCGGTCAGCATATTGGCGACGATACGCCGATCGCTCTTCTCGTCCGGACGAAGCCGGTCAAGCATCCCCTGAAGGCTGTGCTGAATACGCCGAAAGTTGCCATCCGGCCCACTCCTGACGGCGCTTTTGCGCTCGATTCGGCCTGGTCCGAAGAAGAGGTTATCGTAAAGAACGATGGCAGCTATGAAATCAAACCTTCGACACTCGAAGGGCTGCTGCGGGAAGCTTCAAAGGTCTTGGAAGGGAACCCGAAGCTCGAAATCGGCGACTACGGCGTTGGCCCCAAGCCCATTCCGGGTGATGGCGAGCCGGTTTTCGGCGAATTGCAGGCCATACCGGGCTATTTCGTTGCCTTCAGCCATAGCGGTGCCACTCTCGGTCTGATCGCAGGCGAACTGCTTGCCGACGAGATCGCCACTGGCAAGCGTCATCCGCTTCTGACCTCTTTCCGGCCGGAACGCTTTGCCAGATAGTTTGATCGGAAAGGCAACCGACAGGTTCAAGAGTGTCCGTGAAGCGCACGCAAGCGATCTTCACGGTCAAACCTGTCGCGCCTGCCGGTATTTCGGCCTTCTCCTGATGTCGAGGATGTTGGCGGCGATCAGGCATGCGGCGGCAAGGGAACGCCTGCCAGTTTGGTCTTGATCCAATCCGAAATACGATAATAGCGCAGCGTCAGCTTCGGACCGTAATTCATATAGAAGGGAGCCGCCGAAAGCGGCTCCAGCTTCAGCGACAGGTCTTTTTCCGGTAGGCCTCTGGCCCATTCCGAAAGGATTCCGCCGAGCATGCTGCCCGTTGGTACGCCGCGGCCGGACAGGCCGGTCAGGGCCACGACGCCTGGCGCCAGATCGTAGAGGCGGGGGATGGTGCGGTATTGCATGTCCAGCTCGCCAAACCAGAAATATTCCCAGCGGATCTCCTGTTTGATCTGCGGATGCAGCCATTTCAACCGGTCGCTCATGACCTGCCGCGTATAGTCCATGTCGCGGCCGCGCCGTCCCATCGGGAACATGGAGGCGACGATCCGGCCCTCGGCATTGTATTTGTAGACATAGATATCGCCACGCCCATCGTGGATGGTGGTGTTGCGCGGGAGCACCGACAGCCGCTCGTCGTCGGAAAGCGGCTGGGTAGCAGCGACGAAGACCCTCTGGATCTTGAAGGTCCGATCGAGTTTCGGCCAGCCGCCGACAGTATAGGCGCCCGTCGCGAAGATCACCTTGTCGGCAAAGACCTTCCCCTTCGGCGTGCTGACCGCCCAGCCGCCCGCCACGCGCTCGCATCCCGTCACCGGCGAATCGGTGTGAATAACGCCGCCTTCCTGGATGACAGCGCGTGCGAGACCGCGGGAATAGCCGAGGGGATTAAGATGGCCGGCCTCTTCATGCAGCCAGCCGCCGTGGAAGCGCGGGCTGCCGGTGATCGCTGCAACCTCGTCCCTGCCGATGGCTCGCGTTTTCGCGCCGACGGCATTGTAGGTGCGAACCTTCTCCTCGATTGTCTTCATCAGGCGGGGGTAAAGCGCGCCCATGACATAGCCGTTCTGCTGCCATTCGCATTGGATCTGGTACTGACGGATCATGCTGGAGACACGGTCGTTGGCGCGCGTCTGCCGGGCGATCAATCGCTCGGCCCAGGGCTCGCCCAGCATGGAGCGCAGTTCCGGCAGGCTGTAATGGGTGAAAGTCGGCGTGCAGTGCCCGGCGTTGCGGCCCGAGCCGCCGAAGCCGATTTCCTCCTTTTCGAGAAGCACGACGCTTGTGCCGCTCCTTGCAAGCTCAAGAGCGGTGGTCAGGCCCGTATAGCCGCCACCGACGATGCAGACATCTGCCTTGATCGTGCCTTCCAGCTCCGTTGTATCGGGTGCAGGGGCCGCCGTGGCGTACCACAGGGTTGTTTTGAACGGCGAAAATTTCGTCATCCCGCATCCTCAATGCAGATCGCTGCGGGCATCGAGTGCATCGCGCAGGCCGTCGCCAATGAAGTTGAAGCTGGTGACGGCAAGCGTGATGGCGACACCCGGAACGATGGCCAGCCATGGCGCGCTGGCGAGATATTGCTGGGCGCCGTTCAGCATATTGCCCCAGCTCGGGAGCGGCGGCTGGATACCGTAGCCGAGGAAGCTGACATAGGCTTCGAGCAGGATGGCGCGGGCGACTGTCAGCGTAGCGGCGACGATGATCGGGCCGATGGCGTTCGGCAGCAGTTCGCGAAACATGATCCATCTGTTGGAGAGGCCGAGCATGCGCGCGGCGAGCACGAAATCGCGTTCGCGCAGCGATCGTACTTCCGCCTCGACGATGCGCGCGGTCTCCATCCAGCTCGTCACCGCGATGATGACGGTGATCATGAACGGGCTCGGCTTGATGAAGGCGGCCAGCGCCAGCAGCAGGAAGATGCTGGGAAAGGATAGAAAGGCATCGACGAAGCGCATCAGCAATATCCCGATGCGCCCACCGTAATAGCCGGCGACCACACCGATCACCGTGCCGATCAGGGTGCTGAGCACCATCGCGAAGAAGCCGACGAGGAGCGAAATCCGGCCAGCCATGAACAGGCGTACCGCAACGTCGCGCCCGAGCGGGTCGGTGCCGAAAATATGGTAGCCAGCCGCGAAGGGCGGTGCGAAACGAGCCCGCAGGTCGATATAGAGCTCGTCATAGGGAAGCAGCGACGGCCCGAGCAGGCAGGCAAGGACTATGAGCGTGATCATTGCCACGCCGAGGAGCGCGAGCCTATGGCGGACGAAACGGCGCAAGGTCCGATTTTGCCACCAGCGCGAATGGGCGAATAATGATTGCGAAAGGGTTGCGGGGGAGGAGGAAGACATGGCGTTTCTCCTAACCAAGCCGGACGCGCGGATCGACGAAGGCGACGAGCAGATCCGCAAGCAGATTGCCGATCAGCACGAATATTGCGGAGAACATCAGGAGGCCCATGACGACCGGATAGTCGCTGTAGCCAAGGCTATCGAGGAAAAGCCGGCCCATTCCCGGCCAGGTGAAGACGGTCTCCGCCACCAGAGCGCCGCCGAGAATGGTCGGCAATTGCAGGCCGGCAAGCGTGATCATCGGCAGTAGCGCGTTGCCGACGACATGGCGCATCAGGACGCGCCGGGGCGAGAGGCCCTTGGCCCTGGCGGTGCGTACGAAATCCTGGTTGATGACCTCGAGCGTGGCGGTGCGCATGTAACGGCTCCAGACCGCGATGTTGACAAGCGCAAGCACGAGGCTCGGCATGATCAGATGGATCGCATAGTCACCGAGCGAGCCGTTGCCGACCGTGTACATGTTGCCGGCCGGCAGCCATTTCAGCTTCAGCGAGAAGATATAGATGGCGACGAGACCGAACCAGAAGGTCGGTATCGACAGCGCCACCATGGCGCCGACGGTGGCGCTGTAATCAAAGATCGAATAGCGGCGGGTTGCCCCCTTGATGCCGATCCAGGTGCCGATCGCGATCGAGATCACCATCGATGTGCCCATCAGCAGCAGCGTGGCGAAGAGATGGCCGAAAATGATCGACAGTACCGGCTGGTTGTCGCGGTAGGAGCGGCCCCAGTCGCCCATCAGCAGATGTCTCAGCCAGTCGAGATATTGGATCGGCAACGGCCGGTCGAGGCCCATCTGGGCCGCGATCCTGTCGAGCGCCTCCTTGGTCATGCCTGGCGTCAGTGTATATTGCGACAGCGGACCGCCGGGAGCGAGGGTAAGGACGGCAAAGCCGATCATCGATACGAGGAGCAGCAGCACGAGGCTCTGCCACAGGCGGCTCAGGAGATAGCGCAACATGGCATTCGTCTCCGATGGTTGCGGAATGTGAAGCAATCAACCCTTCGACGCTTCGGCCGAAGGGCTGGAACAAGCAGCAGCCTATGCCTTGGCCCAATACCAAGTGCCCACATTCCAGCTGTCGATGCGCACGTTGATGTTGGGTGTGACGTTTTCGACCCCCACCTTATGGCCGCGCACGGTCGCATACTGGAATAGCGGCAGGAAGGGCAGGTCGTGGCGCATGATCTCCTGGATCTTCTGGTAGACCTTCTTGCGTTCCTCCGGCACGAAGATCTGGCCGCCTTCCGCCAGGAGCTTGTCGACCTCAGGATTGGCATATTGCCAGGAGTTCTGGCCGGCTCCGCCCTTGGCGGTGATCGCCGTGGAGCGGAAATAATCCGAGGTGTCGGGATCGGAGCCGGTCTGGAAGTTGATGCCGACGATGACGGAATCGAACTTCGACATTGTCCAATAGTCGCCCCACATGACCGCCGGCGGCAGGTTGGAGATGGTGAGCTCCACGCCGATGTCCTTGAACGTCTGCTGCATGAACTGCTGCACCTGTTCACGAATATGATTGCCGGCGGTGGTGGAGTTGGTGAAGGAAAGCTTTACGCCATCTTTCACGCGAATGCCGTCGGGACCGGGCTTCCAGCCGGCGTCGTCAAGGATCTTCTTGGCCTTGTCGGTGCTGAATTCCTGCTTCGGCAGGTCTGGATTGTAATAGAAGGACTGCTGCGGGATGTAGCTCTCGGTCGGTGTCGGCAGGCCGTAGTAGAGCGCATCGATGATTGTCTGCTTGTCGATCGCGTAGTAAAGCGCCTCGCGCACCGCCGGATCCTTGAATTGCGGCTTCTCCATGTTGAAGCCGACGGATTCGACCGTGGCGGCCGGAACTACGGCAACAGCCTTCCCATCCAGCCCCTTGGCCTCGTCATAGTGATCCGGGGTGATCCATTGCAGGCCGACGACGTCGATATCGCCGGTCTTGAACTGCGTATACAGCACCGTCAGGTCGGGAACATATTTGTAGACCAGGGTTTCGAGATAAGGGCCGGTGCCGAAATAGTCGGTATTGGCCGCGAGCGTGATGTGATCGCCGGGCACGCGCTCGACCCATTTGAACGGGCCAGTGCCGATGGGTGCATTGTTGAAGGGGGCGGTGTTCTTGTCCTTCTCCGCACCAAGGATATGCTTTGGCACGATGAAGGTCATGGCGAGGATCGACGGGTAGGGCGCAAACGGCTTTTCCATCCGCCAGATGATTTCCGTCGGCGAGACGACGGTCAGGTCGCGCACCAGCTCGTGGCCGGTCTTGCGCCAGCTGCGGAAGTTCGGATCGACCATGAGTTCGAGGGTGAACTTGACGTCTTCGGCGGTAAACGGTGTGCCGTCATGCCACTTCACGCCATCGCGCAGCTTGACCTTCCAATGAAGGCCGTCGGCCGAGATGCCGCCGTTTTCGACTGTCGGGACTTCGGTTGCAAGCGAGGGGGAAAACTTGCCCTCCGGTGTGACGGTAAAGAGCGGATCGAAGACACTGAAATGGATGCCCTCGTCGACTTCGATGTGGATCAGATGCGGATTGAAGACGGTGGGCTCCTGCGAGAAGCCGATGACAAGCTGGCCGGTCGGCTTGGCGGGCGGTGCCGCGAAAGCTTCGCCGCGACCGAGGATATTGGGCATGATCAGCCCGGAGGCGCCGAGCGCCATCATAGTCAATGCCTGGCGGCGGGTTGGTTTCAGGAGGATGGTGTCATTTGCATCGGTCATGATCGTTCCCCTTTTTGTTGGTAGGATTTCGGCTGTTTTTCTCTTTCGTCTCTTTCGTCTTTGTACTGTCTGCCTGGTTCGGAGAGGTCAGAAACCACTGATCAGTTCGATCTTCGAACCGTCGTGGAAGCGGGAAAAGCGGAAGTTCTTGCGGTCGACCACCGGCGGCTTGCCGGTGACGATGTCGGCCATCAGCCGGCCGGCGGCCGGCCCGATGCCGAAGCCATGGCCGGAAAAGCCGGTGGCGATATGAAAGCCCGGAATACTGTCGATCGCATCGATCACCGGCACGGCATCCGGCGTCACGTCGATATAACCCGCCCAGCGCTGAGCGATCTCGGCCTTCTCGAAAACCGGAAAAGCTTTCTTGAGGTTGGCGAGCGCCGCATTCGAAAGCTTGGTGGAGGGTTTGGGGTCGAGGACGCGGCAATATTCGAAGGGGCTTGCCTCGTCCATCGCCCACCGATTGGGAATGCGCGCTTCGTCGAAGAACCGACCGGAAACGCGGAAGTTCAGCGAGCGCCATTCCTTTTTCAGCGCCGGCAGGAACTTGCCGGCGTAGCGGAAGGAACTCGGTACGATGTCCACGATGTTCTCATGGCCCGAAGCGATCGTGTAGCCGCCATCCTGACGCTTGCGCAGGGCAAAGCCGTTCGCCCAGATGGCTTGCTCGGGGCCGCCTTCCAGCGGCTTGGTGCGCAAGACGGAATTCATCACCTTCAACTGCGGCAGATCGAGCCCGAACATGCCGGCAAACAGGCTTGACCAGGCGCCGCCGGCAAGCACGACGGCCTTGCAGGCGATCGGGCCACGTTCGGTGATGACGCCGGAGATGCGGCCGCCGGCTGTCTCGATGCCGCGCACGGCGCATTCGGTCAGAATGGAGGCCCCCTTATCGCGGGCGGCCTCGGCAATGGCGGGGGCGGCTCGCTGCGGCTCGGCACGGCCGTCGGCAGCGGTAAAGAGCGCGCCCTTGAGCTCCATCTGCGTGCCGGGAAAGAGGTTCTTGAATTCGGCGCCGCTGATCATGCGGCTTTCCAGCTGGTAGCCTTCCAGATTGCGGTTCCAGCGCTCATGATCGGCATATTGCTTGTCATCCGCGCAGGTGAAGATGATACCGGCGCGCTTGTAGCCCGTGTCGCGGCCGGTACGTTTGTCGAGCGTGCTCCAGATGCGCAGGGCCTCCGCCATAAGGGGCACTTCGCGCGGATCGCGCCTGGAAATGCGTACCCAACCCCAGTTGCGGCTCGATTGCTCCTGGCCGATGCCGCCCTTCTCGCAAAGCGCGACCCGCAGACCCCGTTCGGCAAGTTCCAGCGTCGTCGAGGTGCCGATGATGCCACCGCCGATGACGACGACGTCGACTTCCTTGGGCAGTTCCGCATCCCCGTGAACGGGGACAACATAGGGGCCGGGCATGGTCAGAAGGACTCCTCTAACTGGCAATTGATGGTAAATTCGGCAACGCTTGCCTCGTTGGGCAAATCCATCAGCGTGGAAATGATGCGGGCGAGGTCGCGCGGATCGGTCATCTCGCTATCGGGCTTGCTCGTAAGCCCGCGCGCCATGTCGGTCGCGACGAAGCCGGGGCAGATGGCGGTAGCGCGGATGCCTAGATCAAAGCCGGTGTGGCGTATGGCATGGGCCAGCGCGACCGCCGCGAATTTGGAGACGGCATAAAGGCCGGAGTTTGCGGATTTCACCCGCTTTCCCGAAAGCGAAGCGACGATGATGACTCGGCCGCGCCCGCTTGAAGCAAGGGCGCTCCATGCGGATTTTGCAAGCCTTCGAGGTGCCTTGACGTTCACCTCGAGCAGATCGTCGAGGTCGGCATCATCGGCTTCGATCACGGTCTTCGCGATGCCAATGCCGGCATTAGCGACGACCGCGTCGATGCGCCCGAAGATGCGAAGCGTCTCTTCCACCCAGCGATCGGATGCGTCCGCATCGACGGCATCATAGGCAAAGACGCCAACGCGCGCAGGGTCTGCCCATGCGGGCATTCCAGGACGGCGCATGCCGAGTGAGAGCCGCCATCCCTTGGCAGCAAGTTCCTCGGCGAGTGCGGCGCCGATCCCCCGGCTGGCACCGGATATCATTGCGACACGCTCCTCACTCATGCCCATGTCTGCTCTCCCATGGTTTGCCGGCTCACGATTGCGCCACGATGCGCCGGTAGGTCCGGCGCAGTATGTCGATCAGGAGCCTGTGTTCTTCGTCGGTGATGTCGGAAAAGAATTCGCGGGATTGCTTGGTGACGATGGCACGCACGCGTTTTGCCAGTTCGTGACCTTTTTCCGTGATGTAGAGTTCCTGGGCGCGGCTGTCGTCCGCCGACGTCTCGCGCGTAAGGAGATCATGTGCTTCCATCTGTTCGATCAGCCTGCCGGTCGCCGAGCGGTCTTTCAGGATGATTTGCGCAATGGTGGAAGGCCGGATTCCCGGATTGTCGTCGACCAGAAACAGGGTGGTGATCTTTCCCGTTCCGCGGGCGACGTCCAGACCTTCCAGCTTCTCGTCCAGATCGCGCGAGACGGCAAGATTGATGCTGCGGATATAAAAGCTCAGCGTATCCTCCAGGACGTCGATATCAATGTCCTTGACGGAAGTTGGCGGGGCCTTGGTCGGCGGCATGGCTCGGAACCTTTGAAAGGCAACGAAACATCGTTCCCACCACCCTTAATGCGTGGCAAGTTCATGATCGTCTGCGGCGGATCGTCGCTGGAAATTTCATGCTCATGAAAGGACGGATAGTGGATAAATGCAACTATTTTTTCGCCCAATCAGATAAAAAATAATCAGCGCGGAAGACTGCCTGTTTCTCAGGCATCAATCGCCGCTGGCGCGTGCACGAATGGTGGTAATTAAGCAGAAGCGGGCCGCATTCGGCGCTGCCATGCTTCGTACGATGGACGCTTTAGCCGACCGCTTCCCAGTCGCTGCCGGGGATGGCAGCCAGCAGGCTTTGAGTATAGGCATGCGACGGCGCGCGGAAGATCTGCGAAGGCGGACCATATTCGACGATCTCGCCCTTGTACATGACGGCGACCTCGTCGCAGATCTGGCTGGCGACGCGCAGATCGTGGGTGATGAAGATCATCGCGACCTTGGTGTCCTGCTGGATTTCGGCAAGAAGCTTGAGGATTTGCGCCTGGATCGAGACGTCGAGAGCGGAGACTGCCTCGTCGGCCACCAGCAGCACTGGGTCGAACATCAAGGCGCGGGCGATGCCGATGCGCTGGCGCTGGCCACCGGAGAACTCATGGGGAAAGCGGTCAAAGGCACCTTCGTCGAGGCCGACGCGCTTGAGAAGACGCAGCGCCTTCGCCTTGGCCTCATGCATCGACAGGCCGTGCGCCATCGGTCCGACGGTGAGAATGCGGCCGATCGTATGGCGCGGGTTCAGCGAGGCGAATGGATCTTGAAAGATCATCTGCATATAAGGACGCAATGGCCGGAACTCGTCGTCTGACAGCGGAGCGATATCGCGGCCATCGAAGAGAATCCGACCGCTGTCCGAGCTCAAAAGCTTCAACAGGACGCGGCCGAGCGAGGATTTTCCGGAGCCGGATTCACCGACCACACCCAATGTGCGTCCCTTGCGGATCGAGAAGCTGACGTCGTTGACCGCCTGCACCGTCCGCGATTTCGACAGGAAGCCGCTTCCCGCTCGATAGGTCTTGTTGAGCTTATCGACTTCCAGCACCACGGGCGCTTCGGTAATGGTTTCGCGACC
>Ga0209371_1001559_pt1 | contig 15103 bp, 9 predicted proteins | sample AgamicAtAmrz_FD_187165 | JGI IMG/M metagenome (GOLD analysis project Ga0209371, IMG submission 187165) | Agave microbial communities from Guanajuato, Mexico - At.Am.rz (SPAdes) (version 2) | ecosystem: Host-associated > Plants > Roots > Rhizosphere | place: Guanajato, Mexico | collected 2012-06-07
GCCCGCGCCGTCTCACCGCCCAGCGGCAATACCGTCAGCCAGCGGCGACACAGCGGCGTGAGGATAAACAGCACCACCATCACCACGGCCCCGGAGGCAACCTGCTGCGCAGTGGCGTTATAGGTGGACCCGGAAATCCAGGTCAGTACCTGCGCCATACGCGGATCGCCACTCGCCTGGAGCATCATCAGCAGCATGGTAAACGCCGTGCTGAGCGCCATCCCGGCCAGCAGCATACGGTGCGGTGAGAAACCGCCCCGCCCCGCGGCCACCATGATAATCAGCAGTGTTGCCGCCGCCCCGAGACTGCCCGCCGGCAGCAGCCAGCCAAAGGCGTTACCCGGCACGAAGAACAGCATCAGCACCACACCAAACGCCGCGCCGGAGCTGATGCCCAGCACTTCCGGGCTGGCCATCGGATTCCCCGTCAGGCGCTGAATAATGCAGCCCGCTACCGCCAGCATCGCCCCGGCAATCAGTGCCGCCGCCACGCGCGGCCAGCGCCACGGCATCAGCTGCGACAGCGTATCGCCGCTGGCCCAGACCCAGCCCTGGGCGTCGCGCCCGAGGCTCAGCGCCAGCACGATAAACGCTGCCAGCACGGCCAGGCCCGCCAGCGTCCAGAGTACGCGGTGCTGACGCTCAGCCGGCACGCTGTCGCCGGCATTCATCGCCGGCGGCGTCATGGTGCGCAGGCGCGGCAGCAGCCACAGCAGCAGCGGTGCGCCGATAAGCGCGGTGATCGATCCGGTGGAGACTTCCATCCACACCCGGGTCAACCACACCACCAGCTGATCGGCAACCCACAGGATCAGCGCACCAATCAGCGCGGAGAGCAGCAGCCGGGAGAGCAGTCGCCGCGCGCCGAGCATTTTCGCCAGCAGCGGGGCAAACAGGCCGATAAAGCCGACAATCCCCACCGCATTCACCAGCAGCGCGCTGAGCACGATCGCCAGCGCCAGCGCCGCAAAACGCGCCAGCGACAGCGCAAGACCGAGGTTACGCGCCACGCCGTCATCCAGCCCCATCAGGGTCAGAGGACGCAGCAGGAGCAGCGTCAGGATCGCCCCACCCAGCAGCTGCGGCCACAGGCGCTGGACGATGTTCCAGTCGGTCTGGTTAAGCGCGCCGGTACTCCACAGGAACATGCTCTGCAGCTGTTCGTGATGGAAGATCGCCATCAGCTGATTCACCGCCCCGCAGTAAAGGCTCACTACCAGCCCGGCGAGGATCAGCGTCACCGGTGAAAGGCGTTTACCCCAGGCGACGCCGAACACCAGCAGGCCAACGAGACAGGCACCGGCCAGCGCCGCGAACTGCGACACCAGATAACCGCCGGGCAGCGCCCAGAGCGTGGTGATGGTAATGCCGAGCTGTGCCCCGGTGGCCACGCCGAGCGTGGTGGGCTCCGCCAGCGGATTGCGCAGCACCTGCTGGAACAGCACGCCTACCAGGCCCAGACCCGCCCCGACCAGCAGGGAGATCGCCAGCCGCGGCAGCGCGCTGTAGTGGAACAGCATCTGGTCTACAACATTGACGTCCGGAGCAGCCAGCGCCTGCCACCAGTCACTGCGCGGCAGCTGCGCGTTGAGGTTGAACCAGCTCAGCCACAGGGCAAACAGCGAAAGCAGTGCCAGCAGCACTGCCGGAAACGCGATACGACGCGGCATCATGCTTTGCCTCCCAGCGCGGCATCAAACACGCGGCAGAAGTGCATGGCGGAGAGCGTCGCCCCGTAGAACCACACGGCGGGCACGCGCTGGAAACGCTGCTGGCGCATAAACGGCATCGCCTGCCACAGCGGCGTCGCGGCGACGCGCTGATAAAGCGCATCATCGCCATGCTCGAAGCAGAGCACATCGGCATCCTTGATCGCTGCCAGCCGCTCTATCCCCACTATCGAGCTGCCCCAGAAGTTGGTTTCCCCCTGCCAGGCATTTTTTACCCCCCAGCGGTCGAGCACCTGCTGGAACAGGCTGTTAGCCCCGATCACCAGCACGTGGCGTTCATCCATCGTGCACATCATGAGTACCGGGCGATTGCCGCGCGTGCGAAAACGCGGGGCATAGCGTTCAACGGTCTGATTAAAGGTCGCCATATGGCGTTCGGCCTGCGGGGTCATATCCAGCAGCGCCGCCATCTCCATCAGTGACTTTTCTGCAAGTGTTAGTGGGTGCTTACCATCACTAAAGTTGAAGCCGCGGCCAGGAGCGATACGCGCCAGCGTCTCGGCGGACGGGCCGTAGCCTGATGACCAGACGATCATAGAGGGCTTCATCTGGATCAGCAGTTCCAGATTGGGTTCGGTACGCAGGCCCACGTCAATAACGCTGTCCGGCAGCGCCGGCTCGTTGACCCACAGGTTGTAATTAGGCACATCCGCGACGCCGTAGGGCGTGACGCCCAGCGCCAGCAGCAGCTCCACCGGGAGCCACTCCAGTGCGACGATGCGGTGCGGATTGACGCTGGTGGCTTTACTGGTAGTGGCATGCCACAGCAGCGGTGAGAGCGCCATCGCGGTTAATAACCGGCGGCGCGTCAGGGAGGCAGTGATCGGATCGCGCATCAGTAGACGAAGCTCACGGGTGCGTTGCCGCCCGGATGCGGCAGAATGCCCATCGGGATACCGTAGATATGCTCCAGCGTTTCGCTGCGCATCATCTCCTGCGGGCTGCCCTGGGCGATCATTTCGCCGCCGCGCAGCGCCACCAGACGATCGCAGAACCGTGCCGCCATGTTGATGTCGTGCAGTACGGCGATCACCGTCAGGCCGCGCTCTTTGCTCAGCCGCTGAATCAGCGACAGCACGTCCATCTGGTGCGCAATATCCAGCGCCGACGTGGGTTCGTCCAGCAGCAGGCAGCGACTGTTCTGCGCCACCAGCATGGCAATCCAGGCGCGCTGGCGTTCGCCGCCGGAGAGGCTGTCCACCAGACGCTGGGCAAACGGTTTAAGGCCGACCAGCGCAATGGCTTCATCCACCCGCTCGCGGTCATCCGCGCCGAAGCGGCCCAGCGCACCGTGCCACGGGTAGCGGCCGATGGCGACCAGCTCACGCACCGTCATCCCTTCCGCCTGCGGCAGCTGCTGCGGCAGATAGGCGACTTCACGCGCAAAGGCTTTGCTGTTCCAGTCGTCGAGCGGCGTATCGTTTAACAGAATAGTGCCGTCGCTCGGACTTTGGTGGCGGCCCAGCATTTTAATCAGCGTGGATTTACCGGAGCCGTTATGGCCGATGAGGCCCGTCACGCGACCGGCGGGAAAGGTCAGAGAGAGAGGGTGAAGCAGCGTGCGACCGGGCACGCGAAAGGAGACATCAGAAAGCGTGAACGTTGAATCGGGATGCGTTTTGTTATCCTGCATAAAAGCCAACTTGTAAAAGGGCACGGCGAACCGTGCCCGAAAACGAATTAGAAACGGAAGGTGGCGGTTGCCACAACCTGACGTTCTGCGCCCCAGTAACAGGCGGTATCACGGTAGCAACTGGATACATACTCGCGGTCAAACAGGTTATTAACGTTAACCGCAACAGACGAATCCGGTAAACCGATGCGGCCCAGGTCATATTTGACCATCGCATCCACCAGGGTGTAGCTGCCCACGTTGAAGGTTTGGTTATTTGCAGCATAGAAGCTGGAAGTATCACCCACGTAACGCGTACCGGCCCCAAAGGTAAAGCCGCTCAGCGCCGTTTCGTTGAAGGTGTAATCCATCCACAGCGATGCCATGTTGCGCGGCACTTCTGCAGGACGTTTGCCTTCATAGTTTGTGTCGTGGGTGTATTCAGCGTCAGTGTAGCTATATGCCGCCGTAACGTTGATATTGGCGTTAACCGCAGCTTTCGCTTCCAGCTCAACCCCGCGGGAGCGAATTTCACCGCTCTGCACGCTGAACGACGTGTTGCTCGGGTCGGCGGTCAGGTTTTTATCTTTGGTCAGCTGATAAATCGCCGCAGTCACCACCACTGGCAGATCTTTCGGGACATATTTCACGCCCGCTTCATACTGTTTGCCCATCGACGGATCGAAAGGCTTGCCCTGCTGTGAGGCACCAGAAATCGGCTCGAAAGACTCACTGTAGCTGAAGTAAGGTGAAATGCCGTTGTCGAACAGGTAGTTCACACCGCCTCGCCAGGTGAACTGCTCGTCATTAATTTCGGCGGTGCTGCTACTGGAACGCGTGTAGGTTGAGGTTTTCGCAAAGTCGTAACGGCCGCCCAGCGTCAGGACGAACTTGTTCCACTCAGCCTGATCCTGCACATACAGACCCGTCTGCTCTTCACGGTTAATCACTTCGTAAGGGAAGTTGATTGCGACGTTCGCATTGCCATATTGCGGATTACGAAGGTTGAGCGGGTTCGCCGTACCATAATCGGCATCGATGTCATTACGCATACGCATGTAATCAACGCCGGTCAGCAGCGTGTGATCCACATCGCCAGTCGCGAAGCGGGTCTGCGCCTGGGTATCAACGGTGAAGTTATTCAGATCTTCATCAGAACGCACATAAGCGCGGTTCATCTGGCCCGGCACAGTAGCGCTGTAACCGTTACCGTAAACGGCGTCATAAAGCGTATGGATACGGGTATAACGCAGATTCTGGCGCACGGTCCAGGTGTCGTTAAATTCGTGTGCGAAACTGTATCCCACCATCTGCTGACGACGAGAGAACTTGTTATCTTTCTCGCCTTCATTGAAATCGGTCGGCAGCTTGTGCGCGTTACCGTTGGCATCAATGTATGGCACCACGGTTCCTTCACGCGGCAGCCAGCCATAGAAACCTGCATCCGGATCGCTCTGGAAATTGCTCAGGAAAGTGAAATCGGTTTTGTCACTCGGGCGCCAGCTAAAGGAAGGCGCGATCGCGTAACGGCTGGATTTAACCATCTCCTGCTGCGCGTTTTCACTACGTCCCAGGCCGGTTAACCGGTAAGAAAACTCGCCGTTCTCATCCAGCGCATCGCTGAAATCGAAGCCGGTCTGCCACAGATTATCGGTGCCCATTTTGAACTGCACTTCTTTCAGCGGCTCGGTGGTCGGGCGCTTGCTGACCATGCTCACGACACCGCCCGGATGGCTTTTGCCATACAGCACGGAAACCGGGCCGCGCATCAGCTCAACGCGCTCCAGAAAATAGGGGTCCATGGAGACTTCAGAGTAGTTATTGCCCTGAAGCTTCATGCCATCCAGATACTGATTGGTATTCGCACCGGTTGAAGCCGTAAACCCACGGATGGTAATGACATCAAGCGTGGTGGAGCTGCCGCGCGTAGAGAATACGCTGGGGGTATAGGACAGCGCGCTTTTAACCGTCTGCGGCTGGCGGGTATCCATTTCTTCACGGGTCACCACCGATACCGACTGCGGGGTCTTTTCGATCGGGGTATCGGTTTTGGTGGCGGTGGCAGAGCGCTTGGCCGCGATGGTCGGTGCCGGGCCCCACGCGCTTTCCTGCGGCGCTGCCGCAGAAACCACGATAGTATCTTCTTTTTGTGTAGTCTGCGCCGCCCAGGCGGTGGCGGAGAGGCTGCCGGTTGCGGCAGCAACAAGCACCGCAAGTTTGCACAGTGAGGTGTTAACTGGCTGAGCAGAATTTGAACGCGCCATTGTAGTTTCTCTGAGTGAAAGTGACGAATGATAACGTAAACGAGAATTATTATTATGCGGGTGGATAATATTCGAAACGCTGTACGCTTAGCAAGCAGTACGCGGCCTGGCGGCGTTGAGGGGGTAAGAAATAACCAGATGAACAGCAAGGCGATTATGTCGCTTTCCTGCACCGCGAATTTGCGTCAGGGAAACGCCGTCAGATAAAAATAAGAAAGGCGACCTGAGGTCGCCTTTCTGCATGGTGTAAGGCAACCGTCAGTTGCTGCCAAACATGTCTTTGATCCAGCCGGCAACGCCGTCGCTCTTCTCTTCCTGCTGCGGCTGCTGTTGTTGCTGCTGCGCCGGTGCCTGCTGCTCCTGCGGCGTCTGGGCAAACGGGTTGCCGGACTGCTGCTGCTGAGACTGCATGCTCTGCTGGCACAGCGCATCCGGATCGCTGGTCCAGACCGGCAGCACGCGGGTGCCGCCACCCATGCACTGGAAGTAACCGGCGTCATCCACCGACATATCAACGATATCTTCCGGCGGCGTCAGCTCAAGCGGAATGGGCGACTGGTTCGCCAGGTAACGCTGATAGATAGCCATCGCACCGCTGGCACCGTACAGCTTCGTCGGCTGGTTGTTGTCGCGGCCCACCCAGGTGATCACCACTTCACGGCCATCGATCCCGGCAAACCAGGTATCAACCTGATTGTTGGTGGTCCCGGTTTTGCCGGCCAGATGCAGCTGCGGATACTTCGCAGCAAGCTGGCGACCGGTACCACGCTGGATCACCTGTTGCATGGTGTAGAGCGTCAGGTAAGCCGCCTGAGCTGGCACCGCACGCTCCGCCTGCGGGAAACTCTGGAACAGCACCGAACCGTCTTCAGCAATCACGGAGCGCAGCGCCGACATCGGCGCGCGATTACCGCCGCTGGCGATGGTCTGGAACGCCTGCGCCACTTCCACCGGCGTCAGGTTAAGCGCACCCAGCAGCATCGCAGGCACCGGACGCAGCTGATTTTTCGGTACGCCAAGTTTGGTCCAGGTTTCGGTGACCGCCGGCAGTCCCAGCGACAGGCCGAGGTTAACCGTCGGCACGTTCATTGAACGGGCAAGAGCGTCCACCAGCATCACCTGGCCACTGAAGCGACGATCGTCGTTCTGCGGCGACCACACCTGGCCGTTTGGCTGGCGCAGCGAGAGCGGCGCATCAGCAATCCAGGTGTTGAGACGGTACTGGTTCGGCTGGCTCAGGGCGGTGAGATAGGTTGCCGGTTTCGCCAGCGAGCCAATCGAGCGGCGCGCCTGCATCGCGCGGTTATAGCCGGCGAACTGCGGGTTAGCCCCGCCGACCATAGCGCGGACTTCACCGGTGAAGCGGTCCACCACCACCATCGCGGTCTCCAGATCCTTCAGCTTGCGCTGTTTGATCAGCGCCGGAATACCTTCACTTGCCGCTTTCTCAGCAGCGTCCTGCGCCACGGAGTCAAAGGTGGTGAAGATCTTCACGCCGGAGAGATCTTTGACTTTATCGCCGAGCTGCGTCTGCAGCTCCTGACGCACCATCTGCATAAACGCCGGCTGCGGTGAAATCACTCCACCACGCGGCTGCACGCCCAGCGGACGCGCGCTCAGCATGTCGTACAGCTCCTGGTCGATGACCTTCTGCTCCTGCAGCAGGCGCAGCACCAGGTTACGACGCTCCAGCGCCAGCTTCGGATTACGCCACGGGTTGTAGAGCGATGCGCCTTTTACCATACCAACCAGCAGCGCCTGCTGATCGAGGCTCAGCTCCTCCACCGGGCGGCCAAAGTAGTAAAGGCTCGCCAGCGGGAAGCCGCGGATCTGATCGTCGCCGCTCTGGCCGAGATACACCTCGTTGAGGTACAGCTCCAGAATGCGGTCTTTGCTGTAGCGCGCATCCATGATGAGCGCCATGTAGGCCTCATTGGCTTTACGCCACAGGGTACGTTTGTTGGTGAGGAACAGGTTTTTCACCAGCTGCTGCGTCAGGGTACTACCGCCCTGCACCGCACGGCCCGCGGTCAGGTTCGCCACCACCGCACGGCCAATTGACCATACCGAAATCCCGTCGTGCTCGTAGAAGTGACGGTCTTCGGTCGCGACCAGCGTATCGACCAGCAGATCCGGGAAACCGGTACGCGGCACAAACAGACGCTGCTCGCCGTTCGGCGAAGAGAGCATGGTGATCAGGCGCGGATCGAGACGGAAGAAACCGAACTGGCGGTTGCTGTCCATGTTCTCGATGGATTCAAGCCGGTTGCCGTCAAACACCAGACGGGCGCGTACCTGCCCCTCTTTGCTGTCCGGGAAATCAAACGGACGGCGGATCATCTCGATGCTGTTGCCCTTGACGGTAAATTCGCCGGGGCGCGTCATGCGGGTCACTTCTCGGTACTGCGTCGCTTCCAGCAGCTTCACCATCTCCTGCTTGCTGTACGCCATGTCCGGCTCAAGGTTCACCATGCGGCCATACACCGCGGCCGGCAGCTGCCAGACCTTGCCGTCGATACGGCTGCGGATCTGCTGGTCAAGGTAAACGCCGTAGGCTGCAAACAGCACCACAAAGACGATAAACAGCTTCAGCAGCAGCCACAGCCACTTGCGGCCCTTGCCGTTGCCGGACTTGCGCCCTTTGCCTTTTACCTTGCGCGGCATCGGTTCTCCATCGTCATAATCATCATTCTCATAGTCGTCGCGCTCATCGTCCCTGAGACGACGGCTCACCTTTTGCTTTGCCGGACGTGCAGGCTTGCCTTTACGTCCGATAGGTTCGCGGTCATTCCCCGCCATGCTCATTCTCCAACAAAGTTCAGGCGCAAAGGCCCGATTTTTATCTCTCGCCCGCAGAGGGGAAAGTAGAAATCTCTCAAAGTCACCGCAGCGGTGGCTCGTCTCATTATGATGAGGGATTGCTGTATTTTCGCGTACGCGTCGTCGGCGCCGCCGTAGCCGGATCGTCCGGCCAGACGTGTTTCGGATAGCGCCCTTTCATCTCTTTCTGTACCTCGCGGTACGCCCCGTTCCAGAAGGCACTCAGGTCGCGGGTAATTTGCAGCGGCCGCTGGGCGGGGGAAAGCAGCTCCAGCACCAGCGGGACGCGCCCGTCGGCAATCGTCGGGGTAGCGGCTTCGCCAAACATCTCCTGCATCCGCACCGCCAGCGCGGGCGGGTTCTCTTCATGGTAGCGGATCGCTATCCGGCTTCCGGTCGGCACAGTGTAATGAGTTGGCAGCGCACTATCCAGCCGTTGACGTAATGGCCAGTCGAGCAGGTGCAGCAGCGCCCGCGCCAGATCGATAGTGCGTAACGCGCGCAGGGAGTGCACGCCGTTCATCTCCGGCAGCAACCACCGCTCCAGCGCGTCCAGCAACGACGCGTCATCCACCGCCGGCCAGGCATACTCCGGCAACCAGCGCGCGGCACAGGCGAGACGTAAGCGTAGCTGCTCTGCGGCAGGACTCCAGTTAAGCGCATCAAGGCCTTTTTCGCGAATGCCGTTCAGCATGGCGCGGTGCAGCTCCTCTTCGGAAGGCTTCGCCAGTGGCCTGACGCTGATGACCAGCTCGCCAAGCTGGGTGCGGCGCAGCGCTTTCAGGGTGCCCTGGGCGTCGTCCCACTCCACCACCTCGCGCTGGCGGGCCAGCTGCGGACAGCGGGCCAGCAGATCGTCGATATCCAGCGCCAGCCCCTGCAAAATGCGCGCGTCCGGACTGGTGCTACCCTGCAACAGCAGCGGGGCAATCAGCCACTCGTGGCGGCTCAGGGCATCGTCATCATCCAGCATCGCGCCCATGCCGTTAGCCAGCTGATAGCGTCCGCCGCTGCCGCGTCGCCGGGCGATGCGATCGCTGAACGCCTGCGCCAGCAGCGCCGGGGCCAGCCGGATATCCGGCGTGCCGCCGCTGCTTTTTATACGGTTAAGCAACTGCTGGCTGCGCTGCTGCCAGGCGGAATGCGCACGGGTAAAGGCGCTGGCGAGATCGCTGCCTGCGCCACGCGGCGGCTCCTCCAGCATCGCAACCAGCCGCGCCGCCGTGGCCTGCTCATCGGCGTTTTTCGCCGCCACCAGCATTGCCGCGAGGCGCGGATCGTTCCCCGGCTGCGCGATCTGCTGGCCGAGCGCGGTCAGGCGTCCGTCCTCCAGCGCGCCGAGCCGGGTTAACAGCGCACGCGCCGCCCGCAGATTAGCCTCCGGCGGGGCGTCAAGCCAGGTCAGCGCGTCGGGCTGGCATCCCCACTGCAGCACGTCGAGCAGCAGCCCGGAGAGATCGGACTGCATGATTTCCGCGTCGCTCTGCGCGGCGGCGCGCTCGGCCTGCTCTTTGCTGATAAGGTGCAAGCAGAGACCGGGAGAAAGGCGTCCGGCACGGCCTGCACGCTGGGTCATGGAGGCCTGGCTGATGCGCTGGGTGACAAGCCGCGTCAGGCCGGTGCGCGGGTCGAAGCGCGCAACGCGCTCCTGGGCGCTGTCCACCACCAGACGAATACCTTCGATGGTAAGGCTGGTTTCGGCGATGTTGGTCGCCAGCACCACTTTGCGATAGCCCTCCGGCGCGGGAAGAATGGCGTTGCGCTGCTCGCTAAGCGGCAGCGCGCCGTAGAGCGGGCACAGCAGCACATCGTCCGCCACCCGCTCTTTAAGCTGCTCCTGCACGCGCTGGATCTCGCCGACGCCCGGCAGAAACAGCAGCAGCGAACCGGGCTCCTCGCGCAGCAACGCGGCGGTCGCAATGGCGACGGCCTCATCGAAACGCTGATGAGCGGGCAGCGCGACGTAACGGCGCGCCACCGGAAACGAACGGCCTTCCGAGACGATAACCGGTGCTCCGGGCAGCAGACGCTGCAGGCGCTCGTTATCCAGCGTCGCCGACATAATCAGCAGCGTCAGGTCGTCACGCAGCCCCTGCTGCACGTCGAGCAGCAGCGCCAGGGCGAGGTCCGCCTGCAGGCTGCGCTCGTGGAATTCGTCGAGGATCACCAGCCCCACGCCGGTCAGCTCCGGATCCTGCTGGATCATGCGCGTCATGATCCCCTCGGTGACCACCTCCAGCCGGGTGGCTGGTCCGATGCAGGTCTGGCCGCGCATCCGGTAGCCCACGGTCTCACCCGGTTTTTCGCCCAGCAGCTCCGCCAGCCGCTGCGCCACGTTGCGTGCTGCCAGCCGCCGCGGCTCCAGCAGCAGGATGCGCCCGTCAATATTGCCGTCGCGCAGGATCTGCAGCGGCAGCCAGGTTGATTTCCCCGCCCCGGTCGGCGCGTTCAGCAGCACCTGCGGCGAGGATTTCAGCGCTGCAAGCAGTTCGGGGAGGATGGCGGCAACCGGCAATGACGACACAAATAGCTCCAGAGGGTTAACATTGAAAGGCGGGCATTGTAGCATCCCGGCAAACCTTTACCGAGTAACCGCATGGCACACCTTAACCGACTCTTTTTTGCGCTGGAGCTGCCGAAGACGCTGCAGCAGGAGATCGTTCGCTGGCGGGCGACGCACTTCTCACCCGAGGCGGGAAAGCCTGTTGCCGCCGCGAATCTGCATATGACGCTGGCGTTCCTCGGCGAGGTGAGCGCAGAGAAACAGCAGTCGCTGACGGAACTGGCCGGACGCATCAGCCAGCCGGGCTTTACCCTGCGCCTTGACGATGCCGGGCAGTGGCCGCGCTCGCGGGTGGCGTTTCTGGGTTCACGCCAGCCGCCGCGCGGGCTGTTGCAGCTTGCTGCCTTGCTGCGCGCCCAGGCGGCCCGCAGCGGTTGCTGGCAAAGCCCGCAGCCGTTTCATCCGCATATCACCCTGCTGCGCCAGACCGACAGCGCGCTGCGTCTGCCCGCGCCGGGCTTTAGCTGGGAGTGCCGTATCACAGAGTTTGTGCTTTACGCATCCCGCGTTGAACAGGGCCGCACCCGCTACCAGCCGCTACAGCGTTTCGCACTTAAAAAGGAATTGTAATGGAGTTCACGCCCCCGCTCGCTCCCGCCACGCTGATCAAACGCTATAAACGGTTTCTTGCCGATGTGGTGACGCCTGAAGGCGTGGAGCTGACGCTGCACTGCCCCAACACCGGTGCCATGACTGGCTGCGCCACGCCGGGTGATACCGTCTGGTACTCCACTTCCACGGTGGCGACCCGCAAATACCCTCATACCTGGGAGCTGACCCAGACCCGCGCCGGGGATGTTATCTGCGTTAATACCCTGCGTGCCAATACCCTGGCGCGTGAGGCGCTGGAGGCGCAGCGCCTGCCGGAATTACAGGGCTACGAGCGCGTGTTGCGCGAAGTAAAATACGGCGCAGAGCGCAGCCGCATTGACTTTATGCTCCAGGCGGAGAACCGGGTTAACTGCTATATTGAAGTGAAATCGGTAACGCTCTCAGAACAGGGAAACGGTTACTTTCCGGACGCGGTGACTGCGCGTGGTCAGAAGCATCTGCGGGAGCTGATGAGCGTGGTTGCCCAGGGAGATCGCGCCGTACTGCTTTTCGCGGTATTACACACCGCCATCGCCCACGTCGCACCCGCCCGCCACATCGATCCGATCTACGCGCAGCTACTGCACGATGCACAGCAAAAGGGGGTGGAAATTATTGCTTATAAAGCTACAGTTTCTGCCGATAACATGAGTCTGACGATGCCACTACCTGTCCATCTGTGATCCACAGTTTTGGCAATGGTGTTTTTTTATTCGACCGCTTGCGCGAATAAGCTTTTCCTCACAGGGTTGTCAAGCGTAACGTTTAGTTAATTGCTATCCTGAAAAGCTTCTGCTATTTATAGCGGCCTGATTTTTCCCCCGACATGGGGATCGATAGTGCGTGTTAAGGAGAATCAACATGCAAGAAGGGCAAAACCGTAAAACATCGTCCCTGAGTATTCTGGCCATCGCTGGGGTGGAGCCATATCAGGAGAAACCGGGCGAAGAGTATATGAATGAAGCCCAGCTCTCGCACTTCAAGCGTATTCTTGAAGCATGGCGTAATCAGCTCAGGGATGAAGTAGACCGCACCGTCACACACATGCAGGATGAAGCGGCAAACTTCCCCGATCCGGTGGACCGTGCTGCTCAGGAAGAGGAATTCAGCCTCGAACTGCGTAACCGCGACCGCGAGCGTAAGCTGATCAAAAAGATCGAAAAAACGCTCAAGAAAGTGGAAGACGAAGACTTTGGCTTCTGCGAATCCTGCGGCGTCGAAATCGGTATTCGCCGTCTCGAAGCGCGTCCGACCGCCGATCTTTGCATCGATTGCAAAACGCTGGCGGAAATCCGCGAAAAACAGATGGCGGGCTGATTCAGCACGCGCAGGTAACCACACGGCGGGAGCTTCTCCCGCCTTGTTTTTTTAAAGACCACCATGACCGCTTCCCAACCCTATACAGGGCGCTTTGCCCCCTCGCCGTCCGGTGAACTCCATTTCGGCTCGCTGATTGCCGCCCTCGGCAGCTATCTGCAGGCGCGCGCGCAGCGCGGTACCTGGCTGGTGCGCATTGAAGATATCGATCCCCCCCGTGAAGTTCCCGGTGCCGCAGCGACGATTCTGCGCCAGCTGGAACATTATGGCCTGCACTGGGATGGCGAGGTGCTGTGGCAGTCGCAACGCCACGATGCCTATCGCGAGGCGCTGGCCTGGCTGCGTAGTCACGGTAAGAGCTACTACTGCACCTGCCCCCGCAGCCGTATCCAGCAGCTTGGCGGCTATTACGACGGCCACTGCCGCACGCTTGGCCACAGCCCGGACAACGCCGCCGTACGCCTGGTGCAGCAGCAGCCGGTGCTGAGTTTTCAGGACGAATTGCGCGGCGAAATCCACGTTAATGAGGCGCTGGCGCGCGAGGACTTCATCATTCACCGCCGCGACGGGCTGTTTGCCTATAACCTGGCAGTGGTAGTGGACGACCATTTTCAGGGCGTAACGGAGATTGTGCGCGGTGCGGATCTGATAGAACCCACGGTGCGCCAGATCGCGCTTTACCAGCAGTTTGGCTGGCCGGTGCCGCGCTACGTTCATCTGCCGCTGGCGCTCACCGTCGACGGCAATAAACTTTCCAAACAAAATCATGCCCCGGGCCTGCCGACTGGCGACCCGCGGCCGATAATAATCAATGCTTTACATTTTTTAAACCAGAGGGTAACTAAGGAGTGGCAGGATCTCTCGCTGGAGGATCTGCTGGCCCGCGCGGTAGCGCACTGGCGTCCTGAAACTATTCCTGATGAAGCGCCGGTGAATCCGGCATTCTCAAACGCGCCGCTGTGAGCTATGATTAGCCGCTGTTTTTTGTCCCGAGAGTCTGACACTACCGAGGTGTACTATTTTTACCCGAGTCGCTAATTTTTGCCGTAAGGTGCTAACCCGCGAGGAAGCCGTGGTTGACGAGCCGCAAGCCCGGCCACAAATTACTATCGTCCCGCGCGAACAACACGCCATCTCTCGCAAAGATATCAGTGAAAATGCCCTCAAGGTGCTCTACCGCCTTAATAAGGCGGGCTATGAGGCCTATCTCGTAGGCGGCGGCGTCCGCGACCTGCTGCTTGGCAAAAAACCGAAAGATTTCGATATCACCACCAACGCCACGCCGGATCAGGTGCGTAAGCTGTTCCGCAACTGTCGTCTGGTGGGGCGTCGCTTCCGTCTGGCCCACGTGATGTTCGGTCCGGAGATCATCGAAGTGGCGACCTTCCGCGGTCATCACGAAGAGACCGCCAACGATCGCAACACTTCCCAGCGCGGCCAGAACGGCATGCTGCTGCGCGATAACATCTTCGGTTCCATCGAAGAAGATGCGCAGCGCCGCGATTTCACTATCAACAGCCTCTACTACAGCGTAGCCGACTTTACGGTGCGCGATTACGTCGGGGCGATGAACGATCTTGAGCAGGGCGTGATCCGCCTGATCGGCGATCCGGAAACCCGCTACCGTGAAGATCCGGTGCGCATGCTGCGCGCCGTGCGCTTTGCTGCCAAACTGGATATGCGCATCAGCCCGGAAACCGCCGAGCCGATCCCGCGTCTGGCAACCCTTATCAACGACGTGCCGCCGGCTCGTCTGTTTGAAGAGTCGCTGAAGCTGCTGCAGGCCGGTTACGGTTATAAAACGTATCTGCTGCTGCGCGAATGCCACCTCTTCCAGCCGCTGTTCCCACTTATCACCCGCAACTTTACCGAGCAGGGCGACAGCCCGATGGAACGTATCATCGTTCAGGTGCTGAAGAATACCGACAACCGCATTCACAATGACATGCGCGTTAACCCGGCATTCCTGTTTGCGGCGATGTTCTGGTATCCGCAGATGGAAACCGCGCAGCGTATCGCGCAGGAAGGCGGTCTGGCCTGGCAGGATGCGTTCGCGCTGGCGATGAACGATGTGCTGGATGAAGCCTGCCGCTCGCTGGCGATCCCGAAACGCATTACCACGCTTATCCGCGATATCTGGGTATTGCAGCTGCGCATGTCCCGTCGTCAGGGTAAACGCGCCTGGAAGCTGATGGAGCATCCGAAG
>Ga0209371_1001563_pt1 | contig 15068 bp, 15 predicted proteins | sample AgamicAtAmrz_FD_187165 | JGI IMG/M metagenome (GOLD analysis project Ga0209371, IMG submission 187165) | Agave microbial communities from Guanajuato, Mexico - At.Am.rz (SPAdes) (version 2) | ecosystem: Host-associated > Plants > Roots > Rhizosphere | place: Guanajato, Mexico | collected 2012-06-07
TATGCCAATTTCGCCCAACTCAAGCTCGACAATACCATGGCGAAGACGCCTGATGCGGTGAACGATCTTCTGATGGCCGTCTGGAGCAAGGCGGCAGCACGAGCGGCAGAGGAAGAAAGGGATATTGCGGGGCTGATCGCCGAGGAAGGCCGCAATCACGAGGTCATGCCCTGGGATTGGCGGCACTATGCCGAGAAGATCCGGACGCGGAAGTTCGATTTCTCCGAGACCGAATTGAAGCTCTATCTGCAGCTCGAAAAGATCATTGCCGCCTGCTTCGATGTCGCCGGCCGTCTGTTCGGCATCAAGGCCGTCGAGCAGAAGGGCGTTCCAGCCTATCATCCCGATGTGCGCGTCTTCGAGATCCGCGACCGTTCCGACAAGCTCGTCGCTCTCTTCCTTGGCGATTACTTCGCCCGCAGCTCGAAGCGCTCCGGCGCCTGGATGAGTTCCTTCCAATCGCAGCACAAGTTGCCGCTGAAGAACGGCAAGGTCGGCGAACTGCCGATCATCTATAACGTCTGCAACTTCGCCAAGCCGGCGGAAGGCCGGCCGGCGCTGCTGTCGCTCGATGATGCCCGCACGCTGTTCCACGAATTCGGCCATGCGCTGCACGGCATGCTGTCCAACGTCACCTATCCCTCGGTTTCGGGCACCGGCGTTTCCCGCGATTTCGTCGAACTGCCGTCGCAGCTCTATGAGCATTGGCTGACGGTCCCCGCCATTCTCAAGGAATATGCCGTCCACTACGAGACCGGCGCACCGATCCCGCAGGCACTGCTCGACAAGGTTCTTGCCGCCCGTACCTTCAATGCCGGCTTCAATACGGTCGAATTCACGTCCTCGGCATTGGTCGACATGGCATTCCATACGCGCGGCGCAGTCGAGGATCCGATGGCGGTACAAGCGGAAGTGCTTGCCGAAATCGGCCTGCCGAAATCCATCGTCATGCGCCATGCGACGCCGCACTTCCAGCATGTGTTTTCCGGCGACGGCTATTCGGCCGGCTATTATTCCTACATGTGGTCGGAAGTGCTCGACGCCGATGCCTTCGCCGCCTTCGAAGAAACCGGCGATGCCTTCAATCCGGATATGGCTGCGAAACTCAAAGGCAACATCTATTCCGTCGGCGGTTCGATCGATCCGGAAGATGCCTATAAGGCTTTCCGCGGCAAGCTGCCGAGTGCGGATGCGATGCTGAAGAAGAAGGGGCTGGCCGCCTGATCTTTGCGTTCGGTGTGTCACAAGATCGGTCGCGGAAGGTCCACTTTCGCGACTGAGCTGAACTTGCCGATTAATCAGGATTTGCGTGAAAGCAGATCTAACAGCTCGGCCAGCTGATCGGCTTGCCCATCGTCCAGCTTATCGCCCACATGGCGTTGAAGTGCCGACGCATAGACTGCCCACATGCGGCTGCGCATGGCACTTCCTGCTTCGGTGATAACGACCCAGCGGCCTCGGCCGTCCTCGGAAAATATTTCACGATGAACAAGGCCGGCTTTTTCCATCCGATCGAGTAGGCGCGACAGGTTGTGCTGGGCGAGAAGCGTGCGCTCCTCGATCTCATAGGGCCGCAACTTTCCTTCCGTGGCCTGCGTCAGCTCCCATAGCACGTCGTACCAGCCGAGGGACGGCAGGCCGGCTGCCTTCAAATCCTGTTCGATCGCCGCAAGGACGATTTGCTGGGTGCGCATGAGGCGGACCCATGCTCGCGTCACCGCGGCGGAAGGTTTTGAAGGGGCGGCATCTGAATCATCTGACATGGATGCAATTACATCTATGTTGACCAGGCTGGCAAGTCTGGATATAGATGCAATTACATCTATTTTGAACGCGACCCAGGAGATTTGATCATGTCCGACGGAAAGCTGATCCTCGTCAGCCACTACCTCTGCCCCTACGTCCAGCGGGCAGCCATCACACTTGCTGAAAAGGCCGTGCCATTCGAGATCCGCTACGTCGACCTGTCGGCAAAGCCAGACTGGTTTCTAGACATTTCTCCGCTGGGTAAAGTTCCGTTGCTGATCGTGCCGCAGGGCGAAGGATCAGAAACGGTATTGTTCGAAAGTGCGGTGATCTGCGAATATCTCGAGGAAACCCAATCCGGCGCTCGGCTCCATCCGACCGATCCGCTCACGCGTGCCCGCCATCGCGGCTGGATGGAATTCGGTTCTTCCATCCTTTCGGACTTGTGGGGGTTCGAGACCGCGAAGGACGAGGGGACCTATGAGGCCAAGCGCACAGCGCTGATCGATAAATTTGCTCGTGTCGAGGCGGAATTGAGAAACGGTCCCTTTTTTGCCGGAGAGGCGTTCAGCCTGGTCGATGCAGTTTTTGCGCCGATCTTCCGTTACTTCGATGTGTTCGACACCATCACATCTGTCGGCGTTTTCGACGGGCTACCGCTTGTCAAGGCATGGCGCGCGGAACTGGCATCGCGGCAAAGCGTGCGGGACGCGGTGACGCACGACTACCCCGAGCGCCTCAAAGCGTTCCTGCTCAATCATGATGCGTTCTTATTGAGCCGTGCCGCCTAACGGAGCTGCGCAAATCCCAGTCGACGCGATTGCGCGCATCTGAATTGGTGACGCGATAGAAGAGAGTTCGCCTGTCTAGGCGCGTAAGACTGAGGGCGAGGCACGAAGAGCCGGCTTTCAGCCCCTTTCTTGCCTCCCCCCTTTCGCATTCGCGAAAAAAAGGGTATGAGCGCGCCAAATGCAATTGGCGTGTTACTGAAACACTGCGCCTCAGCCTCAGAGATTAAGACATATGGCACTTCGCAACATCGCGATCATCGCGCACGTTGACCATGGGAAAACCACCCTCGTCGACGAGCTCCTGAAGCAGTCCGGCTCGTTCCGCGAGAACCAGCGCGTTGCCGAACGCGTCATGGACTCGAACGATCTGGAAAAGGAGCGCGGCATCACCATTCTTGCCAAGGCGACCTCGGTCGTCTGGAAGGATACCCGCATCAACATCGTCGACACCCCCGGCCACGCCGATTTCGGCGGTGAAGTCGAGCGCATTCTCTCGATGGTGGATGGCGCGATCGTTCTCGTCGATGCTGCCGAAGGCCCCATGCCACAGACCAAATTCGTCGTCGGCAAGGCGCTCAAGGTCGGCCTGCGCCCGATCGTTGCGATCAACAAGATCGACCGCCCGGATGCCCGCGCCGACGAAGTCATCAACGAAGTCTTCGACCTCTTCGCCAATCTCGACGCCACCGACGAGCAGCTCGATTTCCCGATCCTCTACGGTTCCGGCCGTAACGGCTGGATGAACTATTCGCCCGAGGGTCCGAAGGATGAAGGTCTGGCGCCGCTGCTCGACCTCGTGGTCAAGCATGTTCCGGAGCCGACCGTCGGCGAAGGTCCGTTCCGCATGATCGGCACGATCCTGGAAGCCAACCCCTTCCTCGGCCGCATCATCACCGGCCGCATCCATTCCGGTTCGATCAAGCCGAACCAGGCCGTCAAGGTTCTGGGTGCAGACGGCAACCTCATTGAAACCGGCCGTATCTCCAAGATCCTCGCCTTCCGCGGCATCGAGCGTCAGCCGATCGACGAAGCGCAAGCAGGTGACATCGTCGCCATCGCCGGTCTCTCTAAGGGCACGGTCGCCGACACCTTCTGCGACCCGCAGGTCAGCGAGCCCCTGATCGCTCAGCCGATCGACCCGCCGACCGTCACCATGTCCTTCATCGTCAACGATAGCCCCTATGCGGGCACCGAAGGCGACAAGGTCACTTCGCGCGTCATTCGCGACCGCCTCTTCAAGGAAGCCGAAGGCAACGTCGCGCTGAAGATCGAGGAAGCCGAAGGCAAGGATTCCTTCTACGTTTCGGGCCGCGGCGAATTGCAGCTCGCAGTTCTGATCGAAACCATGCGTCGCGAAGGCTTCGAACTTGCCGTGTCGCGTCCGCGCGTCGTCATGCACAAGGACGAGAGCGGCCAGTTGCTCGAGCCGATCGAAGAAGTCGTCATCGACGTCGATGAAGAGCATTCCGGCATCGTCGTGCAGAAGATGTCCGAGCGTAAGGCTGAAATGTCGGAGCTGCGTCCTTCGGGCGGCAATCGCGTCCGTCTGGTATTCCTGGCGCCGACCCGCGGCCTCATCGGCTATCAGTCGGAGCTTCTGACCGACACGCGCGGCACGGCCGTCATGAACCGCCTGTTCCATGATTATCAGCCATACAAGGGCGAAATCGGCGGCCGCGTGAACGGCGTGCTGCTCGCCAATGAAGCCGGCGAAGCCGTGGCCTACGCCCTGTTCAACCTGGAAGACCGCGGCCCGATGATCATCGATGCCGGCGAGAAGGTCTATGCCGGCATGATCATCGGCATCCACTCCCGCGACAACGACCTCGAAGTCAATGTGCTGAAGGGCAAGAAGCTCACCAACATCCGCGCCGCCGGCAAGGACGAAGCCGTGAAGCTGACCCCGCCGATCCGCATGACGCTCGACCGCGCGCTCTCCTGGATCCAGGACGACGAACTGGTGGAAGTGACGCCGAAGTCGATCCGCCTCCGCAAGATGTATCTCGATCCGAACGAGCGCAAGCGTTACGAGAAAGCCCGTCTGGCCTGATCACCCTAACCGAGCAATGTATTGGACCCCGACCTTCGCGCCGGGGTTTTTATTTGTATGTTCGGTTTTTGAGCCCTTGTTCTAAAGGTTAAAAAACCGTTAATTTTTGTCGATGATCCACGGATAAAGCCTGTGGGCAAGTCTGCCATCTTTATGAATGAGGATGGTTAATTCGCATCGGTAAGACCAGAGTAGACGTTATGAAGACGTTGTCGATTGATGTTCGGCGGGCAGAACCCCATGATGCCCGAGCCATTTCGGAGGTGCACCGCCAGTCCTGGCAGTACACCTATGCCGGCATCATTCCGCATCGCGCCCTCGGCCAGATGATCGAGCGTCGCGGCGAAGCCTGGTGGCGCAAGGCAACGAGCGGTCCCGCGACGCTGCTGGTTTTGGATGTCGCCGGCGAGATCGCAGGCTATGCCACGCTCGGCCTCAACCGTGCCCGCGCGCTGCCGCAGGAAGGCGAGATCTACGAACTCTATCTGCGCCCGCAATATCAGGGTCTCGGCTTGGGTCGCATGCTGTTCGGCGAGGCGCGCCGGCTGTTGAAGTCGCTCGGCTGCAAGGGGCTGGTCGTCTGGTGCCTTGAGGAAAACGAGAATGCCTACCGCTTCTATCGCGGGCAGGGTGGAGCGGATTTCTGCGAGGGCATCGAAACATTCGATCACAGGCAGCTTCGCAAGATCGGTTTCGTTTGGCCCTGAGCGGCGCTGTCGCGCATCGGTTCCGATTTAAGGAATCATGCAGTAAATCCGCCTCTTTCCCGATGCGTTGTTGCGTTGCGGCATGAATCCTATTATTTGGCTGGCGGCAACCATCCTTATCTAGGGGACAAGCATGCGTATCGACGCGATTTCCATTGGCAAGAACCCGCCCGAAGACGTCAACGTCATCGTTGAAGTGCCGGTCGGCGGTCATCCGATCAAGTATGAAATGGACAAGGAGGCCGGCACGCTGGTCGTCGACCGTTTCCTCTACACGCCGATGACCTATCCGGGCAATTACGGCTTCGTTCCGCATACGCTCTCCGACGACGGCGACCCGATCGACGTTCTGATCGCCAACACCCGCCCGCTGGTTCCGGGCTGCGTCATCAATGTTCGCCCGATCGGCGTGCTGATGATGGAAGACAATTCCGGCAAGGACGAGAAGATCATCGCCGTTCCCGCGCCGAAGCTGACCATGCGCTATGACAAGGTCAAGGAATATACCGACCTGCCCGAGATCACGCTGAAGCAGATCGAGCATTTCTTCGAGCACTACAAGGATCTGGAGCCCGGCAAGTGGGTCAAGATCTTCGGCTGGAAGGGTTCGAAGGAAGCTGGCGAACTCATCGTTGAAGCCATTGAGCGCGCTAAGAACACCAAGGCTTGATCTGATCAGCCGCCTTCAGTGACGGCGCAAAGCCTTTTTATCAAATCCTCCGGTCCGCCTTCGATCCGGAGGATTTTTTTGCGTGCGGTGTCGCCGCTGATAAGGGCGAGCGTGGATTTGGGAATGCCGAGGCTCTTTGAGAGCAGGGCGATCAGCGCCTTGTTGGCATTGCCCTTTTCGGGTGCTGCCGAAACACGCGCCTTCAAATAGCATTCGCCGTCGGCGCCCGTTTCCAACCCATCGATCGCATTACGCCCGCCATTGGGCGTGAGCCGCACGGAAAGCCTGACGTGATCCGGAAAGGTCTGCCAGGCTTTGCTCACCGCAGGAACATGGGGACGATCGAATTCCACATCAGCGAGCGGATGAAGAAAATGATGAGCAGCAGGATGACCGGCGAGATATCGATGCCGCCGAGGTCAGGCAGAATGCGGCGGATCGGGCGCAGGGCAGGCTCAGTGACCGCATATAGGAAGTTGCCGATGGAGCTGACAAACTGATTGCTCGAATTGATAACGTTGAACGCATAGAGCCAGGAAAAGATGGCGCTGGCGATCAAGATCCAGGTATAAAGATTCAAAGCCAGATCAATGGTTTGAAATAAGGCGAGCATATCCGTCTCCAATTCGCGGTTGACAGACATGTAGACATTGGCGACTAAACGGGCAAGTCCCATGCTCCGAAGCATGTTGAATCATGTTTAAAAGGCCGGCATTTGCGCTAGCGGCCACGTCGGAAAGTCTCGTTCCATGTCGCTCGCTGCCAGCGGAGACCGGTTTGCCGCCTTCAGGCACGTTGCCTATACTTATTTCTTCTTCGCGCGGTTTTTGACGGCCTTTGCCACGCAGGTCGTCAGCGTCTCCGTCGGCTGGCAGATGTATGAGCACACCGGCCAACCGCTCTATCTCGGTCTGATCGGCCTCGTTCAGTTCCTGCCGTCGCTGCTGCTGATCCTGGTGACGGGTACGGCTGCGGACCGCTACAACAGGCGGCGGATTTCCGCGATCTGCATTTTCGTCGGCACCCTCTGTGCGGCTGCCCTGCTGTTCCTGACCGTATCTGGCACCTTCGCGCCGCTGCCGGTATTTCTGATCCTTACGGTCTTCGGCATAGAACGCGCCTTCATGACGCCGGCCATGCAGTCGCTTGCGCCCAATCTGATCCCGCCCGAAGACCTGACGAACGCGATCACCTGGAACTCGATGTCATGGGATGCGGCCGCCATCCTCGGTCCTGTTGCCGGCGGTCTGCTTTATGGCATCGGGGCCAATGTCGCCTATACCGTTGCCGTCCTTTTCTTTGCGGCCGGCTCTGTGCTGACCTTCCTGATCCCGAAGCCGCAGCAGCGCATCGCGCATGAGCGGCGTAGCCTTAATGAGATGCTCGCCGGCTTCCGTTTCATCTGGTCGGAAAAAGTGGTGCTCGGTGCGGTCTCGCTCGATCTTTTCGCCGTGCTGCTCGGCGGCGCGGTCGCGCTGATGCCCATCTATGCGCGCGATATCCTGACGCTCGGGCCCTGGGGTCTCGGCATGCTGCGCGCGGCGCCAAGCTTCGGCGCGATCGCCATGGGCCTTTTCCTGGCGACCTATCCTATCCGCAATCGCGCCGGTATCTGTATGTTTGCCGGCGTTGCCATATTCGGCTTGGGAACCCTGATCTTCGGCATCTCGCATACGCCATGGCTGTCGATAACGGCTCTGGCCATCATGGGCGCATCCGACCTGATCTCCGTCTATGTCCGCGAAACGCTGATCACGCTCTGGACGCCGGATCACGTGCGCGGCCGTGTCAATGCCGTCAACATGGTCTTCGTCGGCGCGTCGAACGAGCTTGGCGAATTCCGCGCCGGCACCATGGCGCATTATTTCGGCGCGATTCCCGCCGTCGTCATTGGAGGACTTGGCACGCTGACCGTCGCCATCCTCTGGGCCACAGGTTTCCCGCAGCTTCGCCGGATCGACAGCCTGAGCGCGCCCGACCGTGACGGCGAGCCGCAACCGGTTTGAGGAGTGCGTAATGGCGAGGTTGCCGGATCGATACAATTCGTTTTCGGCGCTTCGCGAGCATGAAACCGAAGGCGTCGACTATCGCATCCATATCGAGGATCGATCATCGAATGTCGCCGTTATCGCTCCCCATGGCGGTTTCATTGAACCTGCCACGTCCGAGGTCGCTTTGGCGATCGCGGATGAGAGGTTCTCACTTTATCGTTTCGAAGGGCTCGATGCGGTGAGACTCCATCATGAGCTGCACATCACCTCCGAAAATTTCGATGAACCGATAGCAAACGGCTTGGTGGGCAGTTCGTCGATCGTCGTCGCCGTTCACGGCCGCACGGATCGGGATGATCCGCTGACGAGCTGGATCGGCGGTCTCGACACGTCGCTTCGCGACCGGATCGTCGAAGCATTGCGGCTCAATGGTTTTGTGGCGGCCGCGAGAATGAAAGGGGAGGCGCTTGCCGGAGCTTCCGCCGGTAATGTCTGCAATCGCGGCAAGCGGCAGGCCGGCGTCCAGCTCGAAATTCCGAGAGGCGTCAGGGATATTCTCATGAAAGACGCAGAAAAGATGAAGCGATATGCATCTGCGATCCGTGGCGCGATCGATGAATTCGATCGCGTGCTTTCGTCAGGAGAGAGCCTTTAGGCCGCCATTGCCTGCTTGCCCTCGAAGACGAGATCGAGAAATTCCGACAGCCAAGTCTTGAGCGCGGCGTCGAAGATCATGCGGCCTTCGAGATGCTCGCGGCCCTGCTGAGCATTCGGCATGCAGAAGCGGTGCTCGCCATGCACGACCCAGCGCTGCATCATGGCGCGCGTGAGTTCGGCATGGAACTGCAGGCCCCAGGCATTGGTGCCGTAGCGATAGGCCTGGTTGGGATAGGTCTCCGCTGTCGCCAGCAGGTCGGCGCCATGCGGTAGTTCGAAGCCTTCGCGGTGGAAGTGATAGACCATCTGCGGCCAGCGCATCAGCAGCCGACCCTTTTCCGTCGGCTGCAGAGCATACCAGCCGATCTCGGTCTTGCCGTCGTCGCGCGCCTTCACCTTTGCGCCGAGATGGCGGGCGAGCAGCTGCGCGCCAAGGCAGATGCCGAGATAGGGGCGGTTTTCCTTAAGCGGTACTTTGAGCCAGTCGGTCTCGGTCCTAATGAAATCATCCGGGTCGTTGGCGCTCATCGGGCCACCGAAGACGACGGCGCCGGCGTGCGCCTCTAGTGTCGAGGGCAGAGGGTCGCCGAGGACCGGCCGGCGGATATCAAGATCGAATCCCTTCTCCAGCAGCATCTGGCCGACGCGACCGGGACTGGAGCGCTCCTGATGCAGGACGATCAATATCGGGCGGCCAGCGCTCTTCGGCGCTTCAATCATCATTGCCTGTCTCCACCCTCGAACCGGGCGCGCGTGCGGCTGCTTCCTGTCGCTTCATGATGCGCTCGCGATCGGAAATGCCCATGAGGTCGGCGATCCGCCAGATCGCATGATCCTCCATCTCGCTGCGTTCGCCGTCGGCGTAGACGATGTCCCATAGGATGCCGAGCAGTTCGAGCCGCTGAGTGCTGTCGAGATGACGCTTCAGATCCGAGGTAAAGCGATAATAATCGACGGCTTCGCTTTCCGCTTCCTCGCCGGCAGCGATCAGCTGGTCGAGCTGGCGGCCATCGAGACCATATTGTTCCTTCAGGAGCTTGCGCAGCCGTTTCTTTTCGCTGTTCTCGATCTTGCCGTCCGCCTCCATGACCTGAATGCACAGCGCCGCCACCGCGACACGCGGGTCGTCGGGTGCGAAGCCGGATCTGGGGTGGTCCTGGGTCAGGTTATGAAGGAATTCCTGAAAGCGTTCGAACATGCGTCTCCATTCTCAAAATGGGCCGAGCAGGGTTCTTGGGGCACCATGCTCTATCTTTTTATCTTCCCGCAATTCCGGACGTAAAACCGCGGCGCAGTTTTGCCGGAATTGCTCTAAAACAGCTTGAGCCGCGTCTTGGGTTCCGGTTCAAGTTTATGATCCTTCACGCCCGGATCATCAGGCGCACCACCGAAGAAGGGCCGGGGCTCCTCACCCTGCTGCGCCGGTTTTGGCGCGGCTTCGGATGGGCTTGAAGCGGGTTTCGCCACGGTAGGTTCCAATTCCATGACATAGGTATCGGCGGCCGGCGATGCAACTTTCGGTGAACTTGGCTTTGCCGCCGTGGTTGCGAGGGCGGCCTCGCGCACCGGCGGCAGCGATTTCAGCGCCGCATCGACCGACACCGTGGAGCCTTCTTCCACCGGCCCATCGATCTGGCCGAAGGGTGCCTTCCATTCGAAAGCATCGAGACGGCCCGTGATCGGCGACAGAGGCAGCCATTTTTCCGAGACGAAGCCGTCGGCGACCCAGGCCGGATCGCGTGGTGCGCGCAGCGCCTGCGCCATCCAGTGGCGGATGCGGCCCTGATCGCCGGTTTCGGCCTCTTCGATGTCAGCAAGCAGCAGGAAGGCGCCTTCGCGCGCATCGATCCTTGCGGCTGCTTCGGCCTTGGCACGGGCCTTGGCAAAATCGCCGGCATCCATCGCTGCCTTCGCGGTCAACAGCAGGGCTTCGACATTGTTCGGGCGGATCGCCTCCAGCCGCTCGGCGCGCTTCAAACGGTCAAGAACGGAATCGCCACTGCGAGCTCGCACATAGGCCCTGCCGACTTCGGGATGCGGCTGCGCCTTCCAGACCTGCTCGAGGATGGAGGCTGCCTTGCGCACCTTGTCTTCACGGAACAAAGCTTTGGCCGCGATCAGCGCTGCGGGCACGAAATCGTCCACGAGCTTCAGAGCCGCCAGTGCATCGTCGCGCGCGCCCGCCGGATCGCTCTCCAGCTTGTCGTTGGCGCGGGCCGTCAGCAGCACTGCGCGTTGACGGTTGGCTGTGGCCTTGTCGACGACATGGGCGACCTTCTGCTGGTCCAGCAGCTTGATGGCATCATCCCAGCGGCTGGCCTGGCTGCGATATTCCAATGTCGCCTGCGCTGCCCAGGGCAGGTAGGGCGCCTGGTCGGCAGCCTTCTCGGCATATTGCCGCGCGGCTTCATGCGCGCCGAGACGCTTGGCTTCGAGAAAGAGGCCGCGCAGGCCGAGCTCGCGTGTTTCCGGATCATTGGCCATCTGCTCGAACTTCTGGCGGGCCTCGTCATGCTTACCTTCGATCAGGGCAGCCTGGGCTTCAAGGAGGTTGATGAGCGGCTCCTGATCGGCGCGGATGAGGCCGCGGGTGCGGGCTGCCATCTTGCGGGCGAGCAGCGAATTGCCGGCACCGGCAGCAATGAGGCCGGTCGACAACGCCTGATAGCCGCGATCGCGCTTGCGGGCGCGGAAGTAGCGGGTGACGGAATAGGGCGAAGTCCAGATCAACCGCACGAACCACCAGACGATCATGACAGCGGCCACGATCGCAATCAGGATCGCGGCGGCGACGATCAGCTTCGTCTGATAAAGCTGCCCTTCCCAAACCAGCGAGAGATCGCCGGGGCGATCCGCGAGCCACGAAAAGCCATAGCCGAGAGCTAGGACGAGAATGGCGAAGATAAGCAGTCTGATCATTGCTACACTCCGTCCTTAGTTCTGTTTCCCAGTATTGGCGATCGCCTTCGACAAGGCATCGCTTACCAGATCCTCGACGCGGATGCGGGCTTCCAGCGACTGCTTGAAGGCGGCCGATGCGGATTTTCCGGCATCGGGCAGGCTGTTCCACTCGGTCACCGCGCCTGGCAGATCGCCGTTCCTGACCTTGTCCTCGAAACGCGCGGCGATGGCATCGATGCTGTCGCCGGGCACATTGCCGACGGCGCGGACCTGCACCAGCGATTTCGCTCCCGACATCAGCCGGCTGCTCCAGCTCTGGTTCGGATCGTCGGTCTGCGCGGTGGCGACGATTGCGGTCGCGACATCGGAAACCTGGCGGATCAGGTCGGCGCGGGAGGGCACGCCGGTCTGGGCGAAATTCTTGAGATCGGCGACCGCTGGATCGTCCGGCGCAACATTGGCAAAGGTGTCGAGCTCGGGCTGGAAGGGACCGCCGCGGTCGATTGCCGCCTTCAACGCTGCAGCTGCGATGGCGCGGGCGACCGCGCTTTCCTGGCTCGGTCCGCTCAGCTTCTTTTCGGCATCGTCAAGACGCTTGTTGACTTCGGCATCTGAGGTTGCCTGGCTCTGCGTTGCCTTGCTGAGATCCGATTTCAGCTGCTCCACCTCGCTGGTGAGCGAAGCGATCTTCTGGTCGGAGGCGGGATTTGCGATGCCGCCCGAGCCATTTACCGAAGCGCCGTTGGCAGCGCTCGCCTCAAGTGCTGCGACGCGGGCCGTCAGTGCTTCGTCCGGCTTTGCAGCTGGCGCGGCGGCGAGATTGGCGACGCTCTGCTTGAGACCGTCGATCTCCGCATTCAGTGCGGCGATCTCGGTTGAGTTGTCCTTGCCTGTACGACCGCTAGGCAGGAAGCCCGCATATTGCAAGGCGCCGGCGCAGATGAGGGCGATCAGGCCGCCGGTGATGCCGGCCGCGATAAGGCCTGATGTCGAACCCTCGCGCGACGGCGGGCGCTCGGTATGAGGCGGATGGTCGGCATGGGACGGCGGAGGATCGGCCTGCTGCGCAGCGGCCGCTTGCGGCTCATGCGGTGCGGCGCCGAAGATCGACTCCTGAGCTTCTTCGCGAAATGGCTCCTTCTCCGCTTCCAGTGGCATTTCCACTTCATCAGCCGAGGAGCCACCAAGCTCGCCATGGCTGCGCTCAGTCAAATCTTCGGGAGCTGCGTCCTGCGCAGTTTTTTCGGCTTCCAGATCGATCGTGACCGGTTCGTCGTTGGGCTTCGAATGGTTAGGCGTTTTTCGCGATACCATGAGGTCCTCTTTATCATGCGCTGCAACGAAGTTAGACAGACAAGGCGATTATGGAAAGGCCTTACATCAAAATTGCGGCCTTACGCGTGGATCAGAAGCGCCATAAGCCGGTCTTCATTCGGCATGTCGGCAATATCGACATGGGATCGCATCGGCTCCGGAACTGCGCTGGCGATGGTTTCGCTTAGGCAGAGAAATCGTGTTTCGGCAAAGATGTCGGGGTTGTGCCGAACGAATGGCAAGCTGAAAAAGCGTTTCGCCGTCTCGTGGGAATAGAGCAGTACGGCGTCCGCCCGGGTGTCGGCGAAAAGCCGGCGAAGGATGTTGTCGTCGGGGACGATATTCTGCATCCGGTAGCATTCGACGATCAGGAAAGACAGGTGTCGCTCAGCCAGTCCGGCTTGGAAGCCAACCGCTCGCGGAGAACCCGCAAGATAGAGGAGGGGCCCGTCGGTCAGGCCTGAAGGATGGCTGGAGATCATGGCGGCAAGCTCTGTGCCGCCGCCTTCGGATATGGCGATATTGCTGAATCCGAGATCAGCCGCTTCTTTGGCTGTCGCCTGTCCCACGGCAAAGAGGCGGCGACCAAGGTGAGGCGCAAGATCGGAACGCAACAGCGAAAGCGCCCGGATCGCCTCGGCGCTCGTGACGGCGACGGCGCCCTGCGTGGCAAGGAGCGCTCGTCTTGCTTCCTCGACATCGTGGACAGGTTCGGCCAGCGGCAGCAGCAGGGGTTCGTGTCCCATCTGCGCCAGCCGCCGCATGGTGCGCTCACCCGAATGCCGAGGGCGGGTGACGATGACGCGCATTCTTTGTCAGGTCCAATCTTCGAAGAAGGTGCTGCCCGCTTCGGCGCGGATCGCCTGGCCGGCATTGATTCCGAGCGCCTCGGCATCGCGGCGGTGGCCCTCGATGGTGGTCGTGTGCACTTGGCGGCCATCAGGGGTGAGGATCATGCCGAAGAAGCGCAGATGATCGCCTTCGCAAATTGCGTAGCCGGCTATCGGCGTGCGACAGGAACCGTCGAGCGCCGCCAGGAAGGCACGTTCACAGGATACGGCGTCGAAGGTCGGCCCGTCATTGACGGCAGCGAGCAGGTCATTCATCCTGATATCATCGATGCGGCTCTCAATGGCGATTGCGCCTTGTGCGGGTGCTGGAGGGAATTCGTCCGGGTCGAGAATATCGGTGATGACCTCGACCATCCCGAGCCGCTTCAGGCCGGCAAGCGCTAGCAAGGTCGCGTCGGCCTGCCCCTCTTCCAGCTTGCGCAGACGCGTCTGGACGGAGCCGCGGAATGTGATGACATTGATATCAGGGCGCAGACGGCGGATCAGCGCCTGCCGACGCAGCGACGCAGAGCCGACTGTTGCACCATGCGGCAGCTCGATCAATTTGGGCGCGGTGCGGCCGATAACGGAATCGCGGATATCTTCGCGCGGCAGATAAGCGGTGAGCGCCAGGCCGTGCGGCAGTTTCGTCGCCATGTCCTTGGCCGAGTGCACGGCGAAGTCGAGCTCGCCCGAGGTCAGCTTTTCTTCCAGCTCTTCCGTGAACAGGCCCTTGCCGCCGATTGCCGCAAGCGAGCGGTCGGTGATGCGGTCGCCCTTGGTGGTGAGAACGACGATTTCGAACATCTCCTCCGGAAGGCCATGGGCCGCCATCAGGCGGTCGCGCGCTTCTCGCGCCTGGGCGAGCGCCAGCGGGCTGCCGCGCGTGCCGATCCGGAAAGGTTTTGTTTGCATCCGCTTTGATCCGTTGTTACCGACAGTTCCCGTAACCATATTTCCGCTTTACCGCAATCGACCTGTAGGCAACGAACTTTCTCCATGACACCCGTTCTTCGTATTCTCGGCATCGAAACAAGCTGCGACGAAACCGCTGCGGCCATTGTCGAGCGCCGGGATGACGGCACGCCCATGGTCTGTTCCGATGTCGTCCTCAGTCAATTGGACGAGCATAGCGCCTATGGCGGCGTCGTGCCGGAAATTGCTGCGCGTGCGCATGTCGAGGCGCTCGATACGCTGATCGACGAAGCATTGAAACGCGCCAATGTGTCGCTCTCGGACGTCGATGCCATTGCCGCCACGTCCGGCCCGGGCCTCATCGGCGGCCTGCTCGTCGGGCTGATGACCGGCAAGGCGATCTCGCGCGCGACAGGCAAGCCATTATACGCCATCAACCATCTGGAAGGCCATGCCTTGACGGCACGGCTGACAGACGGACTTGCCTTTCCCTACC
>Ga0209371_1001564_pt1 | contig 15064 bp, 10 predicted proteins | sample AgamicAtAmrz_FD_187165 | JGI IMG/M metagenome (GOLD analysis project Ga0209371, IMG submission 187165) | Agave microbial communities from Guanajuato, Mexico - At.Am.rz (SPAdes) (version 2) | ecosystem: Host-associated > Plants > Roots > Rhizosphere | place: Guanajato, Mexico | collected 2012-06-07
CACCATGGCAAAATTATCTGCATTCTGGAACGCACTGATTCCAAAAAAACTTAATCCGCTGGCCGGTCGTCCGGTCAGCAACACTTATGACTGTCGCGCCCTGCCGACCGCTTTCGGCAGCCTGGGCACCGGCGGCGGCAAAGGCCTGCTGATGGTCTTTGTCCCGCCGGAAGCCGATTTCGCCCGCGTGAACGACGCGTGGCAAAAGATGAGCGCGCCGGGCCGTACCGTCTTCGCTATCTCCTCTACCGGCGCGCTGTGCGCGCAGAAAGGCCGCTCCGCCTACTGCGCCACCAACGGGCCTCAGGGCAGCTGGCTGTGGCTGCCCGAGCAGACGGTCGCCCGTCATGAGGTGCACACTATCGATCTGCAGGTGCCACGCGGCGCTACCGTTGCCGATCGTATCGACAGCATTCGCGCCCAGCTTGATCGCCTTCAGGTCAATATGTCGCTCTCTGCCGAAGAAACCTTCGCGATGATCTACTGCGACGGCCTCTCCTCTGCCGAAGGCTTTATGATGCAGGCCTGGTATGACAGCGGACGCTTCCCCTGCCTGGCTATCGGCGGCTCGGCGGGCGGCCGCACCGATTTTCAGAACACCTGGATGGCCACCAGCGGCCAGCTGCTGCAAAACAAAGCGGTGATCGTGTTCTGCCGCATGGCGAAAGGGAAATCCTTTGCGCCGTTTAAAAGCCAGAACTTTCAGCCCACGCAGCAAAGCTGGCTGGTGGCGGAAGCCGATCCCGTCGCGCGCACCGTAAGTTCGCTGTTTGACGCAACGGGTCGCCAGCAGCCTGCGGTAAAAGTGCTGGCCGACGCGCTGCACTGTAAGCCTGAGCAGCTGGAGCAAAAGCTGAAGGGCAAAACGTTCGGCGTGAAGGTGGCGGATGAGTACTTTATTCGCTCCGTAGCGAAAATCGACGCGGAAAGCCTGACGTTCTTCTGCGATCTGGAGTTTGGCGACCGTCTTTATCTGCTGGAGGCGGGCGATTTCGTTTCCGCCACGCGTAAGGACTGGGACAGATTCGTCGCCACGCATGGCAAACCGGCCGGACTGCTGCTGAACGACTGCCTGCTGCGCCGCCTTAACAACCCGGAAAGCCTGCCTGCGGCGGAGCTGTTCGACGGCGTGCCGGCCGCTGGCTTCTCCAGCTTTGGCGAAATATTCGGCGTGCCGATCAACCAGACGCTGTCCGCCCTCGCCTTTTTCGATCGCGACGTCAAAGCCATGAGCCGCTTCCCGATTGAATATGCCGACTACGCTGGCCACTATGCCCAGCGCTCGCTGCGTCGTTGGGAAGCGCTGCACACGCTGCAAACGGACGTTATTGATAAAGTGATCGACTATCAGCAGCAGATCGGGCCGGTAGTACAAACTTTCCCGCTGCTGGAAAAAGCCACCAGCCGCCAGAGCGCAGCGCTGGATGTGGCTGGCGTGAATATCGGCGAGATCGGCGAGGCGGCAACCGTCACGCTGCAGGCGCAGGATGAGCTGGGCCTTGAAATCGGCGAGCTGGAAAGAATTTCGCAGGGCATTACGCAAATCACCAGCGGCATCAGCACCATTGCCGACCAGACCAACCTGCTGGCGCTGAATGCGGCGGTGGAAGCCGCCCGCGCCGGATCGGCCGGTCGCGGCTTTGCCGTGGTAGCAGAAGAGGTACGCCGCCTGGCCCGTTCTTCTAAAGAACAGGCTGACGCCACGCGTGAAAGCATCAACGAGACGGTAGCGACCATCGCGCGGATTAAAAAGACGGCTTCTAAAACCGTTGCCACCACGGAAGATATGGCGCAAAAAAGCCACGCAGCACGCGGGCAGATCGCCAGCCTCAGCGAGCAAAACAGCGCCGAGCGCAGCGGGATGGTCGAAAATATCGACCGGCTGAAAAACGCTGCCGACGGCCTGGACGCCATGCATAAAGCGGTGGCGCAGCTGACGGTGCTCCAGGAACTGGTGCGTTCCTGATCCTGTGCGCGGGGCCCGCTGCGGCCTCGCGCATTTTTATACTTTTTTTATATTTTCCCGCCGCATTTTTGCAAAATCTTTGCGGCCCACTTTTTACACTCATGGCGAAATGACTCTCTTAATGAGGTGAACCGTGAGTGTTGCAGTAATAACCGGCGTGCTGCTGGTAGCGTTGTTGCTGGGCTATCTGATTTATGCCCTGATTAACGCGGAGGCCTTCTGATGGCGGCTTCCGCATTGTTAATAGCGAGCTATCTGGCGGCGCTGCTGCTGCTGGCCTGGCCGCTGGGTCGGCTGATAGCCCGCCTGATCGATCCCCGTCCCTTACCTTTTGTCGGCGGTGTTGAAACCGCCCTCTGGCGCCTGGCCGGTCTGCGCGGTGAAATGCGCTGGCAAACCTATCTGCTGGCTATATTGCTGTTTAATGCGATGGGCTTTGCCCTGCTGCTGGCGATCCTGCTGTTACAAGGCTCGCTGCCTTTAAATCCGCAGCATTTTCCCGGCCTGAGCTGGGATTTGGCGTTAAACACCGCCGTCTCTTTTGTCACCAATACCGACTGGCAGGCTTACGCTGGCGAATCGTCGCTGAGCTATTTCAGCCAGATGGCCGGGCTGACGGTGCAAAACTTTCTCTCGGCCGCCAGCGGCCTGGCCGTCGCTTTCGCTCTAATCCGTGCGTTTGCACGTCGCTCCTCGGCCACGTTGGGCAACGCCTGGCAGGATCTCGGCCGTATCGTCCTCTGGCTGCTGCTGCCGCTTTCGCTGCTGTTTGCGCTGCTGCTGATCCAACAGGGCGTGGTGCAAAGCTTCTCCGCCTATCTGCCTTTCACCAGCCTTGAAGGCGCGAAGCAGCTGCTGCCGATGGGGCCGGTCGCCTCGCAGGAAGCGATCAAGCTGCTGGGCACCAACGGCGGCGGTTTCTTTAACGCCAACTCGGCACATCCGTTTGAAAACCCTACCGATATCAGCAATTTTGCGCAGATGCTGGCTATTTTCCTGATCCCGGCGGCGCTCTGTTTCGCCTTTGGCGAAGCGGTCGGCGACGCCCGTCAGGGACGGGTGATCCTGGCGGCGATGACGCTGATTTTTGTGCTTTGCGCCAGCGCGATGTTCTGGGCGGAGCTACAGGGCAACCCGACGCTGCGGGCGCTGGGCGTTGACGGAACCAACCTGGAAGGTAAAGAGAGCCGTTTCGGCGTGTTGGCAAGCGGCCTGTATGCGGTGGTCACCACGGCGGCCTCATGTGGCGCGGTCAACGCCATGCACGACTCTTTCACCGCGCTGGGCGGCATGATCCCGATGTGGCTGATGCAGATTGGCGAAGTAATCTTCGGCGGCGTGGGTTCGGGGCTTTACGGCATGCTGCTGTTCGTGCTGCTGGCGGTGTTTATCGCCGGGCTGATGATTGGCCGCACGCCGGAATACCTGGGCAAAAAGATCGACGTGCGCGAAATGAAAATGACGGCGCTGGCGATCCTGGTAACGCCCGCGCTGGTACTGCTCGGCAGCGCGCTGGCGATGATGAGCGACGCCGGACGCGCGGCGATGCTGAACCCCGGCGCGCACGGCTTCAGCGAAGTGCTTTACGCCCTTTCGTCCGCCGCCAACAACAACGGCAGCGCCTTTGCCGGTCTGTCAGCCAATACGCCGTTCTGGAACCTGCTGCTGGCCTTCTGCATGTTGGCGGGCCGCTTTATGGTGATTGTGCCGGTCATGGCCATTGCCGGATCGCTGGTAGCTAAAAAAATCCAGCCGGTCAGCAGCGGCACCCTGCCCACGCACGGCCCGCTGTTTGTCGGCCTGCTGATCGGCACCGTGCTGCTGACCGGCGCGCTTACCTTTATCCCCGCTCTGGCTTCCGGCCCGATAGCGGACCACCTGATGCACATGGAGCGTACCCGATGAACCGTAAACAATTGGCTCTGTTTGAGCCTTCGCTGCTGCGCCAGGCGCTGGTTGACGCGGTGAAAAAACTGTCGCCGCAGGCTCAGTGGCGCAATCCGGTGATGTTTGTGGTCTGGATCGGCAGCGTGCTGACCACGCTGCTGGCGATAGCGATGGCCTGCGGCCTGGCGGGCGACGCCAGATTTACCGCCGCCGTCAGCCTGTGGCTCTGGTTTACCGTGCTGTTCGCCTGTTTTGCCGAGGCGCTGGCGGAAGGCCGCAGCAAGGCGCAGGCCAGCAGCCTGAAAAGCGTGCAGAAAACCGCTTTTGCTCTGCGGCTGAAAGAGGCCCGCCACGATGCGCCAACGGAAAAAATCGCCGCCAGCGAACTGCGCAAAGGCGACATCGTGCTGGCCAGCGCGGGCGATATCATCCCCTGCGATGGCGAAGTTATCGAGGGCGGCGCGTCGGTGGATGAAAGCGCCATTACCGGCGAGTCGGCGCCGGTTATCCGTGAGTCGGGCGGCGATTTCGCTTCGGTCACCGGCGGCACCCGTCTGCTTTCCGACTGGCTGGTGATCCGCTGTACCGCCAATCCCGGCGAAACCTTTCTCGACAGCATGATCGCCATGGTCGAAGGCGCCAGCCGCCGCAAAACGCCTAACGAGGTCGCGCTGACCATTCTGCTGATTGCGCTGACGCTGGTCTTTCTGCTGGCGACCGCTACCCTTTGGCCCTTCTCGGCCTGGAGCGGCACGCCGGTCAGCGTGACCGTGCTGATTGCGCTGCTGGTCTGCCTGATCCCCACCACCATCGGCGGCCTGCTCTCCGCCATTGGCGTTGCCGGGATGAGCCGAATGCTGGCGGCCAACGTGATCGCCACCAGCGGCCGCGCCGTAGAGGCAGCGGGCGACGTCGATATCCTGCTGCTGGACAAAACCGGCACTATTACGCTCGGCAACCGTCAGGCTTCCGACTTTCTGCCCGCCAGCGGCATTGCGGAGCAGCGGCTGGCGGATGCGGCGCAGCTGGCTTCGCTGGCCGATGAAACGCCGGAAGGCCGCAGCATCGTGGTGCTCGCCAAGCAGCGTTTTAACCTGCGTGAACGCGATTTGCAGCAGCTACAGGCGACGTTTATCCCCTTTACCGCCCAGACGCGAATGAGCGGTATTAACCTGCCGGAACGCAGCATTCGCAAAGGCTCGGCCGACGCGATCCGTCGCCATGTGGTCGCCAGCGGCGGTCAGTTCCCGGCGGAGATGGATGAAAAGGTCAACGAAGTCGCGCGCCAGGGTGGCACGCCGCTGGTAGTGGCGGAAAACCTTGAGGTGCTGGGCGTGATCGCGCTGCGGGATATCGTTAAAGGCGGCATCAAAGAGCGCTTCGGCGAGTTACGCAAAATGGGCATCCGCACCGTGATGATCACCGGCGATAACCCGCTGACCGCCGCCGCTATCGCCGCTGAGGCGGGCGTGGACGACTTTCTTGCCGAAGCGACGCCGGAAGCGAAGCTGGCGCTGATCCGCCAGTATCAGGCCGAGGGCAGACTGGTGGCGATGACCGGCGACGGCACCAACGACGCGCCCGCGCTGGCGCAGGCCGACGTGGCGGTGGCGATGAACTCCGGCACCCAGGCGGCGAAAGAGGCGGGCAACATGGTGGATCTGGATTCCAGCCCGACCAAGCTGATTGAGGTCGTGCATATCGGCAAACAGATGCTGATGACGCGCGGCTCGCTGACTACCTTCAGCCTCGCCAACGACGTGGCGAAATACTTTGCCATTATCCCGGCGGCGTTTGCGGCCAGCTACCCGCAGTTCGGCGCGCTGAACGTGATGCATCTGCATTCGCCTTCGTCGGCCATTTTAAGCGCGGTGATCTTTAACGCACTGATCATTATCTTCCTGATCCCGCTGGCCCTGCGCGGCGTCAGCTATAAGCCGCTCAGCGCCGCCGCGCTGCTGCGCCGCAACCTGGGGCTGTATGGCCTGGGCGGGCTGGCTCTGCCGTTTATCGGCATCAAACTTATCGATTTGCTTCTTCAGCTGTAGGAGGTTTACCGTGTCGCAACTGCGTCCCGCGCTTTTTATGATGGCTTTTTTACTGCTGCTGACCGGCGGCGTTTACCCGATGGTCACCACCCTGCTGGGCCAGTGGCTCTTTCCGCAGCAGGCGGGCGGCTCGCTGCTGTTGCTTGACGGCGAGGTTCGCGGCTCACGGCTGCTGGGCCAGGCGTTCAGCCAGGCAAAATATTTTCAGGGACGACCGTCGGCGACGGCGGAAACCCCTTATAATCCGCTGGCGAGCGGCGGCAGCAACCTCGCGCCCGGCAATCCCGCGCTGGATAAGCTGTTTGCCGATCGGCTGGCGGCTGCCCGCGCAGAAAACCCGGACGCCAGCGGTCGGGTGCCGGTCGATCTGCTGACCGCCTCCGCCAGCGGACTGGATAACGGCATCTCACCGGAGGCGGCGCGCTGGCAGACGCCGCGCGTGGCGAAAGCGCGCCAGCTGTCGCCCGAAACGATTAGCCGCCTTATCGCCGCGCACACCCGCTATCCGCTGTTCAGCTTCAGCGGCCAGCCGTATGTTAACGTGCCCGAACTGAATCTTGCTCTGGATGCGCTCCGCACAAAATAAGGAACCGGCATGGCCGATATGCTTCGCCCCGATCCCGATCGCTTACTGCAACAGACCCGCGAGCGGCCGCGCGGGAAACTGAAAATTTTCTTCGGCGCCTGCGCGGGGGTAGGCAAAACCTGGGCGATGCTTCAGGAGGCGCGGCGGCTGCATGCGCGCCAGCTGGACGTGCTGATAGGCGTGGTGGAAACGCACGGCAGGCAGGAGACGGCGGCGCTGCTGCAGGGCCTGCCGCGCCTGCCGCCGCAGCAGCGCCAGCATCGGGGCCGTCAGGTTGAAGAGTTCGATCTGGACGCCGCGCTTGCGCGTCATCCCGCCGTGATTTTGATTGACGAGCTGGCGCACAGTAACGCGCCCGGCTCCCGTCATCCCAAACGCTGGCAGGATGTGAAAGAGCTGCTGGCGGCCGGGATCGACGTGCTGACCACCGTCAACGTGCAGCATCTGGAAAGCCTGAACGACGTGGTCAACGGCGTTACCGGCATTCAGGTGCGCGAGACGCTGCCCGACCCGTTTTTCGACGCCGCCGATGAGATAATCCTGGTGGATTTGCCGCCGGACGATCTGCTGCTGCGCCTTAAACAGGGCAAGGTGTATACCGGCGACCGCGCTGACCGGGCGGCCGAGCACTTTTTCCGCAAGGGCAACCTGATTGCTTTACGCGAGCTGGCGCTGCGGCGCACCGCCGATCGGGTAGATAACCAGATGCAGGCCTGGCGGGACGGGCGCGGGCGGGACAAAGTGTGGCACACGCGGGATGCGGTGCTGCTTTGCGTGGGCTACGACGAAGGCAGCGAAAAGCTGGTGCGCACCGCCGCGCGGCTGGCGGCCAGGCTGGGCAGCGAATGGCACGCGGTCTGCGTGGAAACGCCTGGCTGGCTGCGGCTGACGCAGCAGCAGCGCCGCACCGCGCTGGCTTCGCTGCGGCTGGCGCGTCAGCTCGGTGCGGAAAGCGCCGTATTGGCCGACGCCTCTGCGGATAAGGCGATTGCGCGCTACGCTCGCGATCACGATCTGGGCAAAGTGGTGCTGGGACGCGGCAGGGGTCGTCATCTGTTCCGCTCGTCTTCGCTGGCCGATCGCCTTGCCGCCCGCGCGCCAGAACTCGACCTGGTGATCGTTGCGCCCGGCGACAGGCCAGCCGCCGCCGCGCCGCCGCAAAGACAGGCTCGACGCTGGCGTCAGGGCATACGCGGCTGTCTGCTCGCCACGGCGCTCTGCGCGCTGATTACCTTTATCGCCAGCCACTGGCTGCTGGCTTTCGATCCCGCCAACCTGGTGATGCTCTATCTGCTGGGCGTAGTGGTAGTGGCGCTCCAGGCCGGACGCTGGCCCTCGGTGTTCGCCACAATAATCAACGTTGTCAGCTTCGATCTCTTTTTTGTCGCGCCGCGCGGTACGCTGGCGGTTTCTGATGCGCAATATCTGTTAACCTTTGGCGTGATGCTCAGTGTCGGGCTGCTGGTTGGCAACCTGACGGCGGGCGTGCGCTATCAGGCGCGCATTGCTCGCTATCGTGAAAGACGCACCGGCCAGCTTTACGCCCTTTCCAGCACGCTGGCGAAGGCCCGCAGCGCGCAGGAAGTAGCGGCGGCAAGCCAGCACGCCGTTTATACTATTTTTCATGCCGACAGCGCGCTGCTGCTGCCTGACGAAAACGACAGGCTGGTGCGGCAGCTGCCCGCACCAAACGTAATGAGCTGGGACGAAGGCATTGCCCGCTGGAGTTTCGTGCAGGGTGAACCGGCGGGCGCCGGAACCGATACGCTGCCCGGCGTGCCTTATCAGATCCTGCCGCTGCGCGCCGCAGAGAAAAGTCTTGGCGTGATGGTAATCGCGCAGCAAACGCCGCCCGCGCTGCCTGAACAGCAGCAGCTGCTGGAAACGGTGCTGCTACTGACCGCCAGCGCGCTGGAGCGTTTACAGCTGACGGCCAGCGAAGAGCAGGCGCGCGTAATCGGCGAGCGTGAGCAGCTGCGCCATTCGCTGCTGGCCGCCCTTTCTCACGATCTGCGCACGCCACTTACCGTGCTTTTCGGCCAGGTGGAGATCCTGACGCTGGATCTGGCCTCGGCCAGGCTGCCTCAGGCTCGCCAGGCAAGCGAAATCCGCCAGCATGTGCTGCGGCTGACGCGGCTGGTGAATAATCTGCTGGATATGGCCCGTCTACAGACCGGCGGCTTTCATCTGAAGCGTGAATGGCTGACGCTGGAAGAGGTAATCGGCAGCGCGCTGGCGACGCTGGATCCGGGCGGCAGGCAGCCCGTTACGCTGGAGATGGCCGATCCGCTGGCACTGGTTCACGTTGACGGCCCGCTGTTTGAACGGGTGCTGATCAACCTGCTGGAAAACGCCATGAAATATGCAGGCGCAGCGGCGCAAATCGGCATCAGGGCGCAGACGCGTCCGGGCGAGCTGACGATCGAAGTCTGGGACAGCGGCCCCGGCTTGCCCGCTGGTCAGGAGCAGGCGCTTTTTGCTAAATTCACTCGTGGCGATCGGGAATCGGCCATTCCCGGCGTGGGGCTGGGTCTGGCAATCTGTCAGGCGATCGTCGAGGTGCATAACGGCGTGATTACCGCCCATCAACGTCCGCAGGGCGGCGCGAGCTTCAGGATTAGCCTGCCGCAGGCGCCGCTGCCGGACATAGCAGAAACAGGTGAAGCGCTGTGACAACCGTACTGATTATTGAAGATGAAAAAGAGATAAGCCGCTTTCTGCGCATCGCGCTGGAAGGCAGCGCCCTGCGCGTCTTCGATGCCGGCACGCTACAGCGCGGCCTGCTGGAGGCCGCTACCCGCAAACCGGATCTGGTGATCCTGGATTTAGGGCTGCCGGACGGCGACGGCCTGACCTTTCTTAAAGAGTTCCGCCAGTGGAGTCAGAAGCCGGTAATTGTGCTGTCCGCCCGCAGCGAAGAGGAAGATAAAATTGCCGCGCTGGATGCGGGAGCCGATGACTATCTTACCAAGCCTTTCGGCATCGGCGAGCTGGAGGCGCGCCTGCGGGTAGCGCTGCGACGCACGACGCACGATACGCAAAGCGATCCGGTTTTCGCCTTTTCCGATGTGCAGGTCGACCTGGCAGCAAGGCGCATTACGCGCGCGGGCGAGGAACTCCATCTGACGCCAACCGAATTCAGGCTACTTGCCGTACTGCTTAACAATCACGGCAAGGTGATGACGCAGCGGCAGCTGCTGGTACAGGTTTGGGGGCCTAACGCCTCGGAGCACAGTCACTATCTGCGCATCTATATGGGCCACCTTCGGCAGAAGCTGGAAGAAGATCCGGCCCGGCCTCGCCATCTGCGCACGGAAACCGGCGTCGGCTACCGATTTATGCTCTGAGCATAATTTGTTACATTCCTTTATGCGACGGAAAATTAATATCCGTCCTGCCTCACAGTTTATTATCCGTAGGAAGGTTAGCCTGCAAAAGCAATTCGCTTAAATGATGTTATGCATTGTTAAGGATAATGATGAAAAAGATATTTACTACGGCGGTTACCCTCGCCGGATGGCTGGCTGCTTTTATGCTTCCGGCCGACGCGGCACTTTCTGTGACCCAGCGCACCGATATCAGGCCCGCAAAATTTAAATCCGCCCGCATTATTTTTAACGGCGATATTACGGCAAATAAATCGCTGGAGTTTATCGACGCGCTGGACAAGCTGCATTACGCCTCGCCAGGGCTGAAAGAGATTACGCTGTATATCAACAGCTATGGCGGTGATATGGACAGCGGCTACCTGCTTTATCAGGCGATAAAAAATGCGGCCATTCCCATTACGGCCGTTAATATTTCGATGACCGCTTCTTCGGCTACGCTGATGTATTGCGCAGCAAAAAAAAGGCTGGCTATGCCTTTAGCGACTTTCCTGTTACATCCGGCTGCGGTAGAAAACCTGGATCGCCAGTATATCAAGCCTGACGAGCTGGCATCGTTAAAACAGTTAAGCAACAAGGGCAATGTTATTTTTGAGCAAATTTATCGTCAATGTACCAATTTAAACGACGATGAAATCGCTTCTTTGCTGGCCAGTGAATCTACAAGGCTGCTACTGAATGCCGGCCAGGCGATCGAGCGCAAAATGGCAGAAGGCATAAGCGAAGGACTGGCTCAGGCCGATATTTCGCTGATTATTACTGATGACAAAGCGTAAAATTTAACAGGGAATTGTGAATGAGAAAGCTATTAGTGTCGTTACCGCTGGTCACTCTGTTTATTTCTGGCTGTGCCATCGAAAATTTAGATCCTGAAGACGTAAAGCCGTCGCCCTTACCAACCATGCCCTCTCCGCTGGCGAAACCGACAAAACAACAGCGCGGCGCGATTATGTCGGGTGAAAACCCGGACTGGCGTGAAGCACCCGGCCCGGTTGTACCCCGTAGTCAAAAAAACAGGCCTGGTTTTTAGCAGCAAAAGAAGCACAGGTCGTACTGGTTTTGCTCGCCTTTCGCCGCTTTTATCGGCATTTCATCTTTGGGCAGGTCATCAGCTCACGCTGCGCCGCAGGTCGTCAGAGCATTTCAGGGACACTGGCCGCAGCGTCGCTGACTTGCCTGTTATCATTGAACAGGCTGACGCTGAGCGGAGTGTTTTCATTGGCCTGTGCGTTTTTATTGGGCAGACTGCTGCCAGTGGCTTATTCGTTTTCGTTGCACGGGTTATTGACGCTGGCCCGATGGCTGGCGTTGAACATGCCATTAACCGTTGGCGTTGATTGCGCCCTGCTCTTGCCTGCATGTAAATACTTTAATTTTGAAAACTCAGCGCAACTATAGCCAATGATTCCGAATATCCAGCGACGCTATCGGTAATTTTATATTCAGCACGATGAAATAATATATATGCACATCAAATTAAAAAATTACCATCCTACAAAAAAACTCACCCGCCACAGCTAACATTGTTCAGTAAAATATAATATTAGATTGACCCCTGGCGTGTAATAAAATAAAAATAGTAACCACCAGCACGGAAGGCGTAGCTGCAAGGATAATCCTCCGTAGCTTTACCGGCCGCTGTAGATTGGTCAGAAAAAATACCAGCCGCATTAGCGCAACAGCGACCGTAATCTTAATGATGGCAAATGGCAGGATAAAGCATTCGGTTTCCCTGCGATATTTGTAAAAATCAAAGGAAAAATAAACGCACCTGAACTCACCTACTTTACTCCAATATTCAGCTGAGGAGATGAAGTAAAATTAAACATACAATGATAAATTTTATTAAAGGATAATCCTCTCATTTGACAGCAGGCGTACTTCTGACAACGGGCCTGACAACCCATCCCCGCAGATTTCAATGCAATTAAAAATAAAATTTTGTTTTTAATTCATACAACATCATGCCTTACCAAAAAAGATGACTTACTGTCGTAAACCCTCTTAATCAAACCCGAAAATCGCGCGCCTTTACCATTATTTTTGCAGCTGAACGTGACAACCATCACGTTTGTGCCAGGCTTATGTTTTCGAATCAACACCGATGAAGGAGTACATCATGAGCGAACAAACTAAAAAGTCCTTGCTGACCGTTGACTATCCGACCCCGCCATTCCCGGAACAGCCTCAGCAGGCGCCAGGCCTTGCCAGCAAAATGATCCCACAACCCGATCACGGTGAAAAAACCTATCGCGGCTCTGGCCGTTTGCAGGGACGTAAAGCGCTTATTACCGGCGGTGATTCCGGTATCGGTCGTGCCGTTGCTATTGCCTATGCCCGTGAAGGCGCAGACGTGGCCATCGGTTACCTGCCGGAAGAAGAATCCGACGCGGCGGAAGTGATTAAGCTTATCGAGGCGGAAGGCCGTAAAGCGGTTGCACTGCCGGGCGATATTCGTTCCGAAGAGTTTTGTAAAAAGCTGGTCAGCGACGCGGTAAGCCAGCTGGGCGGCCTGGATATTCTGGTGAACAATGCCGGACGCCAGCAGTATAACGAGTCTATCCGCACGCTGAGCACCGAAGATTTTGATGCGACGTTCAAAACCAACGTCTACGCCATGTTCTGGATCACCAAAGCGGCGGTGGATCATATTCCACGCGGTGGCGCCATCATTAACACCTCTTCCGTGCAGGCCTATAGCCCAAGCGCTATCCTGCTGGACTATGCGCAGACCAAAGCTTCTATCGCCGCCTTTACCAAAGCGCTAGCGCAGCAGCTGGGCGAAGAAGGCATCCGCGTTAATGCGGTTGCGCCTGGTCCATACTGGACGCCGTTGCAGTCCAGCGGCGGTCAGCCGCAGGAAAAAGTGAAGCAGTTTGGCGGCAGCGCGCCGCTGGGCCGTCCGGGACAGCCTGCGGAGATCGCCCCGCTTTACGTGACGCTGGCCTCAACGGAAACCAGCTACACGTCCGGCCAGGTCTGGTGCTCCGACGGCGGTACCGGCACGCTGTAATAGTCACAGCTGATATAATGGCCGCCTGCGGGCGGCTTTTTTGTGCCCTTCTCCGGGCATTTGGTAAAGTGCCTATAAAAACGAATGTCCTTCGCAATTCATTAAAACCCCTTCAGGAATGTTTTTAACAAGCGTATCTTCCTTCATATCTTGCAACGAGTGAGGGATACACCGATGGAAGTAAATATCAAAGACATTGCAGGCAACTGGGATCGTGGTGTGGTACTGGATAAGCACAGCAAGTACAGCGTAATGACAGGTCAAAATGAGTGGGGTCACAACATTTACGACACTACACGTACTGAAGTGGGCGAAGCTCTTTATCAGCTTAAGTACAAGTCTGACTGGAACCAGGTTCAGCCGCTGGCCCAGTGCCTTTATGAAGAAGCCTACCCACTATTTGACAGAGTGGGGTTTATTCTTCCTATGGCCGCTTCTAACATCCGGGCACGACAGCCTGTAACTGAGATTGCTCAGGCGTTAGGGCAATTAGCCAGCGTTCCCTGTTTCGACAATCTTTTGTTGAAAGCGCCTGGCGGTGGTTCACTTAAAAATCTGAATACAAAAGAGGAAAAAGTAGCAGCCATTGCGAATAGCTTTTCCGTAAGCCCCGTTATCACCAATCATGGACGATGGAACGTTTTAGTGATAGATGATCTGTACCATACGGGAGCATCAATGGAGGCTGCTTGTGCGGCGTTACGCGGCTATAATAAGATCAATAATATTTACGTTGCGGCTCTGACCTGGAGATAACCATGACGACGATTTTCGTTGCTGGCTCTATAACCATCAAAGAACTTGATCCGCTCATTATTGAGCGGTTGAAGAAGATTGTAGACAAAAAATATCGTGTGGTTGTTGGTGACGCTAACGGCGTTGACTCATCAGTTCAACGGGTGCTTATGACGTTAAAATGCGAAACCACCACCGTTTTCAGCAGTTCGCTAAAACCGCGAAACAACTTAGGAGCGTGGCCCGTGAATGTTGTCAAAACAGATCACCAGCGCGGAACACGTGAGTTTTACACAGCAAAAGATCTCCAGATGGCAGAAAAGGCTGACTGCGGTCTGATGGTTTGGGACTGCAAAAGCCCTGGTACGCTTAATAACGTGGTAGAGCTGCTTATGCGAAATAAGTATTCGGTGGTTTTCGTTAACAAAATGCGGGACTTTGTTAAAGTAAAAACACCCGACGACATTGATACGTTGATAAAAATGATGAAAACGACTGATTTGGAAAAAGTAGAAGACAAAATCAGTTTAAGCGGCAAGCTGGCACGTTTAAAAAACAATCAGATGGCTTTGTTATAATAATAGACTTCTGCTCACTAAACCACCGCCATAAAGTAAACCCCGAAAATTGGACACCCAACAATTAGGGGTTCACTTCATGCGGGCGGCTTATTTGTGCGCGTCGGCCGATCATAAGGCCTGTTATTCACTCATGCAGATACCATTACCGGCTTCTTCGCCAGCGCCAGCGTTATCCGCCAATATTTACATAGCAAATCTGTCTCTAATCATCGCCCCGCAGCGCATCGACGGCTCGGGCAAAGAAGTCTCTGCCGCCAAAATTACCCGACTTCAGCGCCAGCGCTACAGGCTGCCTGCCGCGCGACACCATCGATGGAACGCCGGTATCTATTTCTGCGCCGATAGTCAGCGCGCCCAGCCCTAATGCGCTGACCACCGCCCCGGACGTCTCGCCACCGCCGACCACAATCCGTCGCGTGCCGGCCGCCACCAGCTGCTGCGCGGTCTCGCCGAACAGGCTGTCCAGCGCGGCCGCTACCCGCTCACGACCATACTGCTGCTGTACGCGTTTTACGGCCTCGGGATCGCCAGAGGAATAGACCAACGGCGCGCGGCCCTGATGCTCGGTGATAAAGGCCACCAGCTGCGCCGGCCCTGTTTCGCCGCTCAGCACGTCTTTGACCTCAATCATCATTACAGGATGGTTTTTCTGATGTTCGGCTATCTGTAGACGCGTCGCGCCGGAACAGCTGCCGACCAGGATAGCTTCCGGCCCGTCGATAAGGGGAGCCTGCGCCTGTTTCCCTTTTGCCCGCCCCTGAGCGATGAAATTATGCGGCAAGGCCAGCGCAATCCCCGATCCGCCCGTAACGAGTTTCGCGCCCTGGCAGGCGCGGCCGAGGGTAGTCAGATCGTGCTCGCT
>Ga0209371_1001565_pt1 | contig 15059 bp, 9 predicted proteins | sample AgamicAtAmrz_FD_187165 | JGI IMG/M metagenome (GOLD analysis project Ga0209371, IMG submission 187165) | Agave microbial communities from Guanajuato, Mexico - At.Am.rz (SPAdes) (version 2) | ecosystem: Host-associated > Plants > Roots > Rhizosphere | place: Guanajato, Mexico | collected 2012-06-07
TTGGAGTTTGAATTAAAAAATGCAACTTTCCAACCTTGTTACGAAAACTTGGATTCCAACGATTTAAACGATAAAAATGTTATTAAATATGAATTCAAAAATAAGAAGGATGATAGTAAAATAAAAGTACTGGCGGTAAAGGCGTCTTTCTTTAAAGAAAACCTCTTAGTTTCTTATGACTTGGCGATCTCTATGCTGAAAAAGCAAGGAAAGTTGCTACCAGATGCCTCTGGAAAGGCTACGCGACAAATAAATTACAAAGGTAGGGGCTTAAAAAGGCGTTATTGTCTCATTATGTAAAATGCCCGAAGAATTTTTATATTTTGATATGCCATCCGGGATTTTAGATTGGATGGCATATCATTTTAACGGTTTTAATTAACACCCAAAGCTTTATATACTGCGTCAACAGGGTCTGAGTAAAAGCTGACCTGGAACTTCGTAAAGAGCTCTGTCGGCACTGTGGGGATATCCATAGCAGAAGCCATAGGTAACAATACGCGTTTGGCACCGCTATCAAATGCCACCTGCAGGCATGCAGCCAGATCCTGCACCGGGTTAATCACACCGCCAAGCGTCATGTTACCCAGTACTACCATTTGCTCCTGAACAGGTTTAGCCAGCAACACCGAGCAGAAGGCAATCAACGCAGCAAGGCTGGTTGATATGCTGGGACCGGTACTATGGAGCTCTACAGCATGCAGATGATATTCATGGTCTGAGAACTTTGCAGTGGCACTGATACGGCTTAGATTGCCTTTGAAATAATCAAAGCCCACGCGGATAGCTTCTTTAGCGGCTGTGTTTGAACCAATCCCGGAAACCGAATGCTTACCATTTCCGGCGGTCATCTGTGTTTCGAATCGATACAGCCCGGTCATGTTACTTTCGGCCTGGGTAACCAAGTGGACAACGCCGGGTTTTGGCATACCCGCAGGGATGAGCTCACTGCCACCTTGTTCCGGCACGCTAACAAAAAACTCTTCCAGCGTTTCGTTATCGATATAGCTAAAGTTCACATCAAAAAATTCCAGCCCACCCAGTTTTTTAAGCTGTTCTTTGACGCGACGGCGGACTTCCAGCGCGTATGTAAGGCAAACACGCACGTCCTCTTTGCTATAACTGCCGTGAGGATGGAGTAGCTTGAGTAATCCCGAAACGGTACGGCGGACGGCGATCACATCACGTTGATTAAGGTTGTTACCCAGTTTAAAGAATTTATCAATTGCATCGGAAAAGCTGCGCTTACGCATCTCCCGCATATATTCAGCGAGATAATCGGTAATCAGCCCGTAGCGATTGGTAAAGAATTCCGGGCGCATTTTCGGGATCTCCCAGCCAGGAATATAGGCATGGAAGCGATCGAAAAATGCGGTATCGATCATTGCTGCCGGGAACGGAGCCAGCAGATGACTGGTTTTAACCAGCGTATCTACGCTCTGGTTGATATTACCGACAAACACCATAGAAGCTTTGCCTTCGATGGAATCTCTGCCACGGGAAAAAGAACCGGATGCCATGTAATCTTTCATGATTTGCACGCCGTCCCGGTCTTTAAAAGTGATCCCGGCGACTTCATCGAATGCGACGACATCCCACATGCCCACTAAACCTACCTGCCGACTGGCCATGTTATAGAACAGATTGGCCACGGTCGTTTGCCCACCGGAAACCAGCAATGAGTTTGGCGAGCATTCTTTATAAACATGGCTTTTACCTGTGCCGCGAGGCCCAAGCTCACAAACGTTGTAGTTATTTTCTACAAAAGGGATCATGCGGGTGATAAGGTGCCACTTGGTACGCTGCTCAATATTGGCAGGTTCCATACCGACTGAACGCAGCAGCACGTCGATCCACTGATCGCAACTAAAGTGAGTCCGCGCGTTGAAGACCTCATCCATATCCATGTTGGGCATCTGGATAGGTTTCAGCGTCATCAACGAGAAAGGCGAAGTTTTTTGCCCTTCCTCGAAGTAATAATTAACGGTGATCATGCACCAGATGCCGCCGGTCAGCAGTTTCTCGTTGTCCTTGACCATCTGGGAAGGAACGAGTGCATCTTTAATGCCGAGGTTGGAAAGCTGGGCTTCGTAAACATCTTTCTTCTGATTCAGTCTTACTGAAACTTTGTCGATGATTTTGTAAGAGCCACGCTCGCGAATCAGGGATTTCACCTTCTCCGCTTCATCCGGGCGAACATAGTTATCAGAAAGAATACGCTTAACGTTCTGCAAACCTTGCTCAACAATACTGTTATCATCGGATGCGCAATACATACCGAGCAGGTATTCCAGTACGTAGACGGGAACGTTTGCACCTTCCTTGAGCTGTTTCGTAAGGTCCTTACGTACCACTCGACCCCGGAAATGCTGGTTCAGCAATGCATCCAGGTCTTGCCCTTCGGTTGAGACGAGTTCCCCTTCGGATACGGCTGGAATGGGTAAATCATTATGGTTTTGCATATCGCCTCACTTAAAAGAAATCATCCTGAAACGCCAGATCGATAATGACAGGGTACTTCTGATAGCCGGTTTCGGTTTGCGCATCTTCCAGCATCAGCCAGTATTGATTCCGCCGATTAAAGTTCGCGCCGATCAATTTTAACGTGACATCGCGCACTCGTTTATCCATGGCATCGTTATCACTGTCGAAGCTCACTTTCTCTTTACCCGACACGACATTATTTGCTTCATCGACGATAAAGATATTTAACGTTCGGGGCTCATAAAGTTCACCAACAGGATGTGTCTGTAGCAGGCTCACCTTATCAATATTGTTCACCAGCTTGATCACGGGATGGTAAGCAACAATATCGACCGGACGACGCTGCGGTTGTTTTTCTGCGGCTGTTTTTTGCAACGCTTTTACCTGAAGTACCGGGACACAGACTTCCTGCAGCATTGCACCACCGTGTACAAATCGCGCGCCGCCGGAAAAGTGGAAACGCTGTATGCCTTTTGGCAACAGGAATTCACTGTCATCTGAGACGCCAGCGGTATCTGCCAGTTTACCTTTCCAGCAAAAATCATCGGCAGGAAGCGGATGGCCAATAATAAAGCGCTTGTGGTTTTTAATCGTATTTTCCGGCTTGATTGCCAGGGTCGTTTTATCCTGCGTGGAGAGCTGTTGTTGCTGGAACAAAAAACCATGATCGGCGGTGACAATAATACGTGTGGCATGGAGGCGATTAATGACGCGGGTCACCAGATCTTTTAATTCGTCAACTGCGCTACGGCACGCTTCGAAAGTTTTCTCTTCCGTTGATGCACTGTCTCCCATCGCATCGATGGTGTTATGCCAGATGTAGACGACCTCAGCATCACGAATAATATCCCGGCCTTCCTGATTCTTCCATTTCAGCAGGTCGTCGGATTTTACCCCCATCCCTTTAAATTTTTTCAGGATAGTATCTCTGTTGGGTATGCCGGAAGTCGACAAGCCATCGGCATAGACAATATCGCTGTTACCTTGCTGGTAACTTAATTGCTCATGCGGTAGCAAAGCCGCCATCCCCAGCTGGGTATAGCTTGGTAATACGCCGGTCTGGGAACGTAACTCCGCGCTAAAGCGCTTCTCTTTATTGATCTGGTTGCTTAGCTCTTCGGCAACTTCATAACGCAGCGCATCCGAGATAATCACGAAGACACGCTTGATCTGCGGGTTATTAAATTGCGGCCTGACGACCTCTTTGTAAAAGTCCTGCTGCCGGGGAATACCTGGAATACGCCAATCCTGCATACGCTTTTCGGTTTCCAGCACTTTATTCCAGCTACGGCTAAGCTCAGCCAGATACCAGTTGGAATAGAGCGCTTCAATATAATCATCCAGGCTTTTAAGGATCATTGCGCCTTTACTGTGGACTAACAGTGCTGATTCGTTAAACAGGCGATAGGCCTGATCGAAGCGGAACAGCTCTTCACAATAGGCTTTCCAGAAGGTTGCGCTATCCGGATAGTGGAAACCATCAATATAGCGATTACGTAAATGCAACAGGCGCTCTGCCTGGCGCAGCGCATCGTAGATGGCATAATACTCCTGCCGCGTCTGACACCAGTATTTGCTCTGGCGCTCGGAAAGTAATTTCTTAAAGGCTTCGCGATCCAGCGTGGTGCTCTCTTCCTGTAGCTGAGTCACCAGCGCCCGGATAATCGTCTGCTCAATGCTTTCTGTGGTTTCGCATTCATGCAGCACGTAGGGAGAGCTCTGACGATAGTGATCTTCGGGATGCAGTGCTTCTTGTATCCACCGGGCGCAGTAATCGTAGGCTGATTTATAGCGACGGTCGGCACGCCAGCTAACCATAAAGGCTAATGCTGATGCGCGTCCGGATGGTGTGAGCAAAATATTTTTCTCCAGCCATTCGCGCTGTTGCGGATCGGCCTGCGCAGACAGATCAGTACAAAATAATTTTAGAATCAGTTTTTCCAGCGACGGTTGTTCAATTGGATAACCCAGTTCATCGTGCGCTATTTTCCACAATACGCTGTCGAGATCGTGGCGCTTGAGCATCGCCTGGGTATTTTCCAGCTCGCTGTCGTCATCTTGCTGCTGGTTCACATACTGATTAATCAGGCTGAACAGTATATCCTCTGTTTTAAAGGACTTAGCTCCCACAATGACGGCCAGCATTTTTTTATCCAGTGAATCTTCTGTTTCCTGTTCGGTGATCCACTGCTTCAGGGCCTGCGTGCGTTTGCCTTTAAAAAATGATTTCCGACGTTGAATATGATCCCGCAGGCCAAGCTGCGGAATACCTAATGCGTTAAGCATGATCGCCGCAAAGTCAGCATGGAATTCCGTGCTGTACAGGCGAATATCACGCAGCCAGTCAAGTTCAGGAGATGGCACATCATGCGGGAACCACAGCAGGAATTGCTGCTCTGGTTCGTCAATTTCAATACGTTTTTTAGTTGCCAGCTGCGAGGCGTTGCTCATATTAAGCAGCGTGACGTTTTCAAGCGCCAGTTGATCGAGATCTTCAGCAAAACGTTGGTCGGGATCGTGCCAGAAAACGATGCGATAGTCGGTAAATTTTGCTTTTAGTCCGGCAATAAGTTCCTGATTTTGCAAGGTCACAATCCCATGTTGTTACAATTAATTTGGTGTAGAAAACAGAACCGCGATTGGCTCAATGTTTTGCTGTAAAAGCAAGTGTTGAGGTGTCTCTGAGGACATCAAGATCGGCATTTTAGCATGATCTGCGGATAGGTTGAGATGAATAAGCAAAGCACCACCGGTAGCAAACCGATGGTGCAAGAGGGATTAGATTATTTCAGGCGCGTTACCTGTGATAGCTTTGACATCCGCTAACAGATCGCCAAATTTACCGTAGTTAACCTTTACGCCATCATCCAGATCGAGGGTGATGCGCATATCAGCGTAGTGGCGTAAGCGGTCATCGAAGCTTCGCAGTTCGTTAAACTTCTTGCTTAAGCTATCGCGTTCGCGCTTCAGCCGCGTCGCTTCGCCACCGGAAGATGTGTCGATCTGTTCATTCAGACGATCAATATTCGCCTGATAGCGCGCCAGCAGCGGTACTACATACTCGGTACGCATTCTCGCCAGCGTCGCGTCATTATAGCGATGCAGATAGACCAGGCACTCAAACGCTTTCTCTTTACCGGAGCTGAATAGCCAGTAGATTGGGCGCTTTTTGTACATCTTCAGATGATCTTTCCAGAACTGCGTGGAAAGATAGCGGCGGATGGTATCCAGCGCAGATTCGCCTTTTTTCGGTTTGATGGCGTATAAGCAGAGGCTTTCAGCGATAAATTCGAGGTTTTCCTGCAGGTGCTCTTCGCCCCAGATGGTAAGGACAAACTCTTTAACGCGGGAGGTCACATCATCATCAAACCAGGCATCATCCATCAGCGGCAGGATAGCATCGTTGTCAGCCGGGAAAGTTTTGTATGCACCTTCAGCAACAAGATCGGCAAAGCCCTGGTTGCCTTCGTGAGCGTAGACTAGGCCTTCGCGATCGAGGGAGTAGCGGCCCATCATGCAGCCGATGGAATGACTTAGAAAATCGGTAATTAACTCATTGTGCAATTTTTTTATTCTTTCTTCTTTTGAGATACCATATCCATATTTGTAAATTAAATTACAGTTAAGTGTAATTTCTAATTCGTTAACTATTGTAATCGGAAAGGAAAAATAATTTGCAATTTCCTCATTGATTTTTTTTTCTAATGCGAATGCCGTTAAAAAAATTTCATTATAATCTTTAATTATTAAATTAATTGAGGAGTGTATGTTATTCCCGCTGTGAGATAATATAAGATTACTCATGTAGTTGATAGAGTATTCTTGCGTATCCCAATCATTTTTCGCTATGCTTATTATTTTCTGGATGTTTTCTTTATTAAAAGAGGTATAGACAGGTAATTTTAATACATCTCCAGGGTTTGTTTGCATTGTAGGGTTTATTGCTTTCATAATATAAGCAGTAACTTCACTATTCATGGAAGCTAAAGTATTGAGTAAATCGTCGTTATTATCGTTTTCAAAGAAAATGCATGGGGATACAGAGCTGTATATGGATGACTTTTCTTTTAGACGAAAGGCATTTTTACTAGAAGTAACGGTTTGCCAAGTAACACCGTTCCTATTAAGAAATTTGTTGTTAATCATTCCGCCATGAGCTGCGTAAAATTTTTGCGCACATTCACTCCAGTCAATAACATAATAATTATTGCCATACCATTTTTTGTACTCACCTCCCTTTTCGAATGAGCGCCATTTTTTATTGTTATTACTTACTTCCCAAAAGTATCTCACATATTTTTCGTCATTATGAGTTTTGCATCGACCTCCAGATTGGGAAAAGTCTGATACTTTTTTTTTCTTGAAGATATTTACATTTGGTAACCAATAGGCAATTGGTGAACCAGGAATTTTTTTGAAGTCATTTGCAACGGCAAACTTCAGTCTATCATTGTTCACTGGAAATTCTTTTGGATGTCCATTTTCGCTAATATCGGCACTTTCCGCGTAGGAGAAAGTACCTAAGTAAGCAGGAATATGATAATTCTTAAACACTGTAGCATTAGTTCCAAAGGCGATTTTCATTACTCCACTGCCCATATGCACCATAGTTTCAATTGTATGACTATTTAAGGTATTTTCACGCATGCTTTCGAAACTAGAAAGAAACATCCAGGATTGCATCGTTACCATTGAATTGAATCCGGTTTCTTTCAACCAAAGGAATCCACGTTCGATAAACATTGCGAATAAATCCGACTTACTATTCGGGAAGTTGTTTTTAGCAAACTCTTTCAGTTCGCCATTCATTCCCTTGCTGCCCATATACGGCGGATTCGCTACCACAGCATCATACCGCTGTGCCAGTATCCACGCCTGTTGGATATACGGAATAAATACCTTGGCTGCAGCTTTCTGCTGAATATCCCCTTCCTGTCCCAGCCGATACAGTGCCTCCAAAAACACCTTCAGCTCCGCTTCTTCCTCATGCGGCACCTGAATAAGCGAACCCAGCGTTTTTGCATTGACAAATAATTTCAGTGTGCGCATCAGTAGCTGATATTCCGGGCTGTCTGTATGCGCCAGCTCGGTATTTTCCGCAAACATATCGCCGATGCTGCCGGTTTGGTTTTGCCCATGAAAATTCAGCTGCTGCCACAGTTTAGGAATATCCAAATGCAGGCTCTCTTGCAAAGAGAGAATATTCAGTTTTACATCGCGAGAGAATATCCTTCGGTCATCCTGACGCGCCATCATCATTAATGCAAAGCCTGAAAGCTGGGCGGCACGATCGTCGATATCGAGGCCGAAGATATTATTTTCCAGGATCAGCTGCGGAATATCGCGCCCACGGTAACCACGCTCTTCATAGATATTTTTCAGCACGTTGTAGGCTTCAATTAAAATATGGCCGGAGCCGCAGGCCGGATCGAGCACCTTGATGCTTTCCGGTTCAATGCTGGATGGAGTAATGGCTGCCAGCTGCGCCTGTACTTCCGGCGTTTGTTCCGCAGGCTCAATGTAATAGTCCATTTTGCTTTTCAGCGGCGAATCCGGGTAGGTCTGTAACCACTGGCGACCGACAGAGTTCTGCACCAGATACTGCACGATCCAGTTCGGGGTAAACAGCTGGGTGGCGGCAGGGATATCTTCGCTTTTTACCACCTTGCCGATAACCGCATCCTTTTTCTCGGAGATATAGAACTGATATAGCCAGCCGATCACTTCGACCTGATCCCAGTCTTCAGGCGGGATATCGTCTACCAGATTACGCAAAATGGAGTCTGTACGGGTCAGGTTATCCGGCAGCAGCAGTTCTGCTTCGTCGTCCACCGCTTCAAACAGAAACGGCATAGCGCGGTGCAGCGCATGGCACTGGCCCAGCAGTAATTCGCGGTAAAGCTCTTCATCCTGATTACCGGAAAGCTTCATCTCTACCAGACGCGATTTATCGAGCCCTAAACTTTCGGCGACTTCCGGCACATGATCCAGCACCTCAAAACCCGTCGGGTTCTCCGGATGTGATAACACCTGGAAACCGTGATCGAGATAGCCGTGCCGTTCCATATAACGGATTGCGCACAGGCGGTTAAACCAGGTATAGGCGCTGCGCTCGACCAGCACATCAAAACCCTGTTCGCGCGCGCATTTCGCCAGTTTTTCACGGCGGGCGAGGGTGGATTTGGGATAGTCAAACTGCCCGTATCGCACCGTCTCGCCAATGATTTCAGCATCAGCAACCTGTAAGTGACCTTTTTTATCTATGGTGATACCCAGCGTCGTGAGCTTATCGATCACCGCATCACGGAATTGATTACGTGCCTTCGGGGCATATTTTTTGATGTTATTGGTGTTCATAGAAAATCCTGCAAAGGGCAGCAGGACGCTGCCCTGAAATGGGTTTACTGAAGTCGAATACGATCGCCCGCTTCAATGGTTGCCAACAGTGTTTTACGCAGCGTTTCCAAGGCTTTTTCGACCTGTTCGGCTGTTTCCAGCACCTCGCTACCCGTCGCTTTGCGCATTTCACCCGATACATTTACCAGATGAGTTTTCTTCGGTACCGGCTGGATAGCGGCTGGTTTCTCAGCGGCGTAGGATTGCTGCGGTTCAGCTGCATGTTTCGCCTCATTTGACGCGCGCAGCTGTGCCTGCTGTTTTTTGCGTAGCTCATCGATCCACTGGTTGACCTGTTTGTCCGCTTCCGTTTGTAACGCAATAGTTTCATGCTGTTCGGCAAGGATTTCAGGAATGGAGTGATTCTCTTCTGCACGCTTACGCGCTTTTTGCATCGGCAGCAGAACGCGGTTTTGTAGCTCCGCAGTGGCATGCGCTTCGAGTAACCGCTGGCGGGTCTCTTCAATTCGCGTATCAATACGCTCTAATGCATGCATGCGGTGCTGTTCAACAAGCTGTTGGTTAATACGCTGCACCTGCTCAATAAGCGGCGTAATACGGTTCAGATGTTTATACGGCTCTGGCATCTGCCAGATGCTTTCCAGCTCAGTGAGTGCTTTTAACGCATCAGCATCTTTTTCCAGCGCGCTACGGTTGGATTTAAAGCTGCCCTGTAATGCGGCTCCCAGCTTCTGCCAGGTATTGAACTGCTTGCGGTAGAAGTCTACCAAGTCTTCACGATCTTCACTGAAATCCAGCAGTGCATCAGCCTGGGTCGTGACCTTTTCAACCAGCGCAAAGTCTTCTTTCTCATTCAGTATCGAGTTGAGCAGACGCAGCCCTTCATCAATCTCCTGTTTGCCTGGGTTGCTGCCCCCTTCGGCTTTGGCTTTGAAAACATCCAGTTCTTGTTTCCATGCATCCAGCACAGAACGAATATGTTCAACCAGCGCCGGTTCTTCACGTTCATTAAACGGCTGTTGGGCTACGTCCGCCATGATTTTGGCGGCTTTGAGGATCTGCGCTTCATCGTGGCGGCGAATTTTATGCAGACGTAGCTCGCTATGGCGGCGGCTGTTATTAAAGAGGTCCCACGCCTGTTTTAATTCGAGATTATTATTCTGCTGACTGAAGCTGATTTTGCGTTTTTGCGCCAGCCGCGCCACCAGCAGTTTGACTTCGTCCTCGGGCCAGCCATAAGGGCGGCGAGCAAAATGGTTGAGCACATCACGCAGGTAAACTGGCTTGTGGTAATCGATACCCATACTGATCCAGTTTTCCACTTCGCGCAGGGCGTCGCGATTGGACTCCTCCATCTCGCCCAGATTCAGCTCAGTATCATTTTCCACCGTCAGAAAGGCATGGATCTCACGGTTAATGTCGCCATTAAAGGGGTGCAGCATTTTCAGCTTGCCGAATGTATTTTCAATCACATAACGGTAAGCCTCATCCACAATGCTGTTTGGAGTTGAGGATTTTTTCGGTAAGCGTTCGCCAATGGCCCACAGCTCTGCCTCAGCCAGCAGGGACTCTATCTGTACACGTAACATTTTTTCACGCGCGTTATTTTCGCGTGCTTTCTCAGACAGCAGGCTGGCTTGTTCAGGACGTTGACCCGCATTGTCTTTGAGAAACTTCTCTGTCTGTACGACAAGATCGATATCAGTCCAGACACGCGAGTCCGCAGGCAGACGAATCAATACACAACCATTTCCTTCTGCGGTATACGGGCGGCAGGCTGCATCACTGCTATAAAAATCATACGTAGGATCTTTAGGTGTAATAATCTTCACCACCAGATCGTTGAGCATTGCGCCATCCAGCGGGTGACCGTTAAGGAAACGGCTGATATCAAAATCCTGCTTGTTTTCCGGGTAGCGATAGCGCTTATTTTTCAGAATGTCGTCAAAGATGATTGATGCGAGCTTTTTATTGATCGCTGAAAAATCGACTTCCACGTTACGGATTTCGTTTTCAATCTCTTTTTCTTCGTTGGTCAGGAAGACATATTTATCTTCCACACGGGCAATCAGCATCTCCCGTTCCAGCTTATTCAGGCTGTTCTCAACGCGACGGCGCAGCTCAACCTTGTCGGTATCAATCTTATCAATTGAGAGCGTAACCAGGTTATCGAGAGTACTTTTCAGCACATCGACATAACGGATCAGGAATAACGTTTTCAGCAGATTGCCATCAAACTCGTCAAGCACGCCATTTTGGCAAGCCTGGGTAATTGTCCGGCTTACCGCCGGTTCAAGGAAACTTTCAATGGCCGCGTAGAAACGCCAGAAGGGCACCAGGGAGTCGAGACCTTGCGTGGAAATCTGCTGGGCCGCTGTCTGGAAAGCTTCCAGCTGCGAACGCTCACCCATCGCCAGCTGTTTACCGGCAGCGCCTTTGGTACGAATAGACTCAAAGACTTTTTGCAGGATCTGGTAATGCCACGGCACAAACGGGTAGTTATCAATAAACTCTTCTTCACTGGTATAGGGGCGCAGTGAAGCCGTTGTCGTTGGATCAAACGCCAGCTGGTTACGCAGAATATCGCCTTTCTCCTGCCACACTTTCGCCAGCGCAGCTTTTGCCGCATCGGTTTTTACCAGCAAACGTTTCTGGATAACTTCCGAGGTGTTGGAGCTGGAAAGTTGCAAACGCGTGGAGAAGCGACCCTGGATTTTAGAGAAATCCTGCCCGTCGCGACTGCTCATACCGCCAATAGCGGCATTGATATCAGCTTGTGAGGTGACAATCACCCACGCGCGCCCACCGCAGATCACACCGAGGTTTTCGGTAATGGTCTGCAACTTAAGCATCATCTGCGTGTTTTTACCGATGAACTGGCCGACTTCATCCACCATAAAGAGCAGGTTTTTACCGTTCTCATCCAGCCACTCTTTTACCCACTGGCAAAAGTTATTGATATCCAGCGGGAAATTTTTATCCAGTTGTTCAACCCACTGGCGTGAGGCCTCAATACTTTGACCGGTCGCCTGGCTTAATGCTTCTGCCATCTCATCGCTAATGAAATAGTAAGAGTCGCGCTCTTCTTCCCAGCTCGAGCCGTTAATCTTTAGAAAAGCTTCTTTAAACGTTTCGTACTGACCACGATTATCCAGTTCGCGCTCAAGATGAGCAATATGTGGAAAGTCCGCGCAATAACCGACGCGCTCGTTAAATACTTTCAGGAAGACTTTAAGGATAGCGTCTTCTTTATCATCGACATTGGCACGGGAATCGATATTGAACAGGATGACTTCGGTAGGGTGATGCACCGCTTTATTGATATCAGCCAGGAACAATGCATCTTTGATTTTTTCTTCGAAGAAGGAGTAGGCATTGCGTTCTGAGCCATTGCGGCTGACTTTTCTGTTAGACAGGAGATACGACAGGATCTTGATAAAATGTGATTTACCGGAGCCGAAGAAGCCTGAAACCCATACGCCAATTTTGTTCTCCATCCGAATGCGCTCCGGGCCTGTTGCCGGTACATACGATTCGAAGAAGTGGCGCAGGTGGCCTTCTAACTCGCGTGTAATCACGTATTCATCAAGCTCAATCCAAGCGCTGGCATCATCTGTCTGTTCGGCTTTTACAACGCCATTAATATTACGTTTTAAGGGTTTTTCAAAAATCTGTTCAATATCCATGCTGTGCTCTTCAATGAGGATTCAATGTTGCCGCTGGTCCATGCTCGGGCACCAGTCTGAAGGCGCGATAATAATTACGTGAATCAATACCTGCTAAAGGTTTAAGGTCATAGCCGCTGTAAGTGCCCGGGTAGAACATTAACAAGGGGGTAAAACCCATAACGTCCTGTAAAGCACTCATCAGCTCATGCCCACGAACTAATGGCCAGGCATTCCCCATACCGGTAAGGATGACGAATTCCTGCGCTGGAAGATCGATTTTTTTGGCAATATATTCGGCGATTTTTTTCTGATTAAGCGGACCGGCGAGCTGCTTTTTCAGAGCCTCAGGACCGACTTTCACTTCTTGCTGACAAACGCGTTCAAACAATCCGCGCTCGGTCAACATATCGATAATGATCTGAAAAACATTCAGATGCGTAAAGTGGTGATCCTTTTCCAGGTTGCGCAGCAGGTATTTCAGATGCTCGCGAACCTGCAGTTCATACTGCGCAGGGTAATCAAAGATCCAGAAACCAATCTCATTACCTGAGCCATTATTTTTAAGAAAGCGATCTTCCTCAATGCGGCTCTGAATCTGCGAAAGGCGGTAGTCAAGAACGGGATCGATCACCGTTTACCCTCCAGAATAGAAATCAAATCCTGTTGCCCAAGCCGTTGCAGCACTTCTTTAGTTTCCGGCAATAAAAAAAGTGGCTGCAGATTGCGACGGCGCGGTGTATCGAGATAACCCACCTCAGCAAGAGCTTTCACAAGGTTATTACCCATTTTAGTGATGGATGAGTCCGAATAACTGGCAAGCACCGGATACTGACGAATATGGTTAGAAACAAACTCACTCCAACTATCGTTTGGTAGTTTTTCTTTAAACTGCCTGCGCAGGTCATTCACCGTTTCGTCCAGAAAATCTTTCACTATTGGAGAGTGCAATATCAGGGCGATAAACAGTAGTTGAACACGTTCCCGCTCACTCCCTTCCGCAATCAACCTCCATGCGCCTTTATCCAGCATCATCAAGCGCAACCGGATCGTGGTTGCATAACGTTTTGCAGTATTAGAGGAGGAAGCCTGAAGGATGTTCTGCTCAACGATCTGTTGTTGCCAGCTGTTTTCATCCGGGTCGGACAACATTAGTTCCGCAATGACACGACTCTCCTTGCTCATCAGCGGCCCGCCCAGCAAGTCCCCAATCCATTTTTTGTCGTTATTCATCATTATCATTACCCCCAGAAAACTGCAAACCAGCCCGCAAAAAACAAAGAGAGATTGTAATGGTTAGGCGGGGGGATGTCATGGTGTGAATAGCAAGGAAACTACAGAGATTGACTGGCATTTTTAGCCATCAGGCACAGGAAAAGTCAAAAGATGTGCTGCTCATTGTACGAAATTTTTATCGTTAAAAAGGTCTGAACCAGTGCGGAGCACCCTAGTGGTTTTGCTCATACTCTGTTGTCAGAGAAGCAGCGTTTACCGAAGTCCTTACCAGGGGCATGCAGTTCTCTGTCATCGTTGATATAATGTAATCAGTGAATTTGTTAACCAGGAGTCGCTATGAGCAACAACAAAAAAACGCAGGTAGGTTATGTAAAACCGTCTCGTACAGACATTGTGCGTTCTGTGGCGACGTCAACGGCTGTTGAAACAGGCCAGCCTTCCGCCAGGGTTGAAGCTTCGCTGGAAGCCGCACGCAAAAAGTTCGCCCATCTTCGCCTTGCCTAATCCTTTCTTAATGCCTTACTGACCCAGTGTTTCATCGGCTCGTAGTCCATTGATAGGCCTGCATGAATAGCCGATATATACTGGGTTTTGTTTTGCTCCCAGCTTTGATAATCCAGCGGTTTGTACCCTCCCTGAACGGCCATCACGTCGGCTAGCAGTCGCGACAGGCGTCCATTTCCCTCTCTGAATGGGTGGATGAGTATCAACTCGACATGAGTTATGGCGATAGCGGTGATGAGTTGTTCTTCGTCCATACCGCTACATGGCGTGTATTGAGCCAGATACTTGCTGTCGAATTCGTTCAGCAGTTTTGGCAACTGCGCTGAGGGGGCAAACATAAAGCCGCCCTTGCTTATATTGACCGCTCTTTCTTGTCCAGCCCACTCGTAGATGTTACCTAACCAGCGGCGGTGCCAGTTTTTCAGCATGGCTACGCTGAGCTGTCCTTCCGGGAACTGTTCTTCAAAAACGGACTGGTAGAGTTGTTCTAACAGGACAAGTTCAGCCTCATCCATCTCATCAGAAGTAGCGATCCCCAGCTTGTTAGCCAAAACTTGCTCGCCAGAGTCTTTCTCATACTGGCCTTCACTGCTGGATACATGGTATCGGCTCATGGAGATGCCCTGTGTTATTAGAGGGATAGGAATACAGAGGGATTATAACGCTGGATGAGGACAGCAAACAATAATAGTAAAATCAGACGTTTAAATAAGTGTAGGTTAAAATATAGTTTTTGTAATGTTGTGGAAAATAACCTTTATTAATCAGCAGTAACACACCAATGCATCATGGGGGTATGGTCGGAAAAGTCCT
>Ga0209371_1001567_pt1 | contig 15036 bp, 12 predicted proteins | sample AgamicAtAmrz_FD_187165 | JGI IMG/M metagenome (GOLD analysis project Ga0209371, IMG submission 187165) | Agave microbial communities from Guanajuato, Mexico - At.Am.rz (SPAdes) (version 2) | ecosystem: Host-associated > Plants > Roots > Rhizosphere | place: Guanajato, Mexico | collected 2012-06-07
GCCACGACGGTCTGCCCGACGACACGATCCACATCCAGTTGAAGGGCACGGCGGGCCAGAGCTTCGGCGCGTTCCTCGCGAAGGGCATCACGCTGGATCTGGTCGGCGACGGCAACGACTACGTCGGCAAGGGCCTCTCGGGCGGGCGCATCATCATTCGTCCCACGAACGATTTCCGCGGCAAGTCGGAAGAGAACATCATCTGCGGCAACACGGTAATGTACGGCGCGATCGAAGGCGAGTCGTTCTTCCGCGGCGTGGCGGGCGAGCGTTTCTGCGTGCGTAACTCGGGCGCGACGGCGGTGGTCGAAGGCACAGGCGATCACGGCTGCGAATACATGACCGGCGGCACGGTGGTCGTGCTCGGCGAAACCGGCCGCAACTTCGCGGCGGGCATGTCGGGCGGCGTCGCGTATGTGTACGACCCGGACAACACGTTCGCGGGCAAGTGCAACAAGTCGATGGTCGCACTGGAGCCCGTGCTGCAACAGGCCGAACAGGAGCGCACTGTCGACCGTGGCCTGTGGCATGCCGGCACCACCGACGAAGCACTGCTCAAGGGTCTCGTCGAACGTCACTTCCAGTTCACGGGTTCGCCGCGTGCAAAAGCGCTGCTCGAAAACTGGGACGCGTCGCGCCGTCAATTCGTGAAGGTGTTCCCGACCGAATACAAGCGCGCGCTGGGCGAAATGGCCGCGAAGAAGGCGAACAAGGAAATTCTCGCCGCCTGAGCCGTCAGCACGACGCCGCCACCCTTAGCCGTACCCGCCGCCGCTCGGCAATCCGATGCGCGGCGGGTCCAGATCACCCCTAGATACAGATAGAGAAGAGAACCACATGGGCAAGGCAACCGGTTTTCTCGAGTTCGAGCGCCGCCACGAGGCGTACGAAGCTCCGCTCACGCGTGTGAAGCACTACAAGGAATTCGTCGCGGCCCTCACCGACGACGAAGCGAAGATTCAAGGCGCGCGTTGCATGGACTGCGGCATTCCGTTCTGCAACAACGGCTGCCCGGTGAACAACATCATCCCGGACTTCAACGACCTGGTGTTCCATCAGGACTGGAAGAACGCGATTGAAGTGCTGCATTCCACCAACAACTTCCCCGAGTTCACGGGCCGCATCTGCCCGGCGCCGTGCGAAGCGGCGTGCACGCTCGGCATCAATGACGACCCGGTCGGCATCAAGTCGATCGAGCACGCGATCATCGACAAAGCCTGGGCCGAGGGCTGGGTTGCGCCGCAACCGCCGAAGCACAAGACCGGCAAGAAGGTTGCCGTGGTTGGATCGGGCCCGGCCGGCCTCGCAGTCGCGCAGCAACTCGCGCGCGCGGGCCACGAAGTGACGGTGTTCGAAAAGAACGACCGCATTGGCGGCCTGCTGCGTTACGGTATTCCGGACTTCAAGCTGGAGAAGTGGCTGATCGACCGCCGCATGCGCCAGATGGAAGCGGAAGGCGTGACGTTCCGCGCCAACGTGTTCGTCGGCAAAGCCGATTCGCTGCCGCCGTTTATCGGCAACACCGCGAAAGAAACGGTCACGCCCGAGCAGTTGAAGGAAGACTTCGACGCAGTGGTGATTGCGGGCGGTTCGGAAACGCCGCGCGATCTGCCGGTGCCTGGCCGCGAACTGGAAGGCGTCCATTACGCGATGGAATTCCTGCCGCAGCAGAACAAGGTGAATGCCGGCGACAAGGTCCCGCACCAGTTGCTCGCGAAGGGCAAGCACGTGGTGGTGATCGGCGGCGGCGATACCGGCTCGGACTGCGTGGGCACGTCCAACCGTCATGGCGCGAAGAGCGTTACGCAGTTCGAACTGCTGCCGCAGCCGCCCGAAGAAGAGAACAAGCCGCTCGTGTGGCCTTACTGGCCGATCAAGCTGCGCACGTCGTCGTCGCATGAAGAAGGTTGCTCGCGCGATTGGGCGGTTGCCACCAAGCGCCTGGAAGGCAAGAACGGCAAGGTCGAGAAGCTGATCGCGGCGCGCGTCGAATGGAAAGACGGCAAGATGCAGGAAGTGCCGGGCTCGGAATTCGAAATGAAGGCCGACCTCGTGCTGCTCGCCATGGGCTTCACGCAGCCGGTGTCGCCGGTGCTGGAGGCATTCGGTGTCGACAAGGACGCACGCGGCAACGTGCGTGCGTCCACGGAAGGCGACAAGGCGTACTACACGTCGGTGGACAAGGTGTTCACGGCCGGCGACATGCGCCGCGGCCAGTCGCTCGTCGTATGGGCGATCCGCGAAGGCCGCCAGTGCGCGCGCTCGGTCGACGCGTTCCTGATGGGCCATTCGGAGTTGCCGCGCTAACGTCGTCGGCTGCGGGCCAGAGCTTGCAGGAAGAGGTGGAGACGACACGGTACCGGTCCGGAGCGATATCGGGCGGCACCGTCAAAGCGGTAAGAAGCAGCGGTAGCGGTAAGAAACAGTGGTAGAAGCAGCGGTAAGAAACAGAGCCGGGCGCCTCAACGAGGTGACCCGGCTTTTTTTCGCGGGTCGGCATGGGGCGGCGGTGCTGTCACTTGCCGTAACGCGCGAGGGTGAGCCCTTCCAGATCGATCTCGGGCTTGCGCTGTGCAATCAGATCGGCGACTACGCGCGCCGAGCCCATCGACATCGCCCAGCCGGTGGAGCCGTGGCCGACATTGAGCCACAAGTTGCCGATGCCCGACGGTCCGAGCAAGGGCGCGCCGTCCGGCGTCATCGGCCGGCGGCCGACCCAGAAGTGCGCGGAGGTGGGCGTCGCTGCGTGCGGGAACCAGTCGGCCAGCACTTTCATCAGCGTCTGTAAGGCCTGCTCGCGCAGCGTCGCTTCGCGGTTGCCGAGTTCCGCCGTGCCCGCTATCCGCAGGTTGTCGCCGAAGCGCGTAATGGCCGTCTTCAGCGATTCGTCCATGAGCGCGGCGCGCGGCGCTTTTTCATCGTCGATGATGGGCAGCGTTGCAGAATAGCCTTTGACCGGATAGAGCGGCACCTTCACGCCGAGCGGCGCGAGCAGCGCCGCGCTGTCGACGCCCAGCGCGACCACCACGGCGTCCGCCGGCTCGATGTGCATGCCGCGCTCGCTTTGCATACCCACGCCACGCACCGTACCGCCTGCCACTTCGAGCGACGTCACGCGCGTGTCGAAACGAAAGCGTACGCCGTGGCGCTCGCAGATTGCACGCAGTTCGCGCGTGAAGCGGGCGCAGTCGCCGGCTTCGTCGTCGGGAAAATGGATGCCCGACACGGGCGTCGCACGCGCCCAGCGCAGGCCCGGCTCGATGTCCACGCATTGTTTGGCGCTCACTTCCCGATACGCGATGCCCGCGTCGCGCAGCACCGCGAGCGCAGGTTGCGCGAGCTCCACGTCGTGCTCGCTGCGAAAGAGTTGCAGATAGCCCTGACTGCGGCCGTAGTCGAACGGATGGCGGCTGCGGAATTCGCGCAGGCACTCGCTGCTGTAGTAGGCGATTCGCTGCATACGCTGCTTGTTGACGCGAAAGCGTTCGAGCTTGCATTCGCGCAGCCATTGCGCGATCCAGCGCCATTGAGCGGGGTCCAGCGTCGGGCGAAAAATGAGCGGTGAAGCGGGCTGAAACACATGTTTGAGCATTTTCGCCGGCATGCCGGGCGCGGCCCACGGCGTCACATAGCCGGGCGCGATCACGCCCGCGTTGCCGAAGCTCGTGCCGAGCGCCACGTCCGGCTCCCGTTCGATCAGCGTGACCTTGCAGCCGTGCTGGACCAGATAAAAAGCGGTGGCTACACCGATCACGCCGCCTCCGAGAACAATCGTTTTCATGTGCTTATCTGGCAAATCAGCGGCAACGTGGGTCGCGGTCTCAGGTCGCAATGCGATGCGGGAGGCTGGCCATGCCGAACACATTGCCTGCGTTTCTTGTAGAAGCGTGGACAGTACCGGTGTGCCGGCGGCGCGTGGGACCGTTTTCCATTCTACGGGGACTACGCGTCGTGCGGCCACATCCGGTCAAGATTGGCAGCAAACGGTAAGCCGCCGATAGGAGAGATAAGAAGGCTGTTGCAGCCGGCACACCGGTAGCGCACGCCCGACAGCCGAGGCAACGTGCAAACATTGCTTACGAACTAATACGCCGTAACCAGAAGAATTATTGGAAACGTTAAACTGCGCCCGCAGCGTAACGGCTGCACGTTATTTACTCAGGCTTGCGCCTGCTACGTCGAATCGCCTGATGCCCGCCACCGCCAAAACCTGCCCGCCACGACGCCGCTATGTTGTGCCCATGGCCACGCCCGCACAGCCGCTTGCCGCGAGCCCATCGCGACGGGTTTTCCTGAAGCGCTCGGCGAGCGCGCTGCTTGCATCCGGCATGACCAGCACGCTGCTCAGTGCATGCGGCGGCAGCCTGGACGACGGGCAGGGCGAGACGCCGCGGCTCGCATCGGTGGACAATTTTCGCGACGTCGCGGGCACTGCTGCGGGCTATCCGACTGTCGACGGCAAGAAGATGCGCCGCGGCGCCTTTTTCCGTTCGAATGCGTTGACGCTCAGCGTGGCCGACCAGACCACGCTGGAAAGGCTCGGCATTGTCGGCATCTTCGACCTGCGCACGCCGGGCGAGATCGAGCGAACGGCGGACATCCTGCCGCGCGGCGCTGTTTCGCAGGCGTTGGATGTATTGGGCGTGCGCGACTTCGTGCCACCCGCCTTCAATTCGGCGACGGACGCGGTCGGGTTCATGGAATCGCAGGCACGCGGCTACGTGACCGGCGCCGCGCAGCGGGCGGGCTTCGGCGCGCTCTTGCGCCAACTTGCGGACGGCACGGGTGCGCAACTGTTCCATTCGAACGCGGGCAAGGACCGGGCCGGCTGGGTCGCGGCGCTTTTGCAGAGTATTGCGAACGTGCCGCTCGACGTGATCATGCAGGACTATCTGCTCAGCAACGTCTACCGCGCGCAGGCCATCAGATCGATGAGGGACACGTTGCGTGCGCAGGACGGCGACGCCCTCGCCGCGATTCACGAGCCGTTGCTTGGCGTTCGGGAAAGTTTTCTGCAGGCCGGCTTCGATCAGGTGCAGGCAAGCTACGGGACTATGACGCGCTACCTCACCGAGGGTCTTGGCGTTTCGGATTCCACTATCGAAAGCTTGCGCAGCAGACTCGTGGTTTCAACCACGGAGGGCAGCGGCGCGTAACACGCCGCCAGAAGACGCAAGCAAGAGACGCAAGCAAGACCCCGGGACCCCGACACGACCGACCCGCCGGTCAAACGCGGGCAAAAAAAATCCGCCCCCAGATAAGCGGGCGGACTGAGAAGGGCGGCATCGAGGTTGCCAGGGCCAACTATAAGGCCCGCTGCGATCCGATACCCGATTCGGTAAGGCGGCGTAAGTACGGGCATCGCGCCGCCCCGTTGCGGTTTGGATGGCACGTCACGCCGACACCGACACCGACGCCGACGCCGCCGCCAGCGCCGGCACGACCGGCAACTCGATACATACTTCCAGACCACCTTTCGCATGATTGCGCACATGGCAAGAGCCACCGCGATCGTGCGCGAGCCGCGCGACGATCGCGAGACCCAGCCCGCAATGGCCTTCTCCGCCGCGCGCGGCATCGAGCCTCACGAAGGGTTTCATCGCGGCCGCAATGCGGTCGTCCGGAATGCCGCCGCCGTGGTCCCGCACGCTGATGAGCCAGCGTCCGTCGCGCCGCGCGGTGGAAATTTCGACAGGCGGCGCGCCGTGCTCGAGCGCGTTCTCGACAAGGTTCGTCACGAGCCGGTCCAGCAACGTGCGCGGCAGCGTGAAAGACGGGCCGGCACGTAGATCGAGTCTGAACAACGGGGTTTCGTCGGGGTTGTCGCTGGCGTCGTGACCGGGAGCGGCGCTTGCGCTGTTCGCGCTGTCGGAAAACTGCTCGCGCAAGAATCCGTCGACTGCGACGGGCGGCCCCGCGTCGGCGGATTGGCCGGCGAATTCCAGAAACTGCTGGACGATGTTGGTGAGGGAATCCACATCGCGGATCAGCCCGGCCCGCTCGCTTTCCGCCACCAGCACGCTTGCACGCAGCTTCAGCCGGGTGAGCGGCGCTTTCAGGTCGTGCGCGACGCCGGCCAGCATGACCGCCTGGTCGTCGCCGGCTTCGTTCAGGCGTCGCATCATGTCGTTGAACGAGCCGATCAGATCGCGCAATTCACGCGGGCCTTGCACCGTCACAGGCTCGGGCCGTCCGCCTGAGCCGAAGGCGCGCGCGGCGTCGGCGACGCGCGAGAGCGGGCGCTGCATTTGCCAGACCGCGAACAGCGACAGGATCAGCGCCGCCACCAGCATCGAAATGGCTTCGATCAGAAAGCGCGGCGGCGGCGGCAGGTGCACCGGCAGCACCACCCAGTTCGACTTGCCCGGAAACAGCACCCACAGTTGCGGCGGCCGCAGGTCGTCGACGGCGATCTGGGTGCCGGGCGGAAGCGTCTCGCGAAGATGCCGGGTCAACTGGACGACCAGATGGTCCGTCGGTTCACGCAGGTGCACGCTCGGCGGCATGTTCCAGGTCGGAACGAGATGAACGCGCATGGCGGGCGCGAGCGCCGCGCCCTGGATCGGCTCGCCGTTGACGGCCTGCAAGGCGAGCACAACGCCGCGCGCGAAGCCGTCGATCTCATGACGCGGCGGCTGCATGACGATGAGCACGAACCAACCCGCCTGAATCGCGAGGAGCACCGCTGTGGAAAGCAACGCCATTCTGCCGAATAGCGTGTTCAGCGGGTTTCTCATGCGCCAGCGGCGGCCCCGTCGGCAAACGGTGTGCCGTCGGCGTCGGGCACGAACACGTAGCCTTTGCCGCGCACCGTCTGCACGTAGCGCGGATTGGACGGATCGTCCTCGATCACGCGGCGCAGGCGCCAGATCGGCACGTCGAGACTGCGGTCGCGAAAGGCAAGGTTGTCGCGGTGCACGAGGTCGTGAATCAGCACGCGCGACAACACCTTGTACGGGTTGTTGACGAAGATTTTCAGTAGCGCGAACTCACTGTCGCGCAACGGCAGCTTCGCGTCCGCACGCGACAGCGAGCGCGTGGCGAAGTCCAGTTCGAATGGACCGAACCTGTACGGCTTGCGGGCTTCAGGCGCGCTCGTGGTGGGCGGACCCCGGCGGCGCAGCACCGTGTGAATACGGGCGAGCAGTTCCCGCGGATCGAAGGGCTTGGTCAGATAGTCGTCCGCCCCGAGCGAGAGGCCGACGATGCGGTCGGCCACCGTGCCGCGCGCCGTCACGAAGATCACTGGTATGTCGTCGCCGGCGGCGCGCAACGCGGTGAGCGCCCGCAGCCCGTCGGTGTTCGGCATCATGATGTCGAGCACGACGACCGACGGCCGTTCGCGCTCGAGCCGTCGCTGGAGATGGGTGCCGTCGTGCAGCACCGACGCGTCGAAGCCGTTCGACTGCAAGAACTTGCAAAGCAGATCGCGTACGACCGGATCGTCGTCGACGATAAGGACCTGTGGATTCATGGCGAAATTCTAGACCGACGCGCTCAACGCGCGGCCGACAGTTTTCTTACCAACGCTTACGTATTGCGCTGCCGCTTCGGTGCGAAGCCGGCAGATGAGCGCGTAAAGCCCGTCACCCAACGCTCACCGCATATTCCCACATAGCGCTCCTTGACAGCGCGCAGCACGCTGCCAGAGCGCATTCGCATCGCTTCGGGCCGCAAGGCGGAAACAATCCTGCTGCAACGGCAACTGCTGGAAACCCCTTGAAACCGGTCGTAAGAACCGCCGGAAAGCGCGCTTTTCTTCGTGCATCGGCGGGGCGGCGGCAGCGGGATGATTCGTCCTGCGATACGTCGCGCCGCACGCCGGCGAAGCCAAAGCCGCCGTGCATTCGTGCAGCCCGCGCGCGGCGCGCCGCAGACATCCAGCCAACCCAGCACTTTGCGAGGCTCACCATGACCGTTCCAGGCAAGCTCAATTCCACCCACTTTTCGTCGATCGCGCCAGCCAGGCCGGCGGAAAAGCCGGCGTCTACAGGCAGCGCCGCGAATTCCGCCAACACCACGCAAGCCAAAAGCTCCGCGACCCAGCAGCAGCCGTCGTTGCCTGCGGGTCTGGTGGGCCATCACGTCAACACCACCGCCTGACGTACCGAGGTTCGTGTGTCGACCCCGAAACTATCCAGGCGTCTGATACGCGCCGCTGCGTGGTTCGCGCTCGGCGCGGCGCTCGTGCCGCTCGACGGTTGCGCGGTGGCCGCGCTGCCGTGCCGGCTCACGTCGGCCACGTTGAAGATCATTCCGGTCGTCGGTCATGCGGCGGCCACCCCGTTCGACATGTGTTCATCCGCTATCGACTGAATCATGAGAGCCAAACGGATTGCCTGCGCGCTGGCGCTGCTTTGCTGCATGTGCCCGCTCACCGTGGCCGCGCGCGATACGGGCGTGACGGCCGCGCCGCCAGCTTCGAAGGACACGTTGGCCGACGCCCGACGGCGAACGCAGGACACGCCGTTCGCGTTCCGCGGCATTGCGCTTGGCATCACGCTCGACGAGTTTCGCGCCGGTTCGAACGTGCGGGCGACGCCGCTCGGCAGCGTGCCGGTGTGCGAGACCGACGTGCAGGCAGGCGCGCTCGGCATGCGGCTGAAGTCGCGCGAGAGCCTAACGGTCGCGTGCCACTGGGCGCATCGCGGCGATGACGGTTGGGCGCTTTCGCAAGCGGTGGTGGACGGCGCCCCGGCGGCCGAACATGTGCTGCGCTTCGCGCGCATGGGAGCTGAGAGCGATGGTCAAAGCGCGCTGCGCCTCTACGAGATGTCCTTCGTGATCGACGAAGTTACCGCCGAGGATTTGCGCGATGCGCTCGTGGAGCGCTACGGCCCGCCGCGCCACGCGACGCAGAACGTGTCATCGCCAGGCGCGCTTCCCGTCTACGTGTGGGAGAACGCGGTCAGCTCCATCACGCTGTGTTTCCTGCCCGGCACGCGCAACGGCACGCTCACGTACCTGCTCAAGGGTTCGGACGCGTGGGTCAAATCTGTCGTGCGGCAGTGGCAGGCGAGCGATGCGGAAGCCGGTTGAGATGCGCCGCGGCTCATGCGGTCATTGCAGTTGAAGAGTCGGCCGAAGTCAAACCCATAGAGGCCAGGAGTAAAACAATGCTTACGCTACGTGTTTCCGTCGCGCTATGCGCGGCGGCGGTTCTGTCCGCTTGTGCAAGCGGGGAGAGGTCGATTGTCGAAACGCCGATGGCGCCGCCGCTCGTTTCCGCGCCGCTGAACGTCAACACGCAGGGCGCTATCTACCAGGCCGGCACGCTGATGGTGCTGTACGAGACACCGCGCGCGCAGCACATCGGCGACGTGCTGACGATCCGTCTTTCCGAGTCGTATAGCGGCAACAATAGTTCGACCGCGGCCGCGAGCCGCGCGAGCAGCATTACCGCCGACGCCGCCGACAAATCAACGGGCGCAGCCGCGCGGCTTGCGAGGCTGTTCAATATCGGTTCGGCAAGCACGGATTTCAAAGGGCAGGGCAGCCTGACCGACGTGAGCGGCATGACCGGCACGCTCGCCGTGACGGTGATCGGCACCATGCCCACCGGCAATCTCATCGTATCGGGCGAGAAGGTGATTTCGATGAGCGGCAACCGCGACCGTCTGCGGCTGTCGGGTGTCGTCAATCCTAAGGATATCGAAGCAGGTAACTACGTCGCTTCGAGCAAGGTCGCGAATGCCCGCATCGAACAGGCCGGCACCGGCATGATCTCCGACGCGACGACCATGGGCTGGCTGCAGAAAATGTTCCTGAGTGTGCTGACGTTCTAGCGCGGGCCGCGGCGCGCTGCTGCGCGGTCCGCGTTGGGCTGCGACGGTTGCCGCGCTTATTCTGCAAGCGTGGCCGGGCCGCGCTCGGCTGCGCCTATCTCGCCGTCGGGCACGAACACGTAGCCGCGTCCCCAGACCGTTTGAACGTAGCGCGGCTCGGACGGATCCACCTCGATTAGCCGGCGCAAACGCCAGATCGACACATCGAGACTGCGGTTGCGATGCGCCTCGCTGTTGCCGTGCAGTTTCTCCAGCAGTTGCGCGCGCGTGAGCACGGTCATCGCGTGCGTGACGAACACTTTCAGCATCGCGAATTCGCTCGAGCGCAGCGCGATGCGCTCGCCGTCGCGGCGCAATTCGCGCGCCGGGAAATTCACTTCAAAGCGGCCGAACCGGTAAGGCGCGCGCTGTTCGGGCGCGCTCGGCGCAATCGAGCCGCGCCGCCGCAGCACCGTGCGGATTCGCGCGACCAATTCACTCGGCTCGAACGGCTTGCCGAGATAATCGTCGGCACCGAGCTCAAGACCGATCACACGGTCGATAGGATCGGCGCGTGCGGTGAGCAGAATCACGGGAATGTCGTCGCCCGCCACGCGCAACGCGCGTAGCGCACTGATGCCGTCGAGCTCCGGCATCATGATGTCGAGCACGACCAGCGCGGGACGTTCGTCGCGCAGCTTGCTTTGCAATGCCATGCCGTGCTCGAGCGTGGCGACCTTGAAACCGCGCCCTTCGAGATACTGGCTGACGAGATTGCGGACAACGGGGTCGTCGTCGACGACCAGAATGGATGGGTTCATCAGGTCATCTTAGTGTCCCCTGCGGGCGCGGCAAAGCCGGCAACGCTTTCCAATCCTTTCTCGCGTAAGGGAAAGCAAGCGGCTTATGTCTAATTGACCTGCGAAGTTTGCAGCGTCTGCCGGCTGAAATCGGTCCGGTCGATCACCATTCTGTCGATCAGCCCGTTGAGCTTGGTGGACGCGGAGGAGAAGCGGTCGGTATTCAGGCCGCCTGTCTGATAGCGGGCGGTAACGAGAATGCGGCCGTTCTGCACGAGCGTGAGGTCGATGATCGACAGATACTGGATCGCGTCGTCGCTGAACGAACGGCGGCCATAGTCTATCGCGGCGTTGTACACGAGGCGCGCTTCGCAACCTGCAGGCGAGGTGCCGGGATTGTAGACGTCCGAACGAATGCCGCGGCGCTCGAGCGCGAGTTGCAGCGCCGGCACGAAATCCCCGACCGACACTGCAGTGTTCACCTCGATGCAAACGTGGCTCACATCGGCGGGGCGGCCGCTCACGAAGGTCGGCGACGAATAGTTCGCGGCAATCGCGTAGCCGGCCTGAATCACCGAGCCGGTGGCGTCGGCAGCCTGAATGAGTGTCCACGCGCAGCCGTTCAGCGCGAACGTCAGCGCCGTGCACGCGGCAAGCCGCGCGCCGGGCCGCCGCAACATGACCCACGCCGCCTGGGGGACTCGCGTGAAAGCGTCAGCACGTGTGCCAGGCAGGAAGGTCATGACGGAAAGCGAGGTGCGATAAACATGAACAACGCAGAAGCGCTGAGCGAGGCGCAAACGCGGTGAGCAATGCGGCGTGTCCATCGTCGCGCGGGGCACGATCTAGCGCGCGACGCGCAGGCGCAATTCGTTTTGACCTTGCACGCTCGCGCTCACGTTCACGCGACGACCGGCGGTGGTCACGATGAAATGCTGGCGCGTCGGTGTGTTGACGTCATGCACGACAGTCGGGAAGCACGCGGCGATGTCGGCGCCCATCTCCTCGAGCGGATCGTTGACGAAACCGTCGGCCTGCCAGTGCGCGCGCCAGTGGCAATCGTAGGCATGCGCGCTGGCGCGGCAGTCTTCGGCGCTTTGAATGCCCGGAAGTTGCGCGGCCGGCGCGGCGCGCAACTGCGTGAAGTCGGATGCTTCCACGATGTGCTTGAGCGCGGGGCACACGTCGGCGGGTTCGTTTGGCGGCGTGGTTTGCGCTGCGTGGGCGGTGCCTGCGATCAGCACGGCCGCGCCGAAAGCAAGCGCGAGACGATGAATCGAGGAACAGGCGGGGCGATAGAGTGACATGAGCGATAGTCCGTGAGCAGTGGATGGCGTGCGGGCCGCGGGGACGGCGCGCACGACTATCGTCGCTGTTTCGGCCTTGTTTCAAAGGGCGGAAAAGCTTGCTCGCTTCGCAAATGCTTTCTAACTGTTCGCGTGCGTTTCCGAATGTTGCCGCGATTCAGACGCGTTTCTTATTTGCATGGACGTGAACGCTTCGCTTGGGTGTGCCGCAGTGACGCCGGCACCGACACCAGCACCTGCGCCAGCACCTGCGCCGGTGATCAGTGCGACGGGCTGGAAACCCCGCGGGCGTCGGCCGCGAGGTCACATCGCATAGTTAAGCCGCCACCGCTTCGGCGGCGCGCTCGACCTCGAGCGTTTCATCGTGGAATGCCGCCAGCGACTCGCGATGCGCGACGCTGACAATCGCCGCTTTCGGCAGCCGCTCGGTAAAGAGGCGGTACAGACGCGCTTCGTTGTCCGCGTCGAGCGCACTCGTCGCTTCGTCGAGGAACAGATAATCCGGCTTGTGCAGCAGCACGCGCGCGGCGGCGAGGCGCTGTTGCTCGCCAGGCGAGAGAATGCGCGTCCAGTGGCCGGATTCCTGCAAACGGTCCGCGTATTGCGAAAGATGGCAGGTGACGAGCACCTCGCGGCATTCGTCGTCGGTAAAGGTGTCTGCCGCCGACGGGTATGCGAGCGCTGATTTCAGCGTGCCAATGGGCAGGTAGCTCACTTGCGGGATGAACATCATGCGGGCGTTGACCGGCGCGTCGATTGCGCCGTCGCCGAACGGCCACAGCCCGGCGAGCGCGCGCATCAGCGTACTCTTGCCCGAACCGGACGGGCCGCGCACCAGCCAGCGCGAGCCGGGGCGAATCACGATGTCGCGGATCCGCGAGAGCGGGTTGCCGTTCGGCAGCGCGAGCTTGAGGCCGTCGGTGGCGAGCTTGTCGGCGTCGACGAAATGCAGGTTGATGCCGCCATGCGCGGTGGCCGGCGAGACGGATTCTTTCAGACGCGGCGCGTGCACGACACGCTTGAATTCACGCAGACGGTTGACCGTGGCGCGCCACTCGACCAGCGTGGAGTAACTGTTGATGAACCACGAAAACGAATCGCTGACGGTGCCAAACGCGCTGGAAATCTGCATCAGCACGCCGAACGTGAAGGCGCCGGCGAAATAACGCGGTGCGGCGACCACCAGCGGAAAGATGATCGCGATCTGGCCATAGAAGCTCAGCACGAAGGTGAGGCGCTTCGTGTACTTCATGACCTGCCACCAGTTGTCGCGGATGCGGCCGAACAGCGAATACGCGTTCTTCTTCTCGGTGTCCATGCCGTCGTAGAAGGCAATCTGCTCAGCGTTTTCGCGCAGGCGGATCAGGCCGAAACGGAAATCCGCTTCGACTTTCTGTGCCTGATAGTTGATCGGCACAAGTGGGTGCCCGACCTTCTGGATGACGAGCGATCCGACTACCGCGTAAAGCGCGGCCGCCCACACCATGTAGCCCGGAATATGCAGCGGTACGCCGCCGAGCGTGATGGTCAGCGCGCCGGCAAGCGTCCACAGGATCGTCATGAACGATACCAGGGTGACGACGGTGGACAGCAGGTCGAGCGTGAGCGAAAGCGTCGTGGTGGCGAACGACTGCAGGTCGTCGCTGATACGCTGGTCGGGGTTGTCGGCGAGACGGTCGCGCTCGATCCGGTAGAACGCGCCGTCGTGCAGCCATTCGTTCAGATAGCGCCTCGTCAGCCACTGGCGCCAGCGAAAGCCGAGCATCTGCCGCAAGTAGCGCCCGTACACGGCGAGAATGATGTAGCCGAACGCAAGCCCCGAAAAGATCATCAGCAGATGCGGGAAGTCGCGCACGTTCTTGGTTTGCAGCGCGTTGTAGAAGTCCGCGCTCCAGCGGTTCAGGCGCACGTTGATCCACACGACCAACAGGTTCATCGCGATGATGGCGACAAGGAGCGCCCACGCCGTCTTTTTTTCTTCCGACACCCAGTAGGGCTTGATCAGGCTCCATGCGGAGACTTTGTCGTCGGGCGGCAGGGCAGGGCTGGCAGAAATATCTGTTCTCATGTGCGTCCTGAGGAGTGCTGTTCTATTTGGGCTGACGGGGCGACCAGCCATTCGGAAGTGCCCGGCCCGTCCGGGCGCCGCGTCTGGCGAGCGCACGTCGCGGCGCCAATTCTGGCGCCCAGCGCTTAAACGAGGATTAAGCAGCGGAGCGGAGCTTGCCGCAAGTCGGCCGCGCACCCCGCCGCGATACGTTGCGGCGGGCTTGCGGGAATGCCGCATTCGCCGCGCCATCTCTGCTGACATTGTGCCAGAGCGCCGCGCGCTTACCTGCTATACCGCCGGGTCGCCTTGCGCGGAAGGAGAACGACGCAAAAACATAGTGCCGGATCAAGCCGCGTGCGCGGCGATGCGCCGCTCGTTTGCGAGCGCCGCGCCTTTTATGGTCTAATGACCTTTGACGAAACAGGGGTGCTTCGCACTTGAGCGGCGTGATTTCCACGCTGCGGCAGCGAGGCTGAGAGAGACCCTTTGCACCCGATCCGGGTAATACCGGCGCGGGAAGTTTCCGGAAGCAGCCAGTCTTCCATTCCCCGCCGGGCGGCGTACTCAAGACGAGCACGCCTGTTGCCCGGCCGGCCTTGCCCGCCGGTTTCGTCCTGGGTACGCGCTTCTTGTTGGCCGTACGGAAAGGACTCGATGACCGCCTATTGTTCAGTTATGTGTTTTGCTCCTGGCCGCGCCGCAAGTGACGCGCGCTGCATCGCTTTTACGCAGCGCACTGAAACGGAGCTCGCCCGATGAGCCGCGCCGCGCAACAACCCGATTTCGCCGTGCTCGGTGGCGGCCTGTGCGGGCGCCTCGTCGCATGGCGGCTTGCCGGCGAAGGCCATCGCGTGGCGCTTTACGAACGCGGCGACGCCGCGGGTTCGCAGGCCGCCGCGTGGGTCGCCGCGGCCATGCTGGCGCCGCTAGCCGAAGCCGCCAGCGCCGAACTGCTGATCACGCGTCTTGGCGCGGCATCGCTCGACACATGGCCGCAAGTGCTGGCCGAGCTGCCGGAGCCGGTGTTCTTCCAGCGCAATGGCACGCTCGTGGTCTGGCATCACGCGGATCGAACCGAGGCGCCGTTGTTCGAAAGACGCGTACGCTCGAACGCC
>Ga0209371_1001570_pt1 | contig 15000 bp, 15 predicted proteins | sample AgamicAtAmrz_FD_187165 | JGI IMG/M metagenome (GOLD analysis project Ga0209371, IMG submission 187165) | Agave microbial communities from Guanajuato, Mexico - At.Am.rz (SPAdes) (version 2) | ecosystem: Host-associated > Plants > Roots > Rhizosphere | place: Guanajato, Mexico | collected 2012-06-07
CGGTCAACATTGGTTACGAAGTCGTTGCTGCCTTTCTGGCTGGCTTCGACGGCGTCCGGGGTTTCATAATATTTGGCAATTAAATTTCCGGCCTTGCGCGCTGCGCGCACGGCAATGTTGAGCATTGGATGCATCGGTATCTCTCGCTGGATGTTAAAGAACGGGGAAAACGGCGCGGAGTATAGCAGTGTGTTCGGTAAATGTCCTGCTTTATGTTAGGATTCTCCCCACTGATTTTACTGTCCCGTTTCTGAGTATCCCTAATCATGTTGCAAAATATCCGTATCGTGCTGGTCGAAACTTCTCATACCGGTAACATGGGTTCTGTGGCGCGCGCCATGAAAACCATGGGGTTAACCAACCTCTATCTGGTAAATCCGCTGGTCAGGCCTGACTCCCAGGCAATCTCCCTGGCGGCCGGGGCCAGCGATGTGATTGGCGAGGCAAAAATCGTCGACTCCCTGGATGAGGCCATCGCCGGTTGCAGTCTGGTGGTGGGCACCAGCGCGCGTTCCCGTTCGCTGCCCTGGCCGATGCTGGATGCACGCGAATGTGGCGTGAAAAGTGTGGAAGAGGGCCAGCAGGCACCGGTTGCGCTGGTCTTTGGTCGCGAACGTGTCGGCCTGACCAATGAAGAGCTGCAGAAGTGCCACTATCACGTCGCGATTCAGGCTAACCCGGAATACAGTTCGCTGAACCTGGCGATGGCGGTGCAGATTATTGCCTATGAAGTACGCATGGCCTGGCTGCAGTCGCAGGCGCAGGCGACTTCGCAGCCGAAGTATGACGAGTCGCCGTATCCGCTGGTCGATGACCTTGAACGCTTCTATCAGCATCTGGAACAGATGATGCTGAACAGCGGCTTTATACGTGAAGCCAATCCGGGCCAGGTGATGAGCAAACTGCGCCGTCTCTACACCCGCGCGCGTCCGGAACGTGACGAACTCAATATTCTGCGCGGGATGCTGTCGTCGTTTGAAAAGCCGAAAAGCGATAAAAACTAAGCAGATAATAGTTGAGTAAATTACCTGGTTAAATACCTGACTGATTTACCAGGTTAAATAGTTGACCAATTTACTCGGGAATGTCAGACTTCATCGCATCTGCTGTTAATCCTCCGATAACCGGACGCTATTGAGGTCGTACGCTATGAGACTGACATCCAAAGGACGTTATGCCGTTACTGCCATGCTGGACGTTGCCCTTCACTCTCACGAAGGCCCCGTTCCGCTGGCTGATATTTCTGAACGTCAGGGCATCTCGCTCTCCTATCTGGAGCAGTTATTCTCGCGGCTGCGTAAAAACGATCTGGTTTCCAGCGTCCGGGGACCGGGCGGGGGTTATCTGCTGGGCAAAGCCTCTGATACCATCTCTGTCGGCGAAGTGATTACCGCCGTTGATGAGTCCGTCGATGCCACGAAATGTCAGGGCAAAGAGGGCTGCCAGGGGGGAGAGCGTTGTCTGACTCACGTCCTGTGGCGCGACCTGAGCGTGCGCATCAGTGATTTCCTGAACAACATTACCCTGGCTGAGCTGGTGAATAATCAGGAGATTCTGGACGTGGCTGACCGGCAGAATGCGATTGATAATCGCCGCTTCCAGAGCCCGCGCGCTCAGGAAATCAACATCAACCAGCGCGCCTCCTGATCCCCGCTGTTCCGGCCCTAACTGCTAACGCGGTCAGGGCCGAATCTGCTATAAAGACGTATGATTTTTAATACGGAGCTGTAGCGCAATGAAATTACCGATTTACCTGGATTATGCCGCCACCACGCCGGCCGATCCGCGTGTGGCCAGCAAAATGATGCAGTTTCTGACGCTGGATGGCACGTTTGGTAATCCGGCCTCGCGATCGCACCGTTTTGGCTGGCAGTCTGAAGAGGCGGTCGATGTTGCCCGCAATCAGATTGCCGAGCTGGTCAATGCCGATCCGCGCGAAATCGTCTTTACGTCTGGCGCTACCGAATCGGATAACCTCGCGATTAAAGGGGCAGCCCATGCCCATCAGGCGCGCGGCAGACATATCATCACCAGCCGTACAGAACATAAAGCGGTGCTCGACAGCTGCCAGCAGCTTGAGCGTGAAGGCTTTACGGTCACCTATATCACACCGCCTTCAGACGGCATTATCACCCCTGAACAGCTGCGCGCGGCGCTGCGTGATGACACCATTCTTGTCACCCTGATGCATGTGAACAATGAAACTGGTGTGATTCAGGATATTGCTGCCTTTGGCGAACTCTGCCGCGAACGGGCGATTCTGTTTCATGTGGATGCGACCCAGAGCGTCGGCAAACTGCCGATCGATCTCAGTGTGCTGCCCGTGGACCTGATGTCCTTCTCTGCCCACAAACTCTACGGCCCGAAAGGGATTGGCGCGCTCTATGTGCGGCGTAAGCCGCGCGTGCAGATCGCGGCGCAGATCCACGGCGGCGGACACGAGCGCGGTATGCGCTCCGGTACGCTGCCGGTACATCAGATTGCCGGAATGGGCGAAGCCTTCCGTATCGCCGCCGAAGAGCGTGAAATCGAGATGGCGCGACTGCAGGGCCTGCGCCTGCGCCTGTGGGAAGGGATCAGCGTACTCCCCGGCGTTTCTCTTAATGGCACGCTTCAGCAGGCCGCGCCAAACATTCTCAACCTCAGTTTCGCTGACGTTGAGGGAGAATCTCTGATCATGGCGCTGAAAGATCTGGCGCTCTCGTCCGGCTCCGCCTGTACCTCGGCCAGCCTGGAGCCCTCTTATGTCCTGCGGGCAATGGGGCTGGATGAGGAGCTGGCGCACAGTTCTCTGCGCTTCTCGCTGGGGCGCTTCACCACAGAAGAAGAGATTAACTACGCTATTGCCCTGGTGCAGAAATCGGTGACCCGCCTGCGCGCTGTCATGAAACCCTGATACCCGGTCATAATCCGGAAACGGCACCCTGCGATGCACTTTGCTGGCAACCGCTGACGGAATCTGTTATCAGGTCTCTGCGAGTTACATTAACATCTTATTAAAGCCGTTATAACAATCAGGCTGGATGAAACAGATAACGACTATGGAGCTTTTCGATGACCACACAACCGATGAACATTACGCTTAGCAGCCAGCCCGCCGATGCGCGCTGGGGCGAAAAAGCGATTCTCAGCAGCAACGACAGCGGCATGACGCTGCACCTGACCGGCGCGGATGCGCTGAATACCATTCAGCGTGCGGCGCACAAACTCGACAGCCAGGGGATCCGCCACGTGGCGCTGATCGGCGAAGGCTGGCACCTTGAGCAGTGCTGGGCATTCTGGCAGGGCTTCCGTGGCCCGAAAGGCCAGCGTCAGGTTGAGTGGCCTGCGCTGGGCGAGCACGAGCAGGCCGAATTCGATCGCCGCCTGAAAATCGTCGACTGGGTGCGCAATGTCATTAACCTGCCTGCCGAAGATCTGGGGCCGGAGCAGCTGGCACACAACGCCATCGATCTGATCAGCGAAGTGGGCGGCAGCGCGGTCACCTATCGCATTACCAAGGGCGAGGATCTGCGTGAGCAGGGCTATATGGGTCTGCACACCGTCGGCCGTGGTTCCAGCCGTCCGCCGGTCTTCCTGGCGCTCGACTACAACCCGACCGGCGACGATAAAGCCCCGGTCTATGCCTGTCTGGTCGGTAAAGGCATCACCTTTGATACCGGCGGCTACAGCCTGAAGCAGAGCAGCTTCATGGATTCGATGAAATCGGATATGGGCGGCGCGGCAACGGTCACCGGCGCGCTGGCAATGGCGATCTCACGCGGCCTGAACAAGCGCGTGAAACTCTATCTCTGCTGTGCCGACAACATGGTCAGCAGCAACGCCTTTAAGCTGGGCGACATCATTCGCTATCGCAACGGCAAATCGGTGGAAGTGATGAACACTGACGCGGAAGGGCGTCTGGTGCTGGCCGATGGGTTGATCGACGCCAGCGAGCAGAACCCGACGATGATTATCGACGCCGCTACGCTGACTGGCGCCGCCAAAACCGCGCTGGGCAATGATTACCATGCGCTGTTTACCTTTGATGAGGTGATGGCGCAGTCGCTGATGGGCAGCGCGGTCAGTGAGAACGAACCCTTCTGGCGTCTGCCGCTGGCCGAATTCCACCGCAGCCACCTGCCGTCTAACTTCGCCGATCTGAATAATATTGCCAGCCCCTCCCATGCGGCGGGTGCCAGCAGTGCGGCGGCATTCCTCTCTTATTTCGTCAGCAATTATCAGCAGGGCTGGCTGCATATCGACTGCTCCGCGACCTATCGCAAAGGCGCGGTCGATCAATGGGCGGCGGGTGCAACCGGTTTGGGTGTGCGCACGATTGCCAATCTGTTACTGAAATAAGCCGAACTCAGCGGTGGCCAGGGTCACCGCTGTTCAGAGGGAAAGTATGAACCGTCTTGAAGAGGTGCTGAAGCTGGCGGCAACCGAGCCCGCCCATCGGCCCGAATTTTTTCAACTGCTGCTGGAATCGGATGTCTGGGTACCGGGCGAAAGCACCCGGCAGCAGTTGGATGCCAGCACGCCCGTCGATCTGCAGCACTGGGAAAAAGAGGATGGCAGCAGCGTCATTCCTTTTTTCACCTCGGAAGAGGCGATGAGCGAAGCGGTTAAGGGTGAGCAGGCCTGGCTGCGTCTGCCGGTGCGGACGCTGTTTGAGATCACGCGCGGCGAGACGCTGTTTCTCAATCCGAGACTTCCTTCCGGCAAGGAGTTTACCGCGTCCGAGATCGCGCATCTGCTGGCGGAAGAGGGCAGTGCGCTGACCCAGCAAACCGTGCTGGAGGGCGGCACCTCGCTGCTGCTTTCTGAAGTGGCAGAACCGCCCGTGCAGATGATCGATTCGCTGACGCAGCTGTTCAGCAAGCATAAACAGGTGCGTCGCGCGTTTATCGCCACCATTCGTGAGCGGGCGGATGAGGTGCCTAATCTGTTAATCGGGATCGAAGCAGACAGCAACATCGAGGCGATTATTCAGGCGGCGGGCAGCGTGGCAACCGACACGCTGCCGGACGATGCGCCGATCGATATCTGTGAGGTGACGGCGGAGGATCGCGGCATCAGCCACTTCTTCACTGCCCACATCACGCCCTTTTATGAACGTCGCTGGGGCAGTTTTCTGCGTGACTTTAAGGGCAGCGAACGGATTATCTGACAGGCAAAAAAACAGGCGGCTCCCGAGCCGCCTGTTTTTATTTCGCAATGGGTAAGTCGTCGCGACTGCCCCATTCACCCCAGGAACCGTCATACAGCGTGGCATCCCGTGCGCCCAGCGCGGTCAGCGCCAGAATCAGCACTACCGCCGTCACGCCTGAGCCGCAGCTGGCGACTACCGGTTTGTTAATATCCACGCCCGCGTCGGCAAACAGCCGACGCAATTCGGCATCCGGCTTCAGTTTGCCTTCCTCAACCAGCGTATTCCACGGCACGTTCAGGCTATTGGGAATATGCCCGCGATGCAGGCCGGGACGCGGCTCATCCACCTCCGCGTTAAAGCGGTTAGCGGCACGTGCATCAACGATCTGTGCGCCCCCTTCATGGCTGATCAGCAGCACATCCGTCAGGCGTTTGACCCGGCTGTCATCCGCATGCGCTTCAAATTCACTTTCCGGCAGTTTTACCGGGCCGGTTGCCAGCGCATAACCGGCCGTTTTCCAGCCCTGTAATCCGCCCGCCAGAATCGACACCTGAGTCACGCCAAAGGTATGCAGCATCCACCAGGCGCGCGGGGCGGAAAAGAGATTCCCTTCGTCATAGACAATCAGGTGCTTATCGCTGCTGATGCCCAGCTCGCGCATTGCGACGGCGAAAGCCTCGGCACGCGGCAGCATGTGCGGATAGGGGCTGGTGTGATCGGAAAGCGCTTCAATATCGAAGTAGGGCGCATCCGGCAGATGCGCCGCCAGATATTCAGCCTGAACATTCCGCACCGCCTCCATACCGGGTGGCAGCAGCCGGGCATCCAGCACCTGAAGCCCCTCATCATCGTAGTGCTCATGCAGCCAGTCGGCGGACACAAACAGGGGAGTCGTCATAACAACCTCATCTCAGCAATCTGTCGCACCAGTGTCGGGGAATGCGCGCCCCATCTCAAGAGAAGCGTTGATTAAATGCGAGCATTGATATGAAATTGCCTGGCATTATCCACTGACACTCTCTGCGTTCCGGTAAAGGAACTACCATGAAAAAACGCACTAACCGACGGCTGTTCAGCATGTTGTTCGGCGGGGTGCTGCTGGCGGCAACCCTGTTTCCCGTTCTGCCGCTTCAGGCGACTGAGGCGCCTGCCACAGCGCAGGTCAGCAAACCGCTGACGATTATCGATCTTTCAGAACTGCAGATTGTCAGGCCGCTGCCGGGCAGAGGTTCGCTGACTCTATCGGTCGCGGTGCAGGGCGGGCAGAGCCTACGGCGCGGGTAGTTTCTGAATGGTGAACCGCTGGTGACGCAGGGCGCCGCAACTCACCTGTCGCTGCCGCTCGACAGGCCAGGTGAATACAAGCTGGTGGTCATGGATGAAGAGGGGCAACTGGCCCCGGTTACTTTTCGCCGCGACTGACGGTTTTTTGCGCTAAATCATAACTTTGGCCGCTCTGCCTCGACTCAGATCAAGAATTTTCACCAAATTAGGGATCTCTGATAGGCAACGCCGGACTCAGCCCCTATAATCGGCGCCGTTTCTTAACCGGGGCGGATGTCACCGGTTTCTTCAGAACGTCAAGACAGAGGTCATCATGGCAATCGAACGTACTTTTTCTATCATCAAGCCAAACGCCGTCGCTAAAAACGTGATTGGTGCTATCTACAACCGTTTTGAAAGCGCAGGCTTCAAAATCGTTGGCGCAAAAATGCTGCAGCTGAGCAAAGAGCAGGCTGAAGGCTTTTACGCTGAGCACCAGGGCAAGCCATTCTTCGATGGCCTGGTTGAATTCATGACCTCTGGCCCGGTTGTTGTTTCCGTGCTGGAAGGTGAAAATGCCGTTCAGCGTCACCGCGACCTGATGGGCGCTACTAACCCGGCAAACGCACTGGCTGGCACCCTGCGTGCTGACTACGCTGACAGCTTCACCGAAAACGCGACCCACGGTTCAGATTCTGCTGAATCCGCAGCCCGCGAAATCGCCTACTTCTTCGGCGAAAACGAAATCTGCCCACGTACCCGTTAATCGCCTGGCGATAAAGGTTACAGCGGCTTTACAAAAATCTGCCTGGGGGAGGTGACTCCCGCCTGTTATCAGGCCGCAGATGTTGTACAATATTGCGCCTTCATTGACTCCGCTTAATGAAGGCGCAATTTTTTCACCTATCCCTGAACAGCGCCATAACGTGTAACAACGAGGCCAGAGAATATTATGTCCGAACAGATTGTGACGCCCGCGTCCGCATCCCCTATTGTCGTTTCCCCGAAAAGCCAGAAAATCAACCTGCTCGATCTTAACCGTCAGCAGATGCGCGAATTCTTCCAGTCGCTGGGCGAAAAGCCGTTCCGCGCTGACCAGGTCATGAAGTGGATCTATCACTACTGCTGCGATGATTTCGAGCAGATGACCGACATCAACAAAAAGCTGCGTAACCGGCTGATGGAACTGACGGAAATCCGCGCACCAGAGGTGGCGGAAGAGATGCGCTCCACAGACGGCACGATTAAATGGGCGATTCGCGTGGGCGATCAGCTGGTGGAAACGGTCTATATCCCGGAAGGGGACCGCGCCACGCTCTGCGTCTCTTCGCAGGTAGGATGCGCACTGGAGTGTAAATTCTGTTCGACCGCACAGCAGGGCTTTAACCGTAACCTGCGGGTGTCAGAAATTATTGGTCAGGTGTGGCGTGCGGCGAAGATTGTCGGCGCAGCGAAAATCACCGGCCAGCGTCCTATTACCAACGTCGTGATGATGGGCATGGGCGAGCCGTTGCTCAACCTCAACAACGTGGTGCCAGCGATGGAAATCATGCTGGATGACTTCGGCTTTGGTCTGTCGAAGCGTCGTGTGACCCTCTCCACGTCAGGCGTGGTGCCAGCCCTGGATAAACTGGGCGATATGATCGATGTCGCGCTGGCGATCTCCCTGCATGCGCCTAATGACAAACTGCGTGACGATATCGTACCAATCAACAAAAAGTACAATATCGAAACCTTCCTGGCGGCGGTAAAGCGCTACATCGGCAAATCTAACGCCAACCAGGGGCGCGTGACGATCGAGTATGTACTGCTGGATCATGTCAACGACAGCACAGACGATGCGCATGAGCTTGCCGCATTACTGAAAGAAACACCCTGTAAGATTAACCTGATCCCCTGGAACCCCTTCCCGGGCGCACCTTATGGGCGTAGCTCCAACAGCCGTATCGACCGTTTCTCCAAGGTCCTGATGGACTATGGTTTCACCACCATCGTCCGCAAAACCCGTGGCGACGACATTGATGCGGCCTGCGGTCAGTTAGCCGGAGAGGTCATCGACCGTACCAAGCGGACGATGCGGAAAAAGATGGCGGGTGAAGCCATCTCTGTGAAGGCGCTCTAGAAGCGCGACCACAGACGTTTCCTGAAGGGATGACACGTGGCAGGCTGCTGCCTGTCAACGTCAACCGAAAGGAAGCGATTATGCGTAATGGATTACTGCTGGCGCTGTTAGTTGTAAGCGGGTGTGTCAGTCAGCCTCATCAACCTGGCGCTGCCGAGGTGCGTCTGCAACTCGGCATGCATTATCTGGCGGCAGGGGACTACGCTGCCGCAGAGCGAAATTTTGCGCGTGCGCAGGCCGCCGCACCTGAGGATTACCGGGTCTCACTTGCGCTGGCACGACTGGCGCAGATGCAGGGTAATCAGTCAGCGGCGCAGGCACACTTTATACTGGCACAGCAGCAGGCGCCGGATAATGGTTTCGTCGCTAACAATTACGGTGCGTTTCTCTGCGCTTTAAGGCAGTATGACGAAGCGCATCAACAGTTTAGTCGGGCAAATGCAGCACAGCAGTCTGACGCACGTAATGACGCGCTTGAACTGGCAGGATATTGTTATCTGCAGGCTGGCGATACGCGTGCGGCCCGCAGGACGCTACGGCTGGCCATCGGGGCAGACCGTCGCAAAGCGGACGCGCTGCTGGCAGAAGCTGAAAAGCAGATGGCCGATAACCATTTGACAGCCGTGCAGATTTTGCTCGATGTTTACCAGCACTCACTGCCCGAAACGGCACAAAGTCTGGCGTTACACTTACGTTTCGCCGCGCAACAGGGAGATGCCGCTGACGTTTTACGTTATGGCGACCGGTTAGCGCGACGTTTTCCGCAATCGATACAGTACCAGCGTTATTTAGCTAATGAATACTGAAGCCACTCAAGAAAACTCTGCATTACACTCTACAGGCGAACGCCTGCGTCTGGCCCGTGAGCAGATGGGGCTGACGCAGCAGAATGTTGCTGAACGCCTGTGCCTGAAACTGACCACCGTGCGTGACATCGAGGAAGATAAATCGCCTGTCGATCTCGCCTCGACGTTTTTGCGCGGTTACATCCGCTCCTATGCGCGTCTGGTGCACATTCCTGAAGAGGAACTGCTGCCGATGATGGCGAAACAGACGCCGGTCCGGGCAGCAAAAATTGCGCCGATGCAAAGTTTCTCTCTTGGCAAGCGCCGCAAGAAACGTGATGGCTGGCTGATGATTTTCACCTGGCTGGTGCTGTTTGTTGTCGTGGGGCTGACCGGTGCCTGGTGGTGGCAGAATCACAAGGCGTCGCAGGATGATCTGGTGTCGGTGACTGACCAGAACGGCAGCGGAGATAACAGCCAGTCTATTCCGCTGGATGAAACCAGCGGTGACAGCGCGGCACCGGCTGCGCCTGACGAAACCGCCAGCGACAACAGCACGGCCAGCACGCCTGCCACTGCGGCACCGGCGGCCAGCGCCAGCAATAGCACCGCTGCCACCCAGCCGGATGCAGCCAGCAACACCGTCGTGTCGCCGAGCCAGGCGCCAGCAGAGAACACGGCTGCGGCGCCTGCTGCGACCAGCAGCACCGGTACCGCCTCTCAGATGCCTGTAGGCGCGGCTGCGGTCAGTGAACCTGCGGCTGACCCGAATGCGGTTGTTATGACCTTCACGGCTGACTGCTGGCTGGAAGTGAGCGATGCCACAGGCAAAAAACTGTTCAGCGGCACGCAGCGCAGTGGTGGTAAACTCAGCCTGGCGGGAACACCTCCGTATCGTCTGAAAATTGGCGCGCCATCGGCGGTTCAGGTGCAATATCAGAATCAGCCCGTTGATTTGAGTCGTTTTATCCGTAATAACCAGGTTGCTCGCCTGACATTGGGTGCGCAATAACAGCGTATTCTGTACCGGGCAATTGTGGAGAAGAAATCTATGCATAACGAAGCACCCATTATCCGTCGTAAATCTAAACGCATTTACGTCGGCAAGGTGCCGGTCGGTGACGGCGCCCCAATCGCTGTTCAGTCGATGACCAACACACGCACCACGGATGTGGAAGCGACGGTAAATCAGATCAAAGCTCTTGAGCGCGTCGGTGTCGACATCGTGCGTGTCTCGGTGCCGACCATGGATGCCGCAGAAGCATTCAGGCTGATCAAGCAACAGGTAAACGTTCCGCTGGTTGCCGATATTCATTTTGACTACCGCATCGCGTTAAAAGTGGCCGAGTATGGCGTCGACTGTCTGCGCATCAATCCCGGTAATATCGGGAATAATGAGCGTATCCGCTCGGTCGTTGACTGCGCACGCGACAAAAATATTCCTATCCGGATTGGTGTTAACGCCGGTTCGCTGGAAAAAGATCTGCAGGAAAAATATGGCGAACCGACGCCGCAGGCGTTGCTGGAATCTGCCATGCGCCACGTCGATCATCTTGACCGCCTCAACTTCGACCAGTTTAAAGTCAGCGTGAAAGCGTCTGACGTCTTCCTGGCGGTCGAATCTTATCGCCTGCTGGCGAAACAGATTGAGCAGCCGCTGCATCTTGGCATCACTGAAGCGGGTGGCGCGCGAGCGGGTGCGGTGAAATCTGCGATCGGACTGGGTCTGCTGCTTTCCGAAGGCATTGGCGATACGCTGCGTATCTCGCTGGCGGCCGATCCGGTGGAAGAGGTCAAAGTTGGCTTCGATATTCTGAAGTCACTGCGCATCCGCTCTCGCGGGATTAACTTCATCGCCTGTCCAACTTGTTCACGTCAGGAATTCGACGTTATCGGCACGGTCAACGCGCTGGAGCAGCGTCTGGAAGATCTGATCACCCCGATGGATGTCTCTATCATTGGCTGTGTGGTCAATGGACCAGGCGAAGCGACGATCTCGACGCTGGGCGTGACCGGTGGCAGCAAGAAAAGCGGCTTCTACGAAGATGGCGTGCGTCAGCGCGACCGTCTCGACAATGACGATATGATCGACCAGCTGGAAGCGCGTATCCGTGCTAAAGCGTCGATGCTGGATGCCAGCCGCCGTATTGATGTGCAGCATCTGGAAAAATAATGGCGTGCGCGGCCTGCGTACGTGACTTTTTTGACTGAACCTGTGCGGTTTCATCCTCATAAGGTATGATGCCGGACAGGTTTTTTTGCATTAAGAGATTTTAACGTGGCGAAGAATATTCAGGCGATTCGCGGGATGAACGACTACCTGCCTGCGGATACGGCCCTCTGGCAACGGATTGAAGGCGTGCTCAAGCAGACGCTGGCGAGCTACGGTTACAGCGAAATTCGCTTACCGCTGGTGGAGCAAACCCCACTGTTTAAACGCGCCATCGGTGAAGTCACCGATGTGGTTGAAAAAGAGATGTACACCTTTGAGGACCGCAACGGCGAAAGCCTGACGCTGCGTCCGGAAGGCACCGCAGGCTGTGTGCGCGCCGGTATTGAACACGGCTTACTCTATAACCAGGAGCAGCGTCTCTGGTACATGGGGCCAATGTTCCGCTATGAGCGTCCGCAGAAAGGCCGTTATCGCCAGTTCTACCAGATCGGCGTGGAAGTCTTTGGTCTGCAGGGACCGGATATCGATGCCGAGCTGATTATGCTGAATGCCCGCTGGTGGAAAGCCCTTGGGATCGCCGATCACGTTCGTCTGGAACTAAACTCTATCGGCTCGCTGGAAGCCCGTGCAAATTACCGTGATGCGCTGGTCGCGTTTCTTGAACAGCACAAAGCGTCGCTGGATGAGGATTGCAAACGCCGCATGTACAGCAATCCGATGCGCGTGCTCGACAGCAAGAATCCGGAGATTCAGCAGCTACTGAACGACGCCCCTCAGCTGGGCGACTACCTGGATGACGAATCCCGTGAACACTTCAGCGGCTTGTGTGCCCTGCTGGATGATGCCGGTATCGGCTACACCGTCAATCAGCGTCTGGTACGCGGACTGGACTACTACAATCGCACCGTGATTGAGTGGGTTACCGACAGCCTGGGGTCTCAGGGCACGGTCTGCGGCGGCGGTCGCTACGATGGACTGGTTGAACAGCTCGGCGGTCGCGCCACCCCAGCCGTTGGTTTCGCCATGGGAATGGAGCGTCTGGTGCTGCTGGTTCAGGCTGTTAACCCTGAATTTGAACCGACGAGCAATGTGGATGTCTATGTAATCGCTTCCGGTCAGGGCGTGCAGTCTGCTGCGATGCAGCTGGCTGAGAAATTGCGCGACGAAGCGCCGGAACTGCGGCTGATGACAAACTTCGGCGGCGGCAACTTCAAGAAACAGTTTGCCCGTGCTGACAAGTGGGGCGCACGCATCGCGCTGGTATTAGGCGAGGATGAAGTCAAGGCGGGTCAGGTCGTGATTAAAGATCTGCGCCGTGGCGAGCAGCAAACGCGGGATCAGGCAGAGGCTGCTGCGGTATTACGTACACTGTTACAGTCAGCGTGATACAGCATCAACCATAGAAAGGAGAAGGATTGCGTGGAAGTGTATAGCAATGAAAACGAGCAGACCGAAGCGCTGCGCAACTTTTTTGCCAACAATGGTAAAGCGTTAGCCATTGGCGTGGTAATCGGCATTGCTGCGCTGGGGGGCTGGCGTTACTGGAGCAGTCATCAGGACGATACGGCGAAGACAGTCTCCGCAGAGTATCAGCAGCTCACCACCGCCATGCAGGCGGGCAAACCTGAGACGCTGGAAGCGGTTAACCGCTTTGCCAGCGAAAACAGCAATACTTACGGTGCGCTGGCTGCGATGGACCTGGCGAAACAGTATGTTGATGCCGGTCAGCTTGATAAGGCTGCAGCGCTGCTGCAAAACGGACTGAAAGATACTAAAGATGCCAATCTGCAGGCGGTGATCAACCTGCGCCTGGCACGCATTCAACTGCAACAGAATCAGGCGGACGCGGCGCTTAAGACCCTTGACGGTGTGAAGGGTGATGGCTGGACAGCCATTGTGGCCGATATCCGCGGCGAAGCGCTGCTGACCAAAGGCGACAAGCAGGGCGCGCGCGATGCCTGGAGTAAAGGGGTGGAATCTGACGCCTCTCCGGCACTGAAGCAAATGATGCAGATGAAGATGAATAACTTAAGCTAAGCCAGTCAAGAGAGAGCGCATGGAATTACGTAAATACCTGCTGCCGGGACTGATTTCAGTCACTTTGCTCAGCGGTTGTTCGCTGTTTAGCGGCGAAGAAGATGTAGTGAAAATGGCCCCGTTGCCCCAGGTGGAAAACCAGTTTACGCCACAGAAAGTGTGGAGCACCTCGGTAGGCGATGGCGTCGGTGATTTCTACTCAAACCTGCATCCTGCCTGGCAGGACAGCACGGTTTACGCTGCTGACCGCTTTGGTATTGTCAAAGCGCTGGATGCCGCAGACGGTAAAGAAAAATGGAAAGTCGATCTCTCTGAGAAAACCGGCTTCTTCTCGAAAAATCGCTCCGCGCTGTTATCGGGCGGCCTGACGGCGGATGGCGATCGCGTCTATGTCGGCAGTGAACGCGGCCAGGTGTATGCTCTGAACAGCAGTGATGGCAGCCTGGCCTGGCAGACCAAAGTGGCCGGTGAAGCGATGTCGCGTCCGGTCGTCAGCGATGGTCTGGTGCTGATTCATACCAGCAACGGTATGCTGCAGGGTCTTGACCAGAGCAGCGGCGTCGTGAAGTGGAGCGTCAACCTGGATATGCCTGCGTTGTCTCTGCGCGGTGAGTCTGCCCCTGCGGTCGCATTTGGTGGCGCCATCGTCGGTGGCGACAACGGACGCGTCAGCGCGGTCGTGATGAATCAGGGTCAGTTAATCTGGCAGCAGCGTATTTCCCAGGTGAGCGGCGCTACGGAGATCGACCGTCTGAATGATGTTGACACCACGCCAGTCATTGTCAACGGCGTGGTTTATGCGCTGGCTTACAATGGCAACCTGACGGCGCTGGATCTGCGTTCCGGCCAGATTTTGTGGAAGCGCGAAATTGGCGGCGTGAAAGATCTTATCGTCGATGCGGGCCGCATTTATCTGGTCGATCAGGATGACCGTGTGATCGCCCTGAACGCTGATGGCGGCGTGGCGATCTGGCGTCAGAGCGATCTGCTGCATCGCAACCTGACCTCACCGGTGCTCTACAACGGCTATCTGGTGGTCGGCGACAGCGAAGGCTATCTGCACTGGCTGAACACCACCGATGGTCGGTTCGTCGCGCAGCAGAAACTGGACAGCTCAGGCTTCCAGACCGAGCCGGTGGTCGCCAGCGATAAGCTGCTGATCCAGTCGAAAGACGGTGAGGTTTATGCGATTACCCGCTAACGGGTAAACGTCCGGCAGGTAAAATCCTCCGTTCCGACGGCTCCTGATTTCATCAGGGGCCGTTTCGTTTTTAGTCAGGCATGGTATTCTTTGCGCCTTAAGCCTGAACTTGACGGCCAGAGCCGTTATAATCACGCCATTCGGGCGATTCATTTTCAATTGAGGCATTTTGTTATGGTACCTGTGGTCGCGCTGGTTGGGCGTCCCAATGTGGGAAAATCTACGCTATTTAACCGCTTAACCCGCACACGTGATGCGCTGGTAGCGGATTTTCCTGGACTGACT
>Ga0209371_1001571_pt1 | contig 14970 bp, 10 predicted proteins | sample AgamicAtAmrz_FD_187165 | JGI IMG/M metagenome (GOLD analysis project Ga0209371, IMG submission 187165) | Agave microbial communities from Guanajuato, Mexico - At.Am.rz (SPAdes) (version 2) | ecosystem: Host-associated > Plants > Roots > Rhizosphere | place: Guanajato, Mexico | collected 2012-06-07
CAGCGCGCTGGCCTGTTTGGTCAGGGCTGGGCCACGGTGTTTGACAGCTATCTGACGCTGGAAGGGGACCGGGCGACCTGGTTTGATGACAACGGGCGTGAACTGAGCTTTGACGTTCCCGGTGAAAAAGAGGTGCTCTACAGCATCAGCGAAGGGCTGATGGTTCGGCGCAATGAGTCAGGCGATATCGCCATTGCCGATGACGACGGTGCGGTCTGGCGTCTATACAGACGCACGGCTGCCGATCCGCAGGTGCTTCGCCTGGCTTCACTGAGCGATGAGTACGGCAATGCGCTGGAGATGGGCTGGGATGAACAGGCCCGTCTGGTGCGTATCCATGACGCGCCGCTGGCGATTGACGTCACGCTGCACTACGACGACAAACAGCACGCGCGGCGCCCGACATCCGCCAGCCATTTTGATGGCGATCAGCACTGGCCTTTGACGCGCTGGACCTACAATCAACAGGGCCAGCTTGCCAGCGTCACCGATGCCGCAGGTGTTGTCTCCCGGCGCTTCCGTTACAACGACGACGGGTTGATGGTCTGGCATCAGTTGCCCGGCGGGCTGGAAAGCGAATACCGCTGGCAGAAGCTGGATCACTGGCGCGTGGTGGAGAACCGTACCAATACCGGTGACGGCTGCCACATGCATTACGATCTTAAGGCGGGCATCACGCGTGTGTCGACCTATGACGGTCAGCAGCGCGAACACCACTGGAATGCCGCGGGCCTCATCACCTGTTTTATTGATGAGCGGGGTGAGAAGTGGCGCTATGAGTGGGATGAAAACGAACTTCTGACGCGTCGCATCGATCCGCTGGGCAATGCGGTGAGCTTCGCCTATGACGAGCTGGGTAATCGCGTTGAAGAGAAAGATGCTGACGGCGGTGTGCAGGCGGTGCAATGGTTGTCACACCGGTCGCTGCCCACGGTAGTTGCCGGAGCTGATGGTTCCACAACGAAATACTATTACGATCCCCATCATGGTCTTGAGCGCGTGGTTGATGCGCTCGGGCAAAGCAAGATCTATAAGCGGGATGAGTTCGGGCTGGTTGTCGGGGAGATCGACGCAGCAGGGAACAGCTACCACCGTGAGTTTAGTGATGCCGGACAGGTTATCCGTGAAACCGACTGTTCAGGGCTGACCACGCGCTACCGTTATCATCCCCTGGGCTGGCTCAGCTCTGTCACCGCGCCGGATGGTGAAGAAACCCGTTATCACTATGACGCCGCAGGCCGTCCTCTTCAGATGGAACGTGCAGAAGGATGGGAAGAGCGATTGCACTGGAGTGAAAACGGACTGCCGCTGGCCTATGAGTCGGCTGATGGTAAGCGCAGTGAATTCCGTTACGACAATGTCGGGCGACTGATCGCCAACCGCAGTGCACAGGGTGAGACGGTTCAGCGAAGCTGGGACAGTCGTGGCCGGTTAACGGCGCTGCAAAACGAGAACGGCGAGCAGTTTCAGTTCGAATGGGGCGCAGACTCTCTGTTGCTGGCTCAGGTTGGGCTGGATGGCGTTGCCACGCGATATGACTATGACGCGGCGGGCCGCACGGTATCACGTACCTTTGCCGCCGGACATCCTCAGTCCATTACCCATCGTTACCACTGGAGCCGTGTGGGACAACTGCTGGCGCGGACCACGCCGGAAGGTCAGACGCGCTATCACTACAGTGGTGGCGGCCAGCTGGGTAAAGTGTCGCAGCATCTTCCGCTGTCTGACACCGAGTGGAGCCAGCAGGCAGAGCAGGAGATTACCTTTGAGTATGATGCGCTGGGCCGCATTGTTGCTGAACAGGGGGAGCAGGGCGAACTGGCGTGGGAGTATGACGCGCTGGGCAACTGTATTGCCTTAACTCTGCCGGATGGCCGCAACCTGAAGCAGCTTTATTACGGGAGCGGCCATTTACTGAGCATCGCGCTGGACAACCTGCCGGTCACCGAATTTACCCGTGACACGCTGCACCGGGAACTGAGCCGGACGCAGGGCGACCTGACTATGCGCAGCGAGTATGACCGTTTAGGCAGACTGCGCCGCCGTGACGTGTTCAGGGGTGATTCGCAGCGTCCTGCACCGCGCGTCTGGTCCCGCCGGCGCGACTTCGATTACGGCAACAACCTGATCCGTGAAGAGCGTGACGATAATCCGTTCAGCCAGACATTATGGAACTACGATAACGCCGGCCGGCTGTTGTCACAGGAGGGCGCACAGCCGGGTAATGAGCAGTGGCGCTGGGATGGCGCAGGCAACCCGCTGGATCGCCATACTGCCGCCCACGTCATGCATAACCGCGTCACCGAACTGAACGGTATCCGCTGGCAGTACGATATTCATGGCCGCACCACTGAGAAAGATGACGGGCACACCCGCTGGCGCTACCGTTACGATGGTGAGCATCGCCTGATGGACGTCATCAGCGAGCCGCGGGACCGTAACAAGCCGCACACTAAGGTGAGTTTCCGTTACGATCCGCTGGGACGCCGTATCAGTAAAACCAGCCAGCAGCTGTTACAGGGCAGGCCGCCGGGGAACGCCGTAACGACGCGCTTTGTCTGGGAAGGTTACCGTCTGCTGCAGGAGATCCACGACGGCACTCCGCTGACCTACGTTTACAGCGACAGCCAGAGTTATGAACCGCTGGCGCGTATTGATGGTGTGGAAAGTCCTGAGATTTACTGGTTCCATAATGCGGCCAACGGGATGCCGGAGCTGCTGACTGACGCTGAAGGGCAAAAAGCCTGGGAAGGGATAAACAGCCCGTGGGGCAAACTGCTGCGCGAGTCCAGCCAGCGGATGCCTGTCGTTCAGCAGAACCTGCGTATGCAGGGCCAGTACCTGGATCGGGAAACCGGACTGCACTACAATCTGTTTCGTTATTATGATCCGGACAGCGGACGGTTCACCCAGCATGACCCGATAGGACTTGCGGGGGGGATCAACCTTTACCAGTATGCGCCGAATGCGCTGGGTTGGGTGGATCCGTGGGGGTTGATGAAGTGTAAAGACCCTGCGAAAGAAGCGACGAAGTGGCAGGGGCCAGGTAATAGAGATTATCCTGGCATCGATGTTTATGAGAATACGGTTATAAAAAAAGGGACGATTCTTTATGCTCTTCATCCTAATGGAGATCGATTACCTGCTTATACTGTAAGCCATCCTACAGTCAGACAGTATAAAGGTGATCCACTTGGCTATCATAAAGCTTTGCAAGTTATGCTAGACCCAGCATTTACAATGCGTTCAAAGGTGAGAGCTTACTACGTTACCGAAGATATACTTGTAGCCAGAGGACGTGCTGAAGCTAATGCTCAGTATGGTCGAGGAGGAGGGCTACAGTTTTATATACCGGAAGAGGCTCGACTTAAACTGAAACCTGGAAAAGTAATTGATATATGAAAAAAATGATTTTAGAAGAGAATGGTACTTTGCTTATAGATGGAATTAAAATAGAGCTTTCTTCTTACGAAGAATTTATTAATTCTTCGTTTTTTAAATCATCTGATGATCTTATAAGTGTAGGGGAGTATTATTTTTCTACAAAAAACGTAATGTGGCACAATGAACCATTCCATGTGCAATTTAGGCCTGCTATTTTTTCAATTAATAAGAGCGTATTTCTAATCAGTAAAACTGGTGATTTTTATAAAAAAATTAACAATTGGGAAGAAAGAGCAAATGTAAACGTTTTAATGCATGAAGAGAAAAGATTGTATGAGTGGATGATGGAAAAGTATCCAGATAATTATAAAGGTGAGTTAAAAAATCCTCCTTATGGTCATGTTTGGGAATTTTTATGGGGTGAGATAACGGTACAGTCTAATGAAAGATCATTTACGAGTGGGATATATATTGAATGGAGATGACTTTAAAATCAATCATCCTGTCAATATATTGACGTGTAGTGCTGCTGCAGAAAATTATAATGAAGGGCATTAATGTTTTACTGTTAATCTTAGTAAAAATTATGAATTCCTGCTAGCACTACGATATTCAAGGGCGGACCATTAAAAAAAGATGACGGACATACCTGCTAGCAATATTGCTACTATGGTGAGTGCCGCCTATAAAATGTTACTTGTGTTGTCAATTTTTTTAAACATTTGTTTTTATGATGGAGTTTGGTTCTGCTATTATTTTTCCTCGGTTAAAGGTTTAATAGGGTAATTTTTTTTCCTTTTTTGATTAAAGGATGATGGTTTTTTAGTGTATTTTAATAGTCTTAACTCGGTAATAATATATTTTATATTTCCGAAGAACTCTCTTTTACCATTTTGACCTTACAAGGAGATAAAATGAACCTGCCAGGAATGAATCCCGAAAATAACTTACCGGGTTATGACATCGCGAGAATGACCGGTTATGGGGCACCTGATTTTGATTTCAAAGCGCTGGGTGCAGCAATGGATTGTACCCGAGAGTTTTATCAGGCTGGCATCATCTATGCAGATGGCGCACAGCGTTATCTTGTTCGGCCTGGTCAGCGTCATCCTAATGGCCAAAGTGGTATCGTCACACATCTTATTGTGACCAAAACGCCTAAGCAAGCCACAGCGTCTGATACGGGCAAGTCACTTAGTGAAGCAGTAAGCGCAACCTCAATGGGAACGGAGATTGCCTCGACCGTGCTTTCCTGTGGTGCAATGATTATCACAGCGGGCGTGGCGGTTATCGGCGCTTCAGCAACACCGATAACCGCTGGCAGTAGCGGCGTGCTTGTTGCTATTGGTTATGCCGGCGCTGCCGCAACAGGCGTGCAATGTGTCAATGGTATTTACCGCGTTTATGATCTTGTCGAAAACGGTGGTCAAAACGTAGCGTGGCTGGACTCTCAGGATTGGTACGTTGCCACTTCAACGTCCCTTGACCTTATTTCACTAGCCAGCGTGGGCGGAGCGTTAAAAGAAGCCCTGGCAACATGGCGAGCGATGAAATCAGTCTCTTCTTTAAAAGCAACGGAGTGGCTCAGGAACTATCCAAGGCAGGACCGGGCACGCCTGACCGAATTAATCATTAAGGCACAAAACCCTGGTATTAGTAATAAAGAGCTTAAAGCCGCCATCCGTGCAGGACTTTATCCAAAGCGGTTCCCTGTAGAGCCGGTGCAAAAAGAACTTGTTAAACAACTGGCTCAGGTCGTCACGAGCGCAGCTGCTGTGGCAGGCAGTGCTGTCAGTGGTATCATTGCTGCTCCAGGTAACGTGCCGCGCACCGGGCGTTATATAGTGGGAACAATCCAGTCACTGGCGGTATTTTAATGCAATTTTTATCATGGCTTATTGGGCGTAATCTCACCGAACTGCTGCAACAGGGTCGCGAAATAGATCAGGTCATCGCACGGCAGGATAATTCCATACTTGCCCGTTCCACCACAGAGCTTGAGCGTTATTTTAAACAGCCTTCTGAGTCGCTTCCCCGGCAAAACGGCTTCCCGGTTGCACTAGTGCTGATGCTGTTACTGGTTGCTTTTGCATTTAATTTGCTGACGTTTCTGCATGCTTTACCTCTGCTTACGCCACAGATACACGCGTTAAGTTTTTTTGTTCCCTCAATCGTCGTTCTTGGCGCGATACTCACCGCCAGTTATCTGCTTGCGCGAGGCCATACAGCGGGTGTTCAGGGGCTGGCTTACGTCTGGGCGGTGTTGCTCATATCGACCGTATTACTTTTGAGCTACAGCGTTGTTACGGGTAGCCACTCGGGTCTGTGGCTACTTCTGGCACTCGCTGCTTTGGTGGGTGCTCGCTGGTTACTGAATGGGCAGGCTTTCATCCTGTTTGCCATTTACTGCCGGACACAACGCCTCGCCAGTGTCGCCCGGCAGCGTCGCATGAAGTAACCCGTAATGGTTTTTAGTGCGGTTATCGCGGAATACCCATTCCGCGACTCTCTTCTGTTTTTCTCTCAACACAATCTTTTTCCTATGACCCACCCCTCCATTTACTCCATTCCCTGTCCCAAACCCCCTGAAAAACCCACCCATCATCACTATTACCTCTGGCTATAACCTGCCGTTATACCCTCCTGCCAAACAAGCATTCGTCACCTTTCAGAACGCATGAAATAGTGGTTTCAGAACCTGATCTTTTGGCTGAAACGAGAGACAACATGCTAATCCCACAACCCTATTTACTTTTTCTTGGCGATGTAACCGATCCCCTCGCGGCAAAAACGGCGCGCGGTATTCATATCTGGCGGCCGGAGCAGTGCGTTGGCGAAATTAAACTGCCGGGCTGCACGGTCAGTCTGGGTCTGGATGAACTGGATATTCCCGGTGCTAAAGCACGCGGTGCGAAAACCCTGGTGCTGGGCACTGCCAATGCCGGCGGCTATCTGCCAGCGCACTGGCTTGAAACCATCAAAAGTGCCATCAAAGCAGGCATGAATGTTGCCAGTGGTCTGCACCACCGGCTGGTGGATGAGCCGGAACTGGTCGCGCTTGCGCAGGCTTCTGGCGTTGAGCTGTTTGACCTGCGTCATATGCGTCCGGCGCTTAATGTTGGCAGCGGCAAGAAGCGCACAGGTAAGCGCATCCTGACCGTCGGTACGGACTGCTCAGTGGGCAAGATGTACACCTCACTGGCGCTGGAGGCGGCGATGCGTGCGCGCGGTATGAAAGCTGATTTTCGCGCCACGGGGCAGACCGGCATTCTGGTCGCAGGAGAGGGCATCGCTGTGGATGCCGTCATCGCTGATTTTATTGCCGGTGCAGCAGAAGCGCTGTCACCAGCGAATGACGCGGACCATTGGGATATCGTCGAAGGTCAGGGTTCACTGTTCCATCCCTCTTATGCGGGTGTGAGTATGGGGCTGATGCACGGTGCGCAACCGCACTGGCTGGTCATGTGCCATGAAATGGGACGTCCTCATATGCGTCATCTGCCACACCAGCCCATGGTCAGCCTGCAGGCGTGCGTTGACGCCAATCTGCGTGCCGCGCAGGTGACCAGTGAGTCGGTTCAGCTGGCGGGCTTTGCGATCAACACCTCCAATTACAGTGAAGAAGAGGCGCTCGCTTATTGCGCCGAAATCAGCGCGGAGTTCGGCTTACCGGCCACGGATCCTGTGCGTTTTGGTATTGATGAGATCGCCGCACTGCTTCAGGAGCGTGGCTGAAATGAGACAGTTGCAGATCGAGGTGGTGGAGCTGCCGCTGGCGCGACCCTTTGCTATCGCACGCGGTACCCGTACCGCCGTGACGGTCATCCGTGTCACGCTGGAGCAGGAGGGTTTCATCGGGCAGGGCGAATGTACCCCGACGGCCCGCTACGATGAGACGCCCGACAGCGTTCAGGCCCTGCTCGAAGCAGTACGGACTGAGGTGGAGTCGGGCCTGAGCCGTCACGATCTGCAGCACCGGTTACCCGCCGGTTCAGCGCGCAACGTGCTGGACTGTGCGCTATGGCGACTTGACGCGGCACGGGCTCATCAGACGCTGTGGCAAAAGAGCGCGTGCTCTCAGCCACCGTCGGTGGTGACGGCAGAGACCCTTAGCCTGGATACGCAGGAATTTATGGCTCTCGCGGCGGGGGATGCCGTGTCACGAGGCGCCATCCTGCTCAAAATCAAGCTCGACCGTGATGCCATTCTGGAAAAAGTGGCGGCGATTCGTGCGGCGGCACCGCATGCCACGCTCATTATCGATGCCAATGAAGCCTGGTCGGGGCTGGAACTGGAAAGCCTGCTGGTGGCACTGAAAACCTTCAACATCGCGATGGTGGAGCAACCCCTTCCCGCCGGGCAGGATCATGACCTGCAACGTTTTAAACATCCCATACCGGTCTGTGCCGATGAGAGCTGCCATACGCGGGCGGATATTGCCGGATTACGCGACCGCTACGAGATGGTCAACATCAAACTGGATAAGTGCGGTGGCCTGACCGAAGCGCTGGCGATGGTGGAAGAAGCCCGCGCCCACAAAATGCGCATCATGGTCGGTTGCATGCTGGGTTCGTCACTGGCGATGGAGGCGGCATTGCCCGTCGCGGTTAACGCTGAATTCGTCGATCTGGACGGCCCCATCTGGCTTGCCGCCGACAGTTCTCCTTTTCTGAGCTACTCCCAGGGCCGTATCTGGCTATAACACTTTGAGGCGACGATGACGGACACACAACGTACTTCTCCTGTTACCCGCGCGGCCTCGCCATCTCCCGTGCTGGCGATTCAGGACCTTAACGTCTCATTTCATGGACGCAACGGTGAGAATCAGGCACTCAAAGGCATCAGCTTTGCCATTAATCCGGGTGAAATTGTCGCCGTGGTGGGTGAAAGCGGTTCCGGTAAATCGGTCACGTCGCTGGCGGTAATGGGCTTGCTGTCCGGCAATGGACGTGTCGATCGCGGCAGCATGCAGTTTCGTGACCGCAGCGGAAACCTGCACGCGTTAGAAACCCTGAACGAAGCACAGCGGCGTACGTTGCGCGGCAATGAAATGGCGATGATCTTTCAGGAACCGATGACCTCGCTGAATCCGGTGTTGCGCATTGACGATCAGCTCACCGAGGCATTACGCGATCATCAGCAGTGCGACAGAAAACAGGCCCATGCGCGCGTGCGCGAACTGCTGCGACAGGTGCGTATCGCGGATGTGGATCGCGTGATGAAAAGCTATCCGCACTCGCTGTCCGGCGGCATGCGGCAGCGTGTGATGATTGCGCAGGCGCTGGCCTGCGATCCGCAGCTCCTGATTGCTGACGAGCCTACCACTGCGCTCGATGTCACCGTGCAGGCGCGCATTCTCCATATTCTGCGTGAGCTGCAACGTGAGAAACAGATGGCGGTGCTGTTTATCACCCATGATATGGGCGTGGTCGCGGAAATCGCCGATCGCGTGGTGGTCATGCTGCGTGGCGAAGTGGTCGAGCAGGGAACCGTGTCTGAGATTTTTGCCGCCCCGCAGCACGCTTATACCAAAGCGTTACTGGCGGCCGTACCCAGACTCGGCGATATGCGGGAACACGCGTGGCCGCAACGCTTTCCTCTGCCCGGTGCGCGGGATGCTGTGCAAAGCGAACAGCAAACTGCTCGCTATGACGTGGCGCCGCTGCTGGATGTGCGCGGGCTGAAAGTCTATTACCCGATTCGCAGCGGCATCTTATCGGGCCTGACGCATCATGTGCATGCGGTGGAGCAGATTGATTTCACGCTGTGGCCGGGTGAAACCCTGGCCATCGTGGGTGAAAGCGGCTGCGGCAAATCGACAACCGGACGGGCACTGATGCGCCTCATCAACAGTGACGCTGAAAGTATTCATTTTGAAGGAAAGGAGATCTCTGACCTGAAAGAGGCAGAGTTTCAGCCGCTGCGCCGTGAAATCCAGATGGTGTTTCAGGATCCCTATGCGTCTCTGAATCCCCGTCTGACAGTTGGGTTCACCATTGCCGAGCCGTTGCTGCTACATGGCATGGTCTCTTCGCTTGAACAGGCTTCTCCACAGATCGATGCGCTGCTCAAGAGCGTCGGCCTCCTGCCCGAACACGCGCGTCGTTATCCGCACGAATTTTCTGGCGGTCAGCGTCAGCGTATTGCTATCGCCCGCGCCATGGCGCTGAAACCGAAAGTGATTATTGCGGATGAAGCGGTATCAGCCCTGGACGTCTCGATTCAGGCGCAGGTGGTGAATCTGATGATGGATCTGCAGCAGCAGACGGGCGTGGCATGGATCTTCATCTCTCACGACATGGCGGTCGTCGAGCGCATTGCGAATCGCGTCGCGGTGATGTACCTCGGCCAGATTGTCGAGCTTGGCCCGCGCCAGTCGGTCTTTAATCAGCCGCAACATCCCTATACCCGGCGTCTGCTGGCCTCCGTGCCGGTCGCCGATCCAGAGAACCGTCAGCCCCGTCTTTTCGATGACAGCGAAATCCCTTCGCCGTTGCGTAAGGTGGGCGAAACGGTCACGAAACCCCGTTATCGCCAGGTTGCGCCCCAGCACTGGGTCGCTGACGGCATTGCATTGTAATTATCCTCAACGACCAGGAGAATGTATGAAAACGCTGTTTCGCCGTACTTCGCTAGCCCTCGCATTGACGACGACGCTGGTCATGACTGCGCAGGCACAGGATCTGCGCATCTCCATGTATGCTGATATTACGGGACTGGATCCGCACGATACCTCGGATAATGTCAGCTACTCGGTGCAGAGCGGCATCTTTGAGCGCCTGTTCCAGTTTGATCCGCAGATGAAGCTGCAGCCCTGGCTGGCGACCGGTTATACCTCCAATGACAGTGCCACCGAATTTACGCTGACGCTGCGCAAAGGCGTCACCTTTCAGGACGGTACCCCGTTTGATGCATACGCTGTCAAAGCTAACCTTGATCGTCTGGCAGACCAGAAAAAAGGGCTGAAGCGCAACAGCCTCTATAAGATGATCGATAAGGTCACGGTGCTTGCACCTGACCAGGTAAAAATCGATCTCAATCAGTCGTTCGGGGCCTTTATCAACACGCTGGCGCATCCTTCTGCAGTGATGTGGAGTCCGTCCGTTCTTAAGCAATATCCGGACGAAGCGCAGTTGCGGCTGCATCCGGTGGGAACCGGTCCGTTTAAATTCGTCAACTGGACACCGGGCAAAGCGGTCACGCTGGCGAAATATGACGGTTACTGGCAGCAGGGATGGCCTAAAGTCGACCATGTGATCTTCTCGCCGAGTCCGGAAGATGCGACCCGCGTCGCTGCATTAAAATCGGGGCAGGTGGATGCCATCTGGCCATTGCCGTCAGACCTGATCGCGGCGGTGAAACAGGACAGCCACCTTTCGATTCAGCGCGACCCCAGCATCTATCTCTACTACATGGCGATCAACACGCAGCATAAGCCGCTGGCGGATGTGCGGGTTCGTCAGGCCATCAACTATGCGATTGACCGAAATCTGTGGCTGAAAGTGGCCTTTGCCGGTCTGGGCAAACCGGCCACCTCCGCGATGCCGGAAGGGGTGCAGTTTTATCAGAAACAAACCGACCCTGACTACCGCTATGCACCGGACGAGGCTAAAGCGTTGCTCAAAGCCGCGGGCTATCCGAATGGGCTGGATCTTAAGCTCTGGGTGACCAACGCCACGGCCAGCGTCCGTGCCGCTCAGGTGCTGAAAGCGCAGCTCGCCACCGTGGGCATTCGTGCCACCGTGACACCGATGGATTCCGGCACGCGTAACGCGAAGCTGTGGGGCGTAAAGGATCCGAAAATGGCGGAGTTTGACCTCTATTATGGCGGCTGGTCGACCTCTACAGGCGACGCCGACTGGGCGCTGCGTCCGCTGTTTGCCACCGAATCCTGGGTGCCAACCTCCTACAACGTCTCCTACTTCAGCAACCCGGATGCAGACAAAGCGATTGCGGCCGGGCTGGCGACCGCCGATCCGGCAAAGCGCGGCATCGCCTATGCGCAGGCGCAGACGGTGCTCTGGAAAGAGGCACCGGTGGCGTTCCTTGGCACGCCAGACAATCTGGTGGGCAAGCGCAATACGCTGAGTGGCGTTTCGATGCTGCCTGATGGCAATTTGCTGTTCACTCAGGCGTCCTTTAAATAAGACGGTTTCTTCCTCGTCCCCTGTCCGGAACGGGTCGGGGACGTGAGGAGGCCCGTCCCCTCATTTCAGGGAATGGCATGATTGCATACATCCTTCGCCGATTACTGGAGATGATCCCGGTTTTGCTGGTGGTCTCGCTACTGGTTTTCGGTTTTATCAAGCTCATGCCGGGCGATCCGGCGCGCATTTATGCCGGACCGGATGCGCCCATTGAGGCGGTCGAGGCGGCGCGTCAGCATCTCGGGCTGAACGATCCGCTGCCGCAGCAGTATCTGCACTGGATCGGCAACCTGTTGCAGGGCGACCTGGGCATCACTTATCGCACCCAGCAACCGGTGCGGGAGGTGATCGGGCAGGGCTTTATGCCGACGCTGTGGCTCGCCTTAGCGGGTTTTACCTGGTCCGTTATTCTCGGATTGTTGTGTGGCGTGATGGCGGCCCTGAAACGGGGACGCTGGCAGGACTGGACGCTGATGAGCGTGGCGGTAGGCGGCATTTCGATGCCGGCGTTCTGGCTGGGGCTGTTGCTCATCCAGTTCGTCGCGATGCCTTTCGGGCTGTTTTCGGTCAGCGGCTTTAACAGGGCCAGCGATATTGTCCTGCCCGCCATCACGCTGGGTTCATCGGTGGCGGCGGTCATGGCGCGCTTTACCCGTTCGGCCTTCCTGGAGGTGGCGCAGGAAGATTATGTGCGTACCGCAAAAGCCAAAGGGCTGCGCAACCGCCTGGTGACGTGGAAACATGTAATGCGCAATGCGCTTATCCCGGTGATTACCATGCTGGGCCTGCAGTTCGGTTTTCTGCTGGGTGGATCTATCGTCGTGGAGAGTGTTTTCAACTGGCCAGGATTAGGCTGGTTACTGATTGAGTCGATTAAAGCGCAGGATCAGCCGGTGATCCAGGCGCTGGTAATGCTGTTCGTGTTTGAATTTATAGTGATTAATCTGCTGGTCGATCTGCTTTATGCGGTGGTCAATCCGGCCATTCGTCTGCGACAGGAGCCGAAATGAGTAGTCAATCGCTGACTGAAAACCCGCCTCAGATCATTCGTTCGCCGTGGCGCGACTTCCTGCATGCCTTTGTGCGTAACCCGCTGGCGCTGGTCTCTGGCGGGTTTGTGCTGCTGTTAATTGTAGTGGCGATTTTTGCCCCCTGGCTGGCGCCCTGGGATCCCATGGTTCCGGACTGGATGGCACTGTCGTCGCCGCCTTCCACGGCACACTGGATGGGAACCGACGAGCTGGGGCGCGACCTGCTCAGCCGCATTATCTATGGCGCGCGTATCTCGCTCTATATCGGCGTGCTGTCGGTGACCATCGGCATGCTGGTCGGGGTCATGCTGGGCTTACTGGCGGGCTATTACGGCGGGTGGGTCGATATGCTGATTATGCGCGGTGCCGACGTCTTATTCGCGTTTCCCGGCATGTTGCTGGCCATTGCGGTGGTGGCGCTGCTGGGGACCGGCCTGAACAATGTGATTATCGCGGTCGCGGTCTTCAGCGTGCCGGTATTTGCCCGTATCGTGCGAGCGTCGACGCTCTCTCTGAAGCAGGCTGCCTATGTTGAAGCCGTGCGCTGTGCCGGTGCGCCAGACCGCGTGATTATTCTGCGGCATATTCTGCCCGGCACGCTTTCCAGCGTGATTGTCTATTTCACTATGCGCATCGGCACCAGTATCCTGACAGCGGCGGGCCTGAGTTTTATCGGACTGGGCCCGGAACCAGACGTGCCGGAGTGGGGCAATATTCTGGCGATGAGCCGTAGCATGATGATGGCCGGGGCCTGGCACATGAGCGTATTCCCGGGGCTGGCGATCTTTATCACCGTGCTGGCATTTAATCTGCTTGGCGACGCGCTGCGCGACACGCTCGATCCCAAACTCAAGGGCTGAAGATGGATTTCCAACAACTGCAGCGCGACCTGCTGCTGAAGCGCTGGCGTGACAAGCGTCAGCTTGGGCAACCGCGAAGCGCATGCGGACCCACGAATCGTATCAGCGATGTTGCGGGTGTGCGTGTCGGACATGACACGCTGAATGAAGGTGAAAACCAGACTGGCGTTACCGCTATCGTACCGCCGGGCGATAATCTGTTTATCACGCCGCTGCCGTGCGGAGCTGAGGTGCTGAACGGCTTTGCGAAACCCGTCGGACTGATTCAGATAGAGGAGCTTGGCGTGCTTCAGACGCCGATTCTGCTCAGTAATACGCTGGCAGTTGGCACGCTGTTTACCGCGCTGGTGCGGGAAGCCATCCGTCGTAACCCGGAACTGGGCCGGACATTGCCCACGGTCAATCCACTGGTGCTGGAGTGCAACGATGGCTGGCTGAATGATATCCAGGCGCTGGCTGTCAGTGAGGCGATGGCGCAGGCGGCGCTGCAGACGGCCTCCGCTGACTTCGCGCGCGGCAGCGTCGGCGCAGGACGCGGGATGAGTTGTTTCAGCCTGAAAGGCGGCATCGGCACCGCCTCGCGTGTGATTCCCTCGCTCAGCGCCACGCTTGGCGTGCTGGTACTGGCCAATTTCGGTGCACTGGAAGCCTTAACGATCGATGGCGTGCGGGCGGGTGAGATGATTGCGCCGCTGCTGGCGGGGAATGCGCCGCAGCTGGATGCCGGTTCTGTCATCATCATTATGGCCACAGATGCACCGCTGGATGCCCGTCAGCTGAAGCGCATCGCGAAGCGAGCCGGAGCTGGCCTGGGGCGGCTGGGCAGTTATTGGGGCCACGGGTCGGGCGATATTGCGGTGGCGTTTTCCACGCAACCGCTGCCGCAACCGCCACAGGACGACACGCTGGAGCCGCTGCTTGCCGCGGCAGCCGATGCCACTGAACAGGCGGTACTGGATGCTTTGCTGAGCGCAGAGGCCGTTACCGGCTTTCGCGGTCACCATCGCCCCTCACTGACGCAGATTCTGGACAGGTTAACCTCATGAAAATTTTTATCTCGGCCGACATTGAAGGTATTGCGGGCGTCATGCGTCCGGAGCAGTGTACACCCGGTCACCCGGAGCATCAGATCGCCCGTGGTCTGATGGAGCAGGAAGTGAATGCCGCGATTGAGGGCGCGTTTGCCGGCGGGGCAACGGAAGTGGTGGTGGCAGACAGCCATGCGCAGATGACCAATTTACGTGCGGAAAATATCGATTCCCGCGCCCGACTGGTGCAGGGCAAACCTCGCTGCCTGTCGATGGTAGAAGGGATAGAACAGCAGCGGTTCGACGCGCTGTTTCTGGTAGGATTTCACAGCGCGGCAGGTGAATCCGGCGTACTGGCGCATACCATTAATGGTCGGGCATTCTGGCGAATCCATATCAATGGCCTGGTGATGGGAGAAACCGATATCTATGCCGCCGCCGCCGCTGAACAGGGTACGCCATTGCTGCTGGTCACCGGCGACGATCAGTTACAGAGCTGGATAGCGGAACACTACCCGGC
>Ga0209371_1001574_pt1 | contig 14958 bp, 18 predicted proteins | sample AgamicAtAmrz_FD_187165 | JGI IMG/M metagenome (GOLD analysis project Ga0209371, IMG submission 187165) | Agave microbial communities from Guanajuato, Mexico - At.Am.rz (SPAdes) (version 2) | ecosystem: Host-associated > Plants > Roots > Rhizosphere | place: Guanajato, Mexico | collected 2012-06-07
CGGCACGCCACGCTATGTCTTCGATATTCCAGAACTCTATGATGGATTGAATTTCGTTGCCGTCAGCATGGGCATATTCGGTATTTGTGAGATCCTGCGCAATCTGGAAAACGAGCAGGAGCGTTCGGTTGGCGTCAAGCGTGTGACGGGACTGATGCTGACGAAGGACGATTTCCGGCGAATTTGTGCGCCCGTTTTGCGTGGCACCACACTTGGGTCCTTCCTCGGTGTTCTGCCGGGCGGTGGGGCCATGCTGGCCTCCTTCGCTGCCTATGCTGTGGAAAAACGGGTTTCTCCAAACCGGGCCGAGTTCGGCAAGGGGGCGATCGAAGGGGTTGCTGCCCCTGAAGCCGCCAACAATGCCGGCGCGCAAACATCGTTCATTCCCATGCTCACCCTCGGCATTCCCGGAAACCCGGTCATGGCGTTGATGGTCGGTGCGATGATAATCCAGGGCATCACGCCCGGCCCGAATGTGATCTCCGAGGAGCCGAGCCTGTTCTGGGGCATGATCGTCTCCATGTGGTCGGGTAATCTCATGCTCGTCATTCTGAACCTGCCGCTGATCGGGCTTTGGGTCCGGATGCTGACCGTGCCTTACCACCTTTTATTTCCGGCGATCATTGGCTTCTGCTGTATCGGCGCTTACAGCATCAACAACAGCGTTTTTGATGTCTTCGTCATGGCAGGTTTCAGCATTGTCGGTTTTGCATTGAGCAAGATGCGTTTCGAACCGGCGCCTTTGCTGCTCGGCTTCATTTTGGGGCCGATGCTCGAGGAAAATCTGCGCCGTGCGATGCTGATCAGCCAGGGCGATCCGACGATCTTTCTGCGCAGCCCGCTTAGCCTGTCGCTGTTGATCTTTGCGGTTGCGGTGCTGGCGCTGGTACTGTCGCCGAGCATCAGCCGCAAACGGGAGGAAGCGTTCACCGAATAGTGAGATTATAACAATCCCATCAGGTCGCTCGGCGACTATCTTGCTGCGGACGATCCGAAGCCGCGTGGCGACGGCCATGAAGGTTGTCCTGTGTGGGGGTATCGATGTATCTGGGGGCGGATACTCATTTGAACCTGCAGGCACATGGAAACATCGCTTTATCTGCCCATCAAAGGCTTTCTTGAAAAGGCGGGTTACACCGTCAAGGGCGAAGTTGGCGGTTGCGACCTCGTCGGTTTGAGCGATGGCGATCCGCCGGTTGTCGTGATTTGCGAGCTGAAACTGAGATTCAATCTGGAACTCATTTTGCAGGCCGTCGATCGCGCGGCTATCGCCGATGAAGTCTGGATCGCGGCTCGGGTCTCGGCCAGGGGTAAAGGCCGCGAGGCCGACAGGCGTTACCGCGACCTTTGCCGCAGGCTCGGGATCGGCATGCTCGGTATCGCCGATACCGGCGAGGTCAGCATGATCGTTGGTTCGATATCGCCGATGCCGCGAACCAATCCGAAACGGCGGTCGCGGCTCATGCGTGAACACCGGAAACGACGCGGCGATCCAACAGCAGGCGGAAGCACCCGCGCGCCGATCATGACCGCGTATCGCCAGCAGGCGCTTGGCTGCGCTTTGGCGCTGTCGTCAGGGCCGATGCGTGTGCGTCAGGTCAGGTCCAGCATTCCGGATGCAGGGAAGATCCTGCTTGCGAATGTTTATGGCTGGTTTGAGCGGCTCGATCGAGGAGTGTATGGCCTGACGCCGGCTGGATGTGAAGCGTTGCAGCGATGGCCGCAGCAGGACCGCATTTGAGGCCGCGGTTTCACACCACTCCATTCAGATCTTCGGCGCCGGCTTGCGTCCCCGACTCACCTTTTGGGGGATGCTCTTTCCGCATTCGTTCCACCAGGCCGTCAATGCTTTCATGGCAGGGCCAAGCGCTCTGGCCTTAAGCGGCCATCGGTTCGATGTCTTCTTCATTCAAATGTTCGGCGGCCCGGATCATGATCAGTGGTAGGGGGACTACCGCCACGCCGCTTCTCGCTGAAAAGGAGCAGCTGATATACAAGATAGGCGCTTGGCTGGTCGGAAAGGCGCGGAATAGCAGCGTTGCTATCATCTTTTTCGTGACAGTTGAGGCAAGCCGGAACATTTCGTGCCGAATCTCCGTGGCTGGTTCGGCTCATCTACAACGATTGTGGAATAGCAGGGGCGTCAGTTTGAGTCTTTTTAAAATCCGGACCGGCTGCACAACAGACAAAGCGATGGCGCCTCGCCGGCATAAGTCAACCAGCTACCTTTCGGAGTAATTTCTCAATCTCTCCTCCGCAATAGGCGTTGCCATAGTCTTCAAAACTTTTACTGTTCAAAGCAGCCAGCGGAGCTGTAGCTCCCACTTTTCAGGAGTCCACATCTCGCGTCCACCGTTGAGCGTCAACTCATCAAGGACGTCATTGGCATCGTTTGCAATCTTGGCGCTGAGCATGCGGCCTTCACAGTTGCCGACATGATAACAACCGCTCACCGAAGTAAATGACGATCACCGGCATCTGAGAGATTGCGAAATTGCGCTCACGGTCAATCAGAACGGGTGGCCCCATGAAAGCGACCGGCTGCTTTTCCACCCCGAAATCCATAATACCTTCAATCGCATCGGCATCGTGTTCATCCCCATGAACACCCACAATGGGCCAGAGTTCCGCGAATGAACTGACCTCGAAACGGAACTGGCCAATAATAAAGGTCGAAGTCGCTCATGTTGTACTCCATTGGTCATGCAAACCACTAACGGGGCTGGTTATTGCTGGTCCCCAAAATGCATTTGAGAGCGAACATGGAGCGCAACGGAGCGCTGACCCTTTGTGAGCTGGGGGCCGTGTGATCTCGTTCTCTGCGTCGATTCCGCACCGCTATCGACCGAACTGCTCGGGAATGGTACGCTCAAGACTTACCGGGCCTAGGACACGGCATGTGGATCAATAGGGGCATGGTCAACGCTGACATACGGCCTTCCTCCGGAGCTGATGCCTCCGGACGTGCTACGGTAGCCCCGCTATATGTCCGCCCATTAGGCGCCGCGGCACGTTCTTGATTTGCGCAACTTTCAGGGGACCCGCATGCTCATTCTTTTCATAATTCTCATAGGAATCGTTGCCGGTCTACGCGCCATGACCGCTCCCGCCGTAGTTGCCTGGGGTGCCTATCTCGGATGGTTCGATATTTCACAAAGCAGTCTCTCCTTCATGGGGTCGATCTGGGCCGTGGCGATTTTTACCGTGCTTGCCATCATCGAACTCATCACCGACCAGCTTCCCAGCACGCCTTCGCGCAAAGTGCCCATGCAGTTCGGAGCACGTATCGCGGCGGGCGCTCTCAGCGGTGCGACGATCGCCGCAACTGAGGGCATGGTGGTTGTTGGGCTCCTCGCGGGTGTCGTCGGCGCTGTGGTCGGAATATTTGGCGGTGCGGCTGGTCGCGGCTATCTCGCCAACCGGTTCGGCCGTGATCTCCCCGCCGCCCTCATCGAAGATGCGGTCGCCATTGCACTTGCACTGCTCGCCGCGACGGCCGTGTCATGAGGGAGTACGACGCGATCTTCATTGGAGCCGGACAGGCCGGACCGTTCCTCGCCGCCCGCATGGCCGCGATGGGCCGGAAGGTAGTCCTGATCGAACGGAAGTTTCTTGGCGGAACCTGCGTAAATGCCGGATGCATGCCGACAAAGGCCCTGGTCGCCAGTGCCAAGACCGCCGAGGTCGCCCGGCGTGCATCGGAATTCGGCGTCAAGATTGATGGCGAGCCCATCGTGGACATGTCGGCCGTGGCAGCCCGCGCCAGGAAGGTGACCCTAGACGCGAGAAGCGGTCTGGCGGCTTGGTTCGACAGCCTCGAGACGATGGATGTGGTCTATGGCCACGCCAAATTCGTCGCCGCGAGGGCGGTATCCGTGGAAGGGAAGCGCTACACCGCCCCGCAGATTTTCATCAATGTGGGCGCGCGGCCGCATATCCCCGATGTTCCGGGCCTCGCCGACGTGCCTTATCTCACGAGCACGTCGATGATCGCGCTTGAGGAATTGCCGAAGCATCTGGTCATTCTCGGTGGCAGTTATATTGGATTGGAATTCGCCCAGATGTATCGGCGCTTCGGCGCGGAGGTCACTGTCATCGAGCGCGGGCAGCACCTGGCGGCTCGGGAGGACACGGATATCTCGCAAGCCATCGCGGATGTACTGACCAAGGATGGCATCAGGATTCTTCGGGGCCACAATCTGCTATCCATTGCCAGAGACGGCGCAGATGTGGTCGTGCGGAATGATCAGGGCGAAGTTCGTGGCAGCCATGTCCTGGTCGCCGTCGGACGTCAGCCGAATACCGACGATCTCGGGCTCGATCTCGCAGGCGTCGAGACCGATCAGCGCGGCTTCATCACCGTCGATGAGCGTCTGCAGACGACTGTCGACGGCGTCTGGGCACTTGGCGACTGCAATGGGCGAGGGGCCTTCACCCACACATCCTACAATGATTTCGAGATAGTGGCGGCGAACCTCCTCGACGGCGGCGACCGCACGGTGACCGACCGCATTCTCGGCTATGGCCTCTACATCGATCCACCGCTCGGGCGTGTTGGCATGACAGAGCGCCAGGCGAAAGAGGCCGGCCACCGGATCAAGGTCTCGACCCGTCCCATGAGCCGCGTCGGCCGCGCCGTCGAGAAGGGCGAGACGCTCGGCCTCCTCAAACTTGTGGCCGATGCCGACACCGACCAGGTACTCGGTGCCGCCTTTCTCGGGGTCGGGGGTGACGAGGCGGTCTACGGCGTTCTGGATGCCATGAACATGGAAGCCACGACCGAAAAACTTAGATGGGCCGTACCGATCCATCCGACCGTCGGCGAACTGGTGCCGACGTTGATCGGCGACCTCAGGGAACCTGACGCTTAGCCAGGACCGACCAACATTGAAGCAGTCTGCCAATCTCATTGTTAGGGAAACAGCCCCACCCCCACTGCAGACCCAGTTCGTGGGGCGGAAATCTTGATTGTGGGTCGTACCTGTTTGGGCGGCAGCCATTTACAATGGGCCCAGAGAATGGACAGGCTGCTTACTGCCTCTAAAGCAACCGTGACATCAAACCAAGCTCTTGCTTAGCCTGCCGATCTCGTGCTGAGGGAGTTTGTAATAACAGCGTCGGTGGTTTTGATCCCATCAAGGCACGCGCATTTTGAAGGTGAGCGTCCCGGTCACTCAAGTTGCATGTTCTCATCTGGATCCAGGCGCTACCCTTGAGCGCTCCAACTATTTCATAAACAGCAATAAAATCGAAATTATTCCTGCAATTGTGAGCGGAGACATCTGACGGCAATATCAACCTGTCAGACGAACACAGCGTCGCCTGAAGTTTCAATAACGAAATCGCAGGACGCGAAATGACCCAGAACATCCCTCGCATGACACGCAGAGGCGTGCTGCTTTCCGCAGGCGCTGCCGCAGCGGCTGTCGCAATTTCTCCCGCTTTCAGTTTTGCAGCAAAGGCTGCATCCGCCGCCAACCCAATCGAAGGAAACAAGACCATGGCCTATGTAACCACCAAAGACGGAACCGAAATCTTCTACAAGGACTGGGGCCCGAAGGATGCCCAGCCGATCATGTTCCACCATGGCTGGCCGCTCTCATCCGATGACTGGGATGCGCAGATGCTGTTCTTCGTCTCCAAGGGTTTTCGTGTTGTCGCCCATGACCGCCGTGGTCATGGCCGTTCCGCCCAGGTTGCCGACGGTCACGACATGGATCACTACGCCGCCGACGCCTTTGCCGTCGTCGAAGCTCTCGATCTGAAGAACGCCGTCCATATCGGCCACTCCACCGGTGGCGGCGAAGTCGCCCGTTATGTCGCAAAACATGGCGAACCCGCCGGCCGTGTCGCCAAGGCGGTTCTCGTTTCCGCCGTGCCGCCGCTGATGCTCAAGACCGAGGCCAATCCGGAAGGCTTGCCGATGGAGGTTTTTGACGGCTTCCGCTCGTCGCTCGCCGCAAACCGCGCGCAGTTCTTCCGCGATGTGCCGGCCGGCCCGTTCTATGGCTTCAACCGCGATGGCGCGACCGTTCATGAAGGCGTTATCCAGAACTGGTGGCGGCAGGGCATGATGGGCGGCGCAAAGGCCCATTACGACGGCATCAAGGCCTTCTCGGAAACCGACCAGACCGAAGACCTGAAGAATATCGGCGTTCCGACGCTGGTGCTGCATGGCGAAGACGACCAGATCGTGCCGATTGCCGACTCCGCCCTGAAATCGGTGAAGCTGTTGAAAAACGGCACGCTGAAGACCTATCCGGGCTTCTCGCATGGGATGCTGACCGTCAACGCCGACGTGCTGAACGCCGATCTGCTGACCTTCATCAAGGGGTGATCGACGCTGGCGGCGGGTGCGGCCTCCCACGCGTCCGCCGTCTTTCAAATTGCTAATCCACACGCGCGGATCGCGCTGCCTCACATTAGGAAACCATCATGACGAACACGAAGAAAATCGCAAACCTCGGCGTCGCCTGGGAGCAAGCTTTCGGCTACGCACAGGCCGTTCAGGTCAAGGATACAATCTATATCTCCGGACAGTTGAGCCACGACGGCGATGGCAAACTCGTCGCGCCAGCTATTCTCGATGATAAAGGCCGGCCCGTCGATTTCACGCAAATGGAAGAGCAGATCCGTCAGACATATGTCAATGCCAAGAAGCTGCTCGCCGAGTTCGGCGCCACTCTCGAGGACGTCGTCGAAGAGACGCTTTTTGTTCTCGACATTCCGAGTGCATTTACAGCCGGATCAAAGGTTCGCAAGGAGATGTACGGAACAGACACGCCGCCGGTTGCAAGCAACCTGATCGGAGTGAGCGCGCTGGCCTTCCCGGAGCAAATCGTCGAGATCACCTTCCGCGCCGTCGTCGACGTGCCGACCGCCTCGTAAGGCAATAGCCACTCTAAAAAGCCGCCGAAGCGGTTTCGCACCGGCGGCCGTCCTGCCACAATAGGTTTCCGAATGCCGAGAACATCCTCGCACAACATGAGATCGCCAGCGGCTTTGCATCTGACCCCAGAACTGGTTGCCAGGACCCTCAGGTTTGTCACGGAGGAAGGTCCGGAGCCGAATTGGACGCCAATCTCGCCAAAGCAGCTCGACGACCTTGTCGGTCGAGTAGCGTTCCTGCAAGCTGACAAGAAGATCGACGCGAGCGTATAATCAAGAAAGCCAGCATCGGCGTTGTCGAGGACGAGATCGTCATCATCTTCAACTCGGACAGAAACAAGCTTAAGGTCGAGGATGCTTTTTGGATCGGGAAAGAAAAATCCGAGCCGGAAATCCTGTTCTATAAAAACTCAAAACTGTTGAGCCCCTTGAGCGAAGCAGAAGCTCGGCGCTTTGGGGTCATTGTTTTCTCCAGGGAGAGTGTATGGGTCATTCAACCCGACGAAGGATGCGCCGGTAAATACTTTCGACAATAGCCGGCATTGCCGGTAGACCCGTACTTGCGAGCCTCATGTGCCATATGTATGCGCAAGCGCTGTTCGTAGATGGTTCTGCGCGTTGGCCGTTTTTGCAACTTCGGGCCGAATATGCCTTGACCCGGAGTTAATCGCGCCGATCCGGCACAGCGCTGTGCGGCACGTTATTCTTCGGCGCAGGACTTCATTTCTGCAATTGCCCAGCCATTTGATAGCGAATTGGGGCCCAGGTCGCGGAGCTATTCGGCATCCGACGCCATCAAACTCGACCGCAATCTGGAGATATACAATATCAGCCTGGACCGGCCTCTTGGTCTCGGTCTTGCTAATAAAGACATTGGGTTGGCTTCTCCCAAACTAACGCAAACAACTCCTCGCGGGATGGGCCGGCTTGGGCCATTCGATCTCCTTCAGATGAGAGCCAAGGCAGTCACGATCTCCGCGGGCGGCGGTTCACCTAGCTTTCGCATGCGGTGGCGCAATGACGTGCGCTCAATCTACATCCCTAAAAGCTAGATTAACGAACGAAAAGGGTTTGCATGATTTTACTCTCAGCCTGAACCGGATGCGATGAAGTGATAGCCGTCGCCTTGTATGAAGCTTGACGTCGTGCCATAGCGTGCCTCAACGCAACAAGAGGCGAATACACATGAGGATCGATGCGCGCAAAGCGCTGGCTACCTTCTTGCTCCTGACTGCCGGCAATCTTGCGTCCGCATTCGCTTCGGATGCGGAATCGCGCGCCCTTTGGGCGGCATCTGCGATGGCCGAGGCCGATTATCATCGCAGCAACCCTTGCTCGAACTGGAAGGTCGATGAGCAGGCGGTGAAGAAGGTCATTGTGTGGAGCGGCCGAACGCTTGAAGAATTGCGGGCATCCCAAGACTACAGCGAGCAGCTTGGCGCCATAAAAGGGCTTGTCCAGCAATACGGTCTGGAGATGGCCTGCGATGGTGGCGCAGCGAACTTCGATGTCTCGGAAAAGGATTATGGCGTTCTCCGCCACTCAGACTGGTGGGGCGGTCGGGAATGACGAAAGCGCGATTTTGCAGCCACCTTCAACCGGTCCTTGAGGCAGAGTTGCGGGCCGGAAATAGCCATCTCTTCTCTCCTCCTCACATCGCCGACTGGCCTAACACCGGATCGGTCTTCTGCGCGCTCGCTGAAAAACTGCGGGAGCTATGGGGGTGTTCCGGAGCTCGAACATCAGATTGCACCGATCCGCACTATGGCTGGCATCCGCGGCGAACGGCTACAGTTCGCCTTTCTGGATGACTTACAAACAGTCCCAGGAAATTGGCGGCCAGGTTCGCAAGGGCGAAAAATCCACCCTCGTCGTCTATGCCGGCGCCATCGAAAAGACCGAGGAGGGCGCAAACGGCGAAGAGATCGAGCAGCGAATCCCCTTCCTCAAAGGCTACTGCGTCTTCAATTGCGACCAGATCGTAAGCGGCGTTCCGTTGGCACATTGACTGTAATTCTTTATTCGACGTAGTCGCGACCGCGACAGACACGTCATCGCTGCTATATTGGACTTAAAAGAATGAATGGCGGTCAATAGTGAGCGAAAAATATTCCAAACGGCTGGGTGAGCAGTCTAGTCGAAACAGAATCATGGACGCTTTGAGTTGGTTGGCGGAAGGAGTACCCGCCGTCCGACGAATGAGCGCGAATGAATTTTTCGAGATGTTCTACGATTGGGTGGATGACCAGAACCCTCATTGGCCTTGGCCGAAGGGATCGCCAGAGACAATGACCTCTGCCGAGGTAGTTGCCGTGACCGAGGTTCTTTCCGTCGTTAATGCAGCGGTTGCAGATGTCGATTATGACGATGACGCAGTGATCGCTTCGGGTTGGCTTGAACGCATCTCCCCTGTGGCCAACGTTGCCCTCGATTTGATGCTCGCTCGCGGCTGCTTTGCTGAAGACTTTGAAGAACTGGATGCGCCTCACGTCCAGACTTCTTGGTCGTGAGAACCTCCAATGTACTCTCCTTGGAGAAACTCCCGTTGCTTGTCCATGGATAGGCGATCACAGATCAACGCGGTGAGGACAACGTGGGAGCGGAACACCGGTTACGCCAGATCGACGGGTTGCCCGAAAATTTCAGGCCGACGATCGAGCCTGTCGAGCCCAAGGAACGCATCGCCCATGCCGATGCCTTCTTTGCGAACACCGGCGCCGACGTTGGCGTTGGCGAGAGTCTCAAGGTCCGGGTGCGATAGCGCCACTGAAGTTGGACCGAACGAAACCTCGGCGCAGGGAGAAGGCGTGGCCTCCAACAAGCGGATAGTTTGAGTTCGATCGATATCACGCCCAGGCGGGCCTTCCGGATTCTACCGAAGTTGATCCAAAACTGCCGATGAACAGCGCGAGAACACCCAAATTCGTTTTGCGGGCTGAAATCATAGTGTTTCGGGCAGCTGAGGAAAATCAGCCGATGTCACCATGAACGAAAAATTGTGCTTGAATTCGTGGTCTCCGACACACGTTCGTGCAATCTTGCCAAACCAGGTGATCTTGAAACAATTGGAACTGCTGATCCGGTCGAATTTGATTTTATGCTCGGCAACCGTATCATGGCCGAGCAGATAAATCTGGAACGCGAAGTCATTCCGGTCTGTTATCGTTTCCGGGTGGGGGTCTATCAGCAGTTCGAGGCCATCGAGAAACTCCGGTGTGTCGCACCTGGACTGCCTGTCATCGCCCATCGATCATCAAAACCCCGGATTCCCCGCTCGGATCTCCGTGCACTTGTCGCGGATCTTCACGCCGCTCACAACCTTGCGCAGTGCACAGATATTGCCTGATGCGTAGCGACGGTGACATGCCCGCAGGAGCGGGCTCGACCAAAGGCAACACGATCTGATGGGGTGTTTCTCCCACCTCGAGAGAATCGCACCCGGTCCAATAACCGACAAAGCGGTGCGCCGCATCCACGGGCTTGCCACCTTGAAACGGCACCAGCACGACACTTGACCAGCGCTGGTGCACGCCACTTTTGCCGATACCGCTATGCGCGAACTCCAGGCATGCGCCCCAGGGCTTCCCACCTGTGCTGGTTTTATAAGCGGCGACTGGCGTCCAATCCATCTCGGGCAGCACCCATCGAACTGTCGGCTTGTGCTCGATCAGCCGGAGCGGCTTGCCCTCGTGCTCGAAGAAACCCTTGTCGCGCTGGATTTGCAGCTGCTCGACCTCGATCATGCAACCAGCTGGCCCACAGCCGCTCTCGATCTGGATTTCGGTCGACGTAGCGGCGCTCGCGGAGGTGTTCAGAATATTCCGCAGCTCCGTGGCACTTGTCACGGCATTTGGCGGATGGTCGGTTGAACCGACGAAAAGTACCGTCGCAAACAGCAGATGGTGCATGTGTGGTTGCTCATGGTTGGTCAGCAGGGCAGTGGATGCCGGTGGTGTGGATCGAGAGATGACGTATACGGGAAAGTGGCGGTTTTTATAGCTGACGGTGGATTCGTCTCAGACACTTCAACAATCTGACGCGGCCAGTGCGATCTTCCTGAACTCCAAAACGATTGGCCGATTGTTTCGTGGGCCTCGTGAGAAAATGCGCGGAGCGAGGGAGTGCAGGCCGCAGTGGGATGATGTCGAAGCCGTCATGATACCATAACCTCCTTCAACATTCAGCGGGGAGGAATAGCTTGGCAAAAAGGTCATCGTGCTGCATTCGCTGAAATCCATCCCCATACTTTTCAAGTATTTAGGGGGGCGCCAAGCTCAAAATAGCTTGGCAATCGACATGCGACCTGAACCCTCGTCGCGAACCCGCATGATGGTCTGCCGGCTGGACCTGGTTGCCCTTCAACGAAACCATCGTTCATTTCCACTGATTCCGCCCCTAACGTCTGACTCCATTCATTGAAAATCGGGCTTTCAATCTTTCATTGGGAACGACACGAAAACGGTTTTTACCGCCAACTCGTCGTTGTAATCGACCTTCACCTGCCGACCATCCTTCATCCAAATATCCCAATACACATCGCCATCCTCCTCCTCGGTTGCCTGAGGTTCACCGAAGGCGGTGAGCGCCTCCCCCCGACTGCCAACGGGACCGGAAGAGAGTGGAATGGATCCCAGATATGCGGACACCTTCGCCGAGCCGTTGGGGTAGTAGAAGACGCCACTCATTGCATAAGGGCCGGATCCAAGCGGGTCTCGATAGTTGCGAGAGAAGAACTCCTTCGGCGTGAATGCAAGTGCGACACCGAGGTCATCGAGCTGAACGAAATCCATCGTCAACTCCTTGAGCTTCTTCGGAGAGAGGGTATCGATCGATCCACCATTGGCCTTGATCGCATCGATCACGTCGTTGTCGGTATTAGTCATTCCGACCAGCGTAAACAGTCGATCTGCATTCATGTTTTCACCTGCCTTCTTAATTGTTCCGGATCATCTTTTTGAGCCACTTGTCCCAATCGTCGTTGCTCATTATTGACAGGGTCTTCGCGGCGTCCCGGTATCGATCTCATGGCAATCGTCGCAAGTAAACATTGGAGCTGTTGCATGGGAATCTACAAGGGCGCGCTGGCATTGCTGGGAAAGTCGGAAACCGACGCAGCGGTCGTGGACTATTTAAAGTCGCTGGGTGCGACGCTCCCGCTCACGCGGCCACCACGCGGCGAGAAGGAAACGAACGTCGAGGTTCCCGGTCAACAGATTCAACTGCTTTTTTACTCTCGGAAGCGAGTTGCCGAACGGGACGCGCTTTGCGGAAGGGGAGTTGGTTCTGCGTACATTCTTCGTTCTTCCGGAGGAAGCAGGAAGACCGATCGATGGAACGCCTTTCGATCTCGATATGACCATGACCCGGGAGCAGGCCCGAGCGAAGTTTGGAGAGCCGGAATGGAGCAGCGGTGGTAGTTTGAAAAACGATCGCTGGGTGCTTGGAGACAAGCGGATGCTGCTAAGCTTCACCTCGGACGAACAGCGCATCCGACAAGTGGCAGTGTCACAATTGTTCGAGTGAGCGGGTGGCCCTTCTCTCACCGAGAAATGACTAAACTGCCAGCTTCAGGCGCCCCGAAACTGTCATAAGTCCAAATCTCACGCGGCGCGGAGAATTTTCGCTGGAAGCCGTAAGGGCCTGAAGCCTTCGGGCATCCGTTGCTCGGCGTCCCAGGAATAGATTCCGGTGAGATTGATGTGTTCCCAACTCAGCGGCGAGATGTGTTTCAGCAGTTCGTCGAGAATATTCCGGCCCTGTCGCCGTAGATGGGCGGCGGCACGGCCGAGATAGACGGTGTTCCAATAGACGATGGCACTGACCACCAGATTGAGCCCGGAAGCCCGGAACGCTTGGCTGTCGTAGGAGCGCTCGCGGATTTCACCGCATTCGTGGAAAAAGACGGCGCGCTTGGATTTTGCGATATCAGGCGTAGATGACATCGGTTTGCCCGGTGAGCCCCTTCCAATATTCTATTTCGCGATGCCAAAAAGAGATGCCACGCACTGGCGCTCTTCTGCCATCACGTCTGCCTATTTGAGTGCCAGAGGTAAGTTAACTTGGCAAAAAGGGTAATCTTCCTGGCATCGACAAAATCCGAGCCTCGACTTTTTAGTGGGTTACCCGGGATCTGAAGGTAAATTATCGTGGCAATCGACAGTATGGGTTGGCAAGCCTCGAGAACAGGCAACCACTGCAACGGAATATGGGACGCGATGGTCAAGCCTGTCCTGACGGGAACGCGCTCCCCATAGCGCCGAAGTGAGCGGCAGGACAGGCGGGCGTCTTGCTGCGAAGGAATAAAACGGAGACGTGCTGCAGGTCTTCGGCGTCAACGACCATCGTGCAGGGGTGTGAGGACGTCGCGTGCGCATGACGGCGTTTCGTGCCGCGCGAGCGTGACCTTCAGATCTCTGCTTCAAATCGCAGGTCGGGAATGTCGGCAAAGTCTTTGACCAGCATGTCGCAATTGCCCGACAGCGCGAACGGCCGTCCTGCCCGATAGAAAGGCGAATGAAGCGCCCTATTTGGCAAGGCTTGTCACGAGATATGCGGATGCCAGAAGCAGGGTGATGACAGTGAAAAATATGAGAGCTGCCGCCAGTTCATCGAACCTGCCGTCGCGTTCATTGCGATTCCAGTCGTAAGCCATAGCCAACCTCAATCGTTGCTGTGAGAGGAGGGTGGTCCGGTATGGTTAATGAAATCCTAATATCTGGACACTGAATGTTGCCGGCATGATCTGATATACGGGCCTTGGCGACTGATTTTGTCACGCGATTGGTTGAAACAGAGGCACAGAAGTAATACCATTGGTTACGGCGGTATTACGGGAGTTTGACATGACAACAACGGTAACAGCCAAAGGGCAGGTCACCATTCCAAAAGCCGTACGCGAGCTTTTAGGGATTTCACCAGGAAGCTCGGTTGATTTTGTTCGGGCTCCCGATGGACGGATTGTTCTGGTCAGGGCTGACAAGAAACAGCCACTCACGCGTTTTGCCAGGCTGCGCGGACATGCTGGTGAAGGTCTGGGTACCGACGCCATCATGGTCCTGACCCGTGGTGACGAGTGACGCTTGTCGATACAAATGTCCTGCTTGATCTTGTGACAGATGACCCGGTTTGGGCCGACTGGTCAATCGAGCAACTCGAACTCGCAAGCGTTTCAGGTCCGCTGTTCATTAACGACGTTGTCTACTCGGAACTATCTGTTCGATATGAGCGGATAGAAGCGCTTGATGCTTTTGTTGATCAGGCGGGGTTAAAGCTCACCCCTTTCCCTCGCGCGGCGTTATTTTTGGCCGGCAAGGCCTTTACCAGGTATCGACGCGGCGGCGGCACCCGTACCGGTGTTTTGCCTGACTTTTTTATCGGGGCCCACGCAGCAATACAAAACCTTCCCTTGTTGACGCGAGATGTGGCTCGTTACCGATCTTATTTTCCAACTGTCACTCTGATCTCACCTGGAGCTTAGAGCATCCAGGAAAAGTGGATCCCGGTTTTCCGTCCGGAAATGCGCCCAAACAATGAGTTAGAGTGTTTTCGCGATTCGAAGAAAAGCGAAAAAACTCTAGGAATGCGCCGGTCTCGTCATTTGTGATCCGGCACCGGTTTCGGGGGCGGTTTCGCTCTGATGGCGACCGGTCAGGCGAGCCGCAACGCTTTCAACTGGCTGGCTTGACGAGGCTGATTTCGGTTTTGCTGTCGAGGACGATATGCAGGTCCCGGATCATGCCGGCTGCCTGCAGCAGGGCGTTTCGCACCTCCTCATGGCTGCGCCATCCGCTCTATGGAGAGTGCAATGGTGTGGAGATCAATGAGACTGTCACGGCCTGGTCCGGATGGAATGCCGATTGCTTCGCGCATGTCGCGGATTGTTGTGACGGCCCGTTCAAGCATACGCCGCTTCTGATAGCCGTCGAGGTGATCAAGCCTGTTGGCGTCGCGGATGAGCTCGGCAATGAAACTGTTTGTCAGAGTCATGGAAGAGGGTGCCGGGTTGGCCGACGGACGTCAATGCCAGGCCTTCGGCGTGGGCTTCTGACCCCGGAGTTGACGCCAGGATGT
>Ga0209371_1001577_pt1 | contig 14925 bp, 18 predicted proteins | sample AgamicAtAmrz_FD_187165 | JGI IMG/M metagenome (GOLD analysis project Ga0209371, IMG submission 187165) | Agave microbial communities from Guanajuato, Mexico - At.Am.rz (SPAdes) (version 2) | ecosystem: Host-associated > Plants > Roots > Rhizosphere | place: Guanajato, Mexico | collected 2012-06-07
AGGCATGAAATGATGTCTCAGCTTTTTCGCAGCGCGGGCTACGATCCGACCACCGGCGTGCTGGAGCTGGAGTACCGGAACGGCGCGTGCCGGCGCTGGCTCGCGGTGCCGGCAAAGGTGTACCAGGCCTTCTGCGCGGCCGCGGACGCTGACGCTTTTTTCAGGGCCAGCATCGAGGGGCGCTACCTTTCCCTGAGGGGCAGCCTCAGCCCGCGGCGCGGCGTCTGACGCCATCATCCGCGCCCAGGCATCATAGTCTTCCGCGGCCTGCTGCCGCGAGCGACGCACGGGTGCCTGGCGTTCAGCGCGCGCCCGGTAGCCGCAGCGCCGCTCGCGGGCCGCCCGGATCAGGGTCTCCTGCACCCACGTCCAGAACGCGCGCCCCGTGTGCGGTGTCACAGGGTAGCCCGCTTTTTTCATGATTTTCCGGGCGACGTTTTCGCTCCAGCTGCGGATGAGCGAAAAGGCGCCGTGAATATCGCCGCGTGACGTCATGATATTTAATTCGTGAAATGTATTCATATTATCTGCTCCCTGACACGTAACTGTTATCGTCAGATTACGAAATATCTTTATCTGTTATTATATATTTTTAATAGATTCATATTAACATGTTTTTATTAACGGCTGTCAGGTGGTAAAATCTGTTAACATTATTTTATGGCGGTGAAGGATAATGAAAAAACAGGCTTTAATCATGACGGCATTGCTGACCCTTCCCGTTATTCACGCCGCAGAGGCCTCCGTAACGGCCGGTTTTTCACCCGGGGGCTCGGCGCTGGATCTGATACTGCAGTTCACCGGCAGCGCACGTCAGAGCGCCGACGTGGCGGCTTATGATTTCACCAGCCGGCCGGTGGCTCAGGCGCTGTCAGAGGTCGTTGCACGGGGCGTGAAGGTCCGGCTGGTCGCCGATGAAAAGAAAAGCCGGGACCGCTGGTCTCTTGTCAGCCAGCTCGCGTGCGCAGGCGTGGACGTGCGTATTAACGGCATGTACAGCATCATGCACAATAAATTTATGGTGGCCGATGGCAGCGCCGTGGAAACCGGCTCATTTAATTACACGTCTTCTGCCGAAAAAAGAAATGCGGAGAACGCGCTGGTCATTCATGATGAACCCGTTATTGCCCGTCAGTATCAGGCGGAATTTAACCGGCTCTGGAATGAATCCGTGCCGGTGATCTGTCCGCGGACTGAATGAAATAAATCAACAGGCGAGGGAAAATAATATGACAACGTATGAAACAGCATTATTCCTGACGGCCGGTATTGTCTCCGGCATCTTCCCTTTTATTCTGTCCGCTTACAGCGGTGGAGGCAGGACGATTATTCTTCAGATTATTGCAGGCCCGCTGGCCGCCATTGGGTATCGCGGGCTTGCCAGCGTTACTCAGCCTGACGTGCTGGCTCTCTCCCTCTGTGCGGGACTGGTGCTGCTGACCGCAGTACTCTTCAGGATCAACCGGGGTGAAAAGATAATCGCATGACTGCGGCGCGGGGAGGCTCAGCTTATGGCGGCAAAGAAAATATACCCCGTCCGGTTCGCCGGGCTGCGGGGCACGCGGGAGTGCGATGCGGCGTTCCGTACCGCTGACCCGGAGCAGTGGCAGCGCTGGCTGAAACATGCGCGCGATAATAAGGCTACCACGGTAGTGACCTGCCTGTGCCAGGCCGGTGAGGAAGACACGCAGCGCCGGCGCCTTAAGGTACATCTGTCACAGAAAACGGACCAGTGCTGGCTCGCCTCATGGGCCTTCTCCGGGCACGAGCACGCACCCGACTGCCGCTTTTACTCTGTCTGGCCGGACGAAAGGCAGGCCGCTATCTAGGCGCCCGACGTGGTAAAAGCCGCGGCGGATGGCCAGCTTGTGGTCCGCCTGCCCACCGGCCTGCAGAAGAAAGACGCTCAGGAAAGAAAACCGGAAGCGATCCCGGTCAGCACGAGACCCGTTAAGCAGCGACGGCAGTGCTCGATGCGCCTGCTGGGGCTGCTGCATCTGCTGTGGGAGCAGTCCGGCATCAACGTCTGGCACCACGCGTTTGACCGGAAAAAACGCTATCCCGGCTGGGTCAGCTGGCGCCTGAATGAAACGGCCGGACGCATCCGCATCGGCCGGATTCCGCTGAGACAGTCGCTGATGCTGATGGCCATGAAAGATTCCCCACAGGTGGCAGAGAACCGCCGGATTGCTAAGGAAGCCGCCGGAGATTCACGGCGGCTCATCTTAATTTCTCAGCTGGCCGCATGGAGCGATGCGGCTGATGAGCGGCTGCAGTACACCCTTCCGCTGGGGCTGTTTGCGGGCTTTCCCTCACTGGACCTGTCTGAGGGGTTTGAGGGTCAATGGAACGAGAACGTACGTTAAGGAGATAATTTGTTGTTTAAATTGAAATTTAATTTCCTCAACTTCCCCTGCGGAATATCATCCGGCAACGTGAACGTATAATGCGCCAGCGTATTAATATGCCCGTAAGCGATGAGATGGTCTTCCCCCTCCTTCACGGCAGCATGTTATTTCGCCATGATGGATAGAATTTATCCAGATAAAATAGAGGGGGCACCATGTCTGCACTGACAATTACCGGGATCGACCTGGCCAAAACAAAGTTTTATCTCTTCAGTACCCACGAACATGGAAAACAAACAGAAAAGCTCAAACTCACACGGTTCCAACTGCTCCACTGGATGGCGCAAAAGCCTCAAATGACAGTCGCTATGGAAGCATGTGGTGCTTCTCATCACTGGGCCCGTGAAATAAAGAAACTTGGTCATCAGGTTGTTTTGCTTCCGGCTCAGCATGTTAAGGCTTACCAGCGACGTCAGAAAAATGATTATAACGACGCACAGGCCATTGCTGAGGCCTGTCAGCATGGGACAATACGGCCGGTACCTGTAAAGACACTCGAACAACAGGATCTGCAGACTTTCTTAAAAATGCGCCAGTTGGTTTCAATGGAAAGGACGCAACTGATAAATCATGTTCGTGGACTTCTTGCTGAATACGGCATTGTACTGAATAAAGGTGCGACTGAGTTGCGCCAAAAACTACCAGAGCTTCTCGAGGATGCGGACAATGGACTCACTGATGTAATGAGAGCATTACTGCACCGGCAGCTTATCCGGCTGACAGCCCTGGGAGACGAGCTGGAATGGTATAATTCTGAGCAGAAAAAATATGTCCGTCATGACCCTGTCTGCCAGCGCCTCTTGGAGATACCCGGATTCGGTCCACTGGTCAGCCAGGCAATAAAGAGCTGGATGGGCGATGGTAAGCAGGTTCTGCTGGGAATAACCAAGCGGGGGAACGCCTGGGTCCGCTCCATGCTGATACATGGATCAAGAGCAGTCCTCTTCAGAACCGGTGGGAAAACGGATCCGCTCAGCGTGTGGGTAAACCGCATCCGGGAAAAACGCGGATTTAACCGGGCTGTCGTGGCTCTTGCAAACAAACTTCTGCGAATTGCATGGGTGATTATTGCCCGTCATGAAGTGTATTCGCCGGTAATGGCGAAAAATTAACAGTAATTATTCGGCTGTGAAACTTACCCTGAAATTGCGAAGAATGCATAAACGATGAAAAACAGGTCAGACCGGCGTTCCGAAAACCTGCAATATGTGACAGGCCTGCATAGGCCGTGTAAGCGATAAGGACGGAATGCGCGAATGTCTCATCGGGGCCAGAAGCGAGCGCTTCATCAACAGGCCGGATATACGAAAGCAAACCTGTTTCACCGTAACTGCAGTCTTGCAATACGGGGGAAGACCATATACGTCTCATTTAGACCGTCTGTGCAGCAGACTCCGGTTCTGGGAAATAAGTGCTCATCATTTTCAATGGACACTATCGCGTGAAACACCGGACATGGCTCCTTGAGGCGCTTCGCCTCCACTTTGAAGAAAAGCTGTCTCGTATTGAGGCCGGACGCAGGCTGGGTACCGGCACCGGCTTCCGCGTGCGAGGGGCACCGCTCAGCGCCGGTGCCGGCATTGAGCTGGCAGACACGGGAAATGAGACCAGTCTGACGCTGGGGTGGAACGGGGTTTACGGTGAAAACGGGCGACAGGAGAACGCCGGAAACCTGTCGCTGAACGTTGCTTTCTGACATGGGCGCTATGGCTTGGTTATCCTTTCTCTGAAGCAGAGCCGGCAGGGTGAAATAACCTTCACGGCTCTGCTTTCAGCTCAGTAACAAACCAGACGGGACTGGTTTGTTACTGCTCCTCACTGTTTTCGGTATCAGAGTACTGGGGTAGGTCTCAAGAGCCAGACTAATGCCCCTTAATTTAGAGAATTTACTCATTACCGGTGATACTAAGAGCATCACAACCTGACGCATGATTTTTGCTGATACTAAGTGTCGAAAGTATACCTTGCCAAGGGGTAACATTTAGTAGCACATCTTGACCTTTCGGTACCTCAACCTGCGCAGAAGGTAATCCCGGAGCGCTGATAGTCACTTTGACAGTATCTTGCTGATTACAGTTAGTGTTGATTGAAGTGATCCGCAATTGTTTAATATTGCTCAACAGCCAAGTTACCTGCGTCGGCGTATTCTCGCCAGGATGAGCGTAAATGACGCCATCGTTATTTACATAAAACCCCCCCCAAATATCGCCATTTTTCACTTTTGCACTCATTGCGGCCGAGATAATATCTTGCGGATAGATGGCCTTCCACTGTGGATGATATAGGTATAAATCTTGCAAAAAATCGTGTATTTCAAGCTTGGTAAAAGGACGTACTCTTTGATAGATCCACGCACTCACACCACTGCTTAGCTTGTATTCGTATTGCATCCGCTCAAAAGCTTGGCCGATATTCTGACGATTGAGTATTGCCTGTACTGGTTGAGAGATCACCCGTTGGCCATCGGTATGCAAGTGGATCTGCACTGGATTGGTGACAATCACGTAGCGCGATTTTAATGCATTGAAATTAATACCATCACGCAGATCAACCTGCGAAGTATAGGCGATCCGATTTTCCAACTGACGATGGGATAAGGTATTTAACATTTCTTCGTTTAATACATTATTTGAGCTAAACACCGTCACTTTATCTCCATTCTCGGTCAGTTTAGCGATAGTTTTCTCCAGCGCCAAGTAATTGGGATAGTTGTCAACCTGCATCGGAAGCGTTTCGACAGGCAGAATTTTATTGACAACTTGCGGAAGCTTAAAGCCAAATAGTGTATGCAATAGAATAAATAATGCCACAACTGAGACTAGCGTAACCATCCCCCACTGACTGGACTGCTGGCGAATTTTACCCAATAGCCAGAGCAAGCCCTGTCCCACGATAAAAAGCCCCCACATAGCAAAAGGCATAATGTGTTGCATGCCTGGCGACTGGGTGCGTGTAAACAGTAAAAAGCTGAAAAACAGATTAAAAAGACAGAAAAGTACAAAAGTACGCTGTGGTTTATTAGAGCCAAGAGAAGCAGTAAAAAAACCAAAGAGTAACAGCGGCAACAGATAAGGGCCGCTAAATTTCAGTAAATTCTCGATTGAATAAATGAAGCCACTTTGATATGCTGAATAAATATATGAATAATTTGTGGAAACAATACGCTTAAGCAATGGCCCCTGAAAAGTAACAGCCAAAACACAAGATGTCGTGCCTGCAATAAAAAAGGTTAACAGCAGGTGCCAGGCCCGCCTCGTGCTATAGTTACCTTTAGCATGCAGTAAAAAATTAAGTACAGGTAACGATAAGTAAAGTGAAACAATAGTGTAGGCATACCAACGACGCATTAGAAAGGGTGCCCATAACATACCCCCCAATATAATACCTTGTTTGACTTTCTTCGGAATACTTAAATCATTGTTTGCGCAATACAATACGGATAGCATAATGAAAATCAGACCACAAATATCAGGATAACCGCGTAGAGTGGGAGCCCAAAATGCACTGAATGTCGCCACAAGCAGTAGACTTAACGCCTTGGCAGTCAGACTAAAATCGCCACTAAAACGGCGGCAGATAAGAGAAAAAATCACCACTGAAGGTATGAAATAGCAGAAAAAAAGCGACAGGATATAAGCTAGGCGAGAAGGCAAAGGTAGTAAACCAAAAATGGCTGTAATCGCTACCGGAAAAATATTGTAGTCATCATGTGCAATCGATTTTTGGACATCAGTAAGTGCCTCTAACGGATGATGTGAGAACTGAGCGCCGAAGTCCTGCCAAAAACGCCAATAACCGTTATAATCCCAAAAGTAGATATTCTGTTCGCTACTTACATAATAAGTGACAATAATCAAGGTTATTGCCGCAACGGCGATAATTGATGCTTTATATTTATAGGCACTCATGATTCAACCCGCCCGACAAACTTCTCAATCATAAATTTAGGTCTGCTTTTGGTCTCCATATAGATTTTCCCGATATATTCACCTATCACCCCCAGGCAAAGTAGTTGTACCCCCCCGAGGAAGAAGATTGAAATCATCACAGATGTCCAACCTTCCATCACATTTCCTTGAGCTTTTTGTATTAAGGCATAGATGCTTGCTATTAAAGACAATAAAAATGTTAACATACCTAATGCAGCGATAAGTCTTAGTGGAGTAACTGTCAGAGATGTGATGCCTTCGATTGCCAATGCTAACATTTTTCGCAAGGGGTATTTTGATTCGCCATCAAGACGTTCACTTCTGCTATAAAAAACTTTATCACTGGAGAACCCGAGTAATGGCACCATGCCTCGAAGATAGATATTTTGCTCTTTAAATTGAAGCAAACCCTGTAACGCACGACGACTCAGTAAGCGATAGTCTGCATGGTTTGCTACCTGATTAACCCCCATTATTGACATAAATTTATAGAAACTATTGGCAGTCCCCCGCTTAAAGGCGCTATCACTGGAGCGGTCATTTCGCACACCATAAACGATATCATTGCCCTGTATATACTTCACTACCATCTTTTTAATGCAGCGAACATCATCTTGTAAATCGGCGTCTATACTAATACTAATATCGGTATCCACCATTGAAAGGCCAGCCATAAGTGCGATTTGATGACCACAGTTACGTGAAAGTTTAACACCTTTAACATGCACACTCTTGGTTGCAGCCTGTTCAATTAATTGCCATGTATTATCGCGACTACCATCATCAATAAAAAGAAGATAACTGCTGGGCAAAATAATTTGACAGTCAACAAGGTCACTTAAAACACTTGTTAATGTTGACAGGCAGCGGGGAAAAGCGTCAGTTTCATTGTGACATGGAACCACTATTGTCAATGACGGAATGTCTGCATCTACAATATTTTTTTCTACGTTATCCAAGTTCATTTCATAACCCATAATTTATTGAGAACAAAGCCGCTAGCAGTGTATAAAGCCATTCCTAAAAGTTGTGACAAATATTTCTCATCTGGCATTAAATGTATAGATATCCTTAATGCCATAATATTAACTATATAACAGGCAAGGCAAGTTATAAAGAACTTAATTAATCTATAAGTGTTAACTTCAGTTGAAAAAGTAAATCGGGAGTTGAGGATGAAGCTGAGGATAATACCTGCCGCATATCCCAAAGCATTCGCGCTATAAACCCCTAACCCTATATAGGTTAAAATAAGGACAAGGGAAGCAGTGAGTAGTGTGTTTGCCAAGCCTACAAACAAATAACGGGTGAGTAATTTTAACATTCCAGCAAGCCATGAAGGTTTTTCTCGATTATCGCACAACTTTCTATTTAATCACTATTTCACACGTATTTACCAGCCATATCGTGAGCAGGGACTGAATCGCCACGGGTTTAACAGACACCTCAGAGTCATTTATGGACTGCCTGGAGTTGCCCCCGCTAAAACGGACACGGTTAATTTATAGCCAGCAGCGAACTCCTGTATTCCCCTGGTGACTGCATTTTTAGCCCTTTATGGGGATGCCAGTTATTATAGTCTTCCATCCATTCCGTCAGTTTTCCCATCACTGTCATGGCATCCGGCAGGTCATTCACTTACACGTAGTCACGCTTGAACGTTTTAACGAACGATTCAGCCATTCCATTGCTCTCCGGACTGCGCACTGGCGTCGTACACACGATGAACCCGAGTGAGGCGGCGAACGTTCTTGTTGAGTCCGCTATGTAGCAACTGCCATTATCGGTCAGCCACTCAACGGCATGTGGCAGGTAAAGCCTATTGCCAAAGCGCTTTTCCACACTCTCTGTCAGCAGATCCTGCACCATAACGCTGTTTATTCCACCTGTTGTCGCCGACCAGCAGATGGCTTCGCGATCACAGCAGTCAAGGCTGAACACTACCCCGTACGACTTCCCGATTCCAGCAGCGGATTTCAAAGCCATCAGAACACCAGCGCGTATCCGGCTTGAGTGTTACGACGTTGCCGGTATGACTGCGCTCTGGCTTTCTATGGCCTGATTTAGCCAGCAACAGGTTATTCGCCTGCATGATCCGGTAAATCCGCTTAGGGTTAACCCGCCAGTTCTGTTCCTTCAGCGCACGATTGAGGTGTACCGTCACGCGACGATAGCCGTTTGTCGCCCGCTCGCTGCATATCTGGCGGATAAGCGGTAACAGTCGGGCGTCATCATCTTTGCTATCGCGGGCTGGCCGCTGCTGGCGCTTCTTTAGCAGCCTTTCATAAAGATTCGAACGCGATACGCAGAGCACTTCTGCTATTCGGATGAGGGGGTATCGTCCGGTGGCAGCAATGGCATGCGCGATATCAACTTTTTTGCCTGGGCTGGCTCAGGCGCGTCCCGAAGGATTTCGGCTTCCATCGTCTTGCGGCCCAGCATTTGTTCAGGCTGTTTGACTTTTTTCTCCAGCGCTTTGACCCCGGAGACGCTGACCACCTCATCGCCAGCGACGATCGCAGACTTTCCACCCTCGTTCATGAGTCGTTTCCACTTAAAAAGAAGACTGGGTGTGATGCCATATTGCCGGGCAACAAGTGAGACGGTGTAGCCGGGCTGCATGGCGAGCGCAACAAAACGAGCTTTCTCTTCAGGAGTATAACGACGGCGTTTTTGCTCGCCAGTGATCACTTCGATTCTTTGCACAGGACACTCCTTAAACATAGCTCTATGACTATGTCTTACTGGTGAAGTGTCCGGTTTAAACGGGGGCTATTACACTGCTCCCCCGGTAGACGCTCCTGCCCTATCGTTTATGCATAGGCGAAACATATGGGCACACCCCTATTTACACCTGAATTTAAGGAAGAAGCCGTACGTCAGATAACGGAACGCGGTTATTCCGTTGCCGAAGTATCCGTCCGTCTGGGCGTTTCTGCGCACAGTCTCTACAAGTGGCTATGGGCTATCAAACCTTATAACAGCGAACAGCATACCCGGGCTTTACTGGAAGCCCAAAGCGAAATCCTGAAACTACGGGCGCAGCTAAAACGCACCGAAGAAGAACAGGATATCCTAAAAAAGACCGCGCGGTACTTTGCAAGTGTCACCAACGGTGCAAAAGTGGTCTTCCTCAACTTGAGTGGAACAAAAACAATGAAACTTTCTAGATAACAAAGATCTAAGCTGTTTTAAGTTATGGATAACCATATGTCTTCACTTAAGACGCTTTTGCAGCTGCCTTGCGGGTTGACCTGCCCCCAGTATTAGATACACCCTTCAGTTAGTAATGTCGGTGGATTTTTCTTCATGTTTCCCGTTTCGCCAGCCTGTTGCAAATTCAGATGGCGTCTGATAATTCAGCGATGAATGAGGTCTGGACTCGTTATAGTCCTGCCGCCAGTCATTAATGATTTTCCGCGCATGAAGAATATCGCTGAACCCGTGTTCATTCAGGCATTCATCCCGAAAGCGACCGTTAAAACTCTCAATAAATCCGTTCTGAGTTGGCTTGCACGGCTGGATTAAGCGCAGCTCAACACCATGTTCAAAGGCCCATTGATCCAGCGCGCGGCAGGTAAATTCCGGGCCCTGATCGGTTCTTATCGTTGCCGGATAGCTTTGAGACAGCGCAATGCTGTCCAGAATACGCGCGACCTGAACACCTGAAATCCCGAAAGCGGCTGTGATCGTCAGACACTCCTTCGTGAAATCATCCACACAGGTCAGGCACTTAATCCGGCGGCCGCTGGCAAGTGCATCCATTACAAAATCCATTGACCATGTCATGTTCGGCGCATCCGGGCGAAGCAGCGGAAGCCGTTCAGTCGCCAGACCCTTACGGCGGCGCCTGCGTTTTACACCCAGACTGTTAAGGTGACAGATGCGGTAAACTCGCTTGTGGTTGACGTGAAGGCCCTCCCGGCGCAATAACTGCCAGATGCGCCGGTAACCAAATCGCCGGCGTTCAGGTGCCAGCTCTGTGATCCGTAGAGACAGTTGCGCGTCAGCAGCCGGACGCCGGGCCGAATAACGGCAGGTTGAAAGTGACAGACCGGCCAGACTGCAGGCACGGCGTTGCGACAGACCCGTTGTCTCACACATGGCGTCCACGGCTTCCCGCTTCTGGTCTGTCGTCAGAACTTTCGGCCCAGAGCCACCTGAAGCGCCTCCTTATCCAGCATGGCTTCAGCGAGCAGCTTCTTGAGACGAGCGTTCTCTTCTTCAAGCGACTTGAGCCGCTTCACTTCGGGAACTTCCATGCCGCCGAACTTCCTGCGCCAGGAGTAAAAGGTGGCGTCTGAAATGGCATGCTTGCGGCAGAGTTCCCGGGCTGAAACCCCAGCTTCTGCCTCGCGGAGAATACTGATGATCTGTTCGTCGGAAAATCTCTTCCTCATGGGATGTCCTCATGTGGCTTATGAAGACATTACTAACATCTCGGTGTATTAATCAACGGGGAGCAGGTCAGTCTGAGCGCAACAACAGTACCAAGGTACGTAGATATCTTCCCGCAGACTGAAACTATTTTAGATGGAAATTTTACTACAGCTATTAATAGCATTGTAGATGCCGCACATATCACTGTAATCGCTTACACTAAGAACCAGCTCATATAAGAATTGTCTTACATGTTCTTAACGATGACTGGGGTAAATGATGAAAGTAAGTCGCAGAACTGCCTGGATTATTATGTTTATTTTTTGCGGTTTGGTATGGGGTAGCATTTTCGCCGCGTTCGTCTATGGAGCACAACCTGATAAAAGAAAACCATCACAGCCCACAGACAAAAGCAGTGAAAGCACTAGGGAAAAATTAAAAACTCTTGATTTAAATGATAAACAACGAAAGTTTCTGGAGTCACTCATAGAAAGTAATAAGAAGGATTGACTGTTCTGTCTTGCAAAGCCCCCATGCTCCACGAGCTAGGGGCACGGCTCCGTACCTGATGCGCAATTTCCCTTTAATGAGGGAAACACCATTCGAACATTGTAATCGGTTACATATAAATTGAATAATCAGCGTATAAGAACGTCAAAAATGTTCTTTTTTCACAATGAGACCTGATTTATCGGTAGGTCGAAGAATGTTTTTGAATGCCCGATTTAAAAGACTGACGAAGCTTGAACTGACATCTGGTTCGTTTTCACGACTTTTTCTGAGAGCCTGACACCCTCATGACAGAGCATTGCGTAAAGGCGACGATGGCCATAACAGCAGTAGTTACCGTGGAAGATCTCTGCCAGAGCAATACGTATACCCGCATGTTTATCATCGGCACACGACATGGCACGGTGGTAAAAATAGCTGCTGCGGGCCAGATGGAGGATACTCAGCAGCGCCGGCAGCGGATACGCCTCTCTGAGGGCATCAGCGACCTTCGTTTTTTCTCTGTTTGTCAGAGCGCTGGCGCTGATGCCCGGGCCTTTTTTATTATTTCATCCGCCTTTTTCAGTATGTCGTGTTCTATCTGCAGTTGCCGGACTTCATGCAGGAGCTTATCCTGCGCAGTGCGTCGTTCTCTTCATCTGCACTGGGTATGCTGCGTTTACGCATGGCGCTGTATGCCTCATCACCGATGAGGACCCCGTCTTTCCATTTATACAACACCTGACGGCTGACACCCGCGTCCTGTGCGATGTTTCGGGCGGATCCACTGCAGGTACACAGATCTCTGACGGCCCGCCGCCTTACTTCCGGCCTTAAGGGGGCATGCGGGTTTTGCGTTCCGGTAAAAATGCGCCGCTTCCCCGGATAAAGTTCATCTAACCAGCGGATAAGGAGTGCGCTACAGGGGGTATCCGTAAGCGTCTCATCCACACCGTCTTTTATTTTTTTCCACGTTTCCTACCATGGACACTTTCGCGAACATGGACACTACCGTAGACAGAAACACGCCTTACCCCAGAAGGCCCCGGATCTCCACTGCACTCAGCCTGCGGTTTAACGACGCCCTTACTTACCGTTAAATCGCAGAGAGAATGAACATCAGCACTTCCGCCACGCATAAAATGTTCAAGCGTTTTCGCCGCACGGGTATTAACTGGCCATTGCCGGAGGAATACACGCCTGAGCGCCTGGAAGAGGAGCTTTACGCCTTCAATCTTGAAACAAACCTGCCCGTCAAAAAACGCCGGCCTGACTGGCCTCTGGAATTCAAGATACGCATGGCTGGTTTAACCCTGCAGCCGGGCGTCTGCGTGGCACAAATTGCACGTGAACATGGCATCAACGATAACCTGGTGTTTAACTGGCGGAACCTGCATCGTCAGGGACTGCTGAACCCTGCCAGCAGAGCCACTCTCATCCCGGTTACCGTGGAGCCCCTTTCGCCGCCACCCAGGCACAACGGGGCCACTGACGCCGGAGCTGCTGCGTGCACTGGTCATCGAAATCAGGGAAGGTGAGGCATGATTAACTTTCCGGCGGGCTCGCGCATCTGGCTGGTCGCAGGCGTGACGGATATGCGCTGCAGCTGCAACGGGCTGGCGGCGAAAGTGCAGAACACACTGCGTACGGATCCGTTCAGCGGCTACTTGTTTTTATTCCGCGGCCGGCGGGGTAATATGATAAAGGTGCTGTGGGCTGACCGGGATGGACTGTGCCTGTTCACCAAACGGCTGGAACGGGCGCGATTCGTCTGGCCGGTGACCCGTGACGGGAAAATCCACCTGACGCCTGCGCAAATGGGCATGCTGCTGGAAGGCATTAACCTGAAGCATCCACAGTGGACGGAATGCCCTGGTCTGCGCATCTGAACCGGGGTAATATGGCTGCATGGAACGCTCACTCTCCGATGAAAATACCGTAAGCGGATCATGTAGACCGTATTGACACTCAGATAGAGGTAAGATCGACACTCCATGGCAGCAGATCACGGACTCTGTTCACCGGTCAGTTCTATGCTCGATGACGTAACGCAACCATGTCTCCGGTTCCACTATGCTAAGCCAGCAGGTACAGAGCAGCGAGTACAGAACCGCAGCGCTATCACAACAATAACCACCTCATCAGGGACGCCTTTAGAAGATTATGTTGTCTGGTAACAATCTCGTCTGTCTGTCAGCCCGGCATGACAGTCCGGCACCCATTATCGAAATTGGTTTGTGCCTGCAGTATAGAGTCCATATTATCCTCTACCCAGCGTGCCAGTATCGTCACAGTTTTTGTCAGCGTTTTACCCAGAGGAGTCAGGCTGTACTCAACGGTAACGGGTACCGTGGCATAGACTTCACGGGAAACAAATCCATCACGCTCCAGCCTGCGCAACGTCTGAGTCAGTACTTTCTGGGTAATTCCCCCTATTTCACGTTTCAGGTGATTAAACCTCAGTGGTTCTCTTTCCAGGCGGCCCAGAACAAGCAGCGCCCATTTGTCAGCCAGTCTGGCCAGTACATCACGCGTCGGGCAGCGGTCATCATAGACATCGTAAGATAATTGCTCTTCATTCATATTAAAATCATCTCTGAGTGGTATCACTCAGGATACCTGGTGGTGTTCTGGTGCCTGCTTTCGCATCACATTTCACTTGTGTATAACTTACATAAGGTTTCTGTTTAATACTAAGGATACTTAAGTCATAAACGCTGTCAGGTTGAAACTTTCGTCATAATCTTGGGTTGATTGTCATCTCTGACCTGATGATTGCGTATTGTTTCGCCAGTGCTGAGCTTCTGAGGTAACGATTATTCTGTCATGAGTGCTGCCATACCTGATAATCAGGCAGTATATTTAAGAAATGGAGTCAGAAACGTGTTGAACACATTTAATACCGCTTTTAACCGCTACACAAATCATCCTGATTTTGGCCGGCTTTTGCTGAGACTCACTTTCGGTATTCTCGTGGTGTTTCACGGTGTGGCTAAAGTGAGTCACGGTATTGGCTGGATTTCAGCCATGCTTGAGGCGAAAGGATTTCCTGGTTTTATCGCTTATGGAGTATTCATAGGCGAAATTATTGCTCCGGTTCTCATCATTATCGGATGTTTTACTCGTCCGGCGGCTTTTATTTACGCATTTAATATCGTGGTCGCGACTTTATTGACAGGAACAGGGAAATTTTTTGTCCTTACCAGTGTCGGGGCATGGGGCCTTGAAAGCGAGGCGCTTTATTTCCTTGGGGGGCTATGCATTATGTTTCTTGGGGCAGGGAAATATCGACTCTTTTCCCGCTATGAATAATCATTATCAAGTCATAAGGACGATTTTATGAGTATTATTGTCATCTATTACTCTGGTTATGGGCATACGAAACGCGTTGCAGAAAAAGTCGCTGCTGGTGCGAAGGCAGAACTGATCGCCATCGATGACAAAGGCGAGATCACTGAGCGTGACTGGCAGCGTCTTTCCGAAGCCAAAGGCATCATTCTGGGGGCTCCGACCTATATGGGGAGTGTGCCCTGGCAATTTAAAAAATTTGCGGATGCTTCGTCTAAAGTCTGGTTCAGCCGTGGCTGGCAGGATAAGATTTTCGCTGGTTTCAGTAATAGTGCAAGCCTGAACGGGGACAAGCAGGTTTCTCTGCAGTACCTGCAGACCCTCGCTTCTCAGCATGGCGGTATCTGGGTGAGCCTGGGATTATTGCCCGC
>Ga0209371_1001578_pt1 | contig 14922 bp, 13 predicted proteins | sample AgamicAtAmrz_FD_187165 | JGI IMG/M metagenome (GOLD analysis project Ga0209371, IMG submission 187165) | Agave microbial communities from Guanajuato, Mexico - At.Am.rz (SPAdes) (version 2) | ecosystem: Host-associated > Plants > Roots > Rhizosphere | place: Guanajato, Mexico | collected 2012-06-07
ATGAATATTTCATTAAATTTTGATTGTGGCAGCGCATTGGCCACCGCGAACTGGCAGGGCGGCGCGACCGCAGGGTCGAAAAGTGCGGGCGCGACCAGCATCGGCACTTTTATGCGGGTGGCGGCACTGGCGGCATCGAACAGGCGCAGCGTCTCAAGCAGGTTGGCATGGGTTTTCTGATAGGTCTGAACCGCATCCGCGCTGCCGACGGTCGGCAGCGTCAGCCAGAACGGCCGGTGTCCGAATGTGGGCACGACAAGATGGCCGCGGTCTATGCGCTCGTCGAAAGGGATGGCCAGGGCACCGATGCCGCCGCCGAAACTGATGCCGCTGTAACCCACCTGCCCTTCCAGCCACGGATAGAGGCTGATGAGCGTGGAAACGGCAACCCACAGATCGTCGACGCAGCCGCCGATGATGTAATCGTCTTTCCTGTCGATATTATAGAGAACATGAAGGGCGGGGTCGGACGAAATCGGCGGACAGGCGCTCAGCGAAAGCCCGCGAAAACAGGGAAACAGCACGACTGTTTCTTCCACCGGCACGTCGAAATCGGGCTCCCCTCGCCCACCATAACCATGGCCGACAACGAGGCCACGGCGCACCTGCCCTTCGCGCGGCAAAAGCAGCCACCCGCCGATGCGAAAACCGCCGGTGGAGGTGTAGGTCATATCGAGGACATGCCAGCGGGGGTCGCTGAGCCTGCTCTTGCGCAGCACCGGTCGGGGATCCGTGGCGAGGGCGCGGCGATAGCGCTTTTTCCAGAAATCATCGAAGCCCGGCGGCGCTTCGGGCGGGGTGATGGCCAGCAGCTGCTCGCGCTGCATGCCATAGGTCGGGTCGAAATCGAAAGGATGGGACTTGGGAACGCTCATGCGATGCTTGTTTCGTGAAAAAACAGCGGACACAAGCTTCATAATATCGAAATAACGGTTTTTTACGGTTTTAAAGCCGGGAAGAGTGTTGAACCACCTTTTCAAAATGGTTCAACCGCGCTCATCACAAACCGATTTCATGCGCAAAGGGCGGGTTCGCGCCAGCCCGCGAAACGGTGACAGCGGCCGCTTTCGCGCCCAGCGCCAAAGCCTTCCTGATCTGTTCTTCCGTCAGCGAGGCAACCTGCGCCTTGGTCAGAAGGCCCTGCATTTTCAGCGAAGCAAGAATGCCGGCATCGAAGGTATCACCCGCGCCGACAGTGTCGACCACTTCCACCCGCTCAGAAGCCACTTCAACCTTGAGATTGGCGCTATACCCCACCGCGCCCTTGGCGCCACGGGTGACGACGACGAGTTTCGCACCATGGTGCAGCCAGTGGCGGGCAAGCGTGTCCTCATCGCCTTCCAGACCGAACCAGGCAAGGTCTTCATCCGAGAATTTCACGATATCCGACATCGCCGCCATGCGGCGAATGCGGGCCATATGGGACTGCTTGTCCTTGATGAAGCCGGGGCGGATATTCGGATCGAGCGAGATGACGCGGCTTTTGTGCTCGCGCGTCATCAACGCCTCATAGGTGCTGCCGCAGGGCTCCGGGATGAGGCTGATCGCACCGAAATGCAGCGCCTCGCAATCCGCGCCCAGTGCCGGAAGCTCCGCCTCGGTAATCATGCGGCCGGCGGTGTTTTCGTCGTAGAAGGCATAGGTCGCATGGCCATCCACCAGCTTCACGAAGGCGATGGTGGTCGGGCGCGAAAGGGTGGCGCAATAGCTGAAGTCGACATTGCTGGCGCGCAGGGTTTCCCGCAGGATATCGCCCATCATGTCATCGGAAAGACCGGTGAAGAAGGCGGATGGAACGCCAAGACGCCCCAGCGCAATCGCCGTGTTGAAGACCGCTCCGCCTGCATAGGGGGCAAAACCCGCCTCACCCAGCGTCGTCTGCCGGGGCAGCATGTCGATCAGGGCTTCACCACAACACAGGATCATTACGGTCCTCCTCAAAACAGCAAATCAAATGGACTTAAATCGATTTAGACGAAGATCGATCGGAAGGCCAGCCGCAAAACCGGGCTGGCCGCATCCGAAATTAAGATTGCGGCAATTCGCTGACACCGCCGCGTTTTGCCGACCATGGCAGCGGGTTATCGAGGAAGGCTTCGACCTCGGAGAGAGTCTTTTCGTCGAACAGTTTTTCCGCCCGGGCAACGGCCAGAACATCGCGCCAGGTGGTCAGGTAATGCAGCTTGACATTACCATTGGCGAAGCGCGCTTCAGCCTCTTCGAAGATGCCGTAATAAAACAGCGCGATGCCGTGATCGACAATGCCGCCCGCCGCACGGATGGCGTCGATGAAGGTGAACATCGAGCCGCCGGCCGTCGTCAGATCCTCGATGACGAGAACGCGTGCGCCTTCCGGCATATGGCCTTCGATCTGGGCGTTGCGGCCATGGCCTTTCGGCTTCTTGCGGCAATAGATCATCGGCAGGCCGAGGCGCTCGGCAAGGAAAGCAGCGAAGGGAATGCCCGCCGTTTCACCGCCTGCCACGCAGTCGAACTTCTCGAAACCGGCCTCGCGCATCACCGCCGCCGCCGCAAAATCCATTGCCGCCGAGCGGATACGCGGGAAGGAGATGAGCTTGCGCATGTCGATGTAAACCGGGCTCTTCATACCCGAAGCGAAGGTATAGGGGCTTTCGGAATTGAAGTGGACCGCCTTGATTTCCCACAACATCTTCGCAACCAATTCCGCAACGACGGCGCGGTCAGTGAATGTGAAATGGTTCATAGGCGTTCTCCTTTTCGGCCTTGGTTTATCGCTCCGAAAACCCGGATCGGTTTTCGGAAAGCACAACATCTCGGTTCAGCATTGCAGGTATCCGCAGGCGGCGCAGAAGGGCGAATGCCTGGGGACCATAACAAAACCGCCGGCAGTGCCGGCGGTTACTAAAAAATCAGCTCACATCCCAATGGAGCGGGAACATCGGATCGAACACGGTCACCGGCCCGGCGCCCGTCTCGATTTTTTCAGGAAAGGCCACCGCTTCCTCGCGCTTGACCAGCGTGATGGTCTCCTCGTTCGGGGCGAGCCCGTACCAAGCCGGGCCGTTGAGCGATGCGAAGGCTTCCAGCCTGTCGAGGGCGTTTTCATCCTCGAAGACATGGGCAAGACAGCTCATGGTGTTGATCGAGGTATAGATGCCGGCGCAGCCGCAGGCGCATTCCTTCAGCGGGTCCACATGCGGAGCGGAATCCGTGCCGAGGAAGAAGCGTGCATCGCCCGATGTCGCGGCAGCCCGCAGCGCCAGCCGGTGCTCCTCGCGCTTGGCGACGGGCAGGCAATAATAATGCGGCTTGATACCGCCGACGAGAATGGCGTTGCGGTTGATGATGAGGTGATGGGTGGTGATGGAGCCGGCGATGTTGGCCTTGGACGACTTGATGTAATCCACGCCATCGCGGGTGGTGATGTGCTCCATCGTCACCTTGAGTTCCGGCAGGCGCTGGCGCAGAGGCTCCAGAACCGTATCGATGAACACCTTCTCACGGTCGAAAATATCGACTTCCGGCGTCGTCACCTCACCATGCACGCAAAGCGGCAGGCCAATCTTCGCCATGCGCTCCAGAACCGGCATGGCCTTGTTGAAATCGCGCACACCGCCATGGGAATTGGTGGTCGCGCCCGCCGGGTATAGCTTTACGGCGGTGATGAGGCCGCTTTTTTTGCCCTCTTCCACATCGTCGGCCTGCGTGTCCTCGGTCAGATAGAGGGTCATCAGCGGCACGAAACGGTCACCCGCGGGAATGGCCTTGACGATGCGTTCGCGATAGGCGCGGGCATCGGCCGTGGTGACGACCGGCGGCACCAGGTTCGGCATGATGATGGCGCGGGCGAAATGGCGGCTCGTATCCCCGATCACCCCTTCCAGCATTGCTCCATCACGCAGGTGCAGGTGCCAGTCATCAGGGCGGCGCAGGGTGAGCGACTTCATCGGGATACCTCGGAGCATGACGGAATTGGCGCCCGCTTAGCATCTTTTGCCGCGGGAAAACAGCCGCCAAAGTCCATCGGGCGGCTGTAAATGTCATTTTTTTAAAGCGTGCCTCAGATGTTGCCCGCTTCCGGGCCCCAGACATCGGTCATGGCGAAACCATCTGCCAGCGGATCAAACGGATCGAGACCGACCTGATGCAGCCCGAAGGTGAAGCCGCGCCCTGCAATGGTGGGAATGACGGCCGGGCGGCCCGCCACCTCGGTGACGGCGGAAAGGCCGACATCGAATTCCGAACCGATGATCGAGCGGGATTTATACTCGTCTCCCACCTTCACCTTGCCGCGCGCATAAAGCGTGGCAAGGTTGGCGGAATTGCCGGTTCCGCAGGGCGAACGATCCGCCCGGCCCGGCCACATGGTGGTGCAGGTGCGGATGGAGCCATCCGCATCCACATCGCGGAACATGACATAGGCAACGCCGGAAATGGCCGGAATTTCCGGATGAACGACGGTCATTTCTCGGTTGACCAGATCTTTCAGGATCATGCCGGCCGCAACCAGCTTCGCAGCATTGGCCTTTTCGATGGTCAGGCCGATCTGGCGGACATCGACCAGCGCATAAAAAATACCGCCATAGGAGATATCCATCGTCACCCTGCCCCATTCGGGCGTGTCGATGCTGACATCCAGCTCATGCACGAAGGACGGCACCATGGTCAGCTTGACCTTTTCGCAACGGCCATCGCGGCAGGTGGCCGTGGCCTTGACCAGACCGGCGGCCGTTTCGAGGATGATGACGGTTTCCGGCTCCTGCATTTCCACCATGCCGCTTTCCAGAAGCGCCGTCGTCGCGCAGATGGAATTCGAGCCCGAGCTGGCATGCGCCTGATCCGGCTGGAGAATGACGAAGGCGGCGTGCGCATCCGGGTGCTTTGGCGGCAGGAGAAGATTGACCGACCCCATCGGTGTGCCGCGCGGCTCCAGCGTCAGAAAGCGACGAAGCGCCTCACCCTGCGGATCGGTATTCATCCAGTGAAGCTGTTCGGCCACCGTGTTGCCGGGAATTTTCGGCGCGCCGCCGGTGACGACACGGCCGATTTCGCCTTCGCAATGAACATCGAGAAGCTGGAGGGTGCGTTTCCAACGCATGGGATATGACTCCGGAAGTTAAGCTGCTGATCGGATCATATAGATAAAAATACAAGCTGTATACAAATCTGCGCAGGCGAGATGGTGAAAATCGCTTACGGTTTCACCATCTCACTCTTGATCTTTGATCTATCGGTTACGGCACTCTGCCCGGTTTCGATTGGCGGCCGCCTCGCAATTCACTCTCGACGACTGAACAGCCTGATCGTCCACCACGGAACCGGCCGTATCGCCCACCGATCCAACGGTATTTTCCACGGAGCGGCCGAGCCGTTCCACCTGCCTGCCGTAATTTTCACGCGTGCGCGGATCGAAGACCGCAATCGGCGCGCTGACCACAACGCTCGCCGCCGTTCCGACGGTTTGCGCAGCCCCGATGCTGACTGCACCCAGCGCCTCACCCAGACCGACATCTGAATCCGTCACCGTCTGACCGGCGATAAGGCGGTCGCCGATAAGCCGGACAACCTCGGGGCTTTCGGCAAATTTGCCATGGTTCAGGCGGTCGCCGGATTGCAGCTTGGTCAAATCCAGAACGGTGATGCCGGCCTTTTCAAGCTCGCTGCGATAGGGTTCGACCGATGGGTCGATCTGGCCGAGACGGTCGACATTGCCGGAAATGCGGCGTGACAGGCTGAGCGCCCTATCATCCTGCGAAACGAACAGAGTGAATTTCGGCGGGGTTTTGCCGAGGCTTGCGAATTGCCGGCTGAACACGTCCACATCCAGATCCGGCGCGGCGAGAATGACATTGCCGATCTTCGGATCGACCCGGCCATTGCGGATGGCCATCTGGCGCAGCGCCTCCACCGCAAGCCAGGTGCCCATGGAATGGGCCATGACCGTGACCTCGCCGATGGACCTGTCCTTGGCGAGGCGCGTCAGCATCTCCTCCAGCGCATCGCGCGAATAGTTGGTGCTTTCCTTGTCGTAATTATAGTCGAAAATGCTCGCCCGCGACGGCCAGGTGAAGACCACCGGCACGACATCCGTGCCGGAATCATGGACGATCTGGGCGAAGCGATAGACGGATTCTTCGTAACGATTATTGAAACCATGCACGAAGACCAGCACGCGGCGGTCCTTCTGGATATGTCTGCTGATCCAGCTTCTGGTCTCCGCTTCGGAGCGAATTGGCTCCACCGCCACCGTGGTGAAATCCTTCAGCGGGTTCGGCGGCAGTTTCTTCGGCCATTGCACCTGCCCGACCTTGCGGTTGGCATTGGGCGGAATGGAAACCGTCACCGCATCCACCTTCAGACCCGTTCCACGCTCGCCGCCAAAAAGCACGGCGGCGTTTTCCGATGGCGCGCGGGTAGTGGCGACCAGAAGGTTGACCGGTGTGGTTCCCGCCACGGTCTGCCCCGTGGGCGTCATGACCCCGATCGGACGCCCCCCACAGCCGACGAGCAGGGCGACAATGGCGATCATGGCCACGAAGCGAATGGGCATCACGTTACTCTCCTACAACCCAGAGGCAGCCGGACAGCAGCCGGGGGAGAGGATTTTCTACCGGAGGCGGAACAGACGCGCCAGCAACCACGGCACAGAAGCGGACAATTTCCGCCCCGGTGTGTCCAAACGGACCCAATTGCGTGGCTTTCACACCGGCAACGGGGCGCCTCGTAAAACACAGGCCTATTTCTGCGGCAGCATCGTGCCCCTTTCGCGCAGAGCCGCATGCCAGGATAGCGCTTCTTCGATGAGATGCGGCGTATGCCCACCCCGCGCCGCCGCCCGCTGGTAATAATCCATCAGCGCATCCCGATAATCAGGATGCACGCAGTTCGCGATGATGACCCCCGCGCGCTCACGAGGCGCCAGCCCACGCAGATCGGCAAGCCCGATTTCGGTGACGAGAATATCGACATCATGTTCGGTATGATCGACATGGCTGACCATCGGCACGACGCTTGAAATGGCCCCGCCCTTGGCGATGGATTTGGTGACGAAAATGGACATATAGGCGTTGCGGGCGAAATCCCCCGAGCCGCCGATGCCGTTCATCATATGCGTTCCACCGACATGGGTGGAATTGACGTTTCCGTAGATATCGAATTCCAGCGCCGTGTTGATGCCGATAATGCCAAGGCGGCGGATGACTTCCGGGTGGTTGCTGACCTCCTGCGGCCGCAGGATAAGCCTGCTCTTATATTCCGCCAGTCGTGGCATCACCTGCTCGTTCATGGCGGAAGACAGCGTGATCGACGAGCCGGAGGCGAAGGTGAGCTTGCCCGCATCAAACAGTTCGAAAGTCGAATCCTGCAGGACCTCCGAATACATTTTGAGATCGTGAAACGGCGTATCGATGAAACCATGCATCACGGCATTGGCAATGGTGCCGATGCCGGCCTGGAGCGGCTGGAGCTCATGGGTCATGCGGCCATGACGCACCTCGTTCAACAGGAACTCGGTGAGATGGCCGGCAATGGCCTTGGTCTCGTCATCCGGCGGCAGCACGGTTGAAAAACTGTCGCTCTTGTCACTCAGCACGATGGCGGCGATCTTTTCCGGCGGCACCGGAATGAACGGCAGGCCGACACGGCTATCCGTTGCCACCACCGGAATGGGCATGCGGGTCGGGCGTTTGGCGGGAATGAAAATATCGTGCAACCCCTCCAGCACCTCGGGCTGCGAGAGGTTGATTTCGACGATGACCTTGTCGGCCAGAATGGCGAAGCTTGCGGAATTGCCGACGGAGGTGGTGGGCACGATGCCGCCTTCCGCCGTGATCGCCACCGCCTCGACAATGGCGATATCAACCCCGTGAATCTGGCCGCCGCGCAATTGCTCCACCGTTTCGGAAAGATGCTGATCGATAAACATCACCTTGCCGTCATTGATCGCCCTGCGCAAAGCCGGATCGGACTGGAACGGCATGCGGCGCGCCAGCATGCCCGCCTCCACCATGGTCTTGTCGAGATCGTTGCCGAGTGAGGCGCCGGTCATCAGGGTGATCTTCATGGGATTCGTCTTGGCGCGCTCGGCCAGCGCCAGCGGCACCGCCTTCGCTTCGCCGGCGCGCGTAAAACCGCTCATGCCCACCGTCATGCCGTCCTGAATGAGACTGGCGGCCTCTTCGGCGCTGACGATCCTGTTCAAGAGGGACGCGTTGCGGATACGCTTTTCAAGCATGCAATTCTCCATGATCTGTCATCACGATGGCACGGCATCGGCTGGCCACCTTTCGGCGACTATGGCGTGCAGTTTCATCGATGAAACTGACATAGATCAAGGGTGCGCACGGAACCATGGTTCCGATGCATCACATCCCGTTCAACAAACCTCAAGTGACGCATCGGCGCGACAGGCCACGGAGGTCTTCTCACCACCGCAGCCCTGCAATCGCCAAAACCCCTCCCTCACCACCGGCAACAGGCGACGAGGCGAAGGTCATCTCCGTGCAACACGGAAACGTCCGGTGTCAGGGGCCTTCGCAAACAGGCGCCTGACCGAGCACGACCTGCCCCACTTCCGCATCATAGGCACGCAGGCCAAATGCGCCGAGGCTTATGACCCGGTAACAGGGATTGCCGCCCGTCCACAGCGGATCGACAACATCGATATCGGTGATGAAACGGTGCGCGCAGGCCTGACCGGAACTGTAGGCGACGCCTTCGGCGGTCGTACCTGCCATCGGCACATGGATATGGCCAAAAATGATATGACGTATACCGGCCGGATGAGCGGCGAGACGGCGCATGACAGCACCGTCATCATGCATCCCGATATGTTCGAAATGGCGGATGCCGCAATCCATCGGCGGGTGATGAACGAACACCGTCACCGGCAGGTCGCCCGCGCCTTCCAGCGCACTCTCCAGCCATGCCAGACGATCCGCGCCATATATGCCGCCGATCACATCGGCCTCATGGCTGTCGAGAAACAGCAGCCGACCGAATTCGGTATCGATGAAGGACTGGATATAGCCGTTATCGTCGCGCGGCTGTTCCGGAAAGGCGGTCACGAATTCCGGGCGGCGGTCGTGATTGCCGAGCATCAACCGCACGGGGATCGAGACGGGCGCGAGGATATCGCGAAGCAGCTCATAGGCTTCCGGCTCGCCGTAATTGCAGAGATCACCCGTCATCACAAGAAGATCGGCGTCGGCATGTTTTTCGACAATATCGGCCACCGCCGCGCGCAGCTGCTTTTCCGGGTCGACGCCGTTTACAGCAATGCCGGGGGGTACGAGATGGGTGTCGGTGATCTGAATGATCTTCATAACAGGTCTTTCTGCGCAAAATGGCTGCGGGAACGGATTTCCCCGCAGCCTTTTCGATGGTTTTGCTTATTTCAGCAGCGCGTTGGTCTGCTCGACGATCTGCTTGAGACCGGCTTCCGGCGTCACCTCACCGCGCATGACGGTGCCGATGATGTCGCGCTGGGTGCGCCAGATGCGGACGGAATCGCCACCCGGATAACCGGCCCAGGGCAGAGAGCGGTCAGCCTGAAGCGAAGCGGTCTTCACATTCGGGTTCTCTACATAATAAGGAGCGAGGAAGTCCGGGCCGGTGGCCAGCTTGTTGGTCGGCAGGTAACCGGTGATGCGAACGATGGTGTTCTGCGCTTCCGGACCGGTGATCCACTTCAGGTACTTCCAGGCGGCGTCCTGCTTGGCCTTTTCCTGTGTCAGGATAACAGCCGAGTTGCCGCCGGTCGGAACGCCGCCCTTTTCCTTGTTGTCGAGCGGGAAGGTCGCGGTCTTCAGCTTGAAGCGGTCGCCGACCAGACCCTGGATCGTCTGAACATGGGCAGGCGTCGAGAAGATGAAGCCGGTGAGGCCTGCACCGAACTGCTGGCGCGACTGGTCCCAGTCGAGCAGGTTCTGGCCGCCTTCGGTGACGAACTGACGGGTCATCTTCAGGGCGTTGAGGCCGATCTCGTTGTCGAAGCCAACGGTCTTGGCCTTCTCGTCAACGAGCTTGCCGCCCTGTTCGACGATGAGCGCCTGCCACAACCAGTCATCCGGCCAGCCGTTGATGTCGTAGCTCATGCCGGCGAACTTGGGGTCGAGAGCCTTGATCTTCTTTGCGAGAGCAATGAGTTCCGCAAAGGTCGTCGGCATCTTGTCCGGGTCGCCGCCAGCCTTGGTGACGAGATCGGAGTTGATGTAGATGATCGGCGAGGACGCATTGACCGGCAGGCCGTACTGCTTGCCGTCGATCTGGCCGAGGGCGGCCATCTTCGGGCTGTAGTTCTTGTCGAGGAAGGCCTGACCGCCTTCAGCCTGAATGAACGGGCCGAGATCGGTGATCTGGTTGCGCGGTGCGAGCGTGTGAACGAGTTCCGCCGTCAGATTGTAACCCGAGAAATAAACATCCGGCAGATTGCCCGTTACGGCGGAGCGCAGAACCTGCTGCTGGCCTTCATTATAACCGGCGGCCGGAGCGAGGAAGTTGATCTTCACGTCCGGGTTCTTCTTCATGAATTCATCGGCCAGCGGCTGATGGAACTTGGTGAAGCCCGGCAGGTTGTAAAGAACGTTGAGCGTGATTTCATTGGCCAGAACCGGCTGAGCGAGGCCCGCAAAAGCCATGCCGAGAGCCAGACCGCCCATCACAGCGCGTCGGTTGAGTTTCATGTCAGTCTCCAGAGAGGTTGGGAGGAGGAAATCTGAACGGCGTCACTTGACGCCGGTCATGGTAATACCGGCGATGAAGTGCCGCCGTGCGAGGAGGAAGCACAGCACCATCGGCGCGGTAATCAGTGTGGCGCCCGCCATCAGCGCACCGTAATTCGCGCCGGATTCGACATCGGCGAAGAGCATCATGCCAAGCGGCGGCGGGGCGAGATTGGTGTCAGAGACCACGATCATCGGCCAATAGAGGTCGTTCCAGTGGGCAACGAGCGAGAAGATCGAGAAAGCGGCGAGCGAAGGCAGCGATCCGCGAAGGACCAGCCCCCAGCAAATCTCCATTTCCGAGAATCCGTCCATGCGGGCGGCCTCGATGATCTCATTCGGATAGCTGCGGAAGGACTGGTTGAACAGGAAGATGGCGAAGACCGAAAGGAAGAACGGCATCATCATCGCGAAATAGGTGTTCAGAAGTTCCGTCTTGGCGAGACCGACAAAAAGCGGCAATGCGAGCGCCTGAATGGGGACGCAGAGCGCCGCAATGACGAGGCCCAGCAGCAGCTTGCGGCCCGGGAACCGGAGCTTCGCCAGCGCATAGGCAGCCGGAACCGACGTCAGGATCTGCACGACGAGAATGCCGACGCAGACGATGACGCCGTTCAGCATGAAACGCGCCATCGGCACCTGACCCGCCGCCCGGGCATAATTATCGGTCGCGTCGAATTTCTGCGGGATCGGCCAGAGCGAGACATCGAAAATCTCTGCCGGTGAGCGGATCGAGGTCAACACCATCCAGTAGAACGGCAGGAGCATCACGAAAGCACCAAGGGCAAGCACGAGATGTGGGAGATATTTGCGGAGTGCGGCCATCAGTAATGCACCTTCCGGTCCATGTGCAGCGTCTGGCCGATAGACAGGACCAGCACGATCGCGAGGAAGATAATCGTCAGCGCGGCGGCATAACCGGTGTTCGAATATTCGAAACCTTCCAGATAGAGATCGAACAGCAGGGTTTCCGATCCGAAGCGGCCCTTGGTGAGCACAGCCACCGTCTCGAACACCTTGAAGGCCGAGATGGAGGTGGTGACCACCACGAACATGGTCGTCGGGCCAAGCATCGGCCAGGTCACGGTCAGGAAGCGGTCGATCGGGTTCTTGGCGCCATCCAGCCGCGCCGCCTCGTGCAGATCCTTCGAAATGGCGGTGAGGCCCGCGAGGAACAGCACCATGTTGAAACCCAGGATCTGCCAGACGCCCATCAGCGCCATGGTGGGAATGAGGAGGACGGGATTGGAGAGGAAGGCGACCGGCTCGAAGCCCAGCCATTTGATCGCCGCATTCACCGGACCGAGCGAGGGATGCAGCAGGAACTGCCACACGGTCGCCATGGCGACGAGGGTTGCTGTGACGGGGAGGAAATAAGCCACTTCCCAGAAAGCCCGGCTGCGCTTGCGGTTATAAACGAGCAAAGCCACGCCGAGCGCCAGAAACACACCGAAGGGAATGACGATGAGCGCATAGATGGCGGTATTGGCCAGAGAGCGCAGGAAGACCGGATCCTGAAATGCCTTGACGAAGTTTCCAAGGCCGACAAAACGGGTGGAGAGCGAACCGAGCTGGTAATCGGTGACGGAAAAACCGGCCAGAACGAGCATCGGAACGATATAGATCGCCAGAAGCAGCAGGCTTGCGGGGGCAGCGAACATCAGGCCGCGCCAGATCATCCGCCGGTCCGCCTTCGACAGCCGCGGGCGAGCCTTCGCGCGCGCGGCCGTGGAAAAATCGACCGCCGTCATGCCGGCACCCGTTCGCGCACCGTCACCTTGCGACGCAGGCCATCGGCCGCGAAAAGATGCGCGCGTTCCGGCGCGAAGCCGAGATTCATCACGCCATTCATATCCGCGCCCAGGGCATCGCCGGCGCCCTGACGCAGGGTGACGGCGACCGTCTCGTCGCTCAGCAGGCGGCAGCTCACGAAGCGGTCGGCCCCGTGGGTTTCGCTGCGCACCACGCGCACGGCAAAACCTTCTTCGCCCGGGCGCAAATCTTCGGCGCGAAGGCCGAGCGTCGCCGGGCCGGCATCGCGGCCCACACCCTCGATGCCAAGATCGCGTCCAAAGGCCGTGACTTTACCCTGCGCGTCGATTTCGACCGGCAGCAGGTTGATGGATGGCGTGCCGATGAAACGCGCGACTGTCAGCGTCGCGGGCTTGCGGTAAAGCTCGTCCGGCGTGCCCAGCTGCTCGATGCGGCCTTCCGACATCAAGGCGATGCGGTCGGACATGGTCATGGCTTCGATCTGGTCGTGGGTGACATAGATGAAGGTCGCCCCCAGCCGACGGTGCAGTCCGGCCAGTTCCTCACGCATATGGGCGCGAAGCTTTGCATCGAGGTTGGAGAGCGGTTCGTCCATCAGGAAGGCGGCAGGCGAACGCACCAGCGCCCGGGCAAGCGCCACACGCTGACGCTGGCCGCCGGAGAGCTGCGCCGGCTTGCGATCCAGCAGATGCGCGATCTGTAGCGTCTCGGCCGCCTGTTCGACGGCGGCGTCGATCTGGCTTAGCGTTTCTGCCGGGGCCGCAAACCGTCCGACCAGCGGAAGGCGGGCGGCAAAGGGCAAACGCCGCATCCTGAGCGGTGTGGCAATGTTCTGGCGCACGCTCATATGCGGATAAAGGGCGTAGGACTGGAAAACCATTGCCAGATTGCGATCGCTCGGATCAACCTCAGTCACATCCTGATCGCCGATGGAGACCGAACCGCGATCCGGTGTTTCCAGCCCCGCAATGATACGCAGAAGCGTGGACTTGCCGCAGCCCGACATGCCGACGAGAGACAAAAACTCTCCGGGACGAATGGAGAGATCGATCTCTTTCAGAACATCGTCAGCCCCGAAGCCTTTACCGATGCCCGAAAGTTCAAGTGATTGTGGCGTCATTCTGCGCTCCTTTTCTGGAGCGCATATGCTTATATTGTATGACAATATGACGAAGGTTTGCGGAAAGTTCGATGACACTCGAAAGCCCGATAATCTCGGACTATCGGAAAACCCGGTGGTACAGGCCTCCACCCAAAACCACTAATATTTAGGGGGTATTGCTCAAATATTCCCCGTTCGCATTTATAGGCTGAGAACCGGGTCGGCAGCGCCGGTTTAAACGGCGGCGAGAATCACATGCGCCTGAATTTTGGCGGCAACCGCGCCACCGCCATGCCGCGCTTCAATCGCCGCGGCTGCGCAATCTGTCGCGGTGTCGAGCCCTCCCGGTGCTCTCGCCTCAATTTCCGTCCGAAGCACGGTTCCCTGACAATAAGCCATGGCCGGAATGCGTGGCGAAGAGGCGCGGCTCTGCGCGGTCACCGTCTCAATCGTCACGCGGGAAAAGCCGGCCTCCTCCAGCTCGCGGCGAATGAGTGCCGTGTCATGATAACCGTGCGGGGTACGGGCCATGAAGCGCGGCGGATCATCGGGGAACAGGCGCGCCAGGGCGTTCGTCACATCATCCGCGAAGTGATTTTCCTCAATGCGGTCCCATACATTGAATAAATAATGTCCGCCGGGCTTCAATACCCGCTTCGCCTCGCGATAGGCCGACAAGCGGTCATTAAAGAACATCGCGCCGAACTGGCAGAAAACGAGATCGAACACAGCGTTTTCAAAAGGCAGCGTCTGGGCATCCACCTGCTGCCATTTTATGCGGCGATCCGGCGCCTGTTGCGACGCCGCAAAATCGAGCATCGGCTGGTTGAGGTCGGTTACCACATAGTTTGCCGCGGGCAATAATCGGGGGGCCAATTCGCGCGTGACGGCGCCGGTGCCTGCGGCGATTTCCAGAATATCAATCGGCATCAAGGCAGCGGCCCGGCGCGCCAGATCGGCGGCGAATGGCGCAAAAATCAGCGGCACCATATAGCGGTCGTAATTTTCCGGAATCGAACCTGCAAACACCTTGTCCGCTTCCAACATGGCTTTCACCCCGGGAACAGCTGATGATCGGGTGATTTTAACATATCTTCGGGACGTTCGGAATTCACTCGGTCCTGCGGAGCGTCGAAGCATCCGTCTGAACGGACTTACCGATATCAGCCATATCGCACGCGGGGGCGATTGTCTCAGTATCTAATTTTATGGGAAGAGAAATGGCGCACCCGAAGAGATTCGAACTCCTGACCCCCAGATTCGTAGTCTGGTGCTCTATCCAGCTGAGCTACGGGTGCGTGCCGTTCCGGTCGTTTCCGGTGGCGTGGCGATCCTCTAAAACGT
>Ga0209371_1001581_pt1 | contig 14869 bp, 15 predicted proteins | sample AgamicAtAmrz_FD_187165 | JGI IMG/M metagenome (GOLD analysis project Ga0209371, IMG submission 187165) | Agave microbial communities from Guanajuato, Mexico - At.Am.rz (SPAdes) (version 2) | ecosystem: Host-associated > Plants > Roots > Rhizosphere | place: Guanajato, Mexico | collected 2012-06-07
AATCGACGCCTGGATGAGGCGCGACTCCCACGATGTACCGAGGCCGAAGCCGAACGTGACGAAGGGCGTCTGGCCGTTGGCGGTGTGCAGCGTATTGACTTCATATTCCAGCGACTGGAAAGCGTCGTAACACTCTTTTTCCGTGCGGTTGCGGGCATAGCCCTCCGCGTCCGCTATCTGCCACTCTTGCGCCACCCGACGGTGTTTTTCAAAGCTTGCGGCGACGAAAGGCGCCAGCACCTCATCGATGCGGTTAATCGTGGTGCCGCCGTAAATATGGCTCGCCACCTGAGCGATAATCTGCGCCGTCACGGCGGTGGCGGTGGAGATAGATTTCGGCGGCTCGATTTCGGCGTTGCCCATCTTAAAGCCGCGCGTCAGCATGCCTTTTAGATCAATCAGCATGCAGTTGAACATCGGGAAAAAGGGCGAGTAGTCGAGGTCGTGATAGTGAATTTCGCCGCGCTCGTGCGCCAGCACCACGTCGCGCGGCAGCAGGTGCTGACGGGCGTAGTGTTTCGCGACGATGCCCGCCAGCAGGTCGCGCTGGGTCGGGATGACTTTGCTGTCTTTGTTCGCGTTTTCATTGAGCAGCGAAGCGTTTGTCTGCTCCACCAGCCCCTGAATTTCGCGGTTCAGGCGGCCACGCTTTTCACGTTCCACATCGCGGTCGTGGCGGTACTCAATGTAGGCGCGCGCCAGCTGCTTGTGGTTGCCCGCCATCAGCTGGTTTTCCACGGCGGTCTGAATTTCATGGATATCGACCTGGCTGCGCCCCTGCATCTGCTGGCTTACCAGGGCGGCGACGGTGGCGCAATAATCGGCGTCATCGACTCCCGCTGCTTTTGCGGCACGAAGAATGGCTTCCTGAATGCGCGCTGAATCGAAAGGTACTTTGCACCCGTCTCTTTTCACTACATGCGGTGTCATGATCTCTCCATTTTAAACAGGTTATCCACAGAGGCGTACAGGAGGCATGGACGGGATTTTTGTTTTTTTCACCCGCCGCTTCCGGCATTCCGGCCCCTTTTATCCACAGCCTGAATCCCGCTCAGGACGGCGCGGATTGTTGAAATAGTAGACGAAAAATACAAGATATTGGGCCGGGTGGGATTTTAAAGTCTATATATAGTGCTTTGCATCAAAGATGTTTGCGCTTTTATTGATGCAGGACAAAGCAAACCGGGCAGGGCGCAAAGGATGGGCGGTAGCGCGCGGTAATTCACTTTGTAAATGTATTGAGTAAAAAATCAACAAACACGCGCGCGCGGGGCGCCAGCTGGTGGCTCGGGTACTTCACCCATAGCGGCTGTGGCGCGGCCCAGTCATCTTCAAGTAAAGGAAGAAGGCGGCCTTGAGCAATGTGCGGCTCCAGGTACCAGTCTGCGAGCGAAACGATGCCCATGTCCGCCAGCGCGGCGTCCACCAGCACGTCCGGATAGGTACTGATAAGCCAGGCGTTTTGCTCTTCAAGCGTTACCTCTTGCGCAAGCCAGCTTTGCAGGCGGCCGTTGCCGGGGTTGCGATGCACCAGGCAGCGATGGTGGGCTAAATCCTGCGGCGAACGGGGCGCGCCGAACTGCGCCAGGTAGGCGGGCGAGGCGGCCATCATCATGCGCATCGGGGCGATTTCACGGGCTACTACGCGGTTGTCCTGTACGCTGCGCTGGCCGATGGCGACGTCAATGCGCTCGCCGATGAGGTTAACGCGGCGCGGATCCATCGCCAGATCGAGCCGGACTTTTGGGTAACGCTGCTGAAAACGCGCCAGTTCGGGCATTAAACGGTAGCGGCCGAAGCCGGGAATAACGCTTATGCGCACCAATCCTTCCGGCTCGTCTGCCGGGTTCTCCAGTGCCTGATTCAGGGCGTGCCACAGCGGGGAAACCTGCTCGCGCAGCGCCACGCCTTCTTCCGTCAGCATCACAAAGTGGGTGTTGCGCTGAAACAGCACGCGCCCCAGCCGCTGCTCCAGCAGCCGCACGCTTTTGCTTACCGCGGCGGGCGTCACGCCCAGCATACGCGCCGCCGCAGAAAAGCTCTGGCTCTCCGCCGCCGCCAGAAAAGCGGGCAGCAGACGATGCACATCGGAAGTCAGCGCCATGGTTTATACCTTTCGTTGAAACAGAAATGCTCAAGCCCAGCCTACAGGTTAGCCTGCCGGCGTGACAACATAAAACCAACACCCCATAACGAGGAACGAAGAATGAAAAAAGTGTTGGTTCTGGCAGGCCACCGCACCCCGGATGAATCCCGCGTTAACCGCGCCGCCGTCGAGGCGTTTAAAGCCTTGCCGCAGGTCACGGTGCATGAGCTGATGCGCGAGTACCCGGATTTTCAGATAGACGTGAAGCGCGAGCAGGCGCTGCTGCTGGCGCATGACGCGGTTGTGATGCTGTTTCCCTTCTGGTGGTACAGCTCGCCCGCCATTTTAAAAGAGTGGCAGGACCAGGTGCTGGAGCACGGCTTCGCCTACGGCACGGGCGGCGACAGGCTGCGCGGCAAACCGTTTCTGCTGATGGTCTCCACCGGCGGCAGCGAGCAGGCCTATTCGCCGGAGGGGTATAATCGCTATCCCATTGACGCCTTCTGGCTGCCGTTCAACGCCACCGCGAACATGACCGGGATGATCTGGCAGCCGCCCGCGCTGATTCAGGGCACCCATGTGCTGACGGATGACGATCTCGATGCGGGCGTCAGCCGCTGGTTAAGCCGCATCAACGCGCTTTGCGCCTGAAGCGCCCGGCGCCTGCAGCCAGTAGACCGCCTCGAACGGGCGCAGCGTGCCTTCGCAAGGCCGGGGCGCCGGGTCCGGGTAGTTGCTCATCAGCACCTGCCAGCCGTCGCCGCACTCACCCGGCATGCACCAGTGGCTTTCACGGCTCAGGTTGGCGACCACCATCAGCTGCTGGCCCTGCCATTCGCGGCGATAGCACCAGATAAACGGATGCTCCGGCAGCAGATCCTGATAGCTGCCCCAGGTAAAGACAGGGTGCGCTTTGCGCAGGCGGATCAGTTTCTGATAGGCGTAAAAGACCGAGTCGGGGTCGTTCAGCGCGGCCCTGGCGTTGATGGCGCGGTAATTATCGCAAAGCCCTATCCACGGCGTGCCGGTGGTGAACCCGGCGTTGTCGCTGTCGTCCCACTGCATCGGCGTGCGGCTGTTGTCGCGCGACTTGCTGGCAAGAATAGCGAGCAAATGCTCCGGCTTATGCCCCTGCGCCCGCAGCTCGGCAAACATGTTATGGCTCTCTACATCACGGTAGTCAATGATGCGGGTGAAGTGCGGGTTGGTCATGCCCAGCTCCTCGCCCTGATAGATATAGGGCGTGCCCTGCATGCCGTGCAGCACCATGGCTAACATTTTCGCCGCCGGGACGCGCAGCTCTCCTTCGTCGCCAAAACGGGAAACGATGCGCGGCTGGTCGTGGTTACACCAGAACAGCGCATTCCACGCCACGTTGTGCATACCCTGCTGCCAGTGGTTGAAGATAGCCTTCAGCGCCACGTAATCGGGCGCCGCCAGCGTCCATTTCTGCCCGGCCGGGTAATCCACCTTCAGATGGTGGAAGTTAAAGGTCATGGAAAGCTCTTTGCCGTCGAGCGCCGCGTAGCGCTGGCAGTTGGCGAGCGTGGTAGAGGACATTTCGCCTACCGTCATCAGCCCGCGCGGCGTGAACACATCGCGGCTGAACTCCTGCAAATAGTCGTGGATGCGCGGCCCGTCGGTGTAAAAACGCCGCCCGTCGCCGTTAACGTCATCCGGGAAATCCTGATCCTTGGAAATAAGATTAATGACGTCGAGGCGCAGCCCGTCCACGCCGCGGTCGGCCCAGAATTCGCATACCTTTTTAAGCTCGGCGCGCACCGCGGGATTCTCCCAGTTGAGGTCCGCCTGCTCCGGTGCGAAAAGGTGCAGATAGTATTGTCCGCTTTCGGCGTGCCAGCGCCAGGCGCTGCCGCCAAACTTGGAACGCCAGTTGTTCGGCGCCACCTCCGGCGAGCCGTCGCGCCAGATGTAAAAATCGCGGCGCGGGCTCTCTTTGTGCACCGCCTCGTGAAACCAGGCGTGCTGCGTGGAGGTGTGGTTAAACACCATGTCGAGAATGATGCGGATGCCGCGCTCGTGGGCGCCCGCCACCAGCCGGTCGAAATCGTCCAGCGTGCCGTAAGCGGTGTCGATGGCGGTGTAGTGGGCGACGTCGTAGCCGTTATCCACCTGCGGCGAGATGTAAAACGGCGTGAGCCAGATGGCGTCCACGCCAAGCGTCTGCAGATAGTCAAGGCGCTGGATAACGCCCGCCAGGTCGCCGGTGCCGTTGCCGGTCGTGTCCTGAAAGCTCTTTGGGTAGATCTGATAAATAACGCCTTGTTGCCACCACGGCGGAGTCATATTCATCGCACTGTCCTGCTTTGCAAAGGGCGCGGCTGCCCGCGCCCGTCATCACGGAAAATTACACCACCAGCAGCGTGCCCTGGCGGAACTTACGCTTGTAGAGGAAAGAGGTCAGGATCATCGGGATAACAATCGCTACCGCCATCGCCAGCGCGAAAACCTGCCAGTAGCCCGGCTGGATGGAGAGAATGCCCGGCAGGCCGCCAACGCCGATACCGTTCGCCATAACGCCGTTCAGGCCGCACAGCAGCCCGGCGAGGCCGGAGCCAATCATGGCGCAGAGCATCGGGAAGCGGTATTTCAGGTTAATGCCGTACATGGCAGGCTCGGTGACGCCAAGGAAGGCGGAGATAGCCGCCGGAACGGAGATCTCGCGCTCGTTGTGCTTGCGGCTGGTGATGATGATGCCTACCACCGCCGACGCCTGGGCGATGTTGGAAAGCGCAATCAGCGGCCATACCGGGGTGCCTCCCATGTTCTGAATCATCTGCATGTCGATGGCGAGCGTCGTCTGGTGCACGCCGGTTATCACCAGCGGCGCATAGAGGAAGCCAAACAGCGCGGCGCCGATGGGCGCGAAGCTGCCGGTCATCAGGTGACGCACCGCGAAAGCCACGCCGTCGCCAATCAGGCGGCCGAACGGACCGATAAAGGCGTGGGCCAGGAAGACCGCGAGGATCAGCGAACAAACCGGCACCACCACCAGATAAAGATAGTCCGGCACCAGTCGTTTGATCCGCGTTTCAATGAACCCAAGCGCGAGGCCCGCCAGCAACGCCGGGATCACCTGCGCCTGGTAGCCCACTTTGGCTATCTGGAACAGGCCGAAATCCCACACTTCCGGTGTTTGCTGCCCGAGCAGGTAAGCGTTCATGAGCTGCGGGGAGACCAGCGTGACGCCAAGCACTATGCCGAGTATCGGCGTGCCGCCCATCTTGCGCACCGCCGACCAGCAGATACCCACCGGCAGGTAGAAGAAGATGGCTTCGCCAATCAGCCACAGGAAGTCGTAAATTGATTTCAGCGCCGGGAACATCTGCGCCAGCGTCTTGCCGTCGCTCATCGGCAGGTCGCCGATGACGTTGCGAAAACCAAGGATCAAGCCGCCGCTAATCAGCGCGGGCAGCAGCGGAAAGAATATTTCCGCAAAGTGGGAAATAAGACGCTCATGCCATTTCATATTCTGGCGGGCCGCCAGCTTCGCCTGCTCTTTATTGGCGCTGCTGTGGCCGCTGGTGGCGATAAGCGCCTGGTAGTATTCGCCCACTTCCGGGCCAATCACCACCTGAAACTGACCGGCGTTGGTAAAGCAGCCCTTGACCATCGGCAGCGTTTCGATGGCTTTCGGGTCCGCTTTCGCCGGGTTATTGAGCACAAAACGCAGCCGGGTAATGCAGTGGCTGACCGTGGCAATGTTTTCACGGCCACCCACGAGTGCTATCAGTCTGTCGATATCCTGTTGGTTTATTTTTCGCATGATGACGCCCCGTGACGGAGTAAAAGTAGGCTGAGGGTAAGACGGGCCAAGCTTATCCGTTTCCCTTCAGCGGGAAAAAGGGAACGTTCCCGAAACAGGGCGGCGATCACAATATATCCGCAGGCAGGGGTTAACTCAGGGCGGCGGGAATGGTTATCTGACGCAGTTCAGCGTGCTGGGTTACCTGGGCGATAAGCTGCAAGGCGGCCTGTTTGCCCGCCTGCGCGTAACCCGGGTCGACGGTGAGAATTTCAGGATGAAGAAACTTCAGCAGCGGGGTATTGCCAACGCTCGCCAGCTGTAGCGGGGTGCGCGGATGTTGCTGCAGGTATTTGCTCGCGCCGATGGCGAGCGTGTCAGTGGCGCAGAGCAGGGCGGTGGTCTCTTCATTGAGCACTTTCGCCACGTGGTCATAACCTTGCTTCATGGCGAGCCCCGGCAGGACAGCGTTGGGCGTCAGTTCATGCTGCCGGCAAAAGCTAAGATAGGCTTCGTGGCGGCGCAGGCCGGTCGTGATGTCGCTCTCCGGCACGCCGAGGTAGCTGATATGCCGGTGACCCTGTTCAAAGAGTCGCTGCATCAGGATGCGGATAGCCCCTTCGTCGTCATAGCAGACCGAGGCGAAGCCTTCGGCATCGCGCGCCATCAGCACCAGCGTGTCGCGCCAGGGAGTGAGCATCGCTTCGTCGATGCCGGTAAAGCCAAAGAGGATCACGCCGTCGATGTTGCGGTGGCTCAGCACGTCCAGATGCTCCTGCACCAGCTTCGTTGAAAACTGGCTTTCCATCATGATCGGGTCGTAGCCCTGTTCGTAGAGACAGGGAAGCATGGTCTGCACCGCGAGGTTTTCTGAAAGAGAATCGAGACGGGTGACGATAATCGCCACCACTTTATCACTCTGGCCGCGCATCGCCCGCGCCGAGCGGGAAGGGGAAAAACCGTGCTGACGCATGACCGCTTCCACCCGCTCGCGGGTGCGTTCGCTGACGCCGCTCTCGTTATTGAGCACGCGCGAAACGGTCGACTTTCCCACGCCGCTTAAACGCGCGATGTCTTTGATGGTCAGGCGGTTTTGCATCGGTCCATTCCCCTGGCATATTAAGATTTTATATTCAACGGCTTAGGTTATCGCTTTTTCTGCCGGACGCAATGAGCATAGTCTGGTTTAGGTTTGGTTTGTCTGGCCGATGCTGGCGCAGGCGTACCCAGGCCTGGGTTTCAGGTGAAAGCGTCCCCGCTACCTTCGCCCGTCGCGCTTCGTTTTTCAATACCCTGGCTTGCCGCCATCAGGTCGACGAGGGGAGCGTGACGCGGCTGCGTCTTGCCAGCGCTAAAAAAGAAAAAGGCCACCGGAGTGACCTTTTTAATGCGAGTACGGCGATTAACGGCGCACGGCGATCGCTTCGATTTCAATCTTCACATCTTTCGGCAGACGCGCCACTTCCACGCAGGAGCGCGCCGGGAAGGTCGCCTGGTGTTCGGTGAAGAACGCTTCGTAGGTGGCGTTAACGGTGGCGAAATCGTTCAGGTCTTTCACGAAAACGGTGGTCTTCACGATATCGCCCACTTTCAGGCCAGCCGCTTCAACGATGGCTTTCACGTTTTCCAGCGACTGACGCGCCTGAGCGGCGATGTCATCCGGCACGGCGCCGGTTTTCGGATCGACCGGGATCTGGCCGGAGGTGATGATCATATTGCCCAGATCGACGCCCTGAACGTAAGGGCCGATAGCTGCGGGTGCATTTTCCGTCGCGAGTGTGCGGGACATAGTCTCTCCTGAGTTAAGCGATTAGGCTCCCGCCATTATAGGGAGCCGCTGTGTCATTGCCAGTGTGAATTAATCCGCCAGCACCACGTGGTGCGTAAACTCTTTTTCGCAATATTTGCACTTCAGCAGGATCTCATCGTTGCGCTGCTTCACGGCGAAGCCGGAGTCCACCGGCTCGCTGCGGCTGATGCAGTTGCTGTTCGGACAGACCAGCACTTTCTCGATGCGCGAAGGCAGGCTCGGGCGGCTTTTGCCTACCACTTCATACTCGTCGATGCGGTTAACCGTCGCCTGCGGCGCGTAAAGCGCCAGCTGGTTAACCTGCTCATCGGTCAGGAACGTATTTTCAATTTTAATCAAGTCCTTGCGGCCCAGTTCGCCGGAGGGCAGGTTCAGGCCGATGGTGATGCGCTGGTCGGTTTCGGTGAGCTTGAACAGCGTCAGCAGCTTAAAGCCTACGTGCGCCGGGATATGGTCAATCACCGTGCCGCGCTTGATAGCTTCTACCTGTAATTTATTGTCGTGTGTCATTTAAGCATCCTCCTTACAGAGCCAAATCGCGATTCAGAACCAGCGCCAGCAGCGCCTGGCGAGCGAAAATACCGTTGCCGGCCTGCTGGAAGTACCAGGCGTGCGGCGTTTTATCGACATCGGTTGTTATCTCATCCACGCGCGGCAGCGGGTGCAGCACCTTCATGTTGGCGCGCGCCCCTTCGAGGTCCGCTGCGCGCAGGATGAACTGCGCTTTGACGTTGGCGTATTCAGACGGGTCGAGACGCTCTTTCTGCACGCGGGTCATGTAGAGAATGTCCACTTCCGCCGCCACCTCGTCGATAGCCTCGTGGCGGCTCCAGACAATCCCTTTTTCATCCAGCATATCGAGGATGTATTGCGGCATCGCCAGCGCGTCGGGGGCGATAAAGTAGAAGCGGTTGCCGTTGAACTTCGCCAGCGCCTGAGCGAGCGAGTGCACGGTGCGGCCATATTTCAGGTCGCCCACCATCGCGATGTTCAGGTTCTCCAGACGTCCCTGGGTCTCCTGAATGGTGAAGAGATCGAGCAGCGTCTGCGTAGGGTGCTGGTTAGCGCCGTCGCCCGCATTCAACACCGGCACGCCGCCGGAGAATTCGGTGGCGAGACGCGCCGCGCCCTCCTGCGGGTGGCGCATTACAATGGCGTCCACATAGGTGCTGATAACCGAAATCGTGTCCGCCAGGGTTTCGCCTTTCTTGCCAAGCGAGGTGTTGCTGCTGTCGGAGAAGCCGACCACCGAAGCGCCGAGGCGATGCATCGACGTTTCAAAAGAGAGACGGGTGCGGGTGGAGGCTTCAAAAAAGCAGCTGGCGATAACCTTATGCCTGAGCAACTCCGGCTGCGGGTTCGCCTTGAGTTTCGCCGCCGTCTCCAGCACCAGCTCAAGCTCCTCGCGGCTGAGATCGTTAATGGAAATGATATGTTTCTTATAGAGCGAATTAGCCATTTCTGTCTCCTCTTCAGGCCGGCGGGTAAACGCTGGACGAAAAAAAAGCCCCTCAATGAGGGGCTTTCAGTAGAAATTGAATAGCGGAAAGAAAAACGGCGTGGCCGCCGCCAGCGTTGTGGCGACGCGGTAAGCGAGTTTGTCGAACAGACCTGACCATGCTTCCTCCCGGCAAATTGCCCGGCATTATACGCGCGCGCGTTAGCTTCGCAAGGGGCCGGATGCACATTTTGAGGACAGGAATCGATTACGTGGAATAGTTAAGCGGTAAGAATGCATATTTATTTATCATGTTTGTAAGGAAATAGGCCAGGACGCCGCTACGCAAAGAAGAATGTTGTCCTGACGCAGGTTTCTCGCAGAAAGCGGTAGCCCCGCAGGCGAATTCCTCGTATAAAACATAAAAATGAAACAGTGTTTTATATAAAGGAGATTCAGATGATTATCGGCAACATCCACCATTTGCAGTGCTGGCTGCCTGCGGAGCTGCGCGACGCGATTGAGTATGTGAAGCGGCACGTCACGGCGCAAACCCCGCTCGGTAAGCATGACATCGACGGCGACCGTCTTTTTTATCTCGTTTCCAACGACACCACGCAGCCGATTGCCGAGCGCCGCGCGGAATATCACGCTCGCTATCTGGATATTCAGATTGTGATGCAGGGCGTGGAGGGGATGACCTTCAGTTGCCTGCCTGCGGGCGCGCCGGAGACCGACTGGCTGGCGGAGAAAGATATCGCTTTCCTGCCGGAAGGGGCGCAGGAAAAAACCGTGGTGCTGGAAGAGGGCGACTTCGTGGTCTTCTATCCGGGGGAAGTGCATAAGCCGCTGTGCGCCGTAGGGCAGGCCGCGCCAGTACGTAAAGTGGTGGTGAAGATGCTGGTGGCGTAGTTTTCTTGCACAGGCGCTTCACTTTCCTGCATATGCGCAGCCAGTGAAATATTCTGTTCACTGTTACGTTACGCAGCTATGGAATCTCTCATCCTGTGAACGTGCAAGGGGGGCGCCGCGCCCCCCTTGTAATCCTGGCTCCCGGCGAAGAATCGCCCGCTGAAGCGGGAACAGGCTCTCTACTTCAGCGCTGGCTTTTATAGGGAAAAAGCCGCCTCCTTTCCCCTCTCTCCTTTGGAAAAAGAACCGGGATGAGCGGCAATCGCGAATCATTGCGCCAGCGTCGCCACCATCACCGCTTTAATCGTATGCATGCGGTTCTCGGCCTGGTCGAAGACAATGCTGTTGGGCGATTCAAACACTTCGTCCGTCACTTCCATGCCACCGTGCAGGCCGTACTGTTCCGCCATCTGTTTGCCAAGGGTGGTCTGATCGTCATGGAACGCGGGCAGGCAGTGCAGGAACTTCACCTGCGGGTTGCCGGTCAGCGCCACCATGTCGCGGTTCACCTGATAAGGCCGCAGCAGCGCAATGCGCTCCGCCCACTTCTCTTTGGCTTCGCCCATCGAGACCCAGACGTCGGTATAGAGAAAATCAGCGCCTTTCACCCCTTCAGCCACATTTTCCGTGAGGGTGATTTTGCCGCCGGTCTGCGCCGCCAGCGCCTGGCACTCCGCCACCAGGCTCGCTTCCGGCCAGCAGGCTTTCGGCGCCACGAGACGCAAATCCAGCCCTGTCAGCGCCGCCGCTTCCAGCATGGAGTTACCCATGTTGTTGCGCGCGTCGCCCGCATAGACCAGCGTCATCTCATTAAAGGCTTTGCCCGGCAGATGCTCCTGCATGGTAAGCAGGTCCGCCAGCAACTGCGTGGGATGGAACTCATTGGTCAGGCCGTTCCAGACCGGCACGCCGGCGTGCTGCGCCAGCGTTTCCACCACCTCCTGGCCGTAGCCGCGATACTGAATGCCGTCATACATGCGGCCCAGTACCCGGGCGGTATCTTTAATTGATTCTTTATGCCCAATCTGGCTGCCGCTCGGACCAAGATAAGTCACGCGGGCGCCCTGGTCGTAAGCGGCAACTTCGAAAGAGCATCGTGTACGGGTAGAGTCTTTTTCGAAGATGAGCGCAATGTTTTTACCGGTCAGCTTTTGTTGCTCATTGCCTTGTTTCTTATCGCTTTTGAGCTTTGCGGCGAGCGCGAGCAAGTCAGCTATCTGGGCGGGGGTAAAATCGAGCAGCTTCAGAAAATGTTTTTTATAAAAGGTCGACATCTTTTCCTCACATGGCTAACGCCACTTATTGAATTAAAATTCAATCTATATGTATGAATATTCATTTGCAACCCCGCGTAATAAAACTTTGCGGTGAAAGGTGGAGGCATTGGCGTCGGTATGTGAAAATAAAGGATATTCGCCGACACACTGAGGAACGAGCCATGGCAAACCCGGAATTACTGGAAGAGCAGCGTGAAGAGACGCGCCTGATCATTGAAGAGCTGCTGGAAGACGGCAGCGATCCAGACGCGCTTTATACTATCGAACATCACTTTTCCGCCGATGATTTCGAGACGCTGGAAAAGGTCGCCGTGGAGGCGTTTAAGCTGGGTTATGAAGTGACCGATCCGGAAGAGCTGGAAGTTGAAGAGGGCGAAACCGTGATCTGCTGCGACGTGCTGAGCGAATGCGCGCTCAATGCCGAGCTTATCGACGCTCAGGTTGAACAGTTGCTTAACCTCGCAGAAAAATATGAGGTCGACTACGACGGCTGGGGCACCTACTACGAAGATCCGAACGGCGAAGGCGAAGAGGACGACGAAGACTACGTGGACGAAGACGACGACGGCATTCGCCACTAAGTCGTTCAGGGCGGCAGCGTCGCGCTGCCGCATCGCAAGGACCCTGCATGAATTACGAAGAACTGCTCGCTCCCGTCCGGGAGTTTTTGCATTGCGCCACGCCTGCGGCCTGGATTGAAAAGGCGCGTGCGCCGGAAAACCTGCCCCTTCTGCTCACCGACCACATGATTTGCGAACTGAAAGCGGCGCAAACTGCCATGCTGCTCATTCGTAAATATGTGGCGGATAAAAGCGGTTCCGACGAGCTGCTGGGCTGGCTCCAGCCCTATGAGGCCTTTGCCTTTCGCGAAGGGCCGGAGCCCGACTTTATCGCCCTACATAAGCGCATTGGCAAAAGCGTAATGCCGGAGCCAGGCGCTTATCGACAGCATGGTGCTGCTTATCAAAGAAGAATTGCACCATTTCTGGCAGGTGCGGGAGGCGATGGCGGCACGTAACATCCCTTATGTGAAGATCACCGCCAGCCGCTACGCTAAAGGTATGCTGCGCGAAGTGCGCACTCACGAACCCCTGACGCTGGTGGATAAGCTTATCTGCGGCGCGTACATTGAAGCGCGCTCCTGCGAGCGTTTCGCCGCTCTGGCGCCTTATCTGGACGATGAGTTGCAGAAGTTCTACCTGTCGCTGCTGCGCTCGGAAGCGCGTCACTATCAGGACTACCTGGCGCTGGCCCGACAGATAGCGCCGCAAGAGGTGGACGCCCGGGTGCGCTTTTTCGGCGAAGTGGAAGCCGCGCTTATCACTTCGCCCGACAGCGAGTTTCGTTTCCACAGCGGCCTGCCGGTATAACGGCACGCGCTATGCTTAACGCATCAAATATGATTCAGGAGCCATGATGGCCTTTATTCCCCTTATTTCCGTGCTGGGCGCGATAATTATCGTCGCCGCTTACCTGCTGACGCGTAAGCGCTCGAAAGCGCTGCGCATCGGCGCGCTGGTGGCGGCGTTCGCCATTGTGGTCGCGCTCAGCGCCTGGCTGCGTTACGCGCAGCAGCCCGCCGCGCCGCAAACCGTGAGCGACAGCGCTTTCGACGCCACCATGAGCCGCATTCCGCTCTACCGCGCCATTCTCGACCACGATCCCGCCACCGCCCAGCAACTGCGGGATCAGGTAGTGGCGATGGAGCGCCAGGGGCGCAGCGAGCAGGAGAAAATCGACGCCATTCAACAGCAAATTCTGCTTATCTCCATGCAGCGCCTGCAGCAAACGCCCGATGCCGAAGCGGTGGCTTATATGCGCTCGAATATGGAAATGACCGCCGCGCTGCAAAAAAAGGGCGATGATGTCTGTTTCCGCTATCTCTTCCCGGCAGTAAAAGGGGGCGTGAACCCGGTACGCTACCTGACGCAGGATCAAATCTACAGCCGCATGGCGGCGGACGCCGATATGTATAACGCCTCTTTCGGCGCGAACAAGCACAGCGTGACGGAAGCGGAGCGCGAGAAGGCGCACCACGATTTACAGCCCATCCTGCTGCGCATGAACGAGCGCTACGGCGCGGATCTCGACCTGATGGCGCACCCGGAAAAGGCGCAGGGGAAAGAAGGGCAGCTATGCAATATGGTGCAGGGGCTCTGGCAAGAGGTCTTTAGTCTGCCGATGGCGAGCGCGGCGGGCATCATTCGCTATTCGGTCAGCAGCCGATAAAAAACGCCGCACGCGGCGGTGCGGCGTGCGGCGCAGGGATTAACGCAGGTTGTTCGGGAAGTCGGCGGGCAGCTCGCTCGCCGCGCAGTTGATAACGCTGTCATCATCCGGTCCGCAGTCGCGTACAAAGGTGATGGTGGCGAATTCATCAATCACTTCGGTCGGGTAAGCCGGGCCCGCTTCGCGGTAAGATTCCATCTCGGCGATATGCTCGTTCTGGAAGCACACCGTTTTTTCCGGGTTGTTCATTACCCAACGCGGGAAGAAAATCGTGCCGTGGAACAGGCGGTCGCCCAGGTTCACAATCAGGCTGACGTCGGTGCCGGTCGGCTCGGTCCAGGAAATTTTATAGATGCTTTCGCCCACGCGTACGATGTAAGCGCGCTGGTCTTTTACCCAACGGTTTCCTACCAGCCCGCTGTGAATGCGGTAGTCCAGCGTGGTTTCGTTTTTCACATAAATTTCATAGTTCCAGCCATTGTCGTAGGTGTACACGAGGTGTTTACCGACGAAACCGCTCAAATCATGTTTATCGAACTGGCTCATAACTGACCTCCTTTGTTTTGATGAGATTATTTTATTGCTTCATTTTTTGAATGAATAACGCTAATTTTGGATTAAATACATTCAAAAAATAGAACGTTTATGCACAAGACCACCCTCGAACAGTGGAGTCTCCTTGAAAGCGTAGTGGAGCTTGGCAGCTTCGCTCGTACGGCGGAGGCGATGTACCGCAGCCAGTCCTCAGTCAGCTATAACCTGGCGCAGTTGCAGGCGCGCCTCGGCGTTACGCTGTTAACGATTGAGGGGCGAAAGGCGGCGCTGACGCCCGCAGGCCGGCTGCTGCTGGACCAGGCGAAACCGCTGCTGGCGGCCTTTCACGCGCTGGAGACGCGGGCCGCCGGGTTGCATAACGGCGTGCGCGGCAGCCTCGACCTGGTGGTGGATACGGTGTTTCCGCGCGAGCGGCTGTTCGCCATACTGCGCGAGTTTCAGCAGCGTTACCCGGCGACGCAGGTTCGCCTCACCGAAGTGCTGGAGAGCGACCCGCAGGCGGTCGCCGCAAGCCAGGAGGCGGACGTGCTGGTGCTGACGCGGCGTGAAGAGCGCGTGGGGCGCGGCGAATGGCTGATGAACGTTGATTTTATCGCGGTAGCTCACCGCGACCATCCGCTGCATCAGCTCGCCTCTGCGAAGGTGGACGACGCGCTGTCGCGTTATCCGCAAATTCGTATCGCCGGGCGCGAAAGCGAGCAGGCGGCGCGCGAGTCGCGTACCCCGGAGCAGTGGACCTTTTCCACCGCCGATGCGGCGATAGAGGCGGTGATGTATCAGGTAGGTTACGGCTGGT
>Ga0209371_1001584_pt1 | contig 14844 bp, 11 predicted proteins | sample AgamicAtAmrz_FD_187165 | JGI IMG/M metagenome (GOLD analysis project Ga0209371, IMG submission 187165) | Agave microbial communities from Guanajuato, Mexico - At.Am.rz (SPAdes) (version 2) | ecosystem: Host-associated > Plants > Roots > Rhizosphere | place: Guanajato, Mexico | collected 2012-06-07
CCGATCCGACGCTGCGCCCGGAAAACAAGGAACTGGTAGAGAAGTTCAAGGCCGCCGGCTTCAACCCGGAAGCCTACACGCTCTACTCCTATGCCGCGATGCAGGCGATTGCCGGTGCGGCGAAGGCCGCCGGTTCCGTGGAGCCGGAAAAGGTTGCCGAGGCCCTGAAGTCCGGCACCTTCCCGACCGCGCTCGGCGACATCTCCTTCGACGAGAAGGGCGACCCGAAGCTTCCCGGCTACGTCATGTACGAATGGAAGAAGGGTCCGGACGGCAAGTTCACCTACATCCAGCAGGGCAGCTAAGCCCTTCTGCGACACCCTATCGAAGCCCGGCAGCGATGCCGGGCTTTTTGTTTGCGGTCTCGGCCACACTAGGGACAACAAGGCAGGAAACTAATCCTCTCGGGAACTGCAATGAGGGATGGCAATGACGACAAAGCGAGCCGTGTCGCTCTTCCTTGTTCTCGTCGTGCTGGCGACGGCGCTCGTCGGCCTGCATTTCTTCAGCAAATCCCGGACGACGCAATTATTCGGCGGCATCATCGCAAGGGTCGAAACAACAAGGCCGATGGTGGCGCTGACTTTCGACGACGGGCCGTCGGTGCGTTTCACCCCTGATGTCCTGGCGATCCTGAGGGAGCGCGGGGTAAAAGCGACTTTCTTTTTGACCGGTCAGGAGACCGAAGAAAATCTGCCGCAGGCGCGCATGATTGTCAGCGACGGGCATCAGATCGGCAACCATAGTTACACGCATTCCAACATGATGCTGATGGGGCCGGCGCGGATTGGGCAAGAGATCGAGCGCACCGATGCGGCCATTCGGGCTGCTGGTTATGAAGGCGAGATCATGTTCCGTCCGCCCTATGGCAAGAAGCTGCTCACCTTGCCCTGGTATCTTTCCCGGCATGACCGGAAAACCATCATGTGGGATGTCGAGCCGGAATCCTTTCCCGATGTCGCCGAGGATGCAGGCGCCTTCGCCAGACACGTCATCGAGCGGACCGGAAACGGCTCCGTAATCATCATGCACGTCATGTATCGAAGCCGCGAGATATCCAGGCAGGCTTTGCCCTTGATCATCGACGGTCTGCGTCAACGCGGGTTTGAGTTTGTCACCGTCTCGCAATTGCTCGAAAATCGCTGAAGCCCATTCTCTTGCCAGAGCGGTTCAGTCGATCCGCGTCAGAATAAAGTCCGCGCGTTCCCCTATGCCGGATTTCGGAAGCACGGAAATATCGTAGCCAAGCTCGTCGTAGTCGCGGAGCAAGCGCTCATATTCCTCGATTGCCGCATCGAAGCCATGCTTGCGCTCGCTGTCGCCTCGGTAGATTTCCGGCCATGGCGGGGTGAGGAAGACCAGACGGTTATAGCGGTGTGCAGCCCGCAGCGTCTCGATGAAGGCATCGCCGCTCACATGGCGAAGCGCCGAGGCGGCGTCGATCAGGCCGCGGTCGAAGAAGACCGGGCCTTCCGGCGCTGCATTTTGCCGGTCTTCGAGCGCCATGGCGATGGCGCGGCGGGCGAAGGCTTCGATGTCGATCCACGGCAGGGCCGTGCCGCCATTGCGGGTTTCTTCGATGACGATGCGGCGGCCGGGCTCTTCCACGGTGGCGAAACCGCGCCGGGCAAGTTCGGCAAGAAGCGTGGATTTTCCGCCGCCGGAGCAGCCGGAAAGGATGATGAAACGGTCCATGGATTTCTATCCTGTGACAGGGTTCAGGTGGGCTTGGGTGGTGATTTTCCGAAGGGTCGGATGAGGGGGCCACTTTGCCGGATTTCGGAGAGCTTGCCCCCTCATCCCGCTGCCGCGGACTTCTCCCCGGCGGGGAGAAGAAACAAGCGCCGGACGCTCGCCCAATAAGCGAACGTCGTGAACTCAAGCGGAATATGTCGGACAACCTACCATAATAATGGCTGTCGTCACCCCTGATGCAATATATGTGCTGCTTTCACGGCCGCGGATGCCCGGTTTTCCACCCCGAGCTTCACATAGATCTGCTCCAGATGCTTGTTCACGGTTCTCGCGGAAAGGCCGAGAATGTCACCGATATCGCGGTTGGACTTGCCCCTGGCGATCCACAGCAGCACTTCCGATTCCCGCGCTGTGAGGGAAAAATGTTCGCGCAGTAGGTGGTCGCCGGATTTCTCATTGGCGGCGGTGAGGCGGAAGAGGAATTCATCCGGCCCCATGGCGCCGAGGAAGGACAGTTGCAGGGCGGGCCGCCCGGCCTCGGTGATCGTCAGCGGCACGTCGCGGCCGGTTTCCGCCGCCGCCCGTTCTGCGAGCCAGCGGCCGATATGGCTGGTGACGATTTCCATGCCGTCGTCGCGGCCGGTGGCGGCGTTGACGAGCCGCGTCGCCTGCGGCGTCGACCAGTGAATCGCCCCATTGGCGCGCACGGCGAGCAGGTGGCGGCCGGCGGCGTCGAGCGCGACGCGGGCGCTTTGCGCCGAGCGGGCATTGGAGAGATGCACGCGGATGCGGGCGCGCAGCTCGTCTATATTGATCGGCTTGGTCAGATAATCGACACCGCCGGATTCCAGCGCCCGCACCACATGTTCAGTCTCGGTCAGCCCGGTCATGAAGATGACGGGCACCTGCGCCACCGCCGCATTGGCCTTCAGGCGGCGGCAGGTCTCGAAACCGTCCATGGCCGGCATGACGGCGTCGAGCAGGATGATATCGGGCGTGATGCGTTCGGCGATGTTGAGCGCGGCCTGGCCGGAGGTGGCGATGAGGGCGGAAAAGCCTGACTGTTCCAGTGCATCGGTGAGGAACCCCAGTGCTTCCGGGCTGTCATCCACCAGCAATACGATGTCTCTCGGGGCTGCCGCCGCCTGACCGCTCATGCCTTGCCGTCTCCCGTGTCGCTATCCGCAAACCGTTTGAGAAAATGCGCGTAACCGGCCAGATCGAAGGCCTGCACATAGGTGCCGAGCTCCTGCGTGAAGGGCAGGTTTTCCGTGTTGCGGGCAAGATCGGCGAGTTTCGCCTCGATGCCGCGTATGTAGCCTATTTCGCCGAGCCGCTGCAAATCCTGAATGTGAATCGCGCCGGGATGGACGATCTGCGCCACGGGCGGCGGCGATGGCGGGGGCGGCATATCCGCCTCGTAGATCCATTTCAGGCCGAGATGCACGGCAAGCCTGTCGCAGAGATGACGGATATCGACGGGCTTGGCGATGGCGTCATTGTGGTTGTCCTCGCCCGCGCCCGCCACGGTTCCGTCGCCGATATTGGCCGAGAGCATGATGAGCGGGGCGGTCTGCCCGGCTTCACGCAGTTTCGTCACAAGCTGCCAGCCGGTCATGCCGGGCATGGAAATATCGATGAGGAAAAGGTCCGGCTTCACGCCTTCGATAAGCGTCAGGCATTCCGGCCCGCTCTGGGCGGTCAGCACCACGAAATCGAGCGGTACCAGCACCTGCCGCATCAGCTCGCGATGATCCTCATTGTCATCGACCACGACGATGGTGCGGCGCGGCCCGGAATAGGAGCGGATAGTCTTTTCCGCCGCCGGCGCCGTGCTTGGCCGGTGCACGGCAGAGAGCATGAGGCGCACGCGGAAAGTGGAGCCTTCATCCTTTGCACTGGAAACGGAAATCTCGCCGCCGAGCGTATTGGTCAGAAGCCTTGTGATGGTCAGGCCGAGGCCTAGGCCCGGCATGGGCCGCACGCTGTCTGCCTCGCCGCGCTGGAAGGGTTCGTAGATGCGGGCGAGGTCTTTTTCGGCAATGCCGCGGCCGGTATCGGAAACGGTGAAACTCGCCACCTGGCTGCGATAACCGACATCGAAGGTGACGGCGCCCTCATCGGTGAATTTGATGGCGTTGGAGATGAGGTTGACGAGAATCTGCCGCAGCCGCTTTTCATCGGTGCGCACATATTGCGGCAGGGCCCGCGACCGGTCATGGCGGAACTCCAGCCCCTTGGCCTGCGCCTGCGGGCGGAACATGTCGACGATCTGGTCGAGGAAATCCTGAATATTGATCTCGTTGGAATAGACCTGCAGGCGGCCGGCCTCGATCTTTGAAATATCGAGAAGCCCGTCGATCAGGCCGGACAGGTGATCGGCCGAGCGGCGGATGACCTTGATCGCCGATTGCCGGGGAGGGGGAATGGTATCGTCGCGTTCGAGAATCTGGGCATAGCCCAGAACGGCATTGAGCGGCGTGCGCAATTCATGGCTGAGGCCGACGACATAACGGCTCTTGGCGCGGTTGGCGGCCTCTGCGGTTTCCTTGGCATCCTGAAGGGCGGCATCGGTCTTCTTGTGGGCGGCGATTTCCTTCAGCAGGAGCGTGTTCTGGCGGGAAGATTCCTCTTCCGCCACCACACGGCTGTCATGGGCAAGCACGAGGAACCAGCAAACGATGCCGGCAATGACGGCGAAGACGAAAAACACGATGAGGATGGTGCGGTTCACCACATCGGCCGTTGCCGGCGAGGCGGTGCCGACCTGATGGGCGATCAGAGCGAGAATGCCGCCGATGGTGGTGACGGCAATAGCGGCCGCCATACCGTAACGTCCGAGCCGGGTGGCGAGCTTTGCTACCAGTTGTGCGGGCAGGAAGGATTTCGCGACGGTGGCGACCTGATAGTTCAGTTTGGCCTTCGGCTTGCACATGTCGTGGCAGCGGCTGTCCAGCGAGCAGCAGAGCGAACAGATCGGCGCGGCATAGGCCGGACACCAGGCCATATCTTCCGGTTCGAACGGGTGTTCGCAGATGGAGCAGGTGATGCTGCTTTCTTCCCGCCATTTCTGGCGCGGTTTGCGGGCGAGATAAAATTTGCCTTTCGTGCCCCAGGCGATGAGCGGTGAGGCGATGAAGGCGACGATGAGCGTCAGATAGGGCGCGAGCGAGGCGGCAAGCGGGCCGAAGGCGCCGAAATGCGCCATCAGCGCGATGGTGGCGGAAAGCGCCATGGAGCTGACGCCAACGGGATTGATATCGTAAAGATGGGCGCGCTTGAATTCGATGCCGGGCGGGGCAAGGCCAAGCGGCTTGTTGATGAAGAGATCGGCTGAAATGGTGCAGAGCCACGCCATGGCGATGATGGAGAAGATGCCGAGCGTTTCTTCCAGCAGCCGGTAGATGCCGAGCTCCATCAGAAGCAGTGCGATTGCGACGTTGAAGACCAGCCAGACGACGCGGCCGGGGTGGCTGTGGGTAAGCCGCGAGAAGAAATTCGACCAGGCGAGCGAACCCGCATAGGCATTCATGACGTTGATCTTCAGCTGCGAGACGACGACGAAGGCGACCATCAGCAGCATGGCCGCTGTCTCGTTGGGGATCATGTAACCGAAGGCGGTGAGATACATCTGCGCCGGATCGGCGGCGCGGTCCACCGAGACGCCGGAGCTGAAGGTCAAGACCACGAGGAAGGAGCCGGCCAGCAGCTTCGGCACGCCGACGACCACCCAGCCGGCGCCGGCCAGAAAGACGGCGATGCGGTGGCGCAGGCGGCTCTGGCCTTCGGCCGGCAGGAAGCGCAGGAAATCCACCTGTTCGCCGATCTGCGACATCAGCGCCAGAATGACGGCGGAGGCCGCGCCGAATTCCACCAGATTGAAATCCGCGACTGTGCCCGGCGGGCCGGAGGCGTGGTGGATGCCGGCAAAGGCACGCCACAGATCGTATTTCTCCCAGTCCATCAGGGCGATGAAGACGAAGGGCAGGATGTTGAGGACGATCCAGAAGGGCTGGGTGATGATCTGAAAACGGCTGATGAGCCTCACGCCATGGGTGACGAGCGGAATGACCATGACGGCCGAGATGATGTAACCGATCCACAAGGGTATGCCGAGCGCCAGTTCCAGCGCGCCGGACATGATCGACGCCTCGATGGCGAAGAGCATGAAGGTGAAGGCGGCATAGATCAGCGAGGTGATGGTGGAGCCGATATAACCGAAGCTCGCGCCGCGCGTCAGAAGATCGATATCGACGCCGTGGCGGATGGCATAACGGCTGATCGGCAGGCCGACGGCGAGCATGGCGATGGCGGCGGCGAGGATGGCGTAAAAGGCATTGGTGGTGCCGTAGGAGAGCGTGATCGCCCCGCCGATGGCTTCCAGCGCCAGAAAGGAGATCGCGCCGATGGCTGTGTGGGAAATGCGGTTGGAGGAAAATTGCCGGGCGCTCTTGGCGGTGAAGCGCAGCGCATAATCTTCCAGCGTCTGGTTGGCGACCCAGCGGTTATATTCGCGCCTGACGGGGATGATGCGTTGCCGTGCGGCCATGCCTAGTGAGCGCCTTTCCGCCCGCGGCCTTTCACAGCCGCACTGACATGCCGCCATCCACCGTCAGCACATGGCCGTTGACGAAGGAGGCCGCGTCGCTGGCCAGAAACAGGGCCGCACCGGCGATTTCATCCGGCCGGCCCCAGCGCTCCAGCGGCACGCGCAGCTTGGCGAAGGCCACCATCTCAGGGTTTTCGGAGAGCGCGGCATTGGTTTCGGTGGCGAACATGCCTGGCGCAATGGCGTTGCTGGTGATGCCGCGTGCGCCGTACTCCACGGCAATCGCCCGCATCAGCCCGGTCAGCCCCTGCTTGGCGACGGGATAGATCGCATCCCCCGGGCGGACGATATGGCCGAGAATGGAGGTGATGGTGATGATGCGGCCGTAACCATTGGCGTTCATGGCCTCTGCCGCATCGCGTGACAGCGAGATGGAGGAGGTGAGATCGGTGCGGATCAGCTCCAGCACGTCCTCGTCGGTAAATTCAGCAAGCGGGCGGCGGTCACGCGCGCCGACATTGTTGACGAGAATATCGAGGTGGCCGAGTTCGCTCATGATGCGGTGGACGAGCGCCGCCCCGGCTTTGGTATCGGCAATATCAAAGGCGGCATAATCCGCCTTTCCACCCGCTTCGCGCAACGTGTCGACCGCCTGTTGCAACGTCTCGGCATTGCGGCCGGTCAGCCAGACATGGGCGCCAGCTTCGGCAAAGGCCTTGGCGATTTCAAAACCGAGACCGCGGCCGCTGCCGGTGATAATGGCAATGCGGTTTTCGAGAGAGAATTTGTCGAGAATGCCCATCGTTCACCTTTCTGCTCGAAAGCACATGGCCTGCTTTGAGGCACCGGGGCGAACCCTGTCCGGGTCAAGGAAGTGACGATGCCATCGCTCAAAACCACGCAGATGCCTGCGCCGGGATGACTATGCCGCATGTGGCGACGGGCGAAAGGTCACCTGTCCGCCTGGCCGTTCGGTGGACAGAAAAATGGCGTCGCCCTGTTCGGGCGACGCCATCAGTTCGATATCAGGCAGCAGCCGACTTTGCGAGCGGCACTTCTGCGATCGTCTTCAGAACGACGGAAGCGATCTGGTAGGGGCAGCCCTGCGAGTTCGGACGACGGTCTTCGAGGTAACCCTTGTAACCGTTGTTGACGAAGGAATGCGGAACGCGGATCGACGCGCCACGGTCTGCCACGCCGTAGGAGAACTTGTTCCACGGAGCGGTTTCGTGCTTGCCGGTCAGGCGCAGGTGGTTGTCCGGACCGTAAACGTCGATGTGCTCTTTCCAGTTCTTGGCGAAAGCGGCCATGAGGGCTTCGAAATATTCCTTGCCGCCAACTTCGCGCATGAACTTGGTGGAGAAGTTGCAATGCATGCCCGAACCGTTCCAGTCGGTATCGCCGAGCGGCTTGCAATGGAATTCGACGTCGATGCCGTACTGTTCGCAAAGACGAAGGAGCAGGTAACGGGCGATCCAGATCTGGTCGGCGGCGCGCTTGGAGCCCTTGCCGAATACCTGGAATTCCCACTGGCCCTTGGCCACTTCGGCGTTGATGCCTTCGTGGTTGATGCCGGCTTCGAGGCAGAGGTCGAGGTGTTCTTCAACGATTTCGCGGGCAACCGAACCGACATTCTTGAAGCCGACGCCGGTGTAATAAGGACCCTGCGGAGCCGGGTAACCCTGTTCCGGGAAGCCGAGCGGGCGGCCGTCCTGGTAGAAGAAATATTCCTGCTCGAAGCCGAACCATGCGTCTTCGTCGTCGAGGATGGTGGCGCGGCTGTTCGATGCATGCGGGGTGACGCCATCGGGCATCATGACTTCGCACATGACGAGTGCACCGTTGGAGCGGGCCGGGTCGGGATAGATCGCGACGGGCTTCAGCACGCAATCCGACGAGTGGCCTTCGGCCTGCTGCGTGGACGAGCCATCAAAGCCCCAAAGCGGCAGCTGCTCGAGTGTCGGGAATTCGTCGAATTCCTTGATCTGGGTCTTGCCGCGCAGGTTGGGGACCGGCTTGTATCCGTCCAGCCAGATGTACTCGAGTTTGAACTTAGTCATTACGAACCTCTCATAGGTAACAATGCGAAGCCTTGAGGCCTCCCGCGGCTTTCACCACCGGAAGCGCATTCGCGTTCAAGGGCTGACCCCTTAGATGCATGCCGCGTGCCAGATTCGCGATATCCCGCGATTTTTTCGAAAAATCTTTCAGGGGCCTTTGGCGCAGGGCCTCTGGATTTCCTGCAAAGGGGCTTCTGTTGCGACGCAGCAGGGTAAATCACCCCTCAAGTTTCATCATTGAATCCTGATAGATAGCTGGCGCCCGGCAGTCCCATGCGATGCTGCGATGCAGGAAATTCAATTGCGCGCGAGGGATTGGCATTTGCCCTAAAAACCAGCGCTTTCGGAATGGTTTTTCTTGTCGAAACCACTGTCTATGCCTATATTTTCCGCAACGTGATTTTTTTTTAATCAAAGGGAGCGAATCCGGCTTTCACGGGTTTGATTCCACGACCAAGTGCTTCGATGCAAACAGAGTGAGATGACCGAAATGGCGACTGGCTTTCATCGTGAGACGGCAACGATCTACCAATTCCCTGTTGGCGGGCGCGCTGGCGTCTCCAAGTTCCGCACCAATGGCTTGAGCGACCTCGAACGCGAGGCGAGAGAGCCGCATGTGGATTTCGGCTCCTGGTATCATGACGAGGCGATCCGGGACGAAGAGAGCGACCGCAAGCCGCATTCTTGATGTGAAACGTTGCCGCGCCTTTCTTCTCCCCGGTGGTGAGAAGGTGGCCGAAGGGTCGGACGAGGGGGCTAGCTCTCCGTATATCTCTGGCCTCACCCGCTCATCCGCTGCGCGGACTTCTCCCCGGCGGGGAGAAGAAACAAGCCGAGACCTCTCGGTCTACATAGGCCGCTCTGTCCGGTAGTCCCGTCCCCTGCACCTTTCGCCACCCCGACTACGTCAATTGACGTATACGGTTTCGCGCTTACGAGATCGATAGTCCCTCCAGCAGCGGCCGAAGATGCCGCTGAGCCTCCACGAGAGGCCAACAAGGAGAGGGGTCCTTCCGATGATGTTCCGCAAGACGCTCAGTGCCGCGCTGCTTGGCGCAATCCTGTCCACCACCGCCTTCCACGGCGCCTTCGCTGCCGATGACACGATTAAGGTCGGCGTGCTGCATTCTCTTTCCGGTACGATGGCCATTTCAGAAACCACGCTGAAAGACGCCATGCTGATGCTCATCGATGAGCAGAACAAGAAGGGCGGCGTGCTCGGCAAGAAGCTTGAAGCCGTCGTGGTCGATCCGGCCTCCGACTGGCCGCTTTTCGCCGAAAAAGCCCGCCAGCTGATTTCTCAGGACAAGGTCGCCGCCGTTTTCGGCTGCTGGACGTCCTCCTCGCGTAAATCCGTTCTGCCTGTTTTCGAAGAGCTGAACTCGATCCTGTTCTATCCGGTTCAGTATGAGGGTGAAGAATCCTCGCGCAACATCTTCTACACGGGTGCCGCCCCCAACCAGCAGGCCATTCCGGCCGTGGATTACCTTGCCAATACCGAGGGCGTCGAGCGCTGGGTTCTGGCCGGCACGGACTATGTCTATCCGCAGACCACCAACAAGATCCTGAAGGCCTACCTGATGTCGAAGGGCGTCAAGGAAGAGGACATCATGATCAACTACACGCCGTTCGGTCACTCCGACTGGCAGACGATCGTGTCCGACATCAAGAAATTCGGCTCGGCCGGCAAGAAGACCGCCGTTGTTTCCACCATCAATGGTGACGCCAACGTGCCCTTCTACAAGGAACTGGCCAACCAGGGCATCAAGGCCGAAGACATTCCGGTCGTCGCCTTCTCGGTGGGTGAAGAAGAGCTCGCCGGTCTCGATACCGCGCCGCTGGTCGGCCACCTTGCCGCCTGGAACTACTTCCAGTCCGTCGATGCGCCAGTCAATGCCGAGTTCATCAAGACCTGGCATGCCTTCACCAAGAACGACAAGCGCGTGACCAACGACCCGATGGAAGCCGCCTATATCGGTTTCAACGCCTGGGTTAAGGCCGTGGAATCCGCCGGCACGACCGATACGGACAAGGTTCTCGACTCGATCATCGGCGTTTCCGTGCCGAACCTCTCTGGCGGTTACTCCACCGTCATGCCGAACCACCACATCACCAAGCCGGTGCTGATCGGTGAAATCCAGGCCGACGGCCAGTTCGAAATCGTGCAGCAGACACCGCAGGTGGTGGGTGACGAATGGTCGGATTATCTGCCGGACTCGAAGGATCTGATCTCGGATTGGAGGAAGCCGATGTCCTGCGGCAACTTCAACGTGGCCACGGGCAAGTGCGGCGGCAAGGGTAGCTGATTAGCGGGGGCGCTGTGATGGGCCGCTCCCTTAGTGGGGGCGGTTTTATCATTGGAAACTGAACAAGCATGCCCCCCTCTGCCCTGCCGGGCATCTCCCCCACAGGTGGGGAGATCGGCAAGCGGCGAGGCCCCGCATTTCTCCTCCGTTGAGATGGGGCGATGCGAGCGCATCTTGCCGATCTCCCTCCTTGTGGGGGAGATGCCCGGCAGGGCAGAGGGGGGTAAGCCGCATACTCCTCGCCAAAAATACACCGCCGCTCCAAGGAACCCGACATGACGATCCGATCTTTTCTCGGAGCCATTCTCCTCTGGCTCACCATGGGGATCGCCGCCCAGTCCCTCGCGCAGAGCGACCCAAAGGCGCTGATCGACCAGCTCGGCACGGCTGATTTCAAGCAGGCCGAAGTGCTGATCGGGCAGATTGCCGCCACTGGCGATGCGCGCGTGGTGCCGGCGCTGGAGGCTTTTGCGGCGGGTGATCTCTACGTGCGCAAGTCAGACAATCTCGTCTTCATGACCAAGCCTGCAGGTTCCGATTTCACGCTGATCGACCCGCTGACGGGTGAAAGCGCCGGCTCGGCGCCGAAGGCGACCGTTACCAAGATCAGGGTGAACAATAATCTTCGCCGCGTCATCCGCGCCGCGATGGGCGGGCTGACGTTGCTCAGCCCGGAAAAATCCGTGCGGCTTGCAGCGGCTGACGCCGTCCTGAAAGCGCCAAGCGCCGAAAATCTCGAATTGCTGGAAGCGGCCATCGCCAAGGAAACCGATAATGAGGTGCGGACCCGGATGGAGGAGGCGCGGGCTGTCTCGCTGCTCTCCTCCGACCGCCCCCTTGAGGTGAAGAAAGAAGCGATCGCCACCATCAAGGCCCTTGGCGGGCGCGATGCGATCAGCATTCTGATGGCTGCGACGCCTTCGGTTGATCCGAGCCTGAAGCCGGATGTGGACGAGGCGATTTCCAGCATCGAGAGTTCCCTTGCCTTCTGGGATTACGCGCAGAATGTCTGGTACGGCCTGTCGCTCGGCTCTGTGCTGCTGCTCGCCGCCATCGGCCTTGCCATCACCTTTGGCGTCATGGGCATCATCAACATGGCGCACGGTGAAATGGTGATGATCGGCGCCTATTCCACCTTCATGGTGCAGGAGTTGATCCGCAGCCATTTCCCCGGCCTGTTCGACTGGTCACTGGCGATTGCCTTGCCGGCCGCCTTTCTGGTCACGGCCTGCGTCGGCCTCGTCATGGAACGCGGTGTCATCCGCTATCTCTATGGACGACCTCTGGAAACGCTGCTCGCCACCTGGGGCATCTCGCTGATCCTGCAACAGGGCGTGCGCTCCATCTTCGGCCCCACCAACCGGGAAGTCGGTAGCCCGAGCTGGATGTCCGGCTCCTTCAGTGTCGGTTACCTCAACTTCACCTGGAACCGGGTCTGGATCGTCTGTTTCTCGCTCTCCGTCTTCTTCGCGTTGCTGGTTCTCCTGAAGCGCTCCGCTTTCGGGTTGCAGATGCGCGCCGTCACCCAGAACCGCCGCATGGCTTCCTCCATGGGCATCCGCACGCCGTGGGTGGATGCCTTCACCTTCGCGCTCGGCTCGGGCGTTGCGGGCCTTGCCGGTGTGGCGCTGTCGCAGATCGATAACGTTTCGCCCAATCTCGGCCAGAGCTACATCATCGACAGTTTCATGGTCGTGGTGTTTGGCGGCGTCGGCAATCTCTGGGGAACGCTGGTCGGCGCCCTGTCGCTCGGTGTGCTCAACAAGTTCCTCGAGCCGACGGTGGGCGCCGTGCTCGGCAAGATCCTCGTGCTCGTCCTCATCATCCTGTTCATCCAGAAGCGGCCGCGCGGTCTCTTCGCACTCAAGGGAAGGGCGATCGAAGCATGATTACCGGCTTCCTCCTGCGCGCGCTCGATCGCCGCATTTCCATCGCCATCGGCATCATTCTGGCCATCGCCGTGCTGGTGCCGGCCTCCAACCTGCTTTTGCCGGCCGACAGCGCGTTTCGCATCCCGACCTACATCATGTCGATGCTCGGCAAATATCTGGCCTATGCGCTCTTGGCGCTGGCGCTTGATCTGGTCTGGGGTTATTGCGGCATTCTCTCCCTCGGCCACGCCGCCTTCTTCGCGCTCGGCGGTTATGCCATGGGCATGTATCTGATGCGGCAGATCGGCACGCGCGGGGTTTATGGCCATCCGGTGCTGCCTGACTTCATGGTGTTCCTCAACTGGAAGGAACTGCCGTGGTTCTGGCAGGGTTTCGACATGTTCTGGTTTGCGGCGCTGATGGTGCTTGTCGTGCCGGGGCTGCTGGCCTTCGTGTTCGGCTGGTTCGCCTTCCGCTCGCGCGTCAACGGCGTTTATCTCTCCATCATCACCCAGGCCATGACCTATGCCCTGCTGCTCGCCTTCTTCCGCAACGACATGGGTTTCGGCGGCAATAATGGCCTCACCGATTTCAAGGATATCCTTGGCTTTTCCGTGCAGGCGGATGGCACCCGCGCCGTGCTGTTCGCCATGACCGCCGTGATGCTGGCGATCTCGCTGCTGATCGCGTCAGGCATCGTCAATTCCAAATTCGGCAAGGTGCTGGTGGGCGTGCGTGATGCCGAAAGCCGGGTGCGCTTCCTCGGTTTCCGGGTGGAAAACATCAAGCTTTTCACCTTTGTCGTGTCGGCCATGATGGCGGGCATTGCCGGTGCGCTGTTCGTGCCGCAGGTGGGCATCATCAATCCCGGCGAATTTTCGCCCGCCAACTCCATCGAAGTGGTGGTGTGGACGGCGGTAGGCGGGCGCGGCACGTTGATCGGGCCGATCATCGGGGCGCTGCTCGTCAACGGCGGAAAAAGCTATTTCACTGGCGCTTTCCCGGAATTCTGGCTGTTTGCGCTGGGCGGGCTGTTCATCGCGGTGACGCTGTTCTTCCCCAAGGGCATCGTCGGCACCCTGCAACACTATCTGGCCCGGCGGCGCGAAAAGCGGGTCGCGCTTGCGGCAGGCGACGCCCAGCCGGGCAATGACAGCGGATCGACAGTGGCGCAACAGGCGGCGGAGTGAGGCGGATATGAACACGATTTCCGAAAACAGAACGAAAAGCCTGCTTTATCTCGACGGCGTCTCGGTGTCCTTCGATGGTTTCAGGGCGCTCAACTCCCTCTCCTTCGTGGTGGAGCCGGGGGAACTGCGCGCCATCATCGGCCCGAACGGTGCTGGCAAAACGACGATGATGGATATCATCACCGGCAAGACAAGGCCGGATACGGGCACGGTGCTGTTCGAAGACAGCATCGACCTCACCAAAAAGGACGAGGCGGATATCGCTCAGCTCGGCATAGGCCGGAAGTTCCAGAAACCGACGGTGTTTGAGAGCCATACCGTCTGGGACAATCTGGAACTGGCGCTGAACCGCAAGCGCGGCGTTTTCGCGACGCTGTTTTACCGGCTGACGGAGGAAGACAAGGCCCGCATCGAGGAAATCCTCGCCACCGTGCGCCTTAGCCACCGCCGCGGCGATCTTGCCGCCAACCTCTCGCACGGCCAGAAACAATGGCTGGAAATCGGCATGCTCCTGGCGCAGGAACCGAAACTGCTGCTGGTGGATGAGCCGGTGGCCGGCATGACGGATGCGGAAACTGCGGAAACCGCTGTGTTGCTGAAGGAAATCGCCAAGACCCGTTCGGTGGTGGTGGTGGAGCACGACATGGGTTTCATCCGCGAGCTGGGGGTGAAGGTGACGTGCCTTGCCGAAGGTTCGGTGCTGGCGGAGGGGTCGATTGATTTTGTGTCCAGCGATCCGAAGGTGATCGAGAATTATCTGGGGCGGTGATGGAAGCGTCTGCGTTCGCCATACCCCCCTCTGCCCTGCCGGGCATCTCCCCCTCAAGGGGGGAGATCAGATGCCGCAACCGCCCGTTCCCTCGCCTACTGGTCATGGGGCAGAGTTTTCGCCGCTTGCCGATCTCTCCCCTTGAGGGGGAGATGCCCGGCAGGGCAGAGGGGGGTAGCGCCTCCCACCAATGCGCCAATGGAGTTTCACCATGCTGACAGTCGAAAACATCAACCTCCATTACGGCGCGGCGCAAGCGCTCCGCGGCGTTTCGCTAACGGCGGAGATGGGCAAGATCACCTGCGTCCTCGGCCGCAACGGGGTGGGCAAAAGCTCGCTGCTGCGGGCCGTTACCGGCCAGCACGCCATCAGTGCCGGGACGATCAGCTTTGAAGGGGCGGCGC
>Ga0209371_1001586_pt1 | contig 14816 bp, 10 predicted proteins | sample AgamicAtAmrz_FD_187165 | JGI IMG/M metagenome (GOLD analysis project Ga0209371, IMG submission 187165) | Agave microbial communities from Guanajuato, Mexico - At.Am.rz (SPAdes) (version 2) | ecosystem: Host-associated > Plants > Roots > Rhizosphere | place: Guanajato, Mexico | collected 2012-06-07
TCGTACATTTCAGCACCGGTTGGCCTCGCCTATTACACCGCCGCGATTATTGATGACCTGCACAAGCGTCTCGGCGAACTGCGTCACGAGCAGACGCGCCCGGCGGGTCAAGGCGGTGAGATGTTCCTGCGCTATATCGGCTCGAACCTGAAATACAAAAGCGACCGCAGCTTTAGCGATTACGGCTACGGGTTTGACCTCGACTACAGCGCGGTGCAGCTTGGCGGCAACCTGCTGCGTCTCGACGGTGAGCAGGACAGCCTGCGCGGCGGCGTGGCCTACACGCGCGGCAATACGCGCATCCGTCCGCAGGCGGCAGACGGTTACAGCAGCACCAGTTTTGACAGCGACAGCCTGGCGCTGTACGGCACCTGGCAGCGCCAGAACGGCTTTTACCTTGACGGCGTGCTGTCGTTTGACTGGCATCGTGGTGAAACCGACATTGCGCGCCAGCAGCGCGAGGCCAGGCTGAAGGGCCACGGCTGGACCGCCTCGCTGGAGAGCGGTTATCCGTTTGAACTCGGCGAGGGCTACAAGCTGGAGCCGCAGGCGCAGCTGATGTACCTGAAACTGAACATGAACGATTTCACGGATGAGGACAATAACCAGGTGCGCTATGGCGATTATCACCAGACGATTGGCCGTCTCGGCGCGCGTCTCGACCGCAGCTGGACCGATGACAGCAACCGCCAGTACACGCCTTATCTGCGCGCGAATTATTACAAAGGCTGGGGCGGCACGACGCAGGCGTCGGTGTCGGCTGCCGATAACCCGGCGCTCGGCGCCAGCTTCAGCAGCGGTAATTTTGGCCAGATGTGGGAAGTGGGTGCCGGCGGCACGGTGACGCTGCAGCAGGATGTGTCGCTGTACGCCGAAGCGGATTACCGCAAGGAGATCGACGGCAACGGCGCCAGAGGCTGGCGTTACAACCTCGGCGTGCGCTGGCAGTTCTGACAGTACGTGCACATGACGCGGTCGCCGTTAACGGCGACCCTACAAAATAGGGCATGCTGCGGGATGTGCAGGGATGCGGTCGCCGTGAACGGCGACCCTACAAGAATGGGGCATGTGGCGGGATGTGCAGGGATGCGGTGATGGCACGTTTTTCTGTAGGGTGCGCATTCATGCGCACCGCTGCTGACACGCCGTTCAGCCAAAGCTCGATCTCATTTACCCTAAATGATTTTTTATCGATCCCGCCCGCGGCCAGAACTGTGAAGCGCCGCGCACTCCGGCTTTATTAAGAACAAAAATTAAATAGCCGCGCTAAAGCCAGGCCATTGTGCTGCCGAAAAGGTAAAAAAGTATTATCGATTTCTCTTCAGCCTGCGTTTTGCAAGGACTCACACATGCGTAATAACCAGCCCATCACCCAGCGTGAATTCGTCTTCGACGATCGCGCCACGCTGATGTCGACCACCGATCTCAACAGCCACATCACCTACGCCAACGACGCTTTTATTGAGGTCAGCGGATTCACCCCGGAGGAGGTCAACGGCCAGCCACACAACATGGTGCGTCATCCGGATATGCCGCCGGAAGCGTTCGCCGATATGTGGAGCACGCTGAAGCAGGGCGAACCCTGGACCGCGCTGGTCAAGAACCGGCGCAAGAATGGCGATCACTACTGGGTGCGCGCCAATGCCATTCCGGTGGTGCGCGAGGGCAAGCTGCAGGGCTATATGTCGGTACGCACCAAACCGTCGGCGGAGGAGGTCCGTCAGTGCGAGGCGCTGTACCGTGATTTTCGTGAAGGGCGTGCCAAAGGGCGTCGCTTCCATAAAGGACTGATTGTCGGCAGCGGCTGGCGGCGACTGGCCTCAGTGCTGAAAACGCTGCCGCTGCGCTGGCGCATCCGCAGTACGCTGATCGCGCTGCTGCCGCTGTCGGTGCTGGGCGTCTGGCTGCTGGGCATGGCACCGCTGGCGATCGGCTGCTTCAGCGGCGGCATGGCCGGGCTGCTGCTGCTGGCCAGCCTGTGGCTGGAGCAGCAGATCTCGCGCCCGATGGAGCGCATGTGCCGTCAGGCCCTGAGCGTGGCCACCGGCGCCAGCCACAAAGTCGAGCACATCGATCGGGTGGATGAGATCGGCATGACGCAGCGCGCTATCGGCCAGCTGGGCCTGATGTTCCGCTGGCTGGTGGATGACGTCAGTGGCCAGGCGATCAACGTTCTGAGCGCCAGCGACGCCATCGCGCGCAGCAATGATGAGCTGAGCCGTCGCACCGAGCAGGCGGCGGCGAACGTGCAGCAAACGGCGGCGACCATGAACGAAATGACCGCCACGGTCAAAAGCAATACGGAAACCGCCAGCGAAGTGAATACGCTGTCGGCCAGCACCAGCGCAGCGGCGATCAAAGGCGGTGAAGTGATGCAGGAGATGGTCGGCATGATGGCGGAAATTGCCGACAGCTCGAAGCGTATCGCCAACATCACCAGCGTGATCGACGGCATCGCTTTCCAGACCAATATTCTGGCGCTGAACGCGGCGGTGGAAGCGGCACGTGCCGGTGAGCAGGGTAAAGGCTTTGCGGTGGTAGCGGGCGAGGTGCGCAATCTGGCACAGCGCAGCGCCAAAGCCGCCAGCGAGATCAAAAACCTGGTGGAAACCAGCGCCGGCCGTGTGCAGTCGGGCAGCGATCACGCCGATGCGGCCGGCCACACGATGCAGGCGATTGTCGATCAGGTGCAGAATGTCACCGCCCTGATCGCGCAAATCAGCGCGGCGACGGCCGAACAATCCATCGCGCTGAGCGAAGTCAGTAGCGCGGTGGAGGATCTCGACGACATCACCCATCAGAACGCGGCGCGCGTGGCGGAAGGTGCAGAAGCCTCCGGCCGAATGGCGCATCAGGCCAACCGGCTGGTTGAAGCGATCAGCGTGTTTCGCTAAGTTTCACGACACTTCACGTCCGGCGCGCAGTGCGCCGGGCGGCGTGCCGACAATGCGTTTGAAGGCGCGACTGAAGGCGGCCAGTGAACCGTAACCGAGGTGGAACGCCACGCTCTCCACCGCTTCGCCATCGTTCACAATACGCTCAACCGCCAGACGCATGCGCAGTTCGGTGAGGTAGCGCAGCGGCGTCATGCCGGTGGCGTTTTGAAAGCGCGCGGCAAACACCGAGCGTGAACTGCCGGATTCGCGCGCCAGCCGCTCCACCGTCCAGTTTTCACCGGGCGCGCGATGCATGGCCGCCATCGCCAGGCTGAGGCGTGGATCGCGCAGGGCCTGCACCAGCCCGCTGCCCTGACCACAGCCATTCTCCACCCAGCCCCGCACAATTTGCGCCGCCACCACATCGGCCAGCCGCGACAAAATGCCGGCAAAGCCCGCTTTGCGCTGACGTGTTTCACGCTCCATGGCATCCAGAATCGGCTGGATCTCCGGATATTGCGCCAGCAGCGTGCTGACCAGCATCACGTCCGGCATGGTGTGCACCAGCGGCTGCATGCCGCCCAGCTCAAACGCCATGCAGGCGCTGAATAAAATCACATCGCTGTCGTCCGGGCAGGCATCCGCGTCCGGCGCATCGTTGATGGCGCACACGCTGTCGCAGATGGGTTTGCTGTTAAAGGTAGCGATCGGCACGCACACCGCATCTTCGCCGGAGATCAGCGCGTGCGGCTTACCGTGCGGAATCAGCAGTGCATCGCCCGCCTGCAGCGGATAGACGGTGCCGGAAGCGGAGCGAATCAGCAGCGAGCCGCGGCCAACAAAGTGCAGTTGCGCCTTGCCCGGGGCGTCATCATATTGCAGGCCAAACGGCGCATGCAGCGCGATGCGCTGATATTTGACGCCGTACAGGCGCATGCCCATCAGCAGTTCGCTGGTCAAATCTTCATAGCGGCTCATACAATCCAGACGAATTATCAAAAAACAAAGTTTCTGTATCATAGATCGTCTTGCGTCGTCTCTCTATGCTTACAGCCTGATATTTTGTGATGGGGATCGCAGATGAGTCTGGATACTGAAGTAGTGGAAACAAGCATTGCGGTAGAGAAACCCGCATGGGGCGCGGTGTTCGCCATGGCGTTTGGCGTCTTCGGCCTGATCACCGCAGAATTTCTGCCGGTGAGCTTGCTGACACCGATTGCCGACTCGCTGCGCGTCAGCGAAGGGCAGGCGGGCCAGACGGTCACAGTTACCGCGCTGGTGGCGCTGCTGACCAGCCTGGTGATTGGTAACGTCACGCGCCGCCTCGACCGCCGCCTGGTGATGCTGGCGTTCACGTTGCTGCTCATCGCCTCGGCGCTGCTGGTGGCGTTTGCCGAAAATCTGCCGATGATTTTACTGGCGCGCGTGCTGCTCGGCATGGCGATTGGCGGCTTCTGGACGCTGTCGACCGCCATTACCATGCGGCTGGTGCCCGCCGATCAGGTGCCGCGCGCGCTGTCGATTGTGTTCAGCGGTATTTCGCTGGCCACCATCATTGCCGCGCCGCTGGGCAGCTATCTTGGCGGGCTGATTGGCTGGCGTAATATCTTCCTGCTGACCGGTGTTTTGGGCGTGCTGGCGCTGTTCTGGCAGTTCTTCACCCTGCCGTCGATGCCGCCGGAGAACAAAGCGCGCAGCGGCGGCGTGCTGGACCTGCTGCGTCAGAGCGTGATGCGCTGGGGCATGCTGGCGGTGATCATGATGTTTACCGGCCATTTTGCCTTCTTTACCTATCTGCGTCCGTTCCTGGAAACCAGCGCGCAGCTGAATGTGAATCAGCTGTCGCTGGTGCTGCTGGCGTTCGGCGTGGCGAACTTCTTCGGCACCTCGCTGGCCGCGTGGCTGGTGACGCGCAGCGTGTCGCTGACGCTGACCGGCATGGCGCTGGTGATGAGCGTGACGGCGGTGCTGCTGGTGAGCTTTGGCCACGTCTCCTGGCTGGTGGCGAGCGGCGTCGCGCTGTGGGGGCTGGCGTTTGGTTCAATGCCGACTGGCTGGTCAACCTGGCTGTCGCGCGCGGTGCCGGACGACGCCGAATCGGGCGGCGGTCTGCTGGTGGCAACTATTCAGCTGGCGATCACCGCCGGTGCGGCAGCCGGTGGCTGGATGTTCGATCTGCAGGGCGCGGGCGGCGTATTCCTTGCCAGCGGCGTGCTGATGCTGCTGGCCGCCATCACCATCTTTACCCGCGTGCGGCATCACGGTTAAATCCGTTTACCGCCATCAGGCGCGCCGCGACACGCTTCAGGGTGTGTCGCGGCGCCGCTTTTGCCGCGTATGCCTGGCCTCACCAATCACAGCAATAAATCCTGCCTTTTAATCAAATCGTGGTTTTTTAACCCTTTGCGCACAGGTTGCGCTAAACGTGCTTTTTATAGTCAAAATATTCGAATTACTTAGGCAAATCTCTGCGCTTTTTTTTGATCGGTTGCCGGCCTACTATATCTCTCATCAAGGCGATGTCGCCTTATTCAATCAAACCTCATTAAGGAAATGACCATGAAAACCATCAAAACTTTTGCTGCTGTTATTGCTCTCTCTGTTCTGCCATTTGCCAGCTTCGCGCAAAGCGTGACCGCTACCGCCTCTACGCTTGACGGTGCTGAAGCGCAAATCGCTGCTAAAGCCCAGGAACTTGGTGCTTCCTACAAAGTGACTGAAGCCAACTTCAACAACGGCGTTCACATGACCGCAGAACTGACCCAATAAGTTTGCCTTACCCTCTGTGCTGACAGGGTGCCTTCGGGCGCCCTGGCGGCGTTGCTAACGCCATAAAATCCTGTCCCTTTTCCGCATAAATGATTATTATTCGCAAAAACTAACATCCTTATCGGCTCGCCTCGGGCTGAATTTCCTATTGGTTGCAATGTCGGGCTTTCATTTCACTGCCGCACGGCGGTGGTTTTGCTATGGAGAAGTTATGAAAGCGAATAAAACAATGCAGTGGGCGCTGCGTCCGCTACTGGTGGCCACGGCGCTGCTGTCCTGCAGCGCGCTGCAGGCGGCGGAAACGCAGCCGCTCAATCAGCCGATCGCCAAAGGCGCCTACGAACTGGCCTTCAGCAACAGCGACAACGCGCTGTTCCTCGCCACGGCGCAAAACGCCGGCAATCCGCAGGGCGGTACTGTTTACCGTCTCGATCCGCAGAATCTGGCGGTGAAGCAAACCATCAGCACTGAACTGAAGACCTTTGGTGCCGCCATCAATCAGCACACCAACGTGCTGTACTTTGGCAACACGGTCAACGGTGCGCTGACGGCAGTGGATGCCAGCAGCGGTAAGGTGATCAACACGCTGGTGCTGGATGGCCGCAAGCGCGGTGACACGGTTCGTCCGCTGCAGCCGCGTGAACTGGTCGCGGATGCGCTAACCAATCGCGTGTACATCACCGGTCTCGGCGCGCAAAGCGTGGTGTGGGTGGTGGACGGCAAAACGCTGCAGCTCATCAGCACTATCCCGAATACCGGCAAAATGGGCACCGGGCTGGCGCTGGATGCCGCCGCGCAGAAACTATATGTCACCAATGCCGATGGCGAGCTGGTCACCATCAATACCCGCCTGAACGCGATTGAAAAGCGTCAGAAAATTGACGGTGATAAAGAGCACTTTTTCCTGAACATTGCGCTGGATAGCAAAGGCCACCGCGCTTTCCTCAGCGATGCGAAGCAGCCGCAGGTGCTGGTGCTGGATACCCGGACACAGCAGGTGATTCAGCGTATTGAGGTACCGGAATCGCTGGCGGTGCTGTTCAATGCTGACCGTGACGAGCTGTATGTCACGCACCGTAAAGCCGGTGAGATCAGCATCATCGATGCCAGCAGCTATAAAGTGAAACGCACGGTGAAAGCGCCGGGCCTGCCGAACAGCCTGGCGCTCTCCGCCGATGGCAACACGCTGTTCGTCAGCATCAAGCAGCCGGGCTCACGCAAGGAACCGCCAAAAAACCCGGACAGCGTGTTACGCATCGCGCTGTAGGGCGTAATTATCCGAAACTCAGGGGCGACGTGTGTCGCCCTTTGCATTTCCGGCCTTGATCCCCCCTTTCCCGCCCGGCTTACGCTACCTTTAGGACGACAACACCTAAGGGGAGAGTGCAATGAGCCAGTTTTTTATGCATGAAAAAAACGATCTGGTGAACGAAGCGATCGAAGGCGTGTTACTCAGCACACCGTGGCACAATCTGACCCGTCTCGATCTGGGCGATGAGATTCGCGTGGTGGTGCGTTCGGACTGGGATAAAAGCAAAGTCGCACTGATTTCCGGCGGTGGCTCCGGCCATGAACCGGCGCACGCGGGCTTTGTCGGCAAAGGGATGCTGACCGCTGCGGTGTGCGGCGATATCTTCGCCTCGCCGAGCGTTGATGCGGTGCTGAACGCCATCGTTAACGTCACCGGTGAGGCGGGCTGTCTGCTGATTGTGAAGAACTACACCGGTGACCGCCTCAACTTTGGCCTCGCAGCGGAGAAGGCGAAAAATCTCGGTTACAAGGTGGAGCTGGTGATGGTGCAGGACGATATCGCGCTGCCGGAGAACCCGCAGCCACGCGGCATTGCCGGCACCGTGCTGGTACACAAAATCGCTGGCTTCGCCGCGGAGCACGGCCAATCGCTCGACGAGGTTAAAGCGCTGGCGCAGCGCACCATCGACGCCACGTCCTCCATCGGCCTGGCGTTTGCCACCTGTCACATTCCGGGTGAAAAGCGCGACGATCGCGTGGCAGCGGGCCACAGCGAGCTGGGGATGGGCATTCACGGTGAGCCGGGCGTGATCACGCTGGATACGCAAAACAGCCGCAAAATTACCAGCATCATGACCGATCAGCTGGCGCAGGCGCTGCCCGACGGCAAACAGGCGCTGTTGATGATCAACAATCTCGGCGGCTTTTCCCAGCTGGAGCTGGCGCTGCTCACGCGCGAGGTACTGCAGTCGCCGCTGGCGGCACGCATCACCCATTTAATTGGCCCGGCAACGCTGGTCAGCGCGCTGGATATGAAAGGGTTTTCGCTGACGCTGCTGGCGCTGGAAGAGGCGTTTTTCGAGGCGCTGCATGCGCCGGTGCAGGTGCTGGGCTGGACGCCGATGTACGACTTTGCGCCCATCAGCCTGCAGCGCGCTGAACGCATCGGCAGCGTGCTGGATTTCGATCCTTCTGATAACGCTGAAGTGGCGCAGGTGGTTGAGCGCGTGACGCAGACGCTGATCGATCTGGAGAGCGAGCTGAATGCGCTGGACGCCAAAGTCGGCGATGGCGATACCGGCTCGACCTTTGCCGCCGGCGCGAAGAAAATCCAGCGCGGCCTGCGTGAACAGCAGCTACCGCTGGATGAGCTGCCTACGCTGTTGGCGCTGGTAGGCGAACAGCTGGCGACGGTGATGGGCGGATCGAGCGGCGTGCTGATGTCGATTCTGTTTACTTCGGCCGGACAGCAGCTGGAGGAGGGCAGCACGCTGCCGCAGGCGCTGATGCACGGGCTGGAACGGATGAAGCACTACGGCGGCGCGCAGCCGGGTCATCGCACCCTGGTGGATGCGCTGCAGCCGGCACTGGAGGCGTTAGCAGCCGGAGAGTCGCTGGCCGCGGCGGCAGCCGCTGCGCAACGGGGCGCCGACGCGACGGCGCAGATGCAGAGTGCGAAAGCGGGCCGTTCGGCTTATCTGAATCAGCAGAGTCTGGATGGCGTGAAGGATCCGGGCGCGTACGCCATCGAGAAGGTGTTTGCGGTGCTGGCGGGCTGAAGATGGGGCGGATGGGTGCGGGGGTCGCCCTCACCCTAACCCTCTCCCGCGGGCGGGAGAGGGGACTGTCCGGAGCGATGTCGGCGTACAGCGCGCGCTCCTGCCGCCCGAGCTTTTTCCGCTTACTCCGAGGCTTCGCGCAGCATCTCGTCGTGCGGAATATCCTGCAGAATCTGCTCGAAGCTGCGCAGACGTTTGTAGATCGACATCAGCGTAATCAGCGTGGACCACGAGGTGATCAGATACTGGAAGGAGGAGCGCACCTGGTCGAACACGTTGGTGATCTGGTTAAGCAGCCCCAGCGTGATGGTGCCCGCAACAATCGAGGGGAACAGCACGAACAGCCCGAACACATTGTCCACCTGCAGATAGAGAATGCGCGTGATGTTGAAATAGAGATAGTGGAAATAGAGGCGGAAATAGTTGTGACGCACGCGGCTGAACAGCTCCTGCACCGTAGGCGGCGCGGCGCGCTGCGGATCGTCCTCGCCGTACACCAGCTCTTTACGGTACGCGGCTTCCACCCGCTGATTGCGGAACTCCAGCCCCGGCAGTTTAATTCCCACCAGCGCCAGCAGCGCGGTACCAAACAGCGACCACAGCAGCGCGGCGATCACCAGCGCATAAGGGATATTGCCGAGGATCGGCACTTCTTTCACGTGATGCGATAGCGTCACCAGCACCGGCAGAAACGCCACCAGCGTCATGATGGCCTGAATAAAGCTAATGCCCCAGTCCTGCAGCGTACTGGCGAAGCGCATGGTGTCTTCCTGCACACGCTGTGCGGCACCTTCTACCAGACGCAGGCGCTGCCAGTTATGCATGTAGTAGTTGTTCATCGCGGTACGCCAGCGGAACACCCAGTGGCTGACGAAAAACGAGTTCATCACGCCGATCACTACCGCGATCAGCGCAATGCCGAGAAACGCCAGCACCTGCACATAGAACTGATTGATGCTCACCGAGCCAGCTTTGGTCAGCGCCTGCTGAATCATGTCGTAAAACGGACCATACCAGGCGTTAACGCCGACGCCAACCTGCACGCCAAACCAGGTGACAAAGATAATCAGTAACGATCCCCATACCGACCAGCGCTGCCACGGATGGTTGTCGATGATGCGCCACACCAGCGCAAAGGCGCCGCCCATGATCCAGTAATAGGCATAAAACCACAGCTGGCTGGCGTGGATAAAGCGGCTGGCGTTGGTCGGCAGCGGCTGCTGCATCGCCGCCTGCAAAGCGGGAAAGCGCGCCGGAAAATCATTGAAAAAGCCAAACCAGGCAAAAATGGCAATCAGGCTCCAAATCGCGGCCGAGCTGAAAAACAGCGCCGGCCGCGGAAAATAGGACTTAAACATAGGCACTCCGCTGTTGTGTGTACTCTTTATACCGCTTCCGGCATTTATCTGTCTGTTGTCGGTTGTATCCGACGATGACAGCATCGCCGCATTTATGTAAAGCGGCAGAGTTAGTTGTTAAGTTTTTTGTGCTCATTTGTTTCGGGAAACTAAATTATTAACGGCGATGGTGTTACACTACGCCAACTGTTACCGGTAACAGTCTTGCTGTATCCCTTAAAACGCCAATAAAAATCATTACAACGCAACTACTTAACTTTCATGCCGCATTATATGCGGTAATGAGGCAATGTCATGTCAGAAGAAAAAAAGGGTCACACTCGCCGGGATTTCCTGCTGAGAACCATCACCCTGGCGCCGGCAATGGCGGTAGGCAGTACGGCGATGGGCGCACTGGTCGCGCCAATGGCCGCCGGTGCGGCAGCGTCGTCGGCCGCGGCGCCGCAGCAGGCGCGCGAGTATCAACCGGTGTGGTTTACCGCCGAAGAGTTTGCCTTCATCAAAGCCGCCGTGGCGCGCCTGATCCCCAACGATGAACGTGGTCCTGGCGCGCTGGAAGCCGGCGTACCGGAGTTTATCGATCGCCAGATGAATACGCCGTATGCCACCGGCAGCAACTGGTATATGCAGGGACCGTTCAATCCGGATCTGCCAAAAGAACTCGGCTATCAGCTGCCGCTGGTGCCGCAGCAGATCTACCGTCTCGGCCTGGCAGATGCCGATGGCTGGAGCAAACAGCAGCACGGCAAGGTATTTGCCGAGCTGACGCCCACGCAGCAGGACGCGCTGCTGAGCGCCTTCGAAAACGGCAGCGCGCAATTCCCGCAGGTGCCGGCCAAAACCTTCTTCGCCTTTCTGTTGCAAAACACCCGCGAGGGCTACTTCAGCGATCCGATCCACGGCGGCAATCAGGGCATGGTGGGCTGGAAGCTGATCGGCTTCCCTGGCGCACGCGCCGACTTTATGGATTGGGTAGAGCGCGGCGAACGTTATCCGTTCCCGTCAGTTGATATTCGCGGCGAGAGGGCGTAACCGTGGCAAATGCGTTAAAAAAAGTGGATGTGGCGATCGTCGGTTTCGGCTGGGCCGGGGCGATCATGGCGAAAGAGCTGACCGAGGCCGGTCTGCATGTGGTGGCGCTGGAGCGCGGGCCGCATCGAGATACCTATCCGGATGGATCCTATCCACAGTCCATTGATGAACTGACTTATAACATCCGCAAAAAGCTGTTCCAGGATCTGTCAAAAAGCACCGTAACTATCCGTCACGATGCCTCACAAACCGCCGTACCGTATCGTCAGCTGGCGGCATTCCTGCCGGGCACCGGCACCGGCGGCGCCGGCCTGCACTGGTCGGGCGTGCACTTCCGCGTCGACCCGGTCGAGCTGAACCTGCGCAGTCACTACGAGCAGCGTTACGGCAAAAACTTTATCCCGGAAGGCATGACCATTCAGGATTTCGGCGTCAGCTATGACGAGCTGGAACCGTTCTTCGATCAGGCGGAAAAAGTGTTCGGCACCTCCGGCAGCGCCTGGTCAATCAAGGGCAAAGTGGTGGGCAAAGAGAAAGGCGGCAACCCGTATGCGCCGGATCGCTCCAGCGACTTCCCGCTGCCCGCGCAGAAGCGCACCTGGTCGGCACAGCTGTTTGCCCAGGCGGCGGAATCGGTGGGCTATCACCCTTACGATATGCCGTCGGCTAACACCTCCGGTCCTTACACTAATACTTACGGCGCGCAGATGGGGCCGTGCAACTTCTGCGGCTACTGCAGCGGCTACGCCTGCTACATGTACTCCAAAGCGTCGCCGAACGTTAACATTCTGCCCGCGCTGCGCCAGGAGCCGAAGTTTGAGCTGCGCAACAACGCGTATGTGCTGCGCGTCAATCTGACCGACGATAAAAAACGCGCGACCGGAGTGACCTATCTGGACGGTCAGGGACGTGAAGTGGAGCAGCCGGCGGATCTGGTGATCCTCTCCGCCTTCCAGTTCCACAACGTGCACCTGATGCTGCTGTCCGGCATCGGCAAGCCGTACAACCCTATCAGCAACGAGGGCGTGGTCGGCCGTAACTTTGCCTACCAGAACATCTCCACGCTGAAGGCGCTGTTTGATAAAAACACCACCACCAATCCGTTCATCGGTGCCGGTGGCGCCGGCGTGGCGGTGGATGATTACAACGCCGATAACTTTGACCATGGTCCGTATGGCTTTGTCGGCGGTTCACCGTTCTGGGTCAACCAGGCGGGCACCAAGCCGATCTCCGGCCTGCCGACGCCAACAGGCACGCCGAACTGGGGCAGCCAGTGGAAAGCGGCGGTGGCGGATACCTATAACCATCACGTGTCGATGGATGCGCACGGCGCGCACCAGTCGTATCGCGCTAACTACCTCGATCTCGATCCCAACTACAAAGATGCTTACGGCCAGCCGCTGCTGCGTATGACCTTTGACTGGCAGGACAACGACATCAAAATGGCGCAGTTCATGATCGGCAAGATGCGCAAAATCACCGAAGCGATGAATCCGAAGATGATCATTGGCGGCGCGAAAGGGCCGGGTGCCCATTTCGATACCACCGTGTACCAGACCACGCACATGAGCGGCGGCGCCATCATGGGTGAAGATCCTAAAACCAGCGCGGTGAACCGCTATCTGCAGAGCTGGGATGTGCCGAACGTGTTTGTCGCCGGCGCTTCTGCCTTCCCGCAGGGACTGGGCTACAACCCGACCGGCATGGTGGCGGCGCTGAGCTACTGGTCCGCCAAAGCGATTCGTGAACAGTATCTGAAGAACCCCGGCCCGCTGGTACAGGCATAAGGAACATGGCGATGATCAAAAGTTTAACAGCCCTGTTGCTGGGCACCCTGTCGTTCGCCGCGCTGGCGGAGGACACCGCCGCCGATGCGCTGGTGCAGCGCGGTGAGTATCTGGCGCGCGCCGGTGACTGCGTCGCCTGCCACAGCACCGCAGGCGGCAAACCGTTTGCCGGCGGCCTGGCGATGGCGACGCCGATTGGCACCATCTACTCCACCAATATCACGCCGGATAAGGCAACCGGCATTGGTGACTACAGCTATGACGACTTCCAGAAAGCGGTGCGTCATGGCGTGGCGAAAAACGGCGACACGCTCTATCCGGCGATGCCCTTTCCGTCCTATGCGGTGGTCAGCGATGACGACATGAAGGCGCTGTATGCCTACTTCATGCACGGCGTGGCACCGGTGGCACAGGCTAACAAAGAGAGCGACATTCCGTGGCCGCTGTCGATGCGCTGGCCGCTGGCGATCTGGCGCGGCCTGTTTGCGCCAGATGTGAAGGCGTTCCAGCCGGCCGCGCAGGAAGATCCGGCGCTGGCGCGCGGTCGCTATCTGGTGGAAGGGCTGGGCCACTGCGGCGCCTGCCACACGCCGCGCAGCATCACCATGCAGGAGAAAGCGCTGAATAACGGTCAGGGCAATGATTATCTTGCCGGCAGCAGTGCGCCGATTGACGGCTGGACCGCCAGCAACCTGCGCGGTGACAACCGCGATGGCCTGGGGCGCTGGAGCGAAGCGGACCTGCAGCAGTTCCTGCGCTATGGCCGTAACGATCACACGGCGGCGTTCGGTGGCATGACCGAGGTGGTGCAGCACAGTCTGCAGTATCTCAGCGATGCGGATATCAGCGCGATTGCCCGTTACCTGAAATCGCTCGGCGCGAAAGATCCGTCTCAGGCGGTGTTCCGTGAGGATGACGCCGTGGCCCGGGCGCTGTGGAAAGGTGACGACAGCCAGCCGGGTGCCGGCGTGTATGTCGACAGCTGTGCGGCGTGCCATAAAACCGACGGCAGCGGCTATCAACGCTTCTATCCGGCACTGCGCGGGAATCCGGTGGTGATGGCAGAGGATCCGACGTCGCTGATTCACATCGTACTGGTCGGCGGCACGCTGCCGGGCGTGCAAGGCGCACCGACGGCGATCACCATGCCGGCGTTTGGCTGGCGTCTGAACGACAGCCAGGTGGCGGATGTGGTCAACTTCATCCGCAGCAGCTGGGGCAACGGCGTGCAGACCAAAGTCACGGCGAAACAGGTGGCGAAACTGCGCCAGGATGACAGCGTGCAGCTAAAACAGGGCAGCGCGGATATCCGGGTGCTGGAAAAGCAGTAAGCCTGTCTTAAGCATTTCCTTCAGGTCATGGCGCGGTTCATGGCCTGAAGGGTGCGAAAAATCCCACTAAAATTCATTATCTTAGATTTTCCTTTCAGACGTTTCTTGTAAGAGATTTCTCCCCCACGTTTAAAAATCCCTGCCGCTTATTAAGCGTTACTTTAACGATATTAACTCTGGCGAAAAGGATGACCATATGTCTGTAGGCTATTACGACCCGACCAAACCGGGGCAGGAGAACTACGTCAATTCACCTTATCAATACTGGAAAGGGGTGGTTGAAGATAAGAGCGTCAGCTATATCGAATTTGCCATTAACGGCCAGCTGTTTACTACGCAGGTAAACGCGGACGGCAGCTGGGAGTATCAGTTGCCGCTGCGGCTGGAAGAGGGGAGCCACAATCTCACCATCCGCTTTTTCGACCGGGCCGGCAACGCCGGGATTCCGTTCCAGACGCGGCTGGAAGTCGATCTCAGCCCGCCCGATATGCCGGCAATTATGCGCGTACTGGATGATTTCGGACCGGTGCAGGGCCCGGTTGGCAACAAAGGCTTCACCGATGATAAAACGCCAGCCATTTCCGGTTATGCCGAGCCGGACAGCATTGTCCGCCTGTACAGCAACGGCGTGCTG
>Ga0209371_1001589_pt1 | contig 14804 bp, 15 predicted proteins | sample AgamicAtAmrz_FD_187165 | JGI IMG/M metagenome (GOLD analysis project Ga0209371, IMG submission 187165) | Agave microbial communities from Guanajuato, Mexico - At.Am.rz (SPAdes) (version 2) | ecosystem: Host-associated > Plants > Roots > Rhizosphere | place: Guanajato, Mexico | collected 2012-06-07
ACAACCAGCACTGGTACCTGGCCCGCTTGCTGCCCTACCGTGCCAGCGAGCGCAACGTCGATGGCACCGTGCTGACCTTCATCGACATCAGCCAGAGCCGCGCCGCGGAAGAACGCTTGCGCCAGGGCGAGGAACGCATGCGCCTGGTGGCCGAAAGCACCCATGACTTCGCCATCATCCTGCTTGACGAGCAAGGTCTGATCACCGACTGGAACACCGGCGCCGCACTGATTTTCGGTTATGGCAAGGACGAGGTCCTCGGCCAGCATTATCAGCTGATCTTCACCGAACAGGATCAGGCCAGCGGTGTGCCTGAACACGAGCTGCGCAGCGCACGCCTCCATGGCCGCGGCCAGGACGAGCGCTGGCACGTGCGCAAGGATGGCAGTCGCTTCTACTGCAGCGGTGAAGTGTCCCGCCTCAAGGGCAGCAGCCTGCGCGGCTACGTGAAGATCGCCCGAGACCTCACCGGCCACAAGCGCCTGCACGACGAGCAGAGCAAGCAACTGGCCGAGTCGCAGAGCAGCAGCCACATGAAGGACGAGTTCTTCGCCGTCATGTCCCACGAGCTCAAGCATCCGCTGAACCTGATCCAACTCAACGCCGAGATCCTGCGTCGCTCGCCGGCGGTAAAGTCTGCCAGCGCCGCCAGCAAGGCTGTCGGGATCATCTGTGACGCAGTATCCAGTCAGGCGCGGATCATCGACGACCTGCTCGACGTCGCCCGCATCCGCACCGGCAAGCTCAAGCTCAAGACCCAGTTGATCGACCTGTGCGCAGTGCTACAGGGCATTCATGCGGTGGTGCTCAACGAACAGCATCCTTGCACCGTGCGCCTGGCGCTGCCGGCCGATGGCGCGCCGGTCTACGTCGATGCCGATGGCACGCGGCTCGAACAGATCATCTGGAATCTGCTGAACAACGCCTTGAAATTCAGCCCCGCAGGCAGCGAGATTCGCGTGGCGCTCGCCAGGCGAGACACTCAAGCCCACCTGGAGGTGATCGACCAGGGCGTGGGCCTGACCGCGGATAGCCTCGAAAGCGTTTTCGACCTGTTCACCCAGGCTGCCACGCAGTCGTCCGGCAACCACCGCGACGGGCTAGGCATCGGCCTGTCGCTGGTGCGCCAGTTGGTCGAGGCCCATGGCGGGACGGTGGCGGCTTATTCTCCGGGGCTTGGTTGCGGTAGTACCTTTACAGTCTCCCTGCCATTGTCCGCACCCGAGCACCAGGCCCCGCCAGATGCGCCAGCGCAGGACAGCGACGGCCGCCTGGACGGTATCAAGGTACTGCTGGTAGACGACTCGAAGGAAATCCTCGAGGTCATGCAGCAGTTGCTGGAGATGGAAGGTGCGAACGTCGAGGCCTACAGCGACCCGCAAGCAGCGCTCGAGGCCGCCGCCGACGGACACTACGAGATCATCCTGTCCGATATCGGCATGCCGATAATGGACGGCCATGCCTTGATCAAGGCGCTACGGGGCCTGGAACACCTGCGCTACACACCGGCCATTGCCCTGACCGGCTACGGCGCCAGCGCCGACCAGTACCGCTCACGCCAGTCAGGCTTCGATCGCCATCTGAACAAGCCGGTGGGCTATGACGAACTGGTCGAGGCCATAGAGACACTGTGCGGGTCGGTGCCCTACTGACCTGACTCTTGCCGTGTCGCCTTCCAGGCTCAGTCAGACGTGTCCTTTTCCTGAGCATCACGGCTCGCTTTTGCCGAGTCGTGCTCACCCATCCGCTGGTAATGCTTGCGCAGCGCATGCAGTTCCGCCGGCCCCATGTCCTCAAGGTCCAGCAGCGCCTTGTGCGCCCGCTTGGTGGTGCGCAGCAGCTCGTCGATCTTGATGTGCAACTCATCGTTGTCGCGGTTCTGGGTGTTCTGGATCAGGAACACCATCAGGAAGGTGATGATGGTGGTCGAGGTGTTGATCACCAGTTGCCAGGTATCGTTGAAGTCAAACAACGGCCCGCTCACCCCCCAGGCAATGATGAGCACCAGTGCGATGGCGAAGGTCATCGGACGTCCACTGCGGTTGGCCAACCATTGGGCAAATCGATCGAATTTCATGGTTTACCTCGATGTGTGCTCCTGCATGCGGTGGAGCCCCGCAGCACGGGCAAAGTTCCGGCTTTCTTGCCCCAGCGGCGAGCATTCTCGCGACGCAGGCCACGCGCAGTACTGCTGTTGTTCACCCGCTAAATGTTTGTCCCGCGGTCCTTCAGGCAACTGGTCTGGAAATCCGAGAATCCTTGCAGTGCGATGACTCGCGCCCTGGTCACAACTGAACACAGGCGTTCCTGTGTTCGACCAGAGGTGACCCCTCATGGCTGACAAAAGCGACTGACCTACCTGCCCAGGAGACCGACCATGAGCGACCCCAATCATCCAGATCCTTATGTCGATGAAATCCCACACGATCCCGGCGAGAAGATACCCGCGCCCGACCCGCAACAAGAGGCACCCGACTGGCCGGAAGGCCAGGTACCTCCAGAAGAACAATCCGACGGCTGAAGGCACGGCGCTTTGCAGGTAGCGCCACTCGTCAATCCTGCTGGAACCCTCTCGATCCGCCACGGGTCGCTACTGATGAGTACATCAACCCAGGGGGCAGTGGTGAGCGAGATCCGCATTGGCATTTCCGGTTGGCGCTATGGCCCATGGCGCAAGGACTTCTACCCCAAGGGGCTGCGTCAGGACGACGAACTGGCGTTCGCCTCGCGGGCAGTCAACAGTATCGAGATCAATGGCTCGTTCTACGCGCTGCAGACCCCTGAACGCTACGAGCGCTGGCGTGACGAGACGCCGGAAGATTTCGTGTTTTCGGTCAAGGCGCCGCGCTATATCACCCATGTGCGCAGGCTTCGCGAGATCGACGAAGCGCTGGCCAACTTCTTCGCCTCGGGCCCCTTGCTGCTGGGTGACAAGCTTGGACCTTTTCTCTGGCAGTTTCCCCCAAACCTGAAATTCGACGTGCAGCGCTTCAGCGACTTTCTGGCCAAGCTTCCCCATGACCGCTCGACTGCCCGCCGCCTTGCCCGCGACGCCGCCGAGCGCCTGCAAGGCAGCGGTGGGACTGCCATCAAGGGCAACGCACGCCTACGCCACGCCGTGGAAATCCGCCACCCCAGCTTCCTTTGCGACACGTTCATCGACCTGTTGCGCAAACACAAGGTCGCCTTGGTGGTCGCCGACAGCGCGGGAAAATGGCCCTATGTCGAGGAGGTCACGGCCGACTTCATGTACCTGCGCCTGCATGGCGATGTCGAACTCTACAGCAGCGGCTATACCGCCAGCGCGCTGCGCCGCTGGCGCATGCGTATCCAGGCCTGGGCGGCAGGCGGCCAGCCGGAGGATGCCCAGCGCGTCGTGCGCCGCGCGCCGGCCAAACGCGCCTCCCGTGACGTGTACTGCTACTTCGACAACGACCAGAAGGTGCATGCCCCTTACGATGCCCGCCGCCTGCTGGGCAAGCTCGGCCTTGACGGCGAGCTGGTGACCGAGCCCGGCGTCGAGCCGCAGGAGCCGCTATGAACGGAACCTTGCCTGCCCCACGCTGCATCATCGACAAGGTGACCGCCGTGCACCGCCTGACGGTGCTGACCCTCAACGTGCACAAGGGCTTCACCCTGTTCAATCGCCGTTTCATCCTGCCGGAACTGCGCGAGGCAGTGCGCGCTACCGGGGCCGACCTGGTGTTCCTGCAGGAAGTACATGGCAGCCATCAGCAGCATGCCGAGCGCCACCCGACCTGGCCGACGGCACCTCAGTACGAATTCCTCGCCGACAGCATGTGGCCGCAGTTCGCCTACGGACGCAACGCGGTCTATCCCCATGGCGACCATGGCAATGCCCTTCTGTCCAAATTTCCGATCCGCGCCCACGACAACCTTGACGTCACGATTCACGGCAACGAGGAGCGCGGCCTGCTGCATTGCCAGCTCGAAGTGCCGGGCCACGAGCAGGTGCACGCGATCTGCGTGCACCTCGGGCTGCGCGAGGAGCACCGGCAGCAGCAGGTCGACCTGCTGCTGGCGTTGCTTGACAGCCTGCCCTCGGACGAGCCGGTTATCGTCGCAGGTGACTTCAACGACTGGCGCCTGAAAGCGGATGTGCGGCTCTCGGGGCACCTGGTCGAAGCCTTCGGCAAGCCGGCGCGCAGCTTTCCCGCGCGCCTGCCGCTGCTGCGCCTGGACCGCATCTACCTGCGCAACGCACAAGCCAGCGACGCCCGGGTACTGTCCAGATACCCGTGGTCACACCTCTCCGACCATGCCCCGCTGGTGGCGCAGGTGACGCTATGAAGCTGCCCTGGAGCGAAGGCAATCACGTCCAGTTGCTGGTCAACGGCGAGCAGTACTATCCGCGCGTGCTCGAGGCCATGGCTCAGGCTCGTGAGGAAATACTGCTCGAGACCTTCATCATCTACGACGACAAGGTCGGCCAGGCCTTGCGCCAGGCCCTGATCGACGCCGCTCGGCGCGGGGTAAGGGTCGAAGTCGCCGTGGATGGTTACGGCACCGCCGACCTGCCCGACGAATTCATCGCCTCGATGACCGAGGCCGGGGTCCGTTTCCATTCGTTCGATCCGCAACCACGATTGGCCGGCATGCGCACCAACCTGTTCCGCCGCCTGCACCGCAAGATCCTGGTGATCGACGGACAACGCGCGTTCATCGGCGGTATCAACTACAGCGCCGACCACCTCGGTGACTTCGGCCCACAGGCCAAGCAGGACTACGCCGTGGAGGTCGTCGGCCCGGTAGTGGGCCAGGTGCACGCGTCCTCCTGCCGAATGCTCGCCCCCGTGCTGGATGCCGCCAGCCGAGTCCAGCCGAACAACATCGCCGCAGGCCCGGCCAGCGCCGTGCTGGTGGAGCGCGACAACCGGCGCCACCGCACCGATATCGAGGCCTGTTATCTGCAAGCCCTGCGCGAAGCCAGGCAACGTATCGTCGTGGCCAACGCCTACTTCTTCCCCGGCTACCGCCTGCTGCGCGAACTGCGCAACGCCGCTCGGCGCGGGGTCGAAGTGACCCTGATCCTTCAGGGGCAACCTGACATGCGCTGGGTCCGCGCACTCTCCCGGCTGCTCTACAACTACCTGTTGCGCGACGAGGTGCGCATCTACGAATACTGCCAGCGTCCGCTGCACGGCAAGGTAGCGTTGGTGGACGACGAGTGGACCACGGTGGGCTCGAGCAACCTTGACCCACTGAGCCTGTCGTTCAACCTCGAAGCCAATCTGCTGATCCGCGACCGGGCGTTCAACGAAATGCTCTACCAACACTTGAGCGAACTGACCCGCGAGCACTGCAAGGCCGTGACGCTGGAGCGCATGGTGCGCGGTTACTGGTGGCGTGCCCCTTTGATCTTCCTGGGCTTCCATATCACCCGCTACTTCCCGCGTATCGCCGGCTGGTTCCCGGCACACCGGCAACGCCTGCAGTCGCTGCAAAGCGAAAGCGAGGCTCCGGCCGACTACCAAGAGGGCAAGACCTGATGGCCACGCCACGCTGGAAGACCTGGGGCAAACGCCTGCTGACCGTGCTGTTCCTGGTATTGATCCCGGTGCTGCTGTTCACCCTGGCGCGCAACCTGGACTGGGACGAAGTGAGCCAGTCGCTGCGGGCCTACCGGCCCTCGACGTTGGTCCTGGGGTTGCTGCTGGCCCTGTGCAGCTACCTGGTGTTCGCAAGCTACGACCTGCTCGCCCGCGCCTATACCGGCCACCGCCTGCCAGCTCGGCAGGTGCTGCCGGTGGCATTCGTCTGTTATGCGTTCAACCTCAACTTCACCACCTGGGTCGGTGGCGTAGCCCTGCGCTATCGGCTGTACGGCAGGCTGGGCCTGGATACCCCGACCATCACCCGCATCCTCACCCTGGGCCTGTTGACCAACTGGATGGGCTACCTGCTGTTGGCCGGCACCGTATTCGCCTTGGGCTTGGTCAAGCTGCCGGAGAACTGGACGGTAGGCGCTGGCGGCCTGCGGCTGATCGGCGTGGTGATGGTCGTGGTCGCGTTGGCCTACCTGTTCGCCTGCGCCTTCGCCAAGCGGCGCACGTGGGACCTGCGCGGGCATGAAGTCACCCTGCCGAGCCTGCGCCTGGCGTTGTGCCAGGTGGCCCTGGGTGCAAGCAACTGGGCGTTGATGGCGGCGTTGATCCATCTGCTGCTGCCACCGGAGCTGTTCTACCCCTCGGTGCTGGGTGTGTTGCTGATCAGTTGCGTGGCGGGCGTGGTCGCCCATATTCCGGCCGGGCTTGGCGTACTGGAGGCCGTGTTCCTCGCCCTGCTCCATGGCCAGCTCGGCCAGGGCACGCTGGTGGCCGCGCTGCTGGGTTATCGAACCTTGTACTACCTGATCCCGCTGCTGTTGGCGGTGGTCACCTACCTGATCCTCGAGAAACGCGCCAAGGCCTTGCGCCGACAGGTCGAGCCAGCCCTCGACAAGCGCTGATGGGCCGTGGGGCCCGGGAGGTACATCATGCGGATCGTTCCATGTATTGCATTGCTGGCCACCCTGGCCAGCGGCCAGGCAATGGCCGAAGGCTGCGACGTAGTCACGCGCTCATCCAGCGAGGCGGTCAAACCGGTGCAGCAGCACACCTGCTACAGCTACGCCAACATGCCGGCCGAAGCGATTGCCTGGTCGTGCAGCAACGAAAGCAAGGAGATGCTCAACAGCCAGAAACGCCGGATCGAGCGTTGCGCCGACGGCAGCGTCGGCAGCTGTATCGCACCGCTGACCCAGGAAACCCTGGCCAACCCCGATGCCGCGGGGCGCAACGAGCCTTCCACCCGCCCCACCGTGCCCAAGGACGCGCGGATCATCACCTACTACTACGACACACCCAGCCTGGGCCAGGCGCGTAGCGATTGCGAGCGCAGCAACGGTGTCTGGCAGACCCACTGACGTAGAGGAGAACGACCATGCCACGTGGAGAAAAAGACAAGTACACCGATAAACAGAAACGCAAGGCCGAGCATATCGAACAGAGCTACGAGGCCAAGGGCGTGTCCAAGGACGAAGCCGAAGCCCGCGCCTGGGCCACGGTCAACAAGCAGTCCGGAGGCGGTGAGCGCAACGGCGGTTCGGGGCAACGGAAAAGCCCGACGGCCAAGGCCAAGGCACGGGAGTCCTCGGCCCGGCGCGCAGTCGCGACGAAGCATGGCGTGCCCCGTTCCGGACAACAGCTGGAGGACATGACCAAGGCCGAGTTGATGGACCGTGCGCGTAAACAGCACATCGCCGGTCGCTCGACCATGCGCAAGGGAGAGTTGATCGAGGCCTTACGCAAAGTGGCTTGAGCCGCACCGGCGTTCTTACAAGGCAATCTCAATGCCGTTGCCGTTGCCGTTACCAATCAAGAATCCAGCCTCATACCTCACGAGCGGCAGCTATGCCAGCCCAGGCACCGCCCGTACCTCCGCGACTTCAGGAGGCCGAACGCAGGACTTGCGAAGGGAGGTGACGGGCATGGATGCCCGTCAAGCGCTGGGGCCCAGGATGGGCCCTGCAGCGCGGTCCTCCCGGGAGCAAGGCCGGAGTGAGGGAACCCGGAGCGAAGCGCAGGGCCGGATGAATGGAGCGCAGCGTTTTTTGGTTACTTTTTGTCGCGCCTGACAAAAAGTGACTCGCCGTAAGGGCGAAAAGGTGACTAAGCGTCACCCTCACAAACGGATATGCTCACAACTGTAAAAACCCACCTCTCTAGCATTCAACTTTCAGAGTGTGTGTTTTAAAAGTCATAAGCACTTTCATTTACGAGGGAGACGCATAGTCACCCTCGCAAACGAATAAGCTCACATCTGTAAAAACCACCCCGCTCGCAAAGAAATCCTATGGCGAAATAGGATCACTCGCCGGAAACGTTTCATCCAGCGCATTATCGACCGAGCTGTCCTTCGGCTGAGTCAGCTCACCACAATTACAGTCCGCCATACGACAAGGCTCCCCATTGCGATGCCCCGTAGCACAGGCCTCGCAGCAATAAGCCTTGCCATCCTGGACCACGGTATTGGCATCCACGGTGCAAGAACAGTGGTTGCAGGAACATCGTTGCTCGTTCATCAGGGTTCTCTCCTGTCATCTTCAGAGCTCACCTCGTCGGTCCACGGCTCACCGTCCAACGGCGCCGAGCGAGCCAGCTCCGCCTCGTCCAGCCCGATGCCGCCTCCGATCTCATGAGCGTCCACATGGCGCAGGGTCTGGTCAGCAGGTCTGCTACCGCTACCAGGCTCATCAGGGTCGCGAGCACCGGTTTCATCGAACAACGTGTCCGGGCTCAGGTCGTCCAGGGTGACGTTGTCCTCGTGCAAGCTGTCGCTCAAGGCCTCGCCACCGGTCATGCCGCTTTCGGCGACACGTCGGGGTGGAAAGTCCTCGGCGATCTCGCGCGCCGGACGCTCGTCACCGACACGCCCTTGGCGTTCATCACGACGCTCACTGAAATCCAGCTCGTGGACGCTTCCCATGCGGTCCTCGGTGTCGTCGATCTCGACCTGCGGTCTTGGGTCATCAGGTAGGGTCATGAGCGTTCTCCGTTTGTGGGCTTCACTCGGTCGACTCCGCGCGCACACAAATGATTCAGAGTTTCTTGCCGCGCCCTACCCCGCGCTTTTTTTGAACTCCGCGCCGCCTCGCCGCCTCCCAATCTTGAGACCCGCGAACCCTCCCGGAGCCCGCCATGGCCAAGCCCCTGCAGGAGTACCATCGCAAGCGCGACTTCAACGCCACATCCGAACCGGTGGGCAAACACGCCAGACCACGGTCGGGCCACGCGCTGCAGTACTGCATTCAGAAACACGACGCCAGCCACTTGCACTACGACTTCCGCCTGGAACTCGACGGCACCTTGAAAAGCTGGGCGATCCCCAAGGGGCCCTCCCTCGATCCGAAGGTCCGGCGCCTGGCGGTGCATGTCGAGGACCACCCGCTGGACTATGCCAACTTCGAAGGGCACATCCCGGAGGGTCACTACGGCGCTGGCGATGTGATCGTCTGGGACCGGGGTATCTGGGAGCCCGAAGGCGATCCGTATCAAGCCTATGCCAAAGGCAAGCTGCGCTTTCGCCTGCAGGGCGAGAAGCTGTCGGGGGTCTGGAACCTGTTCCGCACCCAGCTGGCCGGCAAGAAGGAACAATGGATGCTGGTCAAGTCAAATGACGGGCAAGCGCGTAGCGAGGTCGACTACAGCATCGTCGAAGCCCTGCCCGACAGCGTCCTCAGCGAGCGCAGCCTGCCGCCAAAGCGTCCGGCCAAGACAACCTCCGCTACCCCGCGCAAGCACAAGGCCCGCGCCAAAGCCCTGCCCGACAAGCTCCAGCCGCAACTGGCCACCTTGGTCGACTCCCCGCCCAGCGGCGACTGGCGCTATGAAGTCAAGTTCGATGGCTACCGCATCCTGGCGCGCATCGACGGTGACGACGTACGCCTGTTCACCCGCAATGGCCACGACTGGAGTGCGAAGATGCCCCGTCAGGTCGAGGCGCTCAAGGCGCTTGGGCTCGATGCCGCTTGGCTGGATGGCGAGATGGTGGTGGTCGATGACAACGGCGTCGCCGACTTCCAGGCGTTGCAGAATGCCTTCGACACCGAGCACGACGAACGCATCACCTATTACCTGTTCGACCTGCCCTGGCTGGGGCGCGAAGACCTGCGCGAACTACCGCTGAAGGCGCGTCGGGACACCTTGGCCCGGCTGCTGGAAGATAATGCATCGCCGATGCTCAGGTACTCCGCAGACTTCGAGGAGCCGGTCGACTCGCTGCTCGACAGCGCCTGCCGGCTGGAGCTGGAGGGCCTGATCGGCAAGCGCGCCGACAGCCCCTACGTGGGGCGACGCAGCAGCGACTGGATCAAGCTCAAGTGCAAGCAGCGCCAGGAATTCGTGATCGTCGGCTACACCGACCCCAAAGGCAGCCGCCAGGGTTTCGGCGCCCTGCTGCTGGCCCTGCATGACCACGATAGCGGTCAGCTGCGCTACGCCGGCAAAGTCGGCACCGGCTTCAGCGCCGCCACCCTGGACAGCATCCTCGCCCGCCTGAAGCCGCTGCGGGTCGCCAAAGCGCCGTTACCCAGCCCCCCCACCGGCGCCGAAGCCCGCGGGGTGCACTGGCTCAAGCCGCACCTGCTGGCAGAAGTGGCCTATGCCCAGATGACCCGCGAAGGCATCGTGCGCCACGCGGTGTTCCACGGCCTGCGCGACGACAAGCCCGCCACCGCCATCGATCTGGAGAAAGCGATGCCCGCCAAGCGCGCAGCACAGCCACAACCCGAGGGCCTGGACACCCTGCGCCTGACCCACCCAGACCGCGTGGTCGACGCAACCATCGGTGCAACCAAGCGCCAGGTCGCCGAGTACTACGCGCAGGTCGCCGACTGGCTGCTGCCACAGCTCAAGGATCGGCCCGTCGCCCTGGTCCGGGCACCGGATGGCCTGGATGGCGAGCTGTTCTTCCAGAAGAATGCCGGCCAGCTGCATATTCCCAAGGTGCTCAGCTACAGCAAGGCCCAGGCCGGCCAGGCGGCCATGGTACTCAACCGCGCCGACAGCCTGCTCGGCGCGGTACAGATGAACACCCTCGAACTGCACACCTGGAACGCCACCAACAAGGACTTCGACAAGCCCGACCGCTTCGTGCTCGACCTGGACCCTGATCCAGCGCTGCCCTGGAAAGCCATGCTCGAGGCCACCCAACTGACCCTGACCTTGCTCGATGAACTGGGCCTGAAGGTCTTTCTCAAGACCAGTGGCGGCAAGGGGATGCACCTGGTCGTGCCGCTGACCCGGCGTGCTGGCTGGGACGAGGTGAAGGACTTCAGCCATGCCTTGGTCGAGCACATGGCCGGGCTGTTCCCTGATCGCCTCAGCGCGGTTTCCGGCCCGAAGAACCGCGTCGGGCGGATCTTCATCGACTACCTGCGCAACGGCAAGGGCGCGACAACCGTGGCGGCCTATTCGCTGCGCGCTCGTGAAGGCCTGCCGGTTTCGGTGCCGATCTGGCGCGAAGAGCTGAGCCAGCTCAAAGGTGCCGATCAATGGAATATCGGCAACCTGCACGAGCGCCTTGCGCAGGTCGAGGACCCTTGGTCCGAGATGGCCAGCACCCGCCAATCGATCACCGCGCGCATGCGCAAGCAACTGGGGATCGATTGATGGAGCGAATGCTGGATCTGCTGCAATGGCCCGCCATGCTGCTGACCGTCGCGGCGGCATGGTGCATCGGCTCGCGCCGCCCGCGACGCAGACGCATCGGCTTCTGCTGCTTCATCGCCAGCAATGCGCTGTGGGTGGTCTGGGGCTGGCAGGTACAAGCCTGGGCACTGATCGTCCTGCAGTTCTGCCTGTGCGTCATGAACCTGCGTGGCTGGAAGAAGAACACCCAAGGAGCGCCAAGCCCATGAGCATCGCCCATGACTTCGACCTGGAGCGCCTCGATCACCTGTTGCGCCCTTTCAGCGCGCGAGCGCAGGCCTTCGACCTCGACACCCAGATGCCAGAGCTGCTGCACCTGCTGCAGGCCGATCATCTCGACCGACTGCCACGGCCTGGCCAAGGCCGCACCCTGGAGCGCTGGAGGACCCTGGCGCGGGTCGCCGGTTGCGACCTGACCCTGGCCAAGCTCTACGAGGGCCACACGGACGCTTTGGCAATCCTCAGCGAATGCGCCGCCGAGCACCACGCCGGCAACGGGATCTGGGGCGTGTGGGCCGCCGAGCCACCGGATGCCCGCACCCGCATCGTCGCCCGCGACGGCGATCAAGTCCGGCTGCAAGGCTGCAAAGCCTGGTGTTCGGGGGCGTTGCAGATCGATCGCGCGCTAGTGACCGCCTGGGAAGGCGAGCAGCCACGGTTGGTGGCCATCGAGCTGTCCCATCCCAGCCAACGCATTCAGGCCGAGCACTGGCAGGCCGTGGGCATGGCCACCACCGCCAGCGTCACCCTCGCATTCGATGATTCGCCGGGCCTAGCCATCGGCGCGCCCGGCCAATACCTGTCCCGCCCAGGATTCTGGCAAGGCGGCGCTGGCATCGCCGCCTGCTGGTATGGTGCGGCCGAAGCCCTCGCGGATTACCTGCGCGAACACTGCGCTAAACCTCGGCCCGACCCGCACGCCGACGCCCACCTGGGCGCGGTCGATGCCGCCTTGTTCGGGGCCCGCGCCGCCCTGCGCGAATGCGCCGCCTGGATCGACCGGCACCCTCAGGACGATGCCAGTTTCCAGGTGCGCCGCACCCGCGCCCAGGTGGAGCAGGCGGTCGAGCAAGTCATTCGGCATGTCGGCCGAGCGCTGGGCGCCACACCGTTCTGCCGCAGCAGCCATTTCGCCCGGCTCAGCGCCGACCTGCCGGTGTACCTGCGTCAAAGTCACGCTGAGCGCGACCTCGCCGAATTGGGCCAGCAACTGACCGGCATGCCGGCAGGGGCATGGCAACTTTGACCAGCATCTGCCTCAGCCGACCACCGGCTGCAACCTTTGGAACCGGTCTCGCCCTCAATGGAGTCACCATGAGCCTCGATGCGCAGTATTTCGCCGACCTGTATGCCAGCAACGATGATCCATGGGCCTTTCGTACCCGCTGGTACGAACGGCGCAAACGCGACCTCACCCTGGCCAGCCTGCCTCGCCAGTGCTACGAACGCGTGTTCGAGCCTGCGTGTGCCAACGGCGAGCTCAGTGTGCTGCTGGCCGAGCGCTGCGCCGACCTGCTGTGCCAGGACATCGACGCCACCGCCGTGGCCCTGGCCCGCCAGCGACTGGCGGGCGTAAGCCACGCCCGCGTCGAGCAGGGGCACCTGCCGGGCGACTGGCCCGGCGGACAGTTCGACTTGATCGTGCTCAGCGAAATCGGCTACTACCTCGATCCCACCGACTGGCTGCAGGTGATCGAACAATCGGTGGCCAGCCTGACCTATGACGGCGGCCTGCTGGTGTGCCACTGGCGCCATCCCATCGCCGGTTGCCCCCAGGATGGCCGTGAGGTTCACGCCCTGCTTGCCCGACATCTGCCGCTGTACCCGCTGTTACGCCACGAGGAGGCGGATTTCCTGCTCGAATACTGGTCGTGCCAACCCAGCGTCGTGGACCTGGACGAGACCTGCCTATGATCGCCGTCATCATTCCCGCTCACAACGAAGCCCGCCGCCTCGGACACTGCCTGCGCGCCGTCAAGCGGGCGGTGGCACGGGCCGAGGCGGCCGGCCTGGTGGTCGAGGTGCTGGTGGTGCTCGATCGCTGCATCGACGCCAGCGCACGCATCGCCCGCCGTCATGGCGTGCACACCCTGGAGCTGCAGGCCGGCAACGTCGGCATTGCCCGGCGCGTGGGCGCCGAGTGGATGATCGAGCGCGGTGCGCAGTGGCTGGCCTTTACCGACGCCGACAGTCGCGTGCCCGAGCACTGGCTGGTGTCGCAGTTGCAATGGCACGCCGACGCAGTCTGCGGCACCGTGCACATCGAGCGCTGGCAGCCTTGGCAGAACGCCGCGCTGCGCCAGCTATACCGCAGCCGTTACCAGGCTCGGGACGGGCACCGGCACATCCATGGCGCGAACCTGGGCGTGTGTGCCAAGGCCTATGAGCGCGCCGGCGGATTCCAACCATTGCCAGCCGATGAAGATGTGCAACTGGTGCTGGCCTTGGAAGCCAGTGGCGCGCAGATCGTCTGGACCGCAGCGCACAGCGTGGCCACCAGCAGTCGGCGGGACAGCCGGGCTCGCCAAGGCTTCGGCGATTACCTGAGCGCTCTGGAGGGACTGGTGCGGTAGGGTGCGCTCCCGCCCTAGGACGCCTTGCGCGGTCGCTTGCTCGCCGGCTTCTTCGCCTTGGTCTTGCCGCCAAGGCTGCGCTTGAGCAGCTCGGTGAGGTCGATGATGTCGGCGCCCTTCTCCGCCGTTGTCCCCTCACCTTTGTCCACCGTCGCGATCTTGCCTTTGCTGGCCTTCTCTTCAACCAAGTCGAGGATGGTCTGGCGGAACGCGTCGTGGTACTCGTCTGGCTTCCATGGCCCACTCATGTCCTCCACCAGTTTCTTGGCCATGTCCAGTTCGCGCTTGTCGATCTTGGTGTCGGTCACGCTCTTGTCCAGCTCCAGCGACTCCAGGCCACGGACTTCCTCGGGCCAGCGCAGGGTAATCAGCACCAGCGCATCCTCCAGCGGGCGCAACAGCGCCAGGTGCTGGCGGGTGTGCAGCACCACGGTGGCCAAGGCCACCTTGCCGGTGCTGTGCAAGGTCTCGCGCAACAAGGCATAGACCTTGCCGCCACGACGGTCGGGGCTCAGGTAGTAGGGCGTGTCGAACTGTTGCAGCGGGATCTCACCGGCGTCGACGAAGGAAAAAATATCGATGGTCTGGGTCGCCTCGGGCCGCGCCTTGCGAATCTCCTCTTCGCTGATCACCACATAGCGGCCCTTCTCGTACTCCACACCTTTGACGATGTGTTCCTTGTCGATCTCCTTGCCAGTCACCTTGTTTACCCGCTTGTAGCCCACCGGCTCCATGCTGCGCTTGTCGAGCCAGTCGAAATCCACGCGCTCGGTGCGCACGGCGGTATTGAGAGAGACAGGGATATGCACGAGGCCGAAGCTGATCGCGCCTTTCCAGATTGCCCGGGCCATGGTCGGTTCCTACGCATCGAATGGTTGGCCGGGCTGGCTGTAGCGCAGCGCGCCGCAGCGTTCGCAGCACTGGCAGTCAAGCCCGGCGATTTCACGGATCAACAGGCTGCGCCACTGGCAGCCACGCAGCAGGCAGACGAGTTTCATCAGCCACCTCCCTGGCCCGCATG
>Ga0209371_1001591_pt1 | contig 14797 bp, 16 predicted proteins | sample AgamicAtAmrz_FD_187165 | JGI IMG/M metagenome (GOLD analysis project Ga0209371, IMG submission 187165) | Agave microbial communities from Guanajuato, Mexico - At.Am.rz (SPAdes) (version 2) | ecosystem: Host-associated > Plants > Roots > Rhizosphere | place: Guanajato, Mexico | collected 2012-06-07
CCATATCGGCGGCCCGCTCCGGATTTCCCGGGTTCGACATCGCCCATGTGTCGATGAAAATCTCTGAGCCGATCGCCTCCGCCATCGCACGGCTATTGAGTTTGGCCGAACCACTTTCAGGGGCGTGGATGCCATTCTTCAGTCGAAGGTAAGCGGTGTGTTCGGTCGAACGACCAAGGCCGCCCCACCAGAGAACAGTCTTGTCCTCGATGATGTAATTCAGCCATGTATCGCCGATCGCCTTGGCGGAAATATCCGTTGGAAAGCCGTTGTCTTCCAGTGCGCGGTAGAACAGAAAGGTACCGGAGATATCATCATCTGGCACGATCAACGGCCAGTTGACCTTGTCGTTCACGAAGTAGTCGATCTCGCCGAACGTGTTGCGGATCGCATCATAGGACCACCCCTCCACGGCTCGGCCAAGGTAGACGCCGATGAGTTTTCCGACGACGCCGGCATAGGTTTTTTCAACAAACCCGTCCTTGTTCAAAATGCTCTTGTTATCGATTGGCCTGTTCATCCCTTTATTGCTCCTGCTGTCATTCCGCCGATGAAGAAACGCTGCATCGCGAGGAAGAAGATAATGATGGGAAAGATGATGATGAGCGCGCCGGCCATCATGATTCCGCGATCGGTGACGATCGTCGAATTCATGGAGAGATAGCCGAGGGTCATCGTGAAGTTGGCCTGACCTTGCTGGAAGGTCGAGGTGATCATGAATTCGTTCCAGGCGTTAAAACCGACGAGGATAGCGACTGTAATCAATCCTGGCCGCAGAAGCGGGAGGATGACGTACCAGAAAGTCTTCCAAGGACCTGCCCCGTCCATGAAGGCTGCGTCGTCGAGCTCCTGAGGTATCGCGAGGACATATGTGCGCAACAGGAAGATTGCCAGCGGCAGGTTGATTGCCGACAAAATGAGACTTGTTGCGAATAGGTTTCCAACGATGCCGAGCGCTGCGAAGATGAAATAGAGCGGGAAAATGAACAACTGGATCGGCACGGTCACGGCGCAGAGGAAATAGATCGAGATTAGGCGCCAGATCTTTCCCTTCCTCCGCGCGAGCGGGAACGCCGCAAGAGATGCCAATCCCACGGTTATGCCGATGGTGAACCCGCAAATTGCGACGCTGTTGAACAATCCCGTCGAGAACCGGCCGGTCGTCCAGGCAGTCACGAAATTCACCATGCTGAAGCTGTCGGGCAGTGCGAGTGGGTTGGCGACGATCTCCGTGTGCGATTTGAATGCGTTCATGATCACAAGGCAGAAGGGCGCCAATGCGACGACCACCGCGATTGCGAGGAACAGGCTTCCCCAAATGCTTTTTGCCGATGGCGCGGCAGATTCGGATTGGCTCATCGCAGCGTCTCCCTGCTCATCCAAACGTAAATGAAAGATGCAACCAGCCCGAAGAGGCTCATGAACAGCGCGATCGCCGCGGCTTTGCCGACTTCGAAGGTTCGAAAGGCTGCGCTATAGGCCAGCGTTGAAAGCATCTCCGTAGAGTGCGCCGGGCCGCCATTTGTCAGCAGGTAGACGTAGTCGAACGTCAGGAAGGAAAAGATCGTCACCATCGCGATCATCAGAGCGATAGTCGGAAGGATGTTCGGCAGGGTCACATACCGGAAAACCTGCCAGCCATTCGCTCCCTCAAGAAACGCTGCCTCCAGTTGATCCGCCGGTGTCTGACGCATTGCTGCGAGGAAAACGACTGCGAGATAGCCCCAGAAGTGCCACATATCGACAGAGGCAACTGCATAAAGGGCAGTCGATGGCTCACCGAGAGGGTTGGAAATGGGGATACCGTGCCGATTGATGAATGAAACGACACCGGAAATCGGATCGAAGATGATGAACTTCCAGATGCTCGCATTCGCGATTGGAGAAAGGATGTAGGGCGTCAAGAGGACGACCTGATAGACGGCTGCGCTCTTCTTACGATTGAGAAGGACAGACGCCGCAATCAGCGCAAGCGCCATTGGAACGGTCAGAAATATGATCGTCCAGGTGATGTTGTTATAAATCGCCTGCCAGAAAGTCCCGTCCGAAAGAAGGTCCTGAAAGTTCTCCAGCCCAACCCAATAGGGTTCAGATACGCCGTCCCAGTCAGTGAAGGATGCTCCAAACGTGAGCACTGCGGGAACGATCACAATGGACGCGCTCAGGAGCAAGGCAGGAAGGACAAAAAGCGCGTATTTAAAGTCGCCGGAACGGCCGTCGGAACGCGCGTGTTTTTGAGTTCGCTTCGCTGATGCAGCACTTACCGCGACGGAGACTGAAGGAGCTTCTGCGTCAGACATGACGCTTTTCCTCTGAAAATGGGACTGGGGATTCCCATTCCACCTGACACGCATCGGCAAGCCTTGCGGCAAAGTTTGAAACAGCCGGATCGGGAAGCCCATATTGGCCTATGCACAGAGCAGCGGAAGCAGCGGCCGTTCGGGCAGCATGTTCCAAGTCGCCAGGTCGCAGCGCCCATCCGGCCAGGAAGCCACCACAGAAAGCATTGCCACCGCCTGTGACATCCACGACCTTGTAATTCGGCGGGCGGACGAAGAGCCTGTCATTTCCAGATGCGACCATGGCACCGCGGGCGCCCATTCTGAGGACAACTGCGCCCGCTCCAGCGTCCATCAGTTTTGAGGTGAGATCTTGCGGAGAGCGTCCTGCGCCCAGCAGGCATTCAGCTTCTGCAAGATTGAGCGAGAAAATATCGACGTTGGACAGCTGAGCTTTTATCGCAGGCCAATACGTGGCAGCCGCGACATCCCCCTGTAGTTCCCAAAGCGTCTTGCCGAGCTGAGAGCGGTACTCACCGTAGCTGCCCCAGAATTCGGGCCACAGGTCGCGAAAGATGTAGGTTGCCGCTGCGGGGCGAAGGCTCGGCGGGATATCGGCCGGCACAAGTTGAAGGTTCTGAAAATGCTCCGGCCCGAAATCCGGTGTTTCGGTACGGCCGCCATCGGGCAGATAGCGAAGTGTCGAACGGATCGTGTGAGCGGTCCGTTTGATTTCTCCATCTGGCAAAAGCTCGTGCTTGCGCAGCAAGCCACCGCTGACCTGTTCGATATCGTCACCGACGCCCGCGACGATCCCTACTGCCGGCCACCAGAACCTGGCGCCGACAGCAGCCCAAACCGCTGCTCCACCCAGATTGAGGCCACGGTGTTTTCCGTCCGCTTCCCAGACGTCATCGATGATCACATTTGACAGTACTAGCAGGGGAAGACTGGATGTCATTTCACCGCTCCCGAGGTTATGCCTTCCACGAAACGACGTTGGAAGAGCGAGTAGAAAACGAGGACGGGCAAAGTGAGGATGCTTAGAGCGGCAAGGAGCCTCGGCCAGTCGATGGCTTCACGATGAAAGAAATTCAACAATCCCAGAGGCACGGTTGCAGATGCGGGATCCCGCAGAAACACGAAAGCGAGATAGAGATCATTCCACATTCCCATGGCCTGAATGATGGTTACCGCGAGGAAACCTGGCAGTGTGAGCGGGAGGATAGCGTAAAGGAGAATTTTTAGCGGGCTCGCTCCCTCCAGAACAGCAGCCTCTTCCAATTCAACAGGGACGGCGAGAAAATAGGAGCGCAGCAAAAAGACCGACATTCCAAACCCGCCGGCCGCATAAATACAGGCAAGCCCAAAGAAGCCTCCGAGTAGCCCGAGCGAGCGCAAGACGACGAAGAGCGGGATGGTCAAGATGTCAGGCGGGACCATCATTGTGGCGAGAATAACGATGCTGACCGCATGACGTCCCGGGAATGAGAAGCGAGCCAGCGCGTATGCGGTCGTTGATGCCGCAACCAACAGGATCGCAAGCCCCAGAGCAACGACGATCAGGCTGTTCAGCAGGTAATCACCAACACGCGCAATCGCGAAAGCGTCCGAATAGTTGCTGAACTGCCAGCTCCGCGGCATTCCCCAAGGGTTCGTATAGAATTCCTGACGGGATTTGAGCGACCCGAAAAGTATCCATGCGACCGGCCACATGGCCTGGACGACGGCGAAGGCGAGCACCAGATGTCCAAGGCTCATTTTTAAGAAGGCCTGTGGCTGCAGAACCATTGACGGGCTTTTTCTAGACATTACGGCCGCTCCTTCTGTTGAAGAACAGAAAGGTGAAGGAGATTGCAGCGATGATTGCGAACAGGATGTAGCCCATCGCGGCGGCGCGACCGAAGCGTGAGAACTGAAACGCTTCGTTGTACATATGGGTGACCACCACATCGGTTCCGAAGCCGCCGCGGGTCAGTACCCACACAACGTCGAAGCTACGGACGAAGGCGCCCATGAGCGCCAGAAGGATGGAAACCGACAGCACGGGTCCAAGTTGTGGCAAGGTGATATTCCAGAACCGCTGCCAGCCATTTGCACCGTCCATACGCCCGGCGTCATAGAGTTGCGGTTCGATCGCCTGCATTCCTGCGAGGAACAAGAGCATGTGCAAGCCCGCCCAGCGCCAAATCTCGACTGCTGCGACACTTGCCAGCGCGGTCGTGTCGGAACTCAGCCATGAGGACTCGATCGCGCTGAGGCCAACCGCATTCAGCATTTCGTTGAACAGGCCACCGAAACGTCGGGCCGAAAGGAAAAACGTCCAGAATGCCCCGATAACGATGATGTTCATCGTGACCGGCAAGAACAGCAGCGTCCTCGCAACGCGTGCCCCTTTCAGCGGCGCGCTCACCAGAACAGCGAGGGCCAGCCCCACGACATTCTTTCCGACCACCACGATCATCGCGAACAGAACGGTATGCCACAGCGCGCCCAAAAATTCGGGATCGTTGAGAACCGCCTGATATTGCGCCAGCCCATTCCAGGCGCCGACGGTCAAGCCGTCGAACTCATGTAAGCTGAGCCAAAATCCGTAAGTGCTTGGAACGATCAGGAAGACCGAAAGCAACGTCATTCCGGGTATCAGCAGAGCATATGGGGCGTTCACTTGCCTATGCATAACTGTTGCCCTTGGTCCGTCAGTTCCCGAACTTGTATCCCGACGACACCATGCTATCGAGCTTGGCCTGCATTTGAGCTGCCGCCTGTTCCGGCGTGATGGAGCTACCCATCATCGACTGAACCGACCTTTGGATTGTTTCGGTCAGCTCTCTCGGCCAGACCCAATCAAGGAACTTCTCTGCCGGAAGATACGTCTGTAGGTCCTTTGACGCCGGGTCGGTCGAGCCGGCTACGCCGACGTGCGAAGTCGCGACCGGTGCGACCGGTGCGAGCAGGGCGGCCGTTTGGGCATCTTCCGCCGCAAACCTGATGTACTCGGCCGCAAGTTCCGGCTCTTTCGACGTCGAGGATATGCAGAGACCACTTTCGGCGCCGCCGAACGCAACGGGATGACCCGGTTCCCCTTCGTATTGAGGGAACTTGAACACGCCCCATTCGAACGGCGCATTTGCCTTGACAGCTGGGAGATCCCAGGACGCACCAAAATAGGAGGCCGCACGAGCCGAATAGAATACCGACTTCATCGCGTCTTCATCAAGTTCGTTGGACTGAGGATCGACGAGACCGTCGTCGACCCACTTGCGTGTTAGCTGCAGAGCTTTCAGACTGGGAGCATCGGTGAACTTCGCGTTGCCCTTGAGCACGTCTTCCACAAATTCGAGCTGTTTGTTGCCAGTGGTCTCAGCAAGCGAGCTCATATAATACAGCGGCCACATCCACGCATTCTTGCCCTGGTGGACGACCGGAATAACGTCCATCTCCTTGAACTTGGGTACAGCCTTGAGGAATTCCGCATAGGTTTTCGGCGGCTCAAGTCCTGCCTCCTTGAAGAGCGTTTTGTTGTAAAAGAACGTCGTCACGTTCACCGCTGAGAGGGGTACGCCCCAAATCTTGCCGCCGACCGTGAAATTCTCGACCGAGCCGGGCGTGAATCGTCCTTTCATCTGCTCAACGAGACTATCTGCCGGCGTGATGAGGCCAAGTCGCGCAAACGATGTGTTTACCGGGTTTGCCGCGCAAACAATTACATCAATGGGATCACCGGCGAGTTGCGCGTTGCGCAAACGGGACAGGCCGTCCGAAACAGTCCCCCTCGCATCGTGCCAAACCTTCGTCACTTCCGGGAATTTCGCCATGAACTTGGCGTCAAGGTCGTCCGTGACCTTCTTCACGATCTCCTCCGGGGACCCCGCCGCAAAGGTGTCCCATGTGGAAGGCCCGAAGACATGCAATTCCTTGGCGCCTGCTGCCGGTGCGATCAAGGCGGTTGTCAACGCAAGGGCTGCGAATATCGACTGCTGACGCATTTTTCTGTTCCCATATTGGTTCGACGATGCCTCTCTTGACGGAGGTCTATATCTGTATACCTCTAATGCAGGTCTATTATCCCGGCAAGCGCTATTTCCGAAAAAGATCAAAAATTACGCTTGGAAACGGCTTGCCAAAAAACGAGGCATCAGCGTAAGGTATGTAGGATAGTACCTCTGTACTACCGAGGTCAAGATCAAAGGGAAGGAAGGCCTAGATGAGCGAACAGCTTGAGGCATATTTGGGGCAAGCGCGAAGTCTGTCAGAGCTTGTCGAGACAGAATTCGACAAGATGGCGGCACGCGCCAGGCTTCTTCTAACAATGGAGGAAGCCTATGGTATCCGGCAAATCATCATCACGGGATCCGGGGATTCCTATTTTGCGGCACTTGCTGCGGCTTCGTCCATTCGCGCGTGGACAGGACTTCCCACCAACGCGATGGTGTCGATGGAAGCGTCCCGTTACCTGGATCACGGATGCCCGCCCCTTGCGGGGAGAAATCGTGGTTTGCTCGTCGTGGCGATCAGCAATTCTGGCGAAGCCGCTCGGTTGGTCGAAGCAACGACCCGGCTTCGTCATCTCGGGGCCATAACGCTCGCCATTACTGCAAATAAAGACAGCCGGCTCGGCCAGGCGGCCGAAAAGCAACTGGAAATTCCGATCCCTGCCGCAGCGCCAGCGCCCGGCACGAGAAGCTATGCCGCTTCTCTTCTCGGCGTCTACCACCTCGGTATTCGGATTGCCGAAATGCTGATGTCGATGACGATGGACAAGGCTGAAGGCCTGAGGAGAGAGTTACGGCAAACCAGCGTAGGGTTAAATGAGGCCGTCGCGGTCAGTGAGCCGCTTATGTCTAAACTCAGCCATGCCTGGTCGACGAAAAATCGTATGGATTGCCTGGGCAGCGGCCCGTCACTGGCGTCCGCTCAGTATGCCGCTGCAAAGCTCATCGAGGCGGCCGGTATCCATGCAACACCGCAAGATGCCGAGGAATTCCATCACCTCAACTATTTCGCAGCCGATCCAGAAGATGTCCCAACCATTTTGTTTGCACCCTCGACGGGACTTGCCCGGAATAGATGCCTGGAGCTGATCGACGCGCTTGATCAGCTCGGGCGGCCGAGGCTCATCATAACCGACGACAAAGACTACACCGCCTCGCACGACGTACTGGTTTTGCCAAAAGTCCAGGAGGCGTTCGCGCCTATCGTTCACGCCGTTCCGGCGGCAATGCTTTCCGCGTTTCTGGCAAAGCGCCGCAACGAGATTCATTACCGAGGCCACACTGGCCCTTGGCGGGGCGCGCAGAATGCGGGCCTCGTCCGCAACAGCAAGCTCGAATTGCCGAATTGAGGGATCCATGCTGAAAAATTTCAAGCTAGAGACCAACCGTAGCGGCCTCTTTGACGTAACACCACTCGTTGAAGAAGCGTTGACGGAAAGTGGCGTCCTAGACGGACTGCTTCTGGTCTCGGTACCGCATTCGACAGCGGCCGTCACCGTTGTTTCTCCATGGGACGTTCTTGGTCTCGAAGATGTTCACGACGAGATTTGCCGTCTCGTCCCAACCAGGATCGATTTCAAGCATCAGTATGACACGCCTCAGGATGCCGCAGGACACGTCAAGGCGGCGCTCGTGGGCCATTCGAAATCGTTCTTTATCGATCAGGGAAAGCTGGGCCTGGGTCATTCTCAGAAGATTTACTTCTGGGAGTTCGACGGACCGCGGAGTCGCAGCGTACAAGTAAAGGTGATCAAGTCATGACTGAAGATCTAAGCTATTTGCCAGCCGTTTCGCGCGAGACATGGGAAGCCTACAAATATCGCAACAATGTACCGCTCCGCGGACTTCAGATCGACGGTCGGCCAGCTCTCACCGGGATCGATCCGAGCAAGGTCGGCGACTATGTGTTCATATTCGTCCGTGACCCGCTTTGCGCTTACGACGACGATCCCGCAACGCAGTTGGCATCCCGTCTTGAGAACGCTGAGCTTGCTGGCAAAACCGGCATGTTCACGACTGGACCGGCACTTACAAGGGCGCTCGGATTTCCGCGGTCAGCGGAGGAAGCGGTGGCGGCGAAGCTGAGCTTTGCATGTTTGAACTTCTTGAATACACGAATGCCAGCACCTTTCTTCGCGTTGGCGGATCGGGCGGCACGAATGAAGCCGTCAGGCCCGGCGATCTCGTGATCGCAAAAGGTATCGTCCGCGATGAGGGCTTGTCCGCCGCATATGTCGGACCGGGCTGGCCGGCGGTTTGCGATCCAGAGGTCGTTATCGCGCTTGCGGAGGCCGCACGCGCTCTCAATGTCACCTATCATATCGGGCTCACTCGCTCGGTTGATTCCGACTTGATTTCCGGCGGGCGACCGTCCGTCAGGGGCTACCTTCGACCTGAGAATCTCAACGCTGTCGACGAATGCCGGCGTACCGGTGTCTTTAATGGTGAGCGCGAGGCTTCGGCAATTGTGACCATGGCAACGCTTTTTGGAAAGCGCGGCGGGTCTGTTTGCTCGGTGGCAGACAACATCGCGACAGGTGAGAAGTTCGAGGCCGGCGCGGGCCACAACGATGCGATCGACGTCGCACTCGAAGGCATGGCTATTTTGGCAAGAATGGACGCGGAACGCGATGCAGCGGGAGCCCCCCACTGGCTTCCGTCGATGCAACCAAAGTGACAGGTGTCGACCCGTTTGGCGATGCCGCACGCGTCGAAGAACACAACAATCCGCGCCTGATCTCGTTCCAATTATTCCGTTTGAGCGCAACGTCATCGTGGATGAACTGAACCCCTTAACACAGGCTACCTCGTAGATAACATAAGATGACAGCTGTCGCCGCGATCCGATTTATCTTGAATAACAAAGAGGTAGCTCTTCCTAGCCTGCGCCCAACCGAGACGCTGCTCGACTTCCTGCGTCTCAACCGGCGGCTGACGGGAACGAAGGAAGGATGCGCAGAGGGTGACTGCGGCGCCTGCACGGGCGTCATCGAAATCGGATTTTCGTGGCTATAGTTGTGGACGCCGATCTCATGTCCAGCCGCGACGACATCGCGCATCTGACTCGGAAAGGTTTCGATTGAATGCCCTGGGATGAACCATGTCGTGGGAGGCTGTATCGGTCGAACAGGCGTAATAGTCTCGGCGTTCCCACTTCGCCCGCGAACATGCCGCGTGAGATATCGCTACGGGAATCTTCGCCGCGTTGCCGTTCGCGAGCGCATGGTCGCGGATCAGCAGGGCAAGTGAGCCGGCATGCTCAGAGAAGTCGTGCCGGTCGGGCGACAGGACGCAGATCCGCCCAGTCAGATGGTGGTGTATGTCCATCATCACCACGGCGCGCAGCGACGGATCCGCGTGAAGTTCGGGATCGAGACGAGTGACCGCAAAGCTGAACCGGCCCGATACGTCTCCACTCCGGTACAGGATTGCACGTCCCATCGCCCGCATCGGCTGCAGCGCCTCGTGGCTGCTGGCGGTGGATTCGTAACCGGTGGTCGCACGACCATAATCGTCGCCGACACGAAGTAGGTCGAACTTATTTCGGGGGTTCTCCACCTCGATCAGTTCGAGATCGCTGTCGAACGCGGCCTGCGTCCGGTGAAAGACGCCGCGCTCGATGTAGACCACAACAGCTCGACGACGGTGCCCGAGGCGAGCGCATCGGCCGCCAGCCACCTTGGTCCCCACATGATTCCCACGCCATTCTCAGCGGCCAAAAGAGCGGATTCGGCATCGTCGGTGACGAAATGCCAGGTTGATGACCGCGGAAAATGATCGGCACGGAGCCGCCAGTTCTCGACTAGCCCCGTGCGGGTGTTGCGGAAACCGATCAGGTCATGTGTGGCAAGATCGTGTGGCGTCCGCGGCGTCCCGTGCCGCTCCAGGTAGCCGGGCGATGCGCATACGACCCAATCAAATTCGAACCACGGCAGACGAACGTGGCCAGGCAAGCCGTCAAGCCGCCCGCTGCGGATCGCAAGGTCCAGCCCGACTTCTGCAAGGTCGACGATCACGTCACTGGCCCGCAGATCGAGAGCGATGTCGGGATGCTGTTCCTTCAAGGCTGGCAAAAGGGGCACGAGGCAGCGCCGAACGAAGGCGGGAGACGCGCCGATCCTGACGTTTCCTGCTGCGGCTCCCTTGCTCGCGTGCGTCAGGATCGCGTCAATGTTCGCGGCTCCGTTCAGCACGTCGCGCGCCGGTCCGATCAACTGCTCACCAGCGTCAGTCGGTGAGATCGAGTGGGTCGAGCGATGCAGCAGCCGTAGTCCGTAAACGGCCTCCAGCCGCGAAATCGTCTTCGAAACTCCGGAGGTGGTCAGTGCCAGTTGGCGGGCAGCGCCTGCGAATGATCGCGCATCGATCACGGCTATGAAGCATCGCAGCTGGGATAGGGATATGCCGTCAAGGGTCGTGGACATAATGTCAACACTATCCTGCCGCGTGGCCTGATACCAGCCGCTTCCTCCCGAGTTCATATTGACGGCATGAAAGAATGCGCGGTGCCCCCGCGTATGCACCTCATAAATGTCGCGGTCGCCATTCGGCAACGTCTGAACGTTGTCGACAATCGACTTGGGCAACGAACAACCTAACCATGCGGGATGACTAGATGAGCACCAATCACGTCGAAGCTTATTTCAAAGCCATGAGTGGCAAGGAAACCACGAAGCTCGCAGAGCACCTTTCGGAGGGCGTCATACTTCTAAGCCCTGTTTTTCCAGAGCCTTTCGAGGGGAAGGAGACAGTCGTCAAAATCCTGTCTGGTCTGCTGGCCACGATAGACAGCCTCCACGTTAACCTGACATTTGCGTCGGATCGCGATGTTGCCGTGTTCTTCACCATTGAGTGTGACGGGATCACGGTCAAAGGGAATGAACATATCCACCTGGACGAAAGCGGCCTGATCGATTTCTTTGAGGTCGCGTGGCGACCGCTCGCCTCGGCGGTGCTCATTCAAGAAAAACTCGCGAATAAATTGGGCGGAGAGCCAATGCGGCTGGTCCCTGCAACAAGCGCAGCTCAATGACGGGCCGCAAAGCAGTCCGCTATCCCGACCGGCAAAAGATAAAGAGATGATCCATGAATAAGACCCACCTCATGCAGTTTGCCGAAGCGATGGCCCCACAACGATCTTGATACTGCTTTCCGGCATGTCAGCGAACACATTGTACTGCACAGTCCGATCTTCGACGACGCCTTCGTCGGCAAGGTCGAGGTCCGGCGTGTGATCGAGGCCGTGAAGTCCATCGTCGACGCAACGGCGCGCACAGGCATTGCCGAGGGTGCCGATCGCGTTGTCATGTTCAATACGATCACGCTCGGTGGCGTGACTGCTGAAACGGCAGAGATGATCCAAGTCGAAGCCGATGGCCTGATCGATCGCATCACCGTTATGTGGCGTCCGCTGCGCGCCGTCCTCGAGGGACAGAGCCGTCTTGCGGGTCTGCTCGGCCGCGACACCGAATAGGGTTGCTGCCTCGTCCCGCGCTGTTCCGCCGCTGGACGACCCCTGACTCTGTCAGGTGGCAGGAACGGGTTGCTGCCGTGCATAGCGCGCCGGCGGCAGTCCGACATGACGGGTGAAGGCGACGCTGAATGCGCTCGCCGAGCCGTAGCCGACACGTTCCGCGATCTCGGCAATGCCGGCCTCGCTCCGCCTCAGCATGTTCTTGGCCAGCGCCATGCGCCAGTTCAGCAGATAGGCCATCGGCGCCAGGCCGACGGCGCGGCTGAACCGCTCGAAGAAGGCCGAGCGGGAAAGCGCTGCTTCCTTCGCCAGCTGCGCGACCGTCCACGCCTCGGTCGGGCTTTCGTGCATCCGGCGCAGCGTCACGGCGAGGCGCTCGTCGGCGAGACCCCGCACGAGGCCAGGTGACGCGGGTGTCGTTGCCGTTGAGCGCAGCGCTTCGATGAGCAGGACTTCGAGCAGGTGGGTGAGGATCACGTCGCGCGCCGGTCGCCGGTCGCGGAACTCGTCCCTGACGAGCTGGACGAGGGTGGCAAGCCGGGGCTCCCCGCGGACATGCACGACCGCGGGAAGCAGCGACACCAACAGGTCCGCATCGGGAGACCCGAAGCTGCAATGGCCCACCAGCATGTTGAGATCCGGCGGTCCCTCCTGATCGCCGATCCGGAATTCGCCCGCGCCAAACGCAACCGGCACCGACTCGGGGGAGCCGGCCGGGGCGGGCATGATGCTGGACATGGCGACGCCATAAGCATCGGGGACGAGGACGAAATCGCCTGAGCGAAGTTCGATTGCATCATGCCCGTCAATCGCGAGACGGCAGGCACCATCGAGAATGACGCAATAGAAAGGCTGCCCCGCATCCGAACGGCGAATGTGCCACGGCCCGGCTCCGACGACGCGCTTTGCGTATCGGGCGCTCGGCTGAAGAAGCGTGACGACCTCCGCCAGCGGATCGATCATGAACCGGACTCCCGCGAATGAAACTTGGACGCCTGATTATAGAAGGTCCTGCCGAGGCCGTCTATCCTGGCGCCGTCTCACCCCTTTCAGGAGTCCTGCATGAAAACCATTCTGATCACTGGATGCTCGTCCGGCTTCGGCCTTGAGACTGCCAGATATTTCCTCGATCGCGGCTGGACGGTCATCGCGACGATGCGCACGTTGCGCGATGACGTGCTGCCTGCTTCGAAGAACCTGCGTGTGCTGGCGCTCGATGTGACCGATCCGGACAGCATCCGCCGGGCGGTCGAGGCTGCGGGGCCGATCGACGCCCTAGTCAACAATGCAGGCATCGGCGCCGCAGCACCAGCCGAGGTCACACCCATGTCGGCAATACGCGAAGTCTTCGAGACAAATCTCTACGGCACTATAGCGATAACTCAGGCGGCGTTGCCGCAGTTCAGGGAACGCCGGTCGGGGGTGATCGTCAACGTGACGTCGTCCGTGACGCTGCGGGCGCTCCCGCTGGTCGCGGCCTACACGGCGAGCAAAGCGGCGGTGAACGCCTTCACCGAATCGATGGCGCTGGAAATCGCACAGTTCGGCGTGCGGACGCACCTCGTGCTACCGGGACGCGCGCCCGAGACCCGCTTCGCGGAGAATGGCGGCTCGCGCATGCAGGGTCTCGACCACGAGGCCTATGCCGAACTCGTCAAGGGTTTTATGGCCCGCTTCAGCCAACCGGGGCCGGTCACCCGTCCGCAGGATGTCGCAGAAGCGGTGTGGCGCGCGGTGAACGATCCCTCAAGCCCCATACGGATTCCTGCCGGTGCCGACGCGGTGGCTTTGGCCGAGGCGAGCTGACCGAAAGTCTGCCGCGTCGGCGACGGCCAGCCGCCATGCGTTGATCGCGACGGCGTACCGTCCTGTCATTCCGGTAATGAGCACCTTTGGCAACTGACCTCCGCCAGCGCGTCAAAGATCGCTGGCGTGCGCTCCAGGCGCGCAATCGTTCGCGCGCCTTCAAGAGCGGCGACCAGTGCGGCAGCGTTCGTGGATGCGCGCGCCGGAGCGAACCCGCACCCCCTGAAATGCTCTGCGATGATCTCGGTCGAATCCACAAACCCGCGCGCGACCCGTGCCGTCAGCTCGGCGTCGAGCGCGGGCAGCTCGTTCGCCAGATTTTGCATGAGACATCCATACTGGAAATCGGACGCGACCATTTCGGCCGCGAACGTTCTGAAAATCTCGCGAACAAAATCGAGAGCGTCACCCGTCGTATTCGCCGAGATGTTCCGTAGCACCGCGATCCTCTTCGCGATGTAATGATCGATCGTTTCTTCGGCGAGCTGCGCCTTGCCGCGAGGAAAGTGGAAGTAGAAAGATCCCTTGGGCGCGCCGCTTGTCTCCAGGATCTGGGTCAATCCAGTCGCGGTGTAGCCTTGGATGCGAAACAGGCGTTCGGCGGCGGCAATCGCATGAGCGCGGGCGTCAGTCTTACGTGGCATGCGACGACCATAGCATGTCCCGGTTGACCTTTCTATGGTGATCGATATAGTATGGTGATCGCCATAGAATGAGGTAGGGCGTTTCGTCATGAGCCATCCGGTCAGTTTCAAGGCATCGGCGTCCCGACGGACCGTCCTGGCGATCGGCGCGGCCGGTCTGGCTGCGGCGGCACTTCGGCCGGCCCGTGCGAACCCTGCAGGAGGAATTGATTTGACCACAGCACCATATGGCGAGGGGACGCTCGCCAAGGGGGCCCGCTCGCGCATGATCCACGGGGTCAACGGCCTCGATGTCCATATCCTCGAGGCCGGTTACGAAAGTCCCGGCCGGCCGCTCGCGCTGCTTCTGCACGGCTTTCCGGATCTGGCTTATGGCTGGCGTCACCTGATCCCGATCCTCGCCGACGCCGGATATCATGTCGTGGCGCCCGACCAGCGGGGATTCGGCCGCACCACCGGGTGGGTGAACGGCTATGACGCCCCGCTCGGGCCCTTCAGCCTCCTGAACACGACGCGCGACGCGCTCGCATTGGTATCGGCGCTGGGGCATCGGCGCACGACGATGCTCGTCGGGCACGACTTCGGTTCGCCCGTGGCGGC